>Ga0157369_10011291_pt1 | contig 10147 bp, 5 predicted proteins | sample C25metaG_FD_113461 | JGI IMG/M metagenome (GOLD analysis project Ga0157369, IMG submission 113461) | Corn rhizosphere microbial communities from Kellogg Biological Station, Michigan, USA - C2-5 metaG | ecosystem: Host-associated > Plants > Roots > Rhizosphere > Soil | place: USA: Michigan...
GAGCAGGAGGCCCTGTGGTGGCAGTCCCGGCTGCGCGAAGTGTGGGACGTTCTTTGCGCACACCACGGTGACCTGGCGGCAGAGATCCTCACCGCGCTCCGCGTCATCGTCCCGCTGCAGGCGATCGCACATCGGATGCGAAGCGCGACGTCGCGGGAGCACTTCGGCTCCGTCGGCCTCTCGGCCCCGTCCGGGACGCTCGGGCTCGCGGTATCGCTCGCGCACGAGGTCCAGCACGCGAAGCTGTGCGCCCTCCAAGACGTCATGCGACTGGCCGCACCGGACGACGGCCGACGATACTACGCGCCCTGGCGTGATGATCCTCGTCCGCTGAGCGGACTGCTCCAAGGCGCCTACGCGTACCTAGGGGTGGCCCGGTTCTGGCGTCAGCAGCGACACGTGGAGGACGAGGCGGGGGCGCGGCACGCCCATGCTGAATTCGCCAGGTGGCGGTCAGCGGTCCACGCGGTCACCAAGGACCTCAGCGGAAGCGGACAGCTGACGGCCGCGGGGCAGGAATTCGTATCGCGCATGTCAGGGGTCATCGAGGCCTGGCAGCGGGATCAGGTGCCGGCGGAGGCCACCCGCGCCGCGCGCCGCGCCGCCGGATTGCACGCGGAGCGCTGGAACCTGCGGCACGGGTCATCCCGGTGACCGGCGACTGCCGCCCGCGACGGGTGCGCTAGATGGGCGGCGGGTCGAAGTCGACGTTGATGCGCTCACCGCGCACCGCCATGGCGGTGTCAGGGTGGTCTGATCCAAGCGTGCTGGCGAGGCCCGCGGCCGCTCCCCGGGCCAGGTGGTCGGCTGCCTCCGTCGCTCCATCGGCCCGCGTGTCCAGGGCGAGGTTGGCGGCACAGCCCAGGGTAACAGGATGGTCGGTGCCGAGGGCAACGCGCAGCCTACGGAGGGTATCTTCACCTAGCTCCCGGGCCGCGTGCGCTTCGCCGAGCGCCGCGAGGTCGCTGGCGAGGTTCTGGGCGACGGTGAGCGTGTAGTCATGGTCGGGCCCCAGCCGACTGGTCAGGCCGGCCAGCGCCACCTCGTTGAGTGCCCTGGCCTCCGCTGGCTCGCCCTGTAGCCGCCGCAGCACCGCGAGGTTACCTGAGCATCCGTTCAGGTACGGGTGGTCGGCGCGGTAGGCCTCCGGGTAGCGGCGCATGACGATCTCCGCGAGGTCAAGTGCTTCATCGATGCGCCCGAGCGTCCGGTAGGTGTTGGAGAGGGCGTTCGCCATCGCGAGGGTATCGGGATGTCCTTGGCCGAGCCGCCGTTCGTGCCTGGCGAGCAAGTCGGTGGCCAGTTCCAGATCCGCCGTGGCGTCCCCGGATACCCGCAGTGATATGGACAGCTCCTTGCCGGTCCACAGCGTCCACGGGTGGTCTGGTCCCAGCTCCTGGCGGCCGAACTCGTAGGCGTCCTCGGCCAGCAGGCGCGCCGCGCTGTAGTCGCCGGACAGCCGCACGGCACGCGACAGCCCGCCCCACGAGGCCAGCACGTCGATCTTGGTGACGCCGGCAGATGCCTGGCTCTGCTCTATGTAGGTGCTCTGGTGCAGGTCCCGGCAGGCCACGTACTCGCCCATGAGCCCGTAGTCAAGGGCGAGGCTGTCCTTGGCCCGCAGCGTCTCCGGCGCCGACGGGCCAAACACGGCCTCGCTGAGGCGTACCGATTCCTGGTCAAGCTCGCGCGCGGCCGCGAACTCGCCCAGCGCGCGCAGGTCAGCGCCGTGGCTGGTGGCCAAGTCGAGGGTTACCCGGTGGTCGCGGCCCAGGACGCGCCGCGCCAGCTCGAGCGCGGGGCCAACCAGATCGTTGGCACCCTGGTAGTCGCCCTGCTCCCGAAGGACGTTCCCGAGGTACGCCCGGAGCGCGAGCACGTCCGGGTGGTCTTGCCCGGAGTCTTCCGTCCACTGCCGCAGGAACCTCTCGGCGAACGTCCGGGCGGACGGGTAGTCCGCGGAGCGGTAAAGGTAGCCGACCATGTTGAGCGCGAACTTGCGCACCACCGGATCCTGGCACGTGCTCACCCGCGGCGGGGTGATGTGCGCCACCAGCTCGGCGAAGCGCGGCCATTTGGTCTCGTCATAGGGGTCGGCGGGCGCCGCGCTGGCCAGCAGATCGTGGACCTCGTGCCGGAACTTGGACTGGTCCTCGGGGGCCAGGTCATCTCGCAGCAGGGCCTGGATCAGCCGGTGCACCTGAATGGTCCGGGCGGACGGGTCGATGGTCGCCAGCGCGAACCGCGCGATGTCCCGGATTACCCTGGCGAGCACGATCGGCGAGACGAGGACCTCGGTCAGCTTCGACCCGGGCGCCTGCACCCCGTGGCGGAACACGTCCCGGGGAATTGGCTCGGGGCCGAAGAAGGCGCAGCAGCGCAGCAACTGCAGCGCGGCGGAGTTGCTGTCGCTTAGCTTGCCAACCGAGATCCGCCAGGCCGCCGTCATCGGGACCGGGTACTCCGACGGCTTGCTCTCGGTGAGCACCTCACGGGTGTGCTCTTGCAGCAGCTCCAGGTATTCCTGGGCGGGCATCCCGGTTTCCGCCTGCAACGCGCCGGCCTGCTCTAGGGCAAGGGGCAGGTCGCCCAGCTCCTCAGCGAGCTGGTCGGCAGCCGAGCTGGTTATTGCCTTCGGCACCCGCTTGGCGAGGAACTCCACGCTCTCGGCGCGGCTGAACACGTTCACCGGGATCGTGCCGACGATCCCCTGCCAGCGGTGGTTCCGTGAGGTGACCAGCGCCTGCCCGGGCCCGCGGGGGATCAGCTTGTTGATGTCTTCTGGCTGATCCGCGTTGTCGAAGATCAGCAGCCACCGTGAGTAGGGCTTGCCGCGCCGCAGCGAGTCAAGCACCGCGTTCGCGGCGTCCTGAACTCCGGAGGTCGCTACCGGCGGGAGGCCCAGGTGCGGTGCGAGCGCGGCTAGCGAGGATCGGACGAGCTCCGGCTGGTCAGCCGGGATCCACCACACTACGTCGTAGGACGACATGTTGCGATAGGCGTATTCGATGGCGACCTGCGTCTTGCCGACGCCGCCAAGTCCATGCAGGGCGTGCGGCAGGACTACGGTGACCGCCCCGGTCAACCCGGCGCGCAACTCCTCAAGGAGGGCCTCGCGCCCGGTGAAGTTCATATTGCGCTGCGGAACCTGCCCCCATACCTCCGGGTAACGGTCAGGTTCCGTTGTGGCAGGAGTCGCCTGCGAGTCCACCACGCCCTGCCTCCGCTTTCTTGAAAGAGTCAGATGTTTACGGCTCATCTTAGCCCTGCCGCCGGTGATTCCGCAGATTCGGCCCGAAGCTGCAGAGTACAGTCTTTACGAGGAGGCGGATTCGGGGAAGGATATGCGCGTGCCTGATGTTCCTGCGGATCGCGACGAAGGGCTGATCGATCTTACCGGATTGTCGCTGCGCGACTTGGACAAGCTCGCTGGCTCCGCGCTTTCGCGGGAGTTGCTCAGGGTCCTGCGGTCCGGTTCGTCGGAAGGTGAGACGATTGCCGGGTTTAACCAAAGTGTGTGACGCGCACGCGAAGAGTCAAGCGCGAAGGGCAAAATGGATAGGCTGACCTGCACTGGGCGGACTCGCGCGAGGCCAGCGCGGGCCAGCCGGCGCGGGCGGTTCGGGAATGATAACTATGTGGCCACGGTCAGCGCGAAGGATCGGCTGTGAACCTGGTGACCGCAATACACTCCACGGGTCTATTTTCGCAGGAGAGACGCGACAGATTGGACCACAGGCATGGCGGCCAGAGCCGTGACCGGCGGCGCGGGTAATAGTCCATATGTCGGAAACCGTCCATACCTGATCAGCGACGAGTATCGATTTTGTGGCCGGTCCAGGGAATCGCGCGAGGTTGCCGCGCTGTGGCGAAATAGCAGGCTCACCATCCTCTCTGGCCGCTCTGGCGCGGGGATGACGTCCTTGCTCCAGGCGGGGGTATTCCCGCTGCTGTCGGCCGCCGGCGAAGACGTGCTCCCGGTGGGGCGCCTTAGCCAGGGGACGGCGTTCCCCGTCGCCGCGCTGCCAGAGCACAACCCCTACACGCTCGCCCTGCTGGCGGCCTGGGCGCCGGGCGAGCCGAGGACCAGGCTGTCCGGCTTCACGCTGTATGACTTCCTGCGGCGCCGGCAACTACGGACCGAGCCCGGCGGTTACCCGGCTCCCCTGCTGGCGTCGATAGACCAGGCCGAAGATCTGTTCGCCGGAACCGGAGGGACCGACCGATACCGGGATCCCTTCCTCGAAGAGCTGGCCGAGGTGCTGGACGAACTACCGCACGTGCACCTGCTCTTGTGCCTTCGCGATGACTACGCCGCGGATCTCGCGCGATACGAGGGCCTCCTGGGGACCCCAGCGGTGACGTTCACGCTCGGCCCGCTGACGGAGGCGGCGGCGGCCGAGGCGGTCCGCTCCCCACTGCCCCGCGGCGGGCGCCGCTTCGCGCCGGGAGCTGCCGAGGCGCTCGTCGCGCGCCTGCGGGCGAGGGAGGCCACCGATGATGGCGGGAGCGAGCCCGTTGCCCCGGCCGGGCGCGGTGTCGAGCCTGCCCTGCTCCAGGTGCTGTGCGCCGGGTTCTGGGCGGCAGTGCCGGCCAATGTGGCGGAGATCACGCCCGAGCACGTGCTCAGGTACGGGGACGCCGATCCCATGCTCGACCGCTTCTGTGATGAGGCCGTGGCGGCGGTCGCCGCCGATCACGGTATCCCCCCGGGCGAGGTGGCCGCGTGGCTGAGCCGTCAGTTCGTGACCGAGCTGGCCACCCGGGGCACGGCTTACGAAGGAGTCTCACACACGGGAGGCATGCCCAACGCGGTGGCGCGGGCGTTCCGGGACCGGCACCTCCTGACCGCATCGCGACGGGCGGGGTCACGCTGGTATGAGCTCCACGATGACTGCTTGATCGGCCCGGTTCGCCGCGGCCAGGGCCGGCTGCCGGAAACGATGACCGAGTCTGCGCTCAGCCCCGCCGACTACCTGCGCGCGGCCCAGCTCGCCATGGCCGACAAGGACACCGGACTGGCCATGAGGCACGCGGCGAAGGCGGCGCGCACCGCCGTCGGCGAGGATTTGCTGGTCAGCGCGGAGGCGGAGTCGCTGCTGGGGAATGTGGCCCACGTTAGCGGGCAGTACGCGGAGGCGGAGGCTCATTACCGGACAGCGGCCATGTTGTTCGAGGCGCAAAGCGATACCCAGGCGGTCGCGGGGCTCCTGGCGGCCGTGGGCCAGACCATGCTCGCCCAGAGACGATATGGCGAAGCGGTCGATTACCTGCACGCCGCGGTGGGCCGGATTCCCACCGACCTGACCGTTCAGACTGAGCTGGCGTGGGCACTGTGGCACGCGGGGCAGCAGCGCGCGGCGGTAGACGTCCTGTCTGGCGTGCTGGCCATCGACGGGGAGGCGGAGGTCGCCCGAAGCGCCAGGGGGGAGATCCTCGCCGACCTCGGCGACGCCGAGAGCGCCCTGCGTGACCTGAACCGGGTGCGCAGGCATCAGCAGCCCTCGACAAGGGCAGCGCGCGGCCTCGCGCTGGCAACGATCGGCGGCCCCGGCGCGGCGAGCTCCGAGATAGACGCCGCGCTATCCCGGGCACCCGGTAGCGGTCCGGTCTTGCTCTACGCGGCCCGGGTAGCGGCGCTGGGCCATGATCTCGTCGGCGCGGCGGCCCTGGCGCGCCGCGCGGTGAACGCGACCGATCCCGAGGTTCCGCCCCATCAGCGCCGGCAGGCACTAGGGTTCATCGAGGTGGGCAGCTGACCATCACGCGAGGTCGCTCTTCGGCGCCGTAACGGGAGCGCTCTTCGCCGCGCCCGCCACGATCTGAGTGCCCGTGGTGGCCGTTCCGGGATGGAGGGCGGTCGCCGCGAGGCGGAAAAACGCGTCCGCGCGGGCGTCGAATTCGCGAAAATCCGGCTTCGTTACTACCTGGCCGGGGAGGAATTGATCCCCTGGCCCGCCGAAATCGCCTACCTCGGCATTCTTGGCAACCCACGCGGATAGCGCGCTCGCGGCTTTACCCAGGTCAAGGGCCGCCTGGGCGAGTTGTCCGGACGACAGCAGCGCGGTGCGAGACGCTTGCAGCCCAACGTCAACCGCATAGGCCTGGGCAGTGGAGAGGCGGACGTTCAGGTCCTTCCAGTGGCGATGACAGGTGATTTCAACATGCGCGCGCAGTTGCGCACTGGCGCCGAGCAGGTCCGCGTATGCCTGCGAGCGGGCCATCGCGTGCGCTTCCTTGCGCTGCCGGATGGCTTGGCGCTCCTCGCGCCGGGCCGCTGCCCACGTGGTCAGGCTTATCCCGCCGAGGGCACCGCCCAGCGTCCCGGCCGCGGTGATGATCGTCGTAATAACCGAAACTTCGGGCATGCGGAAATTGTCGCACCTGTAATCCCGAATTGGCTCAATAGTGAGCCACCGGGATTTGCCGCAGCGGTAAACGGTTCAGCTCGGCCGTCAAGGCGGCGCTGATCGTCGGGTGGCGGAACTCAAAGCCGGCCTCGGTCAGGCGCCGGGGGATGACGCGGGCGCTGGTGAGCAGCTCCGATGACATCTGGCCGAGGGCCAGCCGCAGGACGGGCTCGGGGACGCGCAGCCACGGGAAGTCCGGGCGGCGCAGCGCGTGGTGCAGCGCGGCGGTGAGCTGGCTGTTGGTCACGGCGTTGGGCGCGGTCAGGTTGAACGGGCCGCTGGCGGTGCTGGTAGTGAGCAGGAACCGGATGGCGGCGATCTCGTCGGCGAGCGAGATCCAGCTCATCACCTGCGTCCCCGGGCCGAAGCGGGGCAGCGCGCCAAAGCGCGCCGGGGCGAGCAGCCGGGCCAGCACGCCGCCGCCCTTGCCGAGGATCAGGCCGCTGCGCAGGTGCGCGACGCGCAGGCCGGCCTGGGCGGCGGGCGCGGCGGCGGCCTCCCAGTCGGCGACGACACGGGACAAGAACCCCTGCCCGGCCGGGGAGTCCTCGGTGACCTCGCGGCCGCCGGTGTCGCCGTACCAGCCGATCGCGGAGGCGGCGATCAAGACCTTCGGCCCGCCGCCCGTGGTGGCGGCCCGCGCGGCCAGCACCGTGGCCAGCGCCCGGGTCGCCAGGACGCGGCTGGCCCGGATCTCGGCCTGGTAAGACCGGGTCCACCGGTGGTCGCCGACGCCCGCGCCCGCTAGGTGCACGCAGGCATCGATGCCGCCGAGGGCCGGATCCCCCGCGTCGGCGGCGCGGGGGTCCCAGCGGATCTCGTCGCTCGCGTGCGGCGGGCGCCTGACCAGGCGGACGACCCCGTGGCCGTCCGCCCGCAAGCGCGCCGTCAGCGCGGTGCCAATCAGCCCCGATGACCCGGTGACCGCGATCCTCATGGTCGTGGTGGCCCCTACAGGCCGAGCTCGGCCTCGAACGCGCCCTCCTCGAGCCGGCCCTTGACCGTGACGAGGAACCGGGCCGCGTCGGCGCCGTCCACCAGCCGGTGGTCGTAGGTCAGCGCGAGGTAGACCATCGAGCGGACCGCGATCACCTCGCCGAGTGACGGATCCTCCACGACGACCGCCCGCTTGACCACGGTGCCGACACCGAGGATGGCGACCTGCGGCTGGTTGATGATCGGGGTGTCGAACAAGGCGCCGCGGCTGCCGGTGTTGGTGAGCGTGAACGTGCCGCCCGATAGCTCATCCGGGCTAACTTGCCCGGACCGGGTGCGCGCGGCGACGTCCGCGACCTTGCGGGCCAGGCCGCCGAGGTTCAGGTCGCCTGCGTGGTGCACCACCGGCACCATGAGGCCGCGCTCGGTGTCCACCGCGATGCCCAGGTGCTCGGCGTCGTGGTAGGTGACTTCCTGGGTCTCGGAGTTGATGACCGCGTTGAGCTTCGGGTGCACCTTGAGCGCCTCGATCGCGGCTTGCGCGAAGAACGGCAAGAACGTCAGCTTGACGCCCTCGCGCGCCTCGAATGCGGCCTTGGCGCGGTCCCGCAGCCGGGCGACGTTCGTCACGTCCGCCTCGACGACCGTGGTGAGCTGCGCGGAGACCTGCAGCGACTCGACCATCCGCTTGGCGATGACCTGCCGCGGGCGGCTCATCCGCTCCGTGGTGCCGCGCAGCGACGACGGCACCAGCGCCGGGCGGGCAGCCGGAGTGACCGGGGCAGCCGGAGCGGCCGGCGCCGGAGCGGCGGGGGCCGGCTGCTGCTGCTGGGCAGCCTGGGCGGCGCTGGCCTGCGCGGCGGCCTGGGCGGCGGCGGCCTCGGCGGCGCGCTGGGCGCGCGCTGCCTCCAGCACGTCCTGCTTGCGGATGCGCCCGCCGACGCCGGTGCCGCTGATCGACTCCAGCGGCACCGAGTGCTCGGCGGCCAGCTTGCGCACCAGCGGCGTCACGTACGACCCCTCGCCGGTGGGCAGCGGGGTGGGCTCCGGGTAGGACCCGGCCGAGGCCGGCTCGCCCGGCTCGTGCGCAGTGCCCTGAGCGGCGCTGCCCGGAGAGGCGCTGCCCTGAGAAGCGCTGCCCTGAGAAGCGCTGCCCTGAGCGGCACTGTCCTGAGCGGCACTGTCCTGAGCGGCGGCGGCCGGAGCGGGAGCGGGAGCCTGAGCGGGCGGGGGCCCGTCGGCGGGGGCGGGAGGGGCCGCGGGCTGGTTGTTCCACGACCGGGAGCTCTCCGGGGCCTGAGCGGCGCTGTCATTGCGTGGGGCCGGCTGTGCGGGAGCGGGAGCGGGAGGCGCGGGGGACTCGGCCGGGGCGCTGGGGGCGTGCTCCGGCGGGGCGCTGGGGGCAGGCGCGGTGGCCTGCGGGGCGTCGGAGCCCTCCTCCTCGATCACGGCCAGCTGCGCGCCGACCGCGACGGTCTCGTCCTCATCGACGGCGATGCCGCGCAGGATGCCGGTCGCGGGGGAGGGGATCTCGGTGTCCACCTTGTCGGTGGACACCTCAAGCAGCGGCTCGTCGACCGTGACGTGCTCGCCTTCCTTCTTCAGCCAGCGCGTGACGGTGCCCTCGGTGACGCTCTCGCCGAGCTGCGGCATTGATACGGCGACCGACATGGTTTCGGTGACTCCTTATGCGTGGTTACGATGCTCGTTCGCTGCGGGTAGCGAGCGCCACTTAGGCGTGGAAGTGCAGGGGCTTGCCGGCGAGGGCCAGGTGGGCCTCGCCGATGATCTCGGACTGCGTGGGGTGCGGGTGGATCAAGCTGGCGACGTCCATCGGCTCGGCGTCCCAGTTGTAGATGAGCTGGCCTTCGGCGATGAGCTCGCCGACCCGGCTGCCCACGAGGTGGATGCCGAGCACCCGGCCGGGACCGGACGGGGTTGCCTCCGCGATGACCCTGGCCGACCCCTGCGTCTGCAGGATGACGCTGCGGCCGTTGCCGCCCAGCGGGTAATCAACCGACGTGACGCTGATGCCGCGCTCGGCAGCCTGCTTGGTGGTGATGCCGACCGAGGCGACCTCGGGATCGCAGTAGGTGATGCGCGGCACGCCGTCGTAGTCGATCGGGCGGACCTCCAGCCCGCCGAGGCGCTCGGCGACCATGATGCCCTCCGCGAAGCCGACGTGCGCCAGCTGCGGGGTGGCGATGAGGTCGCCGACCGCGGAGATCGTCGGCACCGAGGTGCGGCACAGGCCGTCGACGTCCACGAAGCCGCGGGTCATCGCGACGCCGCTGTCCGCATAGCCCAGCCCGGCCGAGACCGGCCCGCGCCCGACGGCGACCAGCAAGATCTCCGCCTGCAGGGTCTTGCCGCCGGCGAGCGTCACCTCAACGCCGGAGTCGGTGCTCCTGACGGACTCAAAGCGGGCGCCCAGCACCGCCTCGATGCCGCGGCGGCGGAACGAGCGCTGCAGCACCTTCGCGCTGGCCTCTTCCTCCAGCGGCAGCAGCTGCGGCAGCATCTCGACGATGGTGACGTCGGCGCCGAACGACTTCCACACGCTGGCGAACTCGACGCCGATCACGCCGCCGCCGAGGATGACCACCGAAGCCGGGACCCGGTCCAGCACCAGCGCGTGGTCCGAGGTGATCACGCGTTCGCCGTCGATCTCCAGGCCGGGCAGCGACTTGGGCACCGACCCGGTGGCCAGCACGATGTGGTCGCCGGTATAGACGGCGTCGCCGTCCACGTGAACCGCGGTCGGGGAGATGAGCTTGCCCTCGCCTGCGATCGTGTCGATC
>Ga0157369_10011293_pt1 | contig 10146 bp, 8 predicted proteins | sample C25metaG_FD_113461 | JGI IMG/M metagenome (GOLD analysis project Ga0157369, IMG submission 113461) | Corn rhizosphere microbial communities from Kellogg Biological Station, Michigan, USA - C2-5 metaG | ecosystem: Host-associated > Plants > Roots > Rhizosphere > Soil | place: USA: Michigan...
CTTTATAATAAATGGCATCGTCCCTTGTGTCACTCACTTGTACTCTATATCTTTATTCCGCAGTAACTTTTAAAAAAGAGATTGCTTATTTTGCCGGCTCCGTAGGAGCGAAATGTTGTTAGAAATAATTCAGAAAATTGTACAGAACTCCGTAGGAGCGATATATTTAAAATGTAATTTACATGTCACTCCTACAGAGTTTATCAGATTAATAAATTGATCTGCTACCAGCATGTCACCTCTACGAGGTTTAATAATAAATTTTAAATCACATTTACAAACACTTCTTGGAATAGGCGCATGAACATACAAATTTTTATTCCTTGTTTTATAGATCAGTTATATCCTTCAGTTGCATTCAACATGATAAAAGTTTTGGAAAAAGCCGGTTGCACTGTCGGATACAACACCAATCAAACATGTTGTGGACAACCCGCATTCAATGCAGGCTTTTGGGGAGAGGCAAAAGAAGTTTGTATCAAATTCATAAATGATTTTAGCGGTGAAGATTATATTGTTGCACCAAGTGCAAGCTGTGTGGGCTTCGTGAGAAATTATTACGGAAAGTTGTTTGATAATTCTTCATTGCACAATGATGTAAAACATTTGGGCGGACGCTTATTCGAATTCTCAGAATTTCTTGTAAAGATCTTGCAAGTAGAAGATTTTGGTGCATCATTGTATGGCAAAGCAACATATCATGATAGTTGCGCGGGATTACGAGAATGCCACATAAAAGAAGAACCGCGAAAATTACTGAGTAAAGTTGCAGGACTTGAATTAACAGAGATGACAGATGTAGAAACCTGTTGCGGCTTTGGAGGAACATTCGCTGTAAAGTTTGAACCGATAAGCATTGCAATGGCAGATCAAAAAATTGGAAACGCACTTAACACAAACGCTCAATATTTAATAAGCACCGACATGAGTTGCCTCATGCATCTTGATGGCTACATAAAAAATAAAAAAGCAAACATCCAGGTAATGCATTTGGCAGATGTGCTTGCAAGTGGATGGTGATGTAGTGATTCTTAAACAAAAAAAGCCAAACATCTTTTGATGTTCGGCTTAAAAATCACTCACATGCTTGCCTTTTTATTTTCTTGAGCGAATTATAGTGCCATCAGGCTCAACGACTGCACAACCGTGTTTCTTCCCATAAATAAAATTGACTTTATATTCATCATAATTAACCGTTCCGTTGTTATCAATATCTTCCGCATCCTTCGTAAATCGTGCACCCGGATATTTTGCTTCAATTGCATTTAACACCGCTGACGGCATTTGAGTGTCTTTAATTTGTTCATAATAACCAATAAGAGAACCGTCATTATCGTATAGTACTTCTCCTTTAAAATCTTTTCCGCCCATATGTATATCATATCCCTCGTCTTCATCACCATTTGTTTCGTCTATCATTTCTTTTGGAGCAACAATTACTTTCGATGTTGGAACCAAAGCAAGTGCGGCTGAAATTTTTGAAACATTAGCGGATGCGGTAACTGTAACGGAATTTCCGGATGAGTGTTTTACAGGTTTTGCAAAGGCTTTTGTTGAAAGCATTAATATCACGGCAGCAGGGAGCAATAATTGTTTCATAGTTATTGTTTTTGCCGTTAAAAATATTATTTCTCAAAACATAAAATCAGATTTTATAAGTGTAACAAAGTTTATTGATGAAAAGCGGATTAACGGGCTATTAACTGTAAACAAATTTTTTATTTGAAGTTTGTTAAAGAAAATTTTCTTGATTACCGCGTGGCTATTAATAAAATTATCAATACACAATTGAAAATTGAGTAATGAACTGAAGGCTTTTTCTACTTCATTATTCGAAATTCCCTGATCCTTGTTTGATATTCTACAATTTCCAATCAATAATTTGGTTAGCCCATTCCCGGCGATAAGGAGTTGTAATGCGGATATAATTATCGGTGTAGCCTTCCATCATACCATTCTTGTTGTGATCCTCAAATAAAATTTTTCTTATTTGCCCGATATGTTGTTCTGTGAAGAATTGCATTTTCATGTAACTCAGGTTACGCAAAATTTTATTGCGTTCATGACGCGTATGCATTGGCACAACCGGTTTTATTTCTAACGCTTTTGTGTTGTCTCTTTCTGAGTAAGTGAACACGTGCAAATAAGAAATATCAAGCGAATGCAGAAAGTCAAATGTCTCTTTAAAATCTTCATCACTTTCACCGGGAAAACCAACGATCACATCAACACCAATACAACAATGTGGCATCAAAGTTTTTATCAAACCAACACGTTTTGCGTACAATTCTCTTTTATATCTTCTTCGCATCATGCCGAGAATTTTATTGCTTCCGCTTTGCAATGGAATATGAAAATGTGGCATGAACTTTTTACTGTTTGCTACAAATTCTATGATCTCATTTGTAAGCAAATTCGGTTCAATCGAAGAGATGCGATAACGTTCAATGCCTTCCACTTTATCTAATTGCTGAATAAGATCAAAAAAATTTTCCTTCCTTTTATTTAAGTCCTCTCCTTTTGAGAGAGTTTGGGTGAGGTCACCTTTTCCAAAATCACCAAGATTCACTCCCGTTAAAACAATTTCTTTTACATTATTTTCAGCAAGGGCTTTTGCATTGCGAACAACATTTGCAATTGAATCACTTCTGCTCATTCCACGCGCCATCGGAATAGTGCAAAAAGAACAACTGTAATCGCAACCATCCTGCACTTTTAAAAATGTACGCGTTCTGTCGTTCAAAGAAAATGATGCATTAAATCCGCTTACCTCTTCAATATCACAACTTGAAATTTTTGCAGAATCACCTTTTGTTAATTCGTATAAGTGTGTAGCAATATTAAATTTTTCAGCAGCGCCAAGCACAAGATCAACTCCGGGTATCGCTGCAATTTCTTTTGGTTTTAATTGCGCATAGCAACCGGTAATTACTATAAGGCTTTCAGGCGATTTACGTTGTATACGGCGCACCAGTTGCCTGCATTCTTTATCGGCATTATCGGTAACAGAACAAGTGTTTATTACGTACACGTCGGCAAGCTCATCAAATTCTTTTTTCTCGAATCCATCATTCTCAAGCATACGGCTGAGCGTTGATGTTTCAGAATAATTCAATTTGCAACCCAATGTGTGAAATGCCACTGTACGCCTCTTTTCCATAAGTGCGCAAAGATATGGCAAGTTTGTAGTTTATAGTTTTGAGTTTGTCCGCAGGACTCTGCGAGTAGTTCACGTCCTCTTTTTTTGTGTTTTGTTTTTTTTCACCAGCTTTTGTTCTTTACTCATCGTCTGTTGCTACGCTCAGTTCAACGTTCCACTTTCATAGGAACTGAGCGTAAAAGTTTATCCTGAGCTTGTCGAAGGATCACTCACTTATACTTTCAAACAGTGATGAGCTTTTTAATAAATCTTCTGATTCTCTTTTATCTTGTGCAAGATTTATTTAACATGAAAAAACTTTTACTCATCGTTTCACTTCTAATGTTTATTGCAAGCTTTATTTCATGCAATAATCCTGCAAGTGATTTTAATCGTAATCCTTCATACATTCACTATTCGAAGCACGCAAGATGCAGAATGGGATGCAGGCATATTGATGAATCTGAAGTGAAAGAAATCCTTGATAGGGGCAACATCAATTTTTCAAAAAGTGATTTAAATGAAGACTCCTGCCACAAGCGATATGCATTGGAAGGAACAAGTCATGATGATCAAAAAATACGAATTATTGTTGCTGAATGTAATGACGATTTAACGGTGATAACAGTAATTGATCTTGGAAGAGATTGGCCTTGTGAATGTGAGTAGTTTCAGTTACCGGTATTGAGCAACCTCAACACAAAACAAAGAACACAGAACTCAGAACATAGAACACAGAACTTCCTAAACTTATTCTCTTATAACAATCACATTCCCATTCTCCCATTTGATTATTGAAGAAGGAACAGCTTTCAAATCTTCACTTTGCCTGTATTTTACAACATAATCAACTCCGTGAATGACTGCCTCATCAATATCTTTAAATGAACCCGGCGCAGGTTTTCCACTAATGTTGGCTGAAGTGCTTACAATCGGTTTCCTAAAACGTTTGATAAGGTGTTTGCAAAATTCATCTCTGCAAATTCTTATTGCAACTGAACCGTCTTCCGCCAAAACATTTTCTGCCAATCCAAGTGCATGTTCATAAATTACAGTAGTGGGCTTTTGTATTTTATCGAGATAATCAAAAACTGCAAGATCAGGTGAAGCAACATATTTTAAAATTTCTCTTTCATCAGCAATAAGCACAACAAAACTTTTTTGCACAGGTCTTTGTTTCAATTCAATTATTTTTTCAACAGCAATTGCATTGGTCGCATCGCACCCGATGCCCCAGATGGTGTCTGTTGGATATAGAATAGTGCCATTGGTTTTTAAAACTTCAAGGCAGTGTTCAATATCAGTTTGGAATAACATGATGTGCTAATCTAAGTTTGAAAAAAATTGTCAGCGCTCTGTTATGAAATAATCTCTCCTGAAAAACTTATTTGATTATTAGCTAAAACAGACATATTAAAATCAAATACTACAACTTGATAAGCTTTAGCGTTTCTTTTTTGTTTCCGTTTATAACTTCAGCAAAATAAACACCGCGACCAAGCTGATCCCCAAATGTAATGTTTGATGCTGATGTTTTTATTTGTACAAAACTCTGCCCGCAATGTCTGAAATGCGAAGGGATATCATTTGCTTTTGTGGATTATTGAAGCGTAAATAAAATTTATTATGTGAGGGATTAGGAAATGCCATTAAGCTGTGTAATGCAGTGGTGTGAATGCTTTGAGATGATGATCCATTTGAGGTAAACTGATCGTTGCAATGGCCAATAGTAACATCGTCCGACTGTAACAAAGCCGGTGTAACCATTGAATAAGGAACGCATTGAGGCAGCCCATTATTACAAAGTTTTTCTTTGTTGCCACAATAAATGTCGGTAAACTTTACATCGTATTGAATGGATTTTATAGAACTAAAAGAATTATCCATATTAAATGTGATCAATGGAGCATCGATACCCCTCCGCAAAAAAGTGTAACAATTTTCAAATGATTTTTTGCCTTGCGATAATCCAAATGCTGCAAGCAATACATCGGGTGCAGGTTCATCATTAATATAAATACTGTCGATTGTTGTAAGCATCGATTTTATCATGAGCACCGGCATATAAGGCGTTTTGCCTGCATTTGCAGGTATGCGCATTTTTCCTGATCCCACAACTGTGCGTGTTAATGTTTGTATTTGCACGAATTGCCCGGGCGAATGATCATAACCAAATGCAGCAACACTTAATCGAAACTGTGTAACGACACGAACGGTATTTGACCATGACGAATTGATCGTGCATGGATATGCTACAAAAGAAAAATTTCCGTTATCAAAATTATCCTGTTGATTAAATATTAATGAATCACTTTCTTCACCTGTGAGTGGTTGCAAAGGAAATCTTTGAAGCTGCAAGCTTTTGCCTGCCCGGCAGAATGAATTGTTATTGTCAGCTTCATATCCTGTTTGCTTCAAAGCTATAATGCCGCCAAGCATATATGTAAAATCATGCTGCCTTCTCGCATTATGGAACATACTATTATTCACACGTTGATATGTCGCAGAAAAATTGAAAGCATCATTTTTTTCGAGCACAGAATAATCCCATGACTGATTAATTCCTTGTTGAGGCATGGATACATTAGCAGCATTTGCACCCTGCATAAAATAATCTGTTGCGGGAGGTACAACATAATTATCGTGATCAAGTATGATGGGTGAAAAATGATTATTCTTATTATCTGTTTGAGCAAACGCGGAAGCTGTAAAACAGATAAACAACACGCATGTCGTTATATCTGCCAACAGGGTTGTTTCAATTTTCATTGGGAATGCATTAAAATTTCTGGGATTAAATAATCTAATATAAACGATTATTTAGTTTGATGCATATCAGAGCAGAATTAATTGAAGAAATGTTGAAAACTTTTTTGAAACAACAAGTAGTTATTTTGAAGATGTTTGTTCTAAGTAAATCAATCTGCAATCACATAATCGTCATCTGCAATTAATCATCCCGCCCAACCTTCTCTGTCCAGACTTCTGTATTGAATGGCTTCGGCAAGATGCTCTGCTTTTATATCTGCGCTGTTTGAAAGATCAGCGATGGTTCTGCTCACTTTTAAAATTCTGTCGTAAGCACGTGCACTTAGGTTCAATCTTTCCATTGCTCGTTTCAGCAATGCTTCACCTGCTGTATTGATCACACAAATCTCTCTCAGCATCTTACTGCTCATTTGTGCGTTGGCATAAATGCCGTTGCAATTTTTATAACGCTCAGCTTGTATCTCTCTTGCTTTTATCACACGTTCACGAATGGAAGAAGAACATTCTCCTTTTTTATTCATGTTGCTTAATTCACTAAACGGAACAGGTGTAACTTCTACATGCAGATCAATTCTGTCAAGCAAAGGCCCTGAAATTTTATTCAGATATTTTTGAACGGCACCAGGCGGGCATGTACATTCTTTTTCAGGATGATTGTAAAAACCGCAGGGGCATGGATTCATAGAAGCAATCAACATAAAATTTGCAGGAAAATCTATTGCGATCTTTGCTCTTGAAATAGTTACCTTTCTTTCTTCCATCGGTTGACGCATCACTTCCAAAACCGTTCTCTTAAATTCAGGCAACTCATCCAAAAACAAAACACCATTATGCGATAATGAAATTTCTCCCGGCTGCGGAATGCCGCCTCCACCAACCAATGCAACATCACTTATCGTGTGATGCGGAGAACGAAAAGGTCTTTTATTTATTAACGAACTATTTTCAGGAAGCTTGCCCGCGACACTATGGATCTTTGTTGTCTCCAATGCTTCAAGCAAAGTAAGAGGCGGAAGTATTGTCGGCAAACGCTTTGCCAGCATTGTTTTGCCGGCGCCGGGTGGTCCGATTAATATTGCATTATGTCCGCCTGCTGCTGCAATTTCCAATGCGCGTTTTATATTTTCTTGCCCTTTTACATCATTGAAGTCGACTTCAAATTCATACTGTGAGTTAAAAAATTCTTCACGTGTATTTACAACAACAGGCTCTAACGCATTTTCATTTTTAAAAAATTCCATCACTTCATTCAAATGCTCTACACCATAAACCAAAAGATTGTTTACCATTCCGGCTTCACGTGCATTTACCTTTGGAACGATCAATCCTTTAAAACCTTCCTTGCGTGCCTGTATTGCAATCGGCAATGCGCCTTTAATCGCTTGAATACATCCATCCAAACTTAACTCACCCATTATCACATAATCATTCAATCGTTCCGTTTCTTCAATTTGTTCACTCGCACCAAGCACGCCAATGGCAATGGGCAAATCAAATGCAGAGCCGCTTTTCTTAATATCAGCCGGCGCAAGGTTCACCACTACTTTGGTTCGCGGCATGTAATAATCGTTGGTCTTGATAGCACTTTCAATGCGTTGCATGCTTTCTTTCACGGCGCTGTCAGGCAAGCCAACAATAAAATAATTTTGACCGTTGCTTACATTTACTTCAACGGTAATAGTGATAGCTTCCACTCCATACACAGCGCTTCCAAAAGTTTTTACGAGCATAGGGTTGATTTTTTATGATACAAGCAGTAGTTTTTTATAGCATCGCCGGTTGTGTCACTCACTTGTGCTTTCGGAACTGTGAGCAACAATAATGGAAAAATACAAAGAGAAATTGTAACGGTAAAATGTTTGTGAAGTAAATCGGGAAAGCTTTGCGAAACCGGAAGTGACGCAAAGCAAATTCTGTTGCTTTAATAACAAAACGATCTTTAAGAATCAGTCAGCAATTTTTAAAGGAAAATTGAACATAAACTCAACAAGAAAAAAGAGGAGTCCGAATATTATGAAGTTCTTTACCAAATCATTTTTTATTGGCAGTCGTTTGCTTCTTGGGTTGTATATTGAATGAAAGCCCAATGCTCCAAATGTGATTCTCACGCAGAAGATCATTATTATTCAAGTTAGATGAGTATGTATATTGGCATTGCAACTTCACTGTTTTAAAACCAGCACGTACAAATGCAGATGGTTCCCAAAAAAATGAGGTTGGGTTTGCCCTGATGTAGTCAAGCTCATCTTTATCATATTGCTTCTCTTCTTTTACACTCATAAAAACAGCGCTGAATTTTGAGGTTACTCCAAAATCAAAATTCTTCACTGTAAAACCGATGTCAGGTTGAATGAAGCATTTTGTAAAATTTACTTTTGAGCTCGAGGGGGTGTAGCTATCATCATCACTGTAATTATTTTTAGCGCTGCCCAAACCTAATCCGCCATAAGTTTCAAAAACGAAATTTCTGTTGAATGGTTTATAATAGCCCGCACCTGCTTCAATTAAATGACCATTACCATCTTCGCCTCCTCCTTTTGAAGACATGAATTCAGTATTGAGCATAATGCCAATACTCTTGCTTACAGCAAGAGCGCCCTGGATTTCGGCTCCGCTAATTTCGTCAGCGGCGCTATAATAAGTATTTATTCTCGCTTCACCCTTTTCCTTAAATAAAGGTGCATTGCTTGAGCTTGGGGCATAGTAAACGGGCACACAAGAATTGAATGAAATACAAACAAAAAAGACTGCAATAGCAGGAATATTCAATATATCTTTTGCTAAATACTTTTTCATAGTGGCAAGTTTTGATATGATAAAATATTTGTTTAAGGTTTCCGAGGATATTTATACACGGTTGGACAGCTTTTCGAGAAGTTCTAATATTATCTTTTGTTTAAACCCTTACTTATTCTTAAATGAATACTTTTATTGAAGTACAAGGTACTTGGAGGGTAAAAAACAATGTATAAAAAACGAATCAGATAATATCAATTTTGGGTCAGTAAGAAAACGATTGCTTCCCTGTGAATGCAAAAAATTTAATTTGAAGATTATGGAATATTGGATGAAAAATTTTTTGAGTTCATTAAGCTTCCTTTTTATGATCTAATTACATCACGAAAACTTATCTTTTAACAAATGCCTCTATTAATCGCATCACTTCTGCGCCTTCAAAACCATCACATGGATTAAGTCCTTCACCTAAAAAATATTTTACCGTTGCTTCAATCATTGGTTGTTGAACATGTTGCAAATTCTCAAAGGAGAATGTTCTTGTTTCATTATCTACAAACACTGCAATATCGTTGCCGCTAAAAACGCTAAAGCTTATTTTACCTTTTGTTCCGGTTATTTCACATTGATCTTTTGCTCCTTCAGTAAACACATTAAAACACCATACGCCACTGAATACAACTCCATTTTTAAACAGTATGTTTCCTGTAACCATATCATCGGCTGAATAATTCTTTCCCTGATTTATTGCAAAGCCATTTACTTTTTCTGCTTCACCAAAAAAATAATACATAAGATCTAATTGATGCGGAGCAAGATCATGAAACAAACCACCACCTGCAATTGCAGAATCAACGCGCCAGGCATTTCGCGAATCGGTAAGTTCTTTTTTTGTAAGTGGTGGTTTGTATAATTCGATATGCGCAAATAATATTTCTCCGATTGCCTTTTCATCGAGGAGCTGTTTTATTTTTTTAAAACGGAGTTGCTCACGCCGGTAATGTGCAACAACAAGTTTTATATTTTTTTCTTGTGCAACTTTCGCAATGTTGTATGCTGCAGCATAAGTATTTGCCATCGGTTTTTCAAGATAGACGGGCTTTCCCGCATTGATTGCAGCAATCGCATATTCTTCATGTGAAGATGGCGGCGTTGCAATATAAATTGCATTTACTTGAGGATCGTTAATGAGTTTATCTGCATCATTATACCAGCGCGGAACATTATGGCGACGTGCATAATCTTCCGCTTTAGCAGCATCACGTCGCATTACTGCAACCAGCGAAGAATTTTTTACTTTATTAAAGGCGGGTCCGCTTTTTATTTCAGTAACATCGCCGCAACCAATGATGCCCCAGTTGATTTTTTTCATTATTAATTGTGAGAAAAGATTTACAGGAATCGTTTTAAATGATATTTGTTTGAAAGCTTTATCAGCCGCACAAAGATCAGAACGTACAAGTGAGTGACACAACCGCCGATGCCATGAAATACTATAGCTC
>Ga0157369_10011295_pt1 | contig 10145 bp, 9 predicted proteins | sample C25metaG_FD_113461 | JGI IMG/M metagenome (GOLD analysis project Ga0157369, IMG submission 113461) | Corn rhizosphere microbial communities from Kellogg Biological Station, Michigan, USA - C2-5 metaG | ecosystem: Host-associated > Plants > Roots > Rhizosphere > Soil | place: USA: Michigan...
CGTATTGCGGTTGCGAACCATATGGTCCGTACGGATTCGGCGCGACGCACCCCGTGAGCGAGGAAGCGGCGAGGGCGACGAGCGGAACGAGTAGGGTGGTCTTGGTCAGCGTGAGGCGTTTCATTAGATTTCTCGGGTGTCTATAGAGCGCGAATCGAACACAAATCAATCCATTGCGGATCGGAGTATAGGGAAAGGCCCATCGGCTGTACGCGCGTACGCAGTAACAGTATGTAAAGTCTGTTGCCGCACAGGGAGCGATTGAGGTCTCCTCGCAGGCCGGTTTAATCACGAATCGATACGGGCCTTTGCGCGGAGCGCTCACGCGGCCTCGTTCTCGCAACTCTCTTCTGAAATATGGCATCTCGCGCGGCACATCACGCAACGGGTTGGGCGGCCGGCATGATCGCGGCGGCGCTTGTGGTTCGGGCGGGCGGGGCCGGCCCGTGGCATGCGGGTAGCGTCGCCGCGTTAATCGCCGGCGTGGCCGGCGCAACGGCGCCCGATTGGCTCGAAATCGCATGGTGGACTCGAGCCCGCCGGTTATGGATCACGCACCGCACGGCCACCCATTGGGGCATCGGCTGGGCGATTGCTCTCGTCTTCGCTTATCGATCGCTGGGACACGCGCACCTATGGGCTGCGGCGCTATTCGGCTTCGCGTGCGGCGGCGTCATGCATTTGCTTGCCGATTGGCCCAATCCGCTCGGCGTGCCCTGGGTTTGGAAGCGGCATTCGCTCAATTTGTGGAATAGCGGGCATTGCGATTTGATTGTCGTGGGGTGTCGTGGATGGCGGCGGCTTGGGTTGTCAGATCGCATTGGGCGCTTTATGCCTCGCACGCTTGGCGATCGCTGCATGCATTTGCTTTTGCTGCATCAGTTGCTTCTGCCGCTTTTGTCGGATAGCCAAGATGTTGCGCGCGAGCCCTGCTCATGAATGGACGCCGGCGCGCAATTTTCGCCTCTAAATTGGTGTTTCCCCGCCCCGCTTACGAAATTTAATTTCTCGCGCGTGACCGTACACTGTGGACGCTTCGCCGTCGGCGGAATGAATGAAGAAGATGCGTTCGTTCCCGGCGGCATATCATCGGCTTTTTTCCATCAAGCGACATTGATCATGTTCGAACACGTTGACGCGTACCCCGGCGATCCCATCCTGTCCCTGAACGAGAATTTCCAGAAGGATCCGCGGCAAGAAAAAATCAACCTGAGCATCGGCATTTATTTCGACGACGACGGCCGGCTGCCTGTGATGAAGGCCGTCCGCGAGGGCGAAGCGGCGATGTTGAGCGATCTCGGCCCGAAGCCGTATCTGCCGATGTCGGGCTTGGCGCCCTACCGCGATGCGGTGCAGGGCCTCGTGTTCGGCGAAGCGTGCGTCGCGCGCGCGGAAAGGCGCATTGCCACCGTGCAAACGCTCGGCGGCTCGGGTGCGCTGAAAGTCGGCGCCGATTTTCTGAAGCGTTATTTTCCGCAGGCGCAGGTGTGGGTGAGCGATCCCACCTGGGAGAACCACCGCTTTATCTTCGAGCGCGCGGGATTCACGGTCAACGCGTATCCGTACTACGACGATGCAACGGGCGGCTTGAAGTTCGATGCGATGCTGGCGGCGATCGGTGCGTTGGCCAAGCACAGCATCGTCGTGCTGCACGCCTGCTGCCACAACCCGACGGGCGTCGATTTGAGCAACGCGCAATGGGAGCAATTGATTTCGGTGATCCGGCAGCGCGAACTGCTGCCGTTCGTCGATATGGCTTATCAAGGGTTCGGCGCGAATCTCGACGAAGATGCGTTTGCGGTGCGCGAACTGGCGCGCCGCGATGTGCCGATGCTGGTGGCGAATTCGTTCTCGAAAAACTTCTCGCTGTACGGCGAACGTTGCGGCGGGCTTAGCGTGCTGTGTAAAGACACGGCCGAGGCCGATCGTGTGTTGGGCCAACTGACGAGCGCCGTTCGCGCGAACTATAGCAATCCGCCGACGCACGGCGCGAAGATCGTCACGAAAGTCCTGACGTCGCCGGCGCTGAATCAACAATGGCGCGACGAACTGGCGGCGATGTGCGGCCGTATCGCCGACATGCGCGTGGCGATCCACGATCGGTTGAGCGAGCATATCGGCGGCGAGGCGCTGTCGCGCTATGTGAAGCAGCGCGGAATGTTCACTTACACGGGGCTTAGCGCCGAACAGGTCGATCGTCTGCGCGAACAATACGGCGTGTACATCCTGCGTTCGGGCCGGATGTGCGTGGCTGGGCTCAATGCGCGCAACGTGGGGCCGGTGGCGGATGCGATTGCGAAGGTGGTGGCCGCCGATTGAGCGGTCTGGGTCGGAGAATCCGCTCAGTATCCGCTCAAAATTGATGAATCCGCTCATTTTGGGTTAGTATCCGCTCAATCGAGCGGATACTGAGCGGATAAATGAGCAGATTGAGCGCCACGGCCGTCTTAGAAGCGGTAAGCGGGCTGGCCGAAAGAGGCCTGTGGGAAGTTTCCTCCACTGACGTCGTTCATGCGACGCAGGGTAGCCCGGCCACGATCCGGCGCTATTTGGATGCCTTGTGCGCCAGCGGTCATCTCGCGCGGTCCGGGCAGGCGCGAGCCACTCGATACCGACTGATCACGGTGGAGCCGGAGGCCGCCCCTGCGGCCGCAGCCCTTGCCACCGCCCCGATTCCCGCCTGGTCCCCCGCCGCCATCGAACTCGGCCGCAAGTTGGATGTGCCGCTCGGTGCGCGCGATCCGGTGACGTACCGGCGCGAATTTGTCGAAGATTACATTCCGAACCAAACGTGGCTGATGCCGCAGGATTTGGCCGAAGCGCTTTACCGCGACGGCCGCTTGCGCGAGCAGCAGCCCGCGGGGACGTACGCGCGCAAGGTGCTGGAACAACTGCTGATCGATTTGTCGTGGTCGTCCTCTCGTTTGGAGGGGAACCGCTATACCTTGCTCGCGACCGAAGACCTGTTCAAACGGGGAGGGCCGGGCGGCGATACCGACGCCGTGATGCTGCTCAATCACAAAACGGCCATCGAGTTTTTGGTCGATGCCGTTCCGTTGCAGGGCCTCTCGGCAGCGCTGATTCGGAACCTACATGCTGTACTCATGCAGGATCTGCTTGCCGATACCGACATGTTGGGCGTCATCCGCAAGAAGATCGTCAATATCAGCGACACGGTGTACGTCCCCACTCAAGTGGCCGCCCTGCTCGAGGAGATGCTGGCGATCATCGTGGCGAAGGCGCGAGCCATCAAAAACCCGATCGAAGCCGCCTTTTTCCTTTGGGTGAATCTCGCCTACTTACAGCCGTTCGAAGACGGCAATAAGCGCACGAGTCGCCTTGCGGCCAATGTTCCGCTGATGCTCTACAACTGCTCGCCGTTGGCCTTCTTGGACGTCGACCCGCACGACTATGCGCAAGCCATGCTCGGTGTCTACGAATTCCTGGACGTTTCGCGAGCGGTGGATTTGTTCGCTTGGACCTATCGGCGATCGATAAAGAAGTACGCAGTCGTTATGGAATCCATGGGCGTGCCGAATCCGCTCAGAGTGCAATACCGGCCGCATTTGACGCAGGCGATCGGCCTTGTGGTTCGCGACAGAAAAACCATGCAGGCGGCGCTGGGCGAGTTGGGGCTCACCGAGGAGCAGGCTCCAGGTTTCGAAGCGATGCTGATCGATGAGCTGAACAAACTGGAAGTCTTCAATTGCGCGCGATACCGGCTGACATTGGAGGCCACGCAGGCCTGGATCGACGCCAACCGGCCGCGCTGAGAAAAACCTGCGATCGGACTATTTCGCCGAAGCCGCTTCCTCGATCAGCCTTGCCACCGCATCGGGATGGGACACCATCACCACATGCGACGCACCTTTAACGGTCACGACGTTTTTCGCGCCGGCCCGCTTCGCAATGATTTAGAACTCACTCGATAACGCAACGCATCCCAGCGTTCGCTTACAGGTGATCCGCGTCGATCACGGCCTGCGTGAACGCCTGCGGCGCTTCCTCGGGCAGGTTGTGGCCGATGCCGCCCGTCACGAGCCGGAATTGATATTTGCCTGCGAATCGCTTCGCGTAAGCTTCCGGCTGCGGATGAGGCGCACCGTTCGCATCGCCTTCGAGCGCGATCGTCGGCACGGTGATCGGCGGGAATTTCGCCAATCGTCTTTCGAGCGCCTCGTACTTCGATTCACCCTTGGCCAGATCCAGCCGCCACCGATAGTTGTGCGTGGCGATGGCGACTTGGTCGGGGTTGTCGAGCGCCGCCGCGCTGCGATCGAACGTCGCGTCGTCGAACTTCCATTTCGGCGAGGCGATCTGCCAGATCAGCTTCGCGAAGTCATGGCGATACTTGTCGTAGCCGATTCGGCCGCGCTCGGTGGCGAAGTAGTACTGGTACCACCACTGCAGCTCGGCCGCCGGCGGCAACGGTGTCTTACCCGCTTCCTGGCTGCCGATGAGGTAGCCGCTGACGGTCACCAGCGCCTTCACGCGTTCGGGCCACAAGGTCGCGACGATGTCGGCGGAACGCGCGCCCCAATCGAATCCACCGAATACGGCCTGCTGAATGTGAAGCGCATCCATGAAGTCGATGACATCCTGTGCAAGCGCCGCCGGCTCGCCATTGCGCACCGTGCGATCGGACAGGAAGCGCGTTTCGCCATAACCGCGCGCATACGGAACGAGCACACGATAGCCCTTCGACGCTAAGGCGGGCGCGACGTCCTCGTAGCTGTGGATGTCGTACGGCCATCCATGCAGCAGAATCACGACGGGACCACTCGCTGGGCCCATTTCTGCGTAGGCCACATCAAGAACACCGGCCCGAACGTGCTTCAACGGGCCCCACGGATCTTGGGAAGCGGTTGCGGCTGCCGAGGGTTGATTCGACGAATCCACGGCATGTGCGCTTGGGGCAAAGCCAGCGAAGCTGAGGGCGAATGTAGCGGCGAGAGCGGCGTAAGTGCGTTTCATGGTGCGATCTCCTGTCAGACGTGTCGATTGAGCGAAAGGGATTAAACGGCGGTCACGATGGCGTCGATGTTTCCGCGAGTGGCCTTTGAATAAGGACAGAGCTGGTGCGCGCGATCGACGATCGATTGCGCGGTCGCTCGCTCCAGGCCAGGCAGGCTCACGTTCAAACGTGCCCTGAGGAAATAGCCTTGCTCCTCATCGGAGCCCAGATCCACCTCGGCGGCGACCGACACGTCGGCCGGCATCGCGATTCCGGTTTCCTTGGCGGCGCGCGCCATGGCGCCGATGAAGCAGGCCGACCAGCCCGCCGCGAACAACTGCTCGGGGTTCGTGCCCGCGCCGCTCGAGCCCGGCGCCGACAAGGCAATGTCGAGGCGATTGTCGTCGCTGCGCGCTTGGCCATTGCGGCCGCCCGTGGTGAAGGTCTTGCCGGTATAGAGAATGGACATGATCGGTTTCCTATCGAGGGTGGGGCCAGGCGTTAGGGAGTGCGTTGGCCGGTGTGACTATGAAACCGCGGCGCCGTATCGGGCTTGTATCGCGGTAGCCGCCAAAACGAATCGCAATGTGTCGGGTTGGGCGCTTGATACATTGCGATACAAAACCAGCCCGAAGGCCGGCCGGCGAGGCGGCGGCGGGATATACAAACGGATACAAAAAGACGGAAAAGCGGATACACCGGGGATAAGTCGCGCAGCTTCAATAGCGCTCAAGGCGGCGCAGGTGGCGTCGCTATCTATGACCGACGAGGCCACGCCATGAAAACCTTCCCTCGTATCGCCGCCGCCCTGGCTGTTTCGAGCGCCGTTTTATTGACGCTTTGGTACGCCCCGCGCGCCAGTTCCAGCGCGCAGCAAACAGCATTCGACGCCGCCGCGCCCGATTTCGCCGGGGCCGACCGCTGGTACAACTCGGCGCCGCTCACGCTCGCCTCGCTGCGCGGCAAGGTCGTGCTCGTCGAGTTTTGGACACGCGAGTGCATCAATTGCGTTCACGTCCTGCCTCATACTCGCGCGCTACACGACGCTTATGCGAAGGACGGCCTCGTCGTGGTCGGCGTCCATACGCCCGAATACGACGAAGAGCGCGATCCGGCGGCGCTGCAGGACGCGTTGCGCCGATATGGGATCATCTGGCCCGTGGCGGTGGATAATGAGCACCGCATTTGGGACGCCTACGGTAATCGCTATTGGCCCGCTGTCTACCTGATCGATCGGAACGGCCGTGTGGTGTACCGCCACTATGGGGAAGGGGACTACGAGCAAACCGAACAGCGTATCCGCGAGCTGCTGGGCAGGGCATAGACGCAATCGAAGCGATCTCGACAATTCGTTCACCAAGAAGGCCATGGAACACATCGACCATATTCTCGTCGTCGATGACGACCGCGACATTCGCACGGGCGTCGTCGACTACCTGCTCAAAAACGGGCTGCGCGCGACGGCCGTCGCCAACGGCCGGGAAATGTTCGCGCAACTCGATACCTCGGCCTTCGATTTGATCGTGCTCGACATCATGATGCCCGGCGACGACGGCCTCGTGCTGTGCCGCACCTTGCGTAGCGGCAAGCACAAGGCCGTGCCGATTTTGCTGCTCACCGCGCGCGACGACGAAACCGATCGGATCGTCGGCCTCGAAATGGGCGCCGACGATTACGTGGTCAAACCGTTTTCTCCGCGCGAATTGCTGGCGCGCATCAAGGCGGTGATCCGCCGCGCGCGTATGTTGCCGCCTAATCTACGCATCACCGAAACCGCCGATACCCTCTCGTTCGGGCGTTGGCGCCTCGATACCACGGCGCGCCACTTGCTCGATGAGCAAAACACGATCGTCCCGCTTAGCGGCGCGGAGTTTCGCCTGCTGCGCGTGTTTTTGGATCATCCTCAGCGCGTGTTGTCGCGCGATCAACTGCTCAATCTGACGCAGGGCAGGGATGCGGAGCTGTTCGATCGCTCCATCGATTTGCTCGTGAGCCGTCTGCGCAGCCGCTTGGAAGACAACGCCAAAGCGCAGTCGTACATCAAGACCGTGCGTAGCGAAGGCTATGTCTTCAGCATGCCTGTGACGGTGCATGGGGAAGGCGTGTGAGCAGCGTCGCTTCGGCGAGATCGGCTCGCTGGCTGCCGCGCAGCATGGCGTCGCGCGTGTATCTCATCATCTTTGCGGGATTGATGCTGGCGCAAGGGTTGTCGTTCGCCCTCATGTTCTATGAGCGCCAGGAAAGCGCGACGACGGTGATGCTCGATACCGTCGAGCACGAAGTGGGGACTTCCGTAGCCATGCTCGATAGGCTGCCCGCTTCGGAGCGCGCCGCTTGGCTTTCTCTTCTACAACGCGACAACTATCGGTTCATGCTCGGCCGCGGTTCGCCGGGCACGCCGCTCGCCAGCCCGCGCTCGCATGAAGTCGTGCGCCGTATCGAAAGAGAAGTCGGCTCGGGCTATGGCATAGCGGCGGATACGGTGTCGACGCATCCCGAACGCTATCAAGTGCATTTCACGCTGCACGACGGCACGCCGCTCACATTGGAAGTCACACCGCGAGGCATTCCGCCCATCGCGCGCTGGCTGCCGATCGTTTTGGTGCTGGAATTGCTGCTGTTGCTGCTATGTACATGGCTAGCAGTGCGATTGGCCACGCGGCCGTTGAGGCATCTCGCGCAAGCGGCCGAAGCCATGACGCCCACGGCGGAGGGCCCGCAAATGAGCGAACAAGGTCCGGCTGAAGTGGCGCGAGCCGCCACTGCCTTCAATGCGATGCAGGAGCGCATCAGCCGCCATGTTAAGGAGCGCTTGCATATCCTCGCGTCGATCTCGCACGATTTGCAGACGCCGATCACGCGTATGCGCTTGCGTGCCGAAGCATTGGACGATGGCGAGGATCGTCGCAAGCTGCTCGGCGATCTGCATGAGATGGAGCATCTCGTACGCGAAGGCGTGGCGTATGCGCGCAGCGCGCATGGTGGGGCTGAAACGCCGGTGCGCATGGATGTCGGGGCGTTTTTGGAAAGCCTTGTGTTCGACTACCAGGACATGGGCCAGCCCGTCACATTGGTCGATTCTGTCAGCGGAGCGGCGATGGTTCGACGGCAAGCGCTGAAGCGCGTGCTCGGCAATTTAATCGATAACGCGATCAAATACGGTGAACGCGCGGAGGTGAGTGCTTGGCGCAACGAAGAAGGCGCGCTGTGTTTGGCGGTGCGCGATCGCGGGCCCGGTATACCCGAAGATCAACTCGATCAAGTGATGCAGCCGTTTTATCGGTTGGAAGGCTCGCGCAATCGCGATACGGGCGGGGCGGGCTTGGGGCTCGCCATTGCCGCGCAATTGACGCGGTCGATCGGGGGCAGCCTGCGCCTTGCGAATCGCGAGGGCGGGGGGCTCGTCGCGACGGTCGAGTTGCCGTGACGTGAGTGACCGCCCGCGTTTACTCGCGAGCGTCTGGCCGCATGAAGCTTTGCACGAGCTGTTTCCAAAGATGATCGGCGGCGGGCGACAACCGCCTCCCCACGCGTGTGACCATCTGGCTTGAAAAGCCCGTGGCGATCGGATGATCGATCGGAACGGCGGCCAGCTCGCCCAGTTCGATGCCGCGCCGAGCGGTGACGGACGACATGAAGGCGACGCCCAATCCTGCGCTGGCAAGTGTCTGCGCCGTATTGAAGAGATCCACGCGGTAAGCCGGAATCACGTTCAGACGCACTTCGTCGAGCAGCGACTGCACGAAATGCTGGACGCCGAACGCCTCGGTCATAAAAATGAGCCGCTCGTTCGCGAGCTCGGCCGGCGGCACCTTCGCCATATGAGCGAAACGGTGCGAGGGCGCCACGACCGCGCATAGCGGCCGCGCTGCGAACGCGTGAATGCGCATCGCCGGATCGTCGGCTGAGCGCGCGCACAGGCCAATATCGACCACATCGTCGCGCACGAGCGAGAGAACGACCGGCGTGGGCCCCGAACGAATCTCGACGAGGATATCGGGGTAAGTCATCGAAAAGCGTTGCAGCGCCCGCCCGATCAAGTTGCCGATGAAGCCCTCGCCAACGCCGAGCGCCACACGGCCGCGCCGCAAATGCCGATACTCTTCCAAGCGTGCCGCTAGATCGCGCTCACGCCGTTGACCGTCGCGATAGTGATCGATCAGCACTTGACCGATTTCGGTGACGACAACCTGACGCCCGCGGCGTTCGATCAACGGAAACCGCAGCCGCCGCTCAAGGGCCGCCACCTGTCTGCTGATGACGGATGCGTTGACGCCCAGCGCCTCGGCCGCCATCCGCACGCCACCCGTCGACGCGATTTCGGCTAGGTAGCGTAGCGCCCGCTCGCCGATCCCGTCGATCCACTCATGAGTCGACGTCTCTCCATCACCCGTGGCTTTGCCCATCTGCCCTGTCTCCCGCGGAGCAATTGCTCGCTTGCCGGCTCTTGTCGTGTATGAATTGTTGCCTAAAAGGCAACGGTTTGGGTGCGATTCTGTCATGGGTTGCGCTTTTCGTCGATGCAATACTCCGCGTAAATATTGTGCTGTTCAGCATCAGCCGCACGGATGGCCACGCCGCTGGCCACCGCTTTTCACTGCCCCAAGGAGTGCCCTCCCATGCGAGAGAGCCGCTATTGCGAAGTTGCCGATTTGACCGAGGCGAAATCGCAGCTCGACGAAATCCGTCATCACCTGCACCAGCACCCAGAGCTGTCCTACGAGGAAGCGGACACGTCGACCTTCGTGGCCGACAAGCTCGTCGCTTGGGGCTACGACGTCACGCGCAACATCGGAGGACACGGCTTGGTGGCGTCGCTGAAGGCCGGCACGAGCACGCGCACGGTCGGCGTGCGCGCGGACATGGACGCCTTGCCGATCAAAGAAGAGACCGGCCTCGCGTACGCCAGCATTCACGACGGCAAGATGCACGCATGCGGTCATGACGGCCATACGGCCGTGTTGCTCGGTGCCGCTCAACAACTGGCGAAGACTCGCCGTTTCGACGGCACCGTCCACCTCATTTTCCAACCGGCCGAAGAGGCCGGATCGGATAGCGGCGCGCAACGCATGATCGCCGACGGCCTGTTCGAGCGATTTCCTTGCGAGGCAATCTTCGGCCTGCACAATCATCCGGGCGTACCCACGGGTACGTTCGGGTTCCGCGCCGGGCCGATGATGGCGGCGGCGGA
>Ga0157369_10011297_pt1 | contig 10144 bp, 11 predicted proteins | sample C25metaG_FD_113461 | JGI IMG/M metagenome (GOLD analysis project Ga0157369, IMG submission 113461) | Corn rhizosphere microbial communities from Kellogg Biological Station, Michigan, USA - C2-5 metaG | ecosystem: Host-associated > Plants > Roots > Rhizosphere > Soil | place: USA: Michigan...
CTGCGCCGCCGGTACCCCACGCCACCCCGGCGGGCGCGGACCCGGGCAAGACGCAGCACTATGACTGGTCGCAGGCCGAGGACGAGCTGCGCGACGTGCTGCCGCAGATGTTCGTCGACGACAGCGAGGGCGCCTCGTCCGCCGGGATCGAAGAGGCCTACGCGTACTCGGCCGAGGGGGCGGGCCTGACGCTGGCCGACGTCGCCGGGATGGCCGAGGTCAAGGCCCGGCTGGAGGCGGCCTTCCTGGCCCCGATGCGCAACCCGGAGCTGCGCAAGCTGTACCACAAGTCGCTGCGGGGCGGACTGCTGCTGTACGGGCCACCCGGCTGCGGGAAGACGTTTGTCGCCCGCGCGGTGGCCGGCGAGCTGGGGGCCCAGTTCATCACCGTGTCCTTCGCGGACCTGATCGACCGCTACGTCGGCCAGTCCGAGCGAAACATCCACCATCTCTTCGAGGTGGCCCGCCGCAACGCGCCGTGCGTGCTGTTCCTGGACGAGGTGGACGCCATCGGGCAGAAGCGCTCGCAGCTGCGCAACACGCCGATGCGCAGCGCGGTCAACCAGCTCCTGCTCGAGCTCGACGACGTGGCCAGCGACAACACCGGGGTGTTCCTGCTGGCCGCGACCAACCATCCGTGGGACGTGGACAGCGCGCTGCGCCGGCCGGGCCGGTTCGACCGGACGCTGCTCGTGCTGCCGCCCGACGCGCCCGCCCGTGAGGGGGTCTTCCGCTACCACCTGCGCGACCGGCCGGTAGCCGGGATCAACCTGGGCAAGCTCGCCAAGCTGACCGATGGCTACTCGGGGGCGGACATCGCCCATGTCTGCGAGACCGCCGCCGAGCGGGCCCTGCTGGACTCGGTCCGCCACGGCGAGCCACGGCTGATCGGGCAGGCTGACCTGGAGGCGGCGGCCGAGGAGGTCCGGCCATCGCTGGGCACGTGGTTCGACACGGCGCGGAACGTGGCGCTGTTCGCCAATGAGGGCGGTGCCTATGATGACCTGGCCGCCTACCTGCGTAAGCGCCGTCTGATCTAGCGGGTACCTGCGGTGACGATCGAACAGGCGCCAACCGACTTGACGCGGGCGGCTACCATGCTTGACCTCGGGCGGTATGACGATGCCTCGCAGCTACTGGCCCGCGTGGTCGCGGCCGAGCCGGACAGCTCCCGTGCCTGGTGCCTGTTCGCCCGGGCGCACCTGGGGGCCGGCCGGTACCAGCCCGCCGTCGACGCCGCGAACCGGGCGGTGTCGATCGAGCCGGGCGAGGAGTGGCCGCACCGGCTGGCCAGCAACGCGCTGATGCACCTGGGCCAGCACCGGGAGGCGCTGCGCGCGGCCACCGAGGCGCGGCGGCTGGCCCCGTCGTTCTGGCAGACTCACGTGTGCGTGGCGCAGGCGGCGCTGGCGGCCTCCCATCCCTCGGTCGCCTCGGCCGCCGCCACCGAGGCGCGGCGGCTGGCCCCCGATGAGGCGGACGTGCACTTCCTGTCCGGGAAGGTGGCGCTGGCCCGGGGGGACCTGCCCGCGGCCCGTGATCACCAGGAGCGAGCGCTGGCGATCGACCCCGGGCACAGCGGTGCGATGAACGAGCTTGGCCGTATCCGGCTGCGAAAGCACGACACGTCGGGCGCGATCCGGCACTTCATCAGCGCGGCCAGGACGACGCCCGGCGAGCACATCTACAGCCGCAACATCGACGTGGTCATCTTGCGCAGCATCTCCCGGATGATCTACCTGTTCGTGCTGATCGCGCTGGGCCTGATCTGGGTGCCGACGATCGTGCACGTAAGCCGGTTCCCGTTCGCGATGTGCTTCACGGTGCTGCTGGTGGCGACGCTGGCGAGCTTCACGATCATGGTGGTCCGGCTGCCCCGCGAGGCGCGCCCGGTGGTTCGCCGCACGCTGCGCACCGGGCGGGTGCTGACGGCGCTGGGGCTGGCGGTCGGCGGGGTGGCCGCCGCGTTCGCCGCCGTCACGCTCACCCCGGAGAAGGACCTGCCGCAGATGCTGCCGGTCGCGGTGCTCATCACCTTCGGCGCGCGGCTCGCCTCCACCGCCCGCCTGCGCGCCCCGCTCAGCGCCCGTCACCCCAAGGGCGCCAAGGCCCTGGCGAACGGCAAGCCACCCCGCCGCCCCTAGCCTGTAGGCGAGCGCACCCCGCTTCGGGGCGGCGGCCGCACCGCACCGCGCCCGGCCTCGCTAGCTGGCGTTGACCGCGGCTACCTGGGGGTAGAGCGCGGCCAGCGGCTGGGACAGGGCCTGCTTGACGCGGCGGCTGGTGTCATCGGCGAGGATCTCCAGTTCGCCGGCCTCCAGGCCGTCGTAGATTGCCGCGACGATGTCGCGCGGGTCGGACTTGGGGACGTCCAGGGCGGCGATCATCGGGGTGTCGGTATAGCCGAGGTGGGCGCCGGTGACCTGGGTTCCCTGGGCCGCCAGCTCCAGCCGCAGGCTGTTGGTGACCGACCACAGCGCCGCCTTGGTGGAGGAGTACGCGCCCGGCGTCGCCAGCCAGCTGAGCGCCGAGTGGATGTCGACCAGCGCACCGCCGCCGTTGCGGGCCAGGACGGGGGCGAATGCCCGCGCGATGGCCAGCGGGCCGAAGACGTTCGCCTCGTACACCGCGCGCACCGCCTCCAGCGAGGAGGCCAGCAGGCTGCGGGGACCGGAGACCCCCGCGTTGTTGATCACGATGGTGGCGTCGGCGGCGCTGGTCGCCGCCGCGGCCACCGACTCGGGGTCGGTGACGTCGAGCGCGAGCGGCACGACGCGGTTGTCATCCCAGTCACCCGGCTTGCGCGCGGTGGCGTAGACGCGCCCCGCGCCCCGCTCCAGCGCCTGGCGGACGAACTGCGTGCCCAGCCCCCCGTTCGCGCCAGTGACCAGGACGACTGAGCCTGCGAGCTGAGCCATGACCCCTCCAGTGGGTTTGAGTTTCCAACTAGCCCTCGTCCGAGAGCTTACCCACCATAGGTTTGAAAAGGCAACTGACACGACGGCGGCGCGGGGAGCGACCGCCCGGGTCGCGGCGTGGCCGGCCCGCCGGGGACGGCGCGCCCAGGACGGCGGGGCTTAGGACGGCGGGGCTAGGACGGCGCGCCGGGCAGGCGCATCGCGGCCCGGTACTCACGGCGCTCCGCGCGCTCGCTCACGAGGTCAGCCAGCCGGTCGCCGGTGGCGGTCTTGAGCTCGACGGCGATCTCGCCGTCGGTCATCATGTCCGGCCGCTCCAGCGCGGCCTTGCCACGATCGCGGGCCTGCCCCCGTCCCCCGGTGTGGTACTGCACCGGCACGGGTTGAACTGATGCTCCTGTCATCCGCTCCATGGACGCCACCCTCGCTGGTCGCTCGTGCGCAGTGTTCGCGTGCAGCGTCCCCGGCCCGGTCGTTAAGCGAAAGCCGGGCCAGGGATCGCATGTCCACAATGCACGTTCAGACGCACGCGCGGAAGCACATTCGCCAGATCTCCCTGGCCACTTATGGTCACGCTTAGCAGACGCGTTGGCGCGGATGGCGGTAACGCCAGGTGATACCGGGCAAACAGTGCCCGGGCGGCGCCGGCCGGCCGGGGCTACCGCCTAGTGCCGCCACGCGGCGCCGGCGTGAAATGTTCACCAGGCACTCCCGGCGGGGAGTGCCCCGGGCCCGGAACCCGGAACCCGGGCCGGGCTACGTCGGGGACCCGGCGGCGGACCCGGTCAACTGGTCGGTGGGCCAGCGGTCCAGCGTCCGCGTCCAGTCCAGCGGGAGCGTGACCGCGCCGTCGCGGGCCATCTCGGCATCCCAGTCCTCGACCGGGACGCGCCACAAGATCTCGAACTCGATGCCGCTGGGGTCCTTGGCGTACAGCGACTTCGACACGCGGTGATCGCTTTCCCCGACCAGCGCGCCGGCCGCCAGGAGCTTCTCGCGCATGGCCACGAGGTCGCCGAGCGTGCCGACCTCCCACCCCAGGTGGTACAGCCCAACCTCGGGGCGGCCGTCCGCGTGGCCCGCCCCGATGTCGAACACCCCCAGGTCATGGTCGTTGACCGATCCCGGCGCGCGCAGGAACGCCGCCCTCCCGGGGATCTCGATCCGCACCTCCATGCCGAGGACGTCACGGTAGAAGTCGACGGTGCGGCGCAGCCCGTTGACGTACAAGACAGCGTGGTTGAGGCGACGGACGGCCATGAGCTCTCCTGGTCAGCGAGCGGTAGCGATGCGGGGTGGCAACCAGCGGGGAGCCACCTTCCGTTGGGGATAATCGGCTTGTGAAGGTCTTTATTTCCTTTGACATGGAGGGCGTGGCCGGGATCGTCGACTGGTCGCAGTGCCGGCCCCCCGGCCAGCCGTACGAGGAGGGCCGCCAGCTGCTGCTCGGGGAGGTCAACGCGGCGATCGACGGGGCGCTGGAGGCCGGCGCCACCGAGGTCGTGTGCAACGACTCCCACGGCGCGATGAACAACCTCGACCCGGCCGCCCTGCACGGGCGGGCCAGCTACGTGGCCGGGCGGCACAAGCCGCTGTACATGATGGAGGGCATGGACTCCTCGGTGGACGCCGTCTTCTTCGTCGGCTACCACGGGTCGATCTCCGGGGCCAGCTCAGTGCTGTCGCACACCTACAACCCCTCGGTCATCTCCAAGGTGTCGCTGAACGGCGCGGAATGCGGCGAGAGCGGCATCAACGCGCTGGTCGCGCTCGCGCACGACGCGCCCGTCGCGCTGATCACCGGGGACCAGCAGACCATCACCGAGGGCGGCCCGTTCTTCAAGGAGGCCGAGCGGATCGTCGTCAAGCAGTCGATCACGCGCTTTTCCGCCGCGCAGCTGCACCCGGCCGACGCCCGGATGAGGATCGCGGCCGGGGCGGCGCAGGCGCTGCGGCGGCTGCCGTCGATCGGCCTGCCGGACATCGCGCTGCCTGCCCGGCTGGACATCGAGGTGCAGACCGCGGACATGGCACAGGTCGCCAGCTGGGTGAAGGGCGCCGAACGGACCGGCACCCGGACCATCGCGATCGAGGGGGACGACCCGCTGGCCGTCTTCCGCTCGTTCGTGGCGCTGACCTACATCACCCGGGTCGCCGAGGGCCGGTAGCCGGGGCTAAGCCCTGAGCCAGCTAAGCCCGGGCCGGCTTAACCTCACCGGCCGAGCTGGCCGCGGCGGTGCATCTGGCGGATGCGGCGGCGCTGTGAGGAGTCAAGCATCAGCCAGGCGGTCGTCGGGATAGCGACGGCCAAGAAGATGATGCCGGCCGTTACCCACCACGGGAAGACGATGAGCAGGATCAGACCGAGCACGATCCCCGCGATCGACCACTTCATGTGCGGTGTCATGTTGGCTCCATCCATCCAGCTGGGACACGATATATCTCTCCGGCAAAATCTAGCTTACTCATCAACGATTAGTGGAGGCTCCAAGTGCCGATCGCGCTGCCTGTCGACGACGAGGCGAACGAGCTGCTGTCCCGCAACCCGCTGGCGCTGCTCATCGGCATGCTCCTTGACCAGCAGATCCCGCTGGAGCGCGCGTTCAGCGCCCCGGCTGACCTCGTGCGCCGCCTAGGGCATGAGCCGACCGCCGAGGAGCTGGCGGACTTCAGTCCCGGTGAGCTGGTCGCGATCTTCTCGCGGCGGCCCGCGCTGCACCGGTTCCCCAAGGCGATGGCGGCCCGGGTGCAGGCGCTGGCGCGGATCATCGCCGATGACTACGACGGCGACGCCGCCGCCGTGTGGACGACGGCCACCTCCGGCGCGGAGCTGATCAAGAGGGTGTCCGCGCTGCCGGGCTTCGGTGCCGCGAAGGCGCGGATCTTCGTCGCCTTGCTCGGCAAGCAGCTCGGGGTGCGGCCGGATGGCTGGCGGGAGGCCTCGGTGCCGTTCAGCGCGGAAGGGTCATACATCTCGGTGGCGGACATCGTGGACGAGGACTCGCTGGGCAAGGTGCGCTCGTACAAGCAGCAGCTGAAGGCCGCCGCTAAGGGCAGCGCTCCCGGCAAGGACAGCGCCCCCGGCAAGGACACCGCAACCAACCAGGAAAGTTCCTGACATTCTATTGTCAGGAACGCGAAGCGGGTCGCGCGGGCGCTGCTAGCGTCGGTGGCATGTCCACGATCGACGCGTTCGTCGCGCGGCTGCCGAAGGTCGAACTGCACGTGCACCTGGTCGGGTCCGCCTCGGCGGAGACGGTGCTCGAGCTGGCCCGGCGGCACCCGGGCTCCGCGGTGCCGCGCTCGCTGGAGGCACTGCGCGAGTTCTACACGTTCCGCGACTTCCCGCACTTCGCCGCCGTGTACCGGGCGGTCAGCGACCTGGTCACCGAGCAGGAGGACATCGAGTCCCTGGTGCGCGGGGTGGCCCGCGACATGGCCGCGCAGAATGTCCGCTACGCCGAGATCCAGGTCTCCCCCTGGTACTTCACCCACGGCAGCGGCATCCCCCGGGCCGCCGTCACCGAGGCGATCGACGCCGGCGCCCGCGCCGCGCTGGCCGATCACGGCGTCCGGATCGGCTGGATCATCGAGTTCCCCGGGGACCGCGCCGACCGGGCCGCCCGCGCCACGCTCGACCACGCGCTGTCGGCCCCGCCGGCCGGCCTGGTCGGCTTCGGCGTCGGCGGCATCGAGCAGGGCCGCGTCCCGCACACGGAGATCATCCGGGACGCCTTCCGCGCCGCGGTCGCCGCGGGGCTGCACAGCATCCCGCACGCCGGGGAGATGACCGGCCCGGAGACGGTGTGGGAGGCGCTCAACGCGCTGGGCGCCGAGCGGATCGGTCACGGGATCAACGCGCTCCTCGACCCGGTACTGGTCGCCTACCTGCGGGAGCGGCAGGTCCCTGTGGACGTCTCGCCAACTTCGAACGTGTGCACCCGGCAGGTGGCATCGCTGCGCGAGCACCCGCTGCCGCGCATGCTCGCCCAGGGCCTGCTCGTCACGCTCAACAGCGACGACCCGCCCATGTTCGGCACGACGCTGAGCAACGAGTACCTCGTGGCCGCCTCCGTCCTGGGCCTGTCGCGGGCGCAGTTGGCGGAGCTGGCCGCCAACGCGGTCCGCGGGTCGTTCCTGGACGCCGACGCCAAGCAACCCCTGCTAGCCGAGATCGCGGAGGCCGCCGCCGCCTGAACGCGCCCGCCCAGGTGATTGGGATACGCGACAAAGCGCGCCGCCGGGGCGGGAAGGTATGGTTTTCGCCATGACGGCCCGCCAGCAGCTCGCCCGCCTGCTTCCGCTGGCGGCGCTGGTCGCGCTGGCCATCATCGGGCTGCGCGGGCAGGTCGCCGGGCCGCGCTGGGACGGGCCGCTAAAGGCGTACGGCGTGGTCATCGGCGTCGGGCTGGAGGTCATCCTCGGCGCGCTGCTGCTTATCACCTACTACCGGGAGCACGTGGCCCGCCGCCAGGCCGTTGAGGTACTGCTGGCCGCTGACGACGACCCCGGCGACGACCGGGACGTCGCGGCCACGCTGCGGTTCCTGCTCAGGCTGGCGATCGGCACGGCGATGGCGGCGATCGGCGTCGTGCTGGTGATGAACGCGCACCTGCACCTGTTCACGGCGCACGGGATTGCCGGCCGGGGCTTGCTGCCGAAGTTCAAGCAGAAGCAGCGGCACCTCCCGGCCCGCTCCCACGCCGGCGCCAGCCCGCAGTTCCACTTCCCGCTCACGCCCGTCCTGTACGGGCTGCTCATCGTCGCGCTGATCGTGGCGCTGGCGTTCAGCATCTGGTGGGGACGGCGGCTGGCCGCCGCGGTGGCGCGGCCCGAGGCGATCCCCGGCGACCTCGCCGAGGAGGCCGGGGGGCTGCGCGACGCGGTTGCCTCGGGCCGCGCGGCCATGGCCGACCTGGACGACGCGCGGACCGCGATCATCGCGTGCTACGCGGCGATGGAGCGCAGCCTCGCCGAGCGCGGCGCCGAGCGCGGGGCGGCCGGGACGCCCGATGAGCTGCTGAACCGCGCGGTCTCCGCCGGCCTCCTGCGCGGCCGCGATGGCGCCGCGCGCACCCTGACCGCGCTGTTCTACGAGGCCCGGTTCTCCAGCCACCCGCTCGGCCCCGGGCAGCGCGCGGCGGCCGTCCGCGCCCTCGACGAGCTGGCCGCCGAGCTGGGCGACGCTCCCGCCCGGGCCGACGGCACCGGAGCGGCCCGATGAGCCAGTGGCGCCGTGCCCGCCCGGAGGTCATCACCGCCGCGGTCTTCATCGCGCTGGCCGCCGTCGCCGGCTTCGCCGTGGCGGGCTGGCCGGGCCTGGCCGTCGTCGCCACCGTGGCGGCGGCGCTCACGCTGGCGGTGCTGCGCGGCCTCGCGCCCCGCCCGGCGCAGCAAACCACCCGCAAGGCCCCGGAGTCAGACAGCGCCACCATGCAATCGATCACCGGGTTCTCCCGGCAGCGCTACATCGTGGCCAGTGGCATCGCCAGCCGGGCGTTCTACGAGGCAGACCTGCGCCCGGTCCTGGAGCACCTGCTCGCGGCCCGGCTGGCCGAGCGGCACGGCCTCAACCTGTACACCGACCCGGCGGCCGCCAAGCGCGCCTTCGTCCGGTCGGCGCGCGACGAGGCCCTGTGGCGGTGGATCGACCCGGCGCACGCCCGGCCCGGGGAACCGCCCGGTGACCGCGCCCGCGCGATACCGCGCCGGTCCCTGGCCCGGCTCATTGACCGATTGGAGCGAATGTGACGCCTGAACAGACCGCTCAAGCCGCCGTGGCGATCCTTGATGAGCTGGAAAAGGCGGTCGTCGGGCGCCGCCGGGCGCTTGAGCTGGTGCTCATCGGCATCCTGGCCGGCGGGCACGTGCTGCTGGAGGACCTCCCGGGCCTCGGCAAGACGCTGATCGCCCGGTCGTTCGCCCGGGTCCTCGGCCTGGACTTCGCCCGCATCCAGTTCACCCCCGACCTGCTGCCCTCCGACGTCGTCGGCGCGCCGCTGTACGACCAGCGGACCGGCGACATGGTGTTCCGCGCCGGCCCGGTGTTCACGCAGCTGCTGCTGGCCGATGAGATCAACCGGACCCCGCCGAAGACCCAGGCGGCGCTGCTGGAGGCGATGGGCGAGGGCCAGGTCAGCATCGACGGGCAGACGCGGCCGCTGCCCCGGCCGTTCATCGTGCTGGCCACCGACAACCCCATCGAGTACGAGGGCACCTACGAGCTGCCCGAGGCGCAGCTCGACCGGTTCCTCATGCGGCTGCGGCTGGGCTACCTGTCCCCCGGTCACGAGACGGACATGCTCCGCCGCCGCGTCCGCCGCGCCACCGAGAACGTGCCGCTGGCCCCGGTCACCGACGCGGCGGGCGTGATGGCGATGCGCGAGTCCCTCGAGGGCGTCGAGGTCTCCCCCGAGCTGCTGGACTACATCGTCGCGATCGTCGCCGCCACCCGCGCCGACCCGCAGGTCCAGGTCGGCGCGAGCCCGCGCGGCGGCCTGGCGCTGCTGCAGCTGGCCCGCGCCCAGGCGCTGCTGGCCCGGCGCGACTACGTGATCCCCGACGACATCAAGCAGGTCGCCGTGCCAGCCCTCGCGCACCGCGTCACGCTGCGCCCGGAGCTGTGGGTCCGCCAGGTCTCCTCCGACGACGTCGTCGGCCGCCTGCTCGCCGCCGTCGCCACCCCGGCGACGGCGCCCCGGGCCGCCGTCACCCCGGCGGAGCACCCCGCCCAGTTCACGGCTTAATGACCTTGGCCATCCCCAACGAGCCCGGCGGCCAGCTGGCTTCCACCGCTTCCCCCGTCAGTCGCCGCGAGGTCGAGGTGCGCTGGCGGCTGTCCCGGCACGCCCGCCGGCTGCTGACGCTGGCGCTGGCGGCGATGCTGCTGGCGGTGCTGAACCGCCGCCCGGAGCTAGCCGGGCTGGCCGCGCCCGCGCTGCTGCTGCTCGGCGTAGGCGGAGCCGGCGCTGGCTGGGCGGCCCGGCAGCGGCCCCCTCGCGCGGTGCTCGTGGCGGTCCGGCCCAGCGACCGCCGCCTGTTCGAGGGCGAGCCCGCGTGGATTGACCTGGCCGTCGAGCTGCCTGGCGAGCCAGGCGGGGGCTATGACGCGCGCTGGGCGTTCCATCCCGGCCGCGGCATCGAGCCGGCCAGCGCGACCGCTGTCACGGCGGCGGTGGCACGGTTTGAGTTCACCGCGCCCCGCTGGGGCAGGCGGCAGGCCGGCA
>Ga0157369_10011300_pt1 | contig 10144 bp, 7 predicted proteins | sample C25metaG_FD_113461 | JGI IMG/M metagenome (GOLD analysis project Ga0157369, IMG submission 113461) | Corn rhizosphere microbial communities from Kellogg Biological Station, Michigan, USA - C2-5 metaG | ecosystem: Host-associated > Plants > Roots > Rhizosphere > Soil | place: USA: Michigan...
AGATCGAGAACCACAACTGGTCCGACGTCGTCATCTTCGTCCTGCACGACGGCCGCTCCGCGCGGCTCGCGCAGGTGACAGCCGGCCGATCGATCTCCGTTCCCCTGCTCGCTCGGCATGTGAGCCCGATGGGCACCTTCCAGCTCGCCGTCCATCCCATTGGCGGATCGACCGACTACAAGAGCGAGTCGCTCTCGGCGCGAACCGGCAACACGGTTCGGCTCACCGTGGAGAACACGGTCGGGCGTTCCAGCGTCGCCATCTGGTAAGACGGCCACCGCTCGCGTCTTCTCCGTCGCTCGGAGCACCGCACACGTCGGTGCCTTCACACATGCAACGAGCCCGGCGACCATGGTCGCCGGGCTCGCTGGTTTTCACTGGCTCCGTGATGCCTACTGCCCGATACACGCCAGTCCAGTCCCGTCGGACGTGGCATTCGGCGGGTTGTCTCGATTGCGCAGCGTGTTCGGCGCCGTGCCCGGCTGCGGGATGCTCGTGTCGGTCTGCCGCTCCGACGCGTCGTAGTACAGCCGCCCCGGAATCTTCCCTGTGCCGGTGGGCACGAGGTTCGGGAAGCAGGTTCGATTGTACAGGCTGAACGCTTCGTAGCCGAGCTGGAAATCGGCGATGTATTCCTCAGTCAGGATCTCACGCAACAACGCCTGACCCGATACCGCCTCGGGAGCGAGGCCGTGATTCGCCCGCTCCTCGTTCAGCTTCGCCAGTGCCGTCACCTGGTCGCCGGTGCGATATGCCGCCTCCGCCCAGATCAACGTGTTCTCGTCGTACGTCACGTAGGGCTGCTGGAAGTCCGCGGCCTTTCGCGTGGCACTCAGGTCCGTGCCCTTCGCGTTGAAGTACTCGGCGCGCCGCGGGTCGTTGCGCGATTCCAGCAGGGCGATGAATCCCAGGTTGGGAATCACGTACCCGCTGCGCCCCGCCGTCACCTCGAACTGGTAGTAGAAGTTCTGCTGCCCCGACGAGGAATTGAAGCGGCCTTCGAAATCGCAATCGTCGCTCATGAGTCCCTGCTTCGCTTCGGCGAGCGCCTGCGCGTAGGCAGTCGGCCGCACTTCCGCCGTGTGCATGTAGAAGCGCGCCTTCAACGTGTGCGCGAGGGCGATGTAGCAGTCCTGGTCGCCACCGTACTCGATGTCCGCTTCGGCGAGCCCCGGCAACTCCGTCTTGCCGAGATTGACGATCGCGGCCGAGAGCACCTTCTGCACCGAGTCGTACACTGCGAGCTGGTCATCCAGCTTCGGGTTCGGCGTTCCCTGCAGCGCCTCGCTGTAGACGACGTCGCCGAAGAGGTCGGCCGCAGTCCCCATGAGGAATCCCTCGTAGACCTGCGCCACGCCAAGGAACACCGTGTCCTTGGCGGCCGTCGCGCCCACCTCGAGATTCTTCACGTCCACGAGCCCGCCGCCGCCGTACACGCTGGCGTACGCGCCGTTGGTGTTGTCCTCCGTGAGCTGGTACGGCTGGACGTTCGCCTGGTACTGTGAGCCGGCGCCCGTGAACTGCTGCGCGAAGATGCCCGTCGTCCGCGCCGGATCGCCACCGACCAGTCCCCAGAGGTTCGTCTCGATGCCCACCAGCAGGTTGCCGTTCGAGGCCACCACGGGCCGGTTGGGGTCGTTGCTGAGTTCACCGCCCGTCAGGTAATCGTGACAGCCCGCGATCGCCGCGAGGGCGACGGTGCCACACAGGAGCCGAAATGAGGTCTTCATATGTGTCGCACCTTAGCGGTTGAAGCCGAGAGAGATGACGAACGAGCGCACCTGCGGATTGTTGAAGTAGTCGAGTCCCTGTGTCAGGAATTCGGCCCCGCCGAGGTTCGCTTCGGGGTCGAGGCCCCGGTAGTTCGACCACGTGTGCAGATTGCGGCCCCCGATGCGGATATCGATCGAGGAGAAGCCCGCCTCCGCCGGGATGCGTCCGGTGTGGTTGTAGGTCAACGACAACTCACGGAGCTTGGTGTACGAGCCATCCTCGATGAACTGCGCACCGACCGGCCCGAACCCGCCGCCGTTGCCCAGATACCAGTTCTGCCAGTCGCCGGGTGTCTTGAAGGCCACGACACCCACGCCGGGACCCGCGACCACCGGATACTTGTCGGTCAACACGTTCACGCCGAACTGGCCCTGCGTCGTGCGGTCGAGCGTCTCGCTCGCCGTCCCGAAGTAGTCGAGGATGCCGCGCGTGCCGTTCCACACATCGCCACCCTTGCGGACATCCAGGAGTCCGGAAAGCGTGATGTGCTGGCCGATGTGGAAGCCGGTGCTGAAGCTCATCGTGTACTTCGGGTTCGGGTCGCCGATCACGCGATCCACCGGGTCGAGAATCGGCTGTCCGTTCGCGGCGAGGTACAGCGCACCCGTCGGCGCGCCGGCGCATCCGGCCGTCACCGCGGCGATGTTGTCCGTGATCCCGCAGCGCGCGAAGTCCTTGCCGCGGATCACGCCGGGCGCATACCCCAGCGTGGAGGAGCCGATCGCTCCCGTGAACCCCTCGGTGTTGTACGGAATGAATTCCGCGCCCAGGAGGTCGGTGACGTTGCCGCGGTTCCGACCGTACTGGATCCCGAAGTCCCATGCGTACTTGTCGGTCGTGTACGGGCGTGCGTTCAGCGAGATCTCGATCCCTTCGTTGGTGATCCGCGCACCGTTCTGCACCGTCTGGAAGGCGCCCGTCTGGGACGCGTTCACGGGAAGGACCGCGAGGATGACGTCGCTCGTCTTCTTGTCGTAGTACGTGAACGAGGCGTCGGCGCGCTGGTCGAAGAAGCCGAAGTCCAGGCCGTACTCGGTCTCGCGTGAGCGCTCGGGCTTCAGGTTGCTGTTGCCGAGCGTTGCCCCGGTTACGAGCCCGCCCGGGCCGAAGCGGGTGTTGATGGCGTCACCGTAGCCGTAGTTGCCCGCCAGGGATTGTGAGCTGAGCGCCGTGATGGCGCCGTACACCGGCGGTTCCTTGCCGGTCTCCCCGTAGGCGATGCGAAGCTTCCCGAAGCTGAGCCACCCGGTCTGGCCACTGTCACCGAACGTGTTGGTGAAGATCCACCCGATGGAGGCCTTGGGGAACGTGTGGTACTGCTTCGCGCTGCCGAAGGTGGAGAAGCCGTCCTCGCGCACGCCGATGTTCACGTCCACCTGGTTGTACAGGTTCGCCTCGAGCTGCGCGAAGTAGCCCTCGATGTGGCGCAACGACTTGAACTCGTTGTCGTCGTACGACGTGGTGTTGTTCAGCGTGAGCGGCGTCGGCGCGATGAGCTGTTCGCCGTACGTGTAGAGCTGACGGTACCGACGCGAGTTCAGGTTCTGCCCCAGCGTCAGCGTCGTGAGGATGTTGTCGTTCCGATACGCCTTCTTGGCCGAGGCAATGAGATTGCCATCGATCTCGAGGTTGTTGAGGTCGAAGCGTGTGACGTTGCCGAACGGATCGCCGGCCGAGGTGAGCGGAAGCGCTTCCAGTCGTGAGTCGCTGTAGTAGTCACCGCCGAGGGTGTACTGGACCCGCAGCCAGTCCGTCGCCTGCCAGTCCAGGTTCACGTTGGCGATCGACCGTCCGAGCTCGCTGCGATTGCCCGGGTTGTTGAGCACGAAGAACGGGTTGTCGTAGTAACCCACCTCCGTGAACGCCGTAGTGCTCGTGGGGTTGGGGAAGCGATACGGCCGCTGGAGGCCGATGCTCGTCAGGTAATCCTCGTTGTTGTACGATGGCGGCGTGCGGAGCGCCCCCAGCAGCAGCCCAGACACGTTCGATCCTTTCTGCACGTAATTGCCGCGCGTGTCGATGTAGTTGAAGTTGCCGTTGACGGTGACACGCGAGCTGAGCTCGTGTGATGCTTTCAGCCGGGCACTCGCTCGATTGTACTTGTTGTTCGGGCCCTGGATCATGCCATCCTGCGCGGTGAGCCCGCCCGCGACGTAGAACGTCGTCCGCTCGTTGCCGCCCGACACCGTGAGGTTGTTGTCCGCCGTGAGGCCCGTCTTGAAGATCTCGTCGAGATGGTTGTACGACGCCCCACTACTGCCGATGACCGGTCCCCATGACCACCGCTGCGCGACACAGTCCGGCGTGCTGCAGCTTCCGTCGAGGCCATTGAGCCCCTGCCCGTACGTGTGCTGCAGGATGTCCTCGGGACTCGCGTGGTCGAATGTCTCCGTGGTCAGGAACGTGAACTTCGTCTGCCCCGCATGCCCGCGCTTCGTCGTGATCAGCACCACGCCGTTCGCCGCGCGCGCTCCGTAGATCGCTGAGGCGGCGGCCCCCTTCAGGATGTCGACGGATTCGATGTCATTGGGGTTGATGTCCGCCACCCGGTTCTGGGTCACTGTGGACTGGTTCCCGCCATTCGTCGAGATCGTGGTGTTGTCCACCGGCTGCCCGTCCACTACGAACAGTGGCTGGTTGGTACCCGTGAGTGACGCATCGCCGCGGATCTTGACCGACGCCGAGCTGCCCGGCTCGCCCGATTGCGTGCGCACCACCACGTTCGGCGCCTTGCCTGCCAGCGCGCTCACCACGTTCTGGGGCTCCGCCGCGCGACGGATGAGGGTGGTGTCCACGGTGTTCACCGTGGTCGTGAGGTGCTCACGTGTGGTGCTCGTGCCTTCCCCCGTGACCACGAGCTGACTGAGCATCGTCGGCGCGGTCACCAGCGTGAAGTCCTGCGTGATGGTGCCGGCGCGAAGCGTGATCGTCGCGGTCTGCTCGCGGTAGCCGAGGAGCCGCGCCGTGATCACGACCGACTGCCCGGAGATGCGCGCCGCCGGGACGAGGAACGAATACCGACCATCATTCCCCGTGATGCTGCCGAGCCCCATCGATGCGATGCGCACGTTTGCACCGACGATCGGAACCGCTGATTCGTTCGAGACCCGACCGGTGATTCGCGCTTCCTGCGCCGACGCCACGACAGGAAGCGCAGCGGCGATCAGGGCGATCGCGCGCCGCCTGTTGGACACATCCATTGCCTTCCCTCCTTGGGACCTGGAGCGTGTGATACCACGAGCCATTCGCGAACAGGCGAACCAGTGCACCTGCACCAGTGCGTCGCCTGAACGCAGGGTCCAGTCACGCGGTGTGCTGACGCCAGCGACAACCGATGGGGGAAGGCTTGAGCGCGCCGTGGATGGATCACCCACGCATCTTGTGAAGACCATCACAATCCGGGCCCGCGTCACCGCACCCAGCCGTACACGGCCTTCAGTCCGCTTTTCTCCCGTCGCCGGCCGCGCGCATTCATGGCCGACGTAGGTCCTTGGTCCGACTTGCACAAAAAAAGAGAGCGGCAACTTGCCGCTCTCTCTTCACGATCGAACTGCTGACTTTCAGCGGTCAGCCGTCAGCCGCCTCACGGCTTTCCCGCCGTTGGCGGCGCCGGTGTCGTGCCGGGCGCGCCCGGTGCCGGCTGCGGAGTCGCTCCGCCCGGCGTACCGAAGTCCACCGACGGCGCCTCGCGCGCGCCGGGGTTCGTGACCTGGAAATACTTCCGCTCCTTCGCACCCGTCATCTTCGCCGTCAGCACGGCGGGGAACTGTCGGATGTACGCGTTGTACTGCTGCACCGCCGAGTTGTAATCCTGCCGAGAGACGGCGATCCGGTTCTCCGTTCCCGCCAGCTCGTCCTGCAGGCGCAGGAAACCCTGGTCGCTCTTCAACTGCGGATACGCTTCCGACACCGCGAGCAGCCGGCCCAGCGCGCCGTTGAACGTCGCGTTGGCATCCGCCATCTGCTGCGGATCCTTGCTCTGCACGGCGCCGAGCAGGCCCGCCCGTGCCCTCGCTACTTCACCGAATACGGCGAGCTCCTGGTTCGCCATCCCCTTCACCGTGGCCACGAGGTTCGGCACGAGGTCCGCACGGCGCTGCAGCTGCACTTCGATCTGCCCCTGCGCCGAATTCGCCTGCTCGTCCAGCGACTGGATCGTGTTGTACCCGCACGCCGTCAGCGTGAGGGGAAGGAGCATTGCCAGCCAGCGACGTTTCATGGGAGACAATCCTTGGTGGGCGTGTGAGATATCCTACGTGAAAACATGGGTGCGATGTTTCGCCGAACGATTACACGGGCGCGCCGAAGCCATCGAGATAGCGCTGCAGGCGCGTGATGCCGTCGATGTAGCCGGCGAGCACGGGACCGCTCTCTGCTCCCTCCAGCTTCCGCGCGCCTCGCACGTGCTGTACCGCACGCTCGAATGGCGTGGCATCGAACCCGGCCAGCGCTCCCACGCGTCGTGACAGCGCTGCGTTGTCCGTATCCGGCACTTCACCGGTGAGCCTGAGCACTGACCGGAAGAGCACCATCATCGTGCTCAGGCTCGCGCCGATCAGCTCCGCCTGTCGCTTGCCATCGTTGCCCGCCAGCAGCGCGCCCTGCCGCAGCTGGAGCAGCTTGCCCATCACTTGTTGCTCGAGCTGCAGGCGCAGGTCGTCCTTCGCCACCGCGATTCCCTCGAATGGGGGCGTGCCGAACAGCACCCGGTGCCGCTCGAGGATGTCGGAATACTCCATCGGGAACACATCCGCCGATCCGCGCCACTCCGCCACCGTCATCGTCATCGGCGGCGGGTTGCCCGCGTCGTTCCACGCGCGCGCCACCGCCGATGCCGATGCGAGCGCACCGGCATCCAGTTCGTCCAGCAGCAGGAGGATGTTGTAGTCCGAGCGCTTCGGGATGTGCTCACCCGCCGCGGCCGACCCGTACAACACCACTGAGTTGAGCCGCGCGCCGTACGCCGCGCGCAACTGCGTCACCAGATCGTCCAGTGTCATCGTCGCCATGGTCGCTTACCAGGAAGAGCCGCCGCCGCCACCACTGAACCCACCTCCGCCACCGAACCCGCCGAATCCACCACCACCGCCACCGCCGAAGCCGCCCCCGCTGAAGCCCCCGCCGCCGAACCCGCCCCCGCCGAAGCCACCGAACGGCAGGGAGATTGGCAGGCACCCACACCCGCCTCGACGGCGTCGACCGCCCACGAGCGAGAGGATCACGAAGAACAGGATCAGCAGCACGAGCGGATTGATCCCGCCCCCGCCGGAAGACGTCCGTCGAACCGGCTGCTGCATGGGAGGCGCACGCAGGCTCGTGTCCAGCGCGAAGCCGAATTCGGTCGCAAAGCGCTGCGCCACACGCAGCGTCACGAGCTCGAGCCCATCGGAATACGCCTGTTGCGCGAAGAATGGCGTTGCCTCGCGGCAGATCTCCCCGCCCGTCGCGTCGGTGATGAACCCCTCGGACCCCTGCCCGACCTCGATGCGGCAGTGGCCGTGCCCGTCACTCGAGGTCTCCTTCGGCACGAGGAGGATCACCACGCCCGCATTGCGCGAGCGGTCACCGATGTCGGCCAGGTTGCCGACCTTCCACTGCCGGCCGATCTCGCGTGCCACGTCAGCGGGATCGCGACCGCCGAGGTCGGCGAGGGTGACGACGGCGATCTCTCCCTTGGACTTGTCGCGGACGTCCTGCGCGATGGCCTCGATGCGCTGCTCCGCATCCGCCGAGATCACGTGCGCGAAGTCGTTCACGAGCCCCTGAGGGGCCGGGATCTGCACGGCCTGCGAGGCCGGCGTCTGCGGCGCACTCTGGAGCAGGAGCGTGACGACGCCCAGCAGGGCGCGACCGGCAAGCGATGGAAGCATTACCAGGGGTTGAAGTCGGGGCCCGTGCGGGCATCCGACAGGCGGACGCCCGTCTTAACGATAGCCTAGGAACGCTGGCTGCGCTCGCCCCACCGCGCCTGCCGGCGTTAGCTTTCGGCTACCGATCGGTCCACCTCCATCGTCGCTCCCTCATGACGCGCTCTTCCCTCGCGCTCCTGCTTGGCAGTCTGTTCGCCCTCACGTCCTCGGCGTGCGCGCACTCCGACACCGTGCCCGCCGCCAGCGCCGGCACCACCGCGAGCGCCGCCGGCGTGGCCGCCACCACCAGCAAGGCTCCCGGCTCCGGGATGAGCGGCCTCACCGATTCCGTCAGCGCCGCGGCGGATCGTGGCCGTATTCGCGGCTCCGCCTCCGCCCCTGTCTGGCTCATCGAGGTCAGCGACTTCCAGTGCCCCTACTGCAAGCAGTGGCATGACGCGTCCTTCGCTGCCATCGACAGCGAGTACGTGAAGACCGGCAAGGTCCGCCTCGCGTATCTCAACTTTCCACTCTCGAGCATCCACGCCCACGCGCGCGCCGCCTCCGAGGCGGCCATGTGCGCGTCCGTCCAGGGAAAGTTCTGGCCACTGCACGAGTCCCTCTTCACGACGCAGGAACGCTGGGAGGAACAGGCGAACCCCATTCCCACCTTCGACTCCCTCGCCGTTGCGGCGGGCGTGGACGCCGCGGCGTGGCGCAGCTGCATGTCGTCGCACGCCACGGCCAAGCTCATCGACGCCGATCGCGATCGCAGCCGCAGCGCGGGCGTGCAGTCCACCCCCACCTTCTTCATCGGCGACCGCAAGCTGGAAGGCGCGTATCCCACCGACTCCTTCCGCGTCGCGATCGACTCCGCGCTGGCCCACGCCTCGTCGAAGCGCTGAGGATTCCATCAGGGCGCCGCGCACCATGAACCCGGCGCTCGCGGTCGCGTACGAGGGGGCGGCGCGGCTCGCGCACGCCCTCTCCTCCATTGCGCCGCCTTCCCGACACAAGCTGCTCGCGACCTTCGCCGAACGACGTGGCGTCGTCGCGCGCTATGCGGCGTTCGCGCGCGATCCAGCGCGGCCGCTCCTCTGGATGCACGCGCCGAGTGTCGGTGAAGGCCTGCAGGCACGCCCGATCCTTCAGCTCGCCCGCTCGCGCCGACCTGCGCTGCAGCTGGCGTACACCTACTTCTCTCCCAGCGCGCGGGCTTTCGCCGCCGGCCTCGAGGTGGACTTCCGCGATGCGCTCCCCTTCGACGCCACGCCCGACATGCGCGCGGCGCTCTCCGCGCTCGCCCCGACCGCGCTCGTGTTCAGCAAGCTCGACGTATGGCCCACGCTGGTGCGCGAGGCGGCCGCGCGCCGTACGAGGCTGGGGATGGTCAGCGCCACGCTGGCCGAGGCCTCGTCGCGGCGATCACCGATCGCGTCATCGCTGCTGCGCGAGTCGTACGCCCGCATCGAGCGGGTAGGCGCCATCAGCGCCGAGGACGCCGACCGTCTCGTGTCCCTCGGTGTTCCCGCGTCGCGTGTCTACGTCACCGGCGATACGCGCTACGACCAGGTATGGGCCCGCGCGCGTGAAGCGAATCGTGAAGGTGGACTCGCCGCTTCACTCCGCGCGACCGGGCGCTTCACGCTCGTGGCCGGGTCTACCTGGCCCGCCGACGAGGAGCAGCTCCTTCCCGCTTGGGCGCGATTCGCCATCCGCCATGCCACGCACCGCCCTCGCCTCGTCATCGCCGCACACGAGCCCACGCCGGCGCACCTGGCGCCAATCGAACGCTGGGCTGCCAGCGCGGGACTGCGCGCTGCCCGCCTCGCCGACGACGCGGCAGGCGTCGCGGATGTCGTCATCGTGGATCGCGTCGGTGTGCTCGGGGACCTGTACGCACTCGCCGACGTCGCGTTCGTCGGCGGGGGATTTCACGCGGCTGGACTGCATTCGGTCCTCGAGCCGGCGGCGTTCGGGACGCCAGTGCTCTTCGGTCCGCGCCATCAGGCCAGCCGCGACGCGTCGCTCCTTCTCGATGCTGACGCGGCGGTGAGCGTCTCGGACGAGAAGGAGCTGCACCGCGCGGTCGAACGCTGGCTCACCGATCCCGATGCGCGCCTGGCCGCCGGGGCGGCCGCGAAGCGCATCGTCCACGCCGGCCTCGGCGCCGCCGAGCGCTCCTGGCGTCTGGTCGAGGGACTGCTGCAGTAGAGCTTTCGCCCGACGCGAAGCGGACCCTCGCTCGCCTGGCAGGCGCCTGGTACCACCTGCGCTGCACCCTGTATCGCGTGCCCTATTTCGCCCCCACCGTCACGATGGGCGAAGACGCCGACTGCGGTCGGTGCAGGAAGAAGCCCTGCACGAGGTGCACGCCCAGATCCTGCACCGTCTTGAACTCCTCGGCGCGCTCCACGCCCTCGGCAATCACCTTCGCGCCGTGGTCGTCGGCGAACTTCACCATCGTCTGCACGAGATTCTGCTTGATGAAGTTCGTGTCGATGGCGCTGATGAGGGAGATG
>Ga0157369_10011302_pt1 | contig 10143 bp, 10 predicted proteins | sample C25metaG_FD_113461 | JGI IMG/M metagenome (GOLD analysis project Ga0157369, IMG submission 113461) | Corn rhizosphere microbial communities from Kellogg Biological Station, Michigan, USA - C2-5 metaG | ecosystem: Host-associated > Plants > Roots > Rhizosphere > Soil | place: USA: Michigan...
GAATATCTTGAACAAGGCCCGCAGTGGTGGAAAGTAAGAATAAGCAAACGCAAAACAGGCGAAAACGATGAAACGCTGGGTGAGATTGCTGTGCAGGATTTACGTAAAGCAGAAGTATTTAAAAAATATGGATTGGATTTTTGCTGCGGCGGAAAGAAAACAGTAAAAGAAGCATGTGCCGAAAAAGGAATTGACGTTACAAAAGTAGAACAGGAGTTACAACACGCAGATAAAATTAAATCAACTGCAAGACCATTGCCTTATAATGAATGGAGCATTGATTTTCTTGCAGATTATATTGTAAATACGCATCATGCTTACATAAAGAAAAACCTGCCGGATATAACAGCGTATGCCGCAAAGGTGAAGCAGGTACATGGCGGCAGGCATTCTGAATTAAAAAAAGTACATGAGCTAGTTGAAGCAATTAATGCAGAAATTACTGCACATATAATGAAAGAAGAAACAATTTTATTTCCTTATATCAAAGGATTGGTTTCTATAAAAAATAATCATCAGCCGCTGCAGACCACATCATTTGGCAGCGTGCAATCTCCCGTAAAAATAATGGAAGCAGAACATGAAGCAGCAGCGCATGATTTGCAGGAGTTGAGAAATATTACCAACAATTATGCATTGCCCGAAGATGCATGTGCAAGCTATGGATTGCTGTATAAATTACTGGATGAATTTGAAGATGATTTGCATGTGCATGTTCATCTTGAAAATAATATTCTTTTTCCAAAAGCTATAGAATTAGAAAAGAAACTTGTTCAGCAAAATACATAATTATTATTGTTTGTTGCGTTTGCGTGAACAAACGATTGCCTGCCATTTTTAATTTGAAATTACCGGAGATGACACAACAAATGGTGCACCCACTTTAGAAAAATAAAAAGCGCATGGAGCTGATTAATGCAAATACAAAAATCAATTCAATTCTTAAACAAAATGCTGATGCACTGGAAGCCATCATCAGCATATCGCCAAAATTTAATAAGCTTAGAAATCCTTTGTTGCGAAAATTAATCGCTTCAAGAACTTCCATCAGCGAAGCAAGTAAAATTGCAGGTGTTGGCGTGCATGATTTTTTTATAAAGCTGAAACCGCTCGGCTTTACTATTGATGAAACAATAAAAGAAGAAGAAAATAATCAGCCGAAAACAGTTCCTGGTTTTCTGAAAAATGCAGATGCAAAAAATATTGAAGAATTAGATGTGCGACCTGTAATCGAAAGCGGCAAAGATCCTTTCAGCATTATCACGAGAAAAATTAAACAATTAGAAGCAGGAAAAATTTTAAAACTCATCAATAGTTTTGAACCAATTCCTTTAATAAATATTTTAAGCAAACAGGGTTTTGAACATTATGTTGAAACCACAAATGAAAATGTGGTAAACACTTATTTTTATAAATCGGGTGAAATAAAATTAAACAGCAGCGAAGAAGTTAAACCTGCAGAAGATTGGCAAACACTGCTGCAGCAATTTGAAAATAATATAATAACTATTGATGTGCGCCATCTTGAAATGCCACAGCCAATGCTCACCATTTTAGAAGAGTTAGAACAATTGCCGCAAGGCAAAGCTTTGTATGTTTATCACAAGCGCATTCCTGTGTTTTTATTACCCGAATTGCGTGAAAAAAATTTTGATTACCGCATAAAAGAAATCAGCGACGGAGAAGTGCATCTTTTAATTTTTAAAAAATAATGTTTGCGCCATCGGCAAATATTGCGCAGGTAAAAACCACATCGTACAAAGTGGCGCTTCCGTTTTATTTGTATGCGGCTGTTTCTTTTTTAGCAGCCACATTGCTTTTGTTTACATCATCATCAACTTTTTTAATTCATTATTTTCAGCCGCATGTTTTGGCAATAACGCATATCATGGCTTTGGGCTGGGGCACTATGATTATTTTAGGTGCCAGCCATCAGCTTGTTCCCGTAATTATTGAAGGGAAATTATATAGCAATACATTAGCGCACAGTTCTTTTATTCTTGCTGCAGTTGGCATTCCATTGCTTGCCTATAGCTTTTATATTTTTAATATGGGCGAATTGGCAAGATGCGGAGGTGTGCTTGTGTTGCTTTCAATTCTTGCTTATATTATTAATTTAAGTGTGAGCATATTAAAAAGCAAAAGCGAAAATGTGCATGCAATATTTGTGTTAACCGCAGCAGCATGGTTGCTTTTCACTGCATCGTTAGGACTTACATTGGTGTATAATTTTACTTTGCCTTTATTGTCTCACGATTCAGTGCATTACCTTCCGCTTCATGCACATGCGGGCATCATCGGATGGTTTTTGTTATTGGTTATTGGCGTTGCATCAAGACTCATTCCCATGTTTCTCATCTCTAAATACAATAATGTAAAATTATTATGGTGGATATATTTTTTTATTAATGCGGCGCTTATCCTTTACATCATTCTGTTTTATTTTTCAGGTAATGAATCGTTTACATTATTGCCCGCACTAATGTTGCTTGCCGCTATCATGCTTTTTATATTTTTTTGTTATAAAGCCATGCGGCAAAGACTTCGCAGGCAAATTGATGAGCAGATAAAAACTTCACTTTTATCCGTTGTAATAATGATTGTGCCTGTTTTTCTTTTAGCAGCGATTATCATTTCACTCGCATTCATTTCAAAACAAAATATCCGGCTTGTTCTTTCGTATGGATTTTTAATTTTTTTTGGATGGCTTACTGCGATGATTTTAGGAATGACTTTTAAAACGCTTCCGTTTATTGTTTGGAATAAAGTGTATCATCATGCGAGTTCTGCAGGCAAAACGCCTAATCCAAAAGATTTGTTTGCACATAAATATTTTAAAATGATGATGTATTCTTACATCGCAGGATTAATTTTTTTTATTGCCGGAATTTTTTCTTCATTGATTGTTCTTTTAAAATGCGGCGCTGTCTTGCTGATAATAGCAGCATTCTTATACAATTTGAATGTGATAAAAATTGTATTGCATAAACGCGTGATAAAATGAGTGTGATAACAAATAATAATCCTAAGTGCAGAATGGCATTGGTTGCATTGCAAAATGTTTACGACCCCGAAATTGGCTTAAACGTAGTTGATTTGGGATTAATTTACCAGTTAGATTTTGATGAAGAGCAAAAGAAAATTTTTTGCACTATGACGCTTACAACGCAATATTGCCCTATGGGAGAAAACATTACCGATAATGTAAAAACATCGCTTAAAGAAACTTTCAAAAATTATGAAGTTGAATTGAATTTAACTTTTAATCCTGCATGGAATTATGAAATGATTTCTAACGAAGGAAAAGAGTTTTTAAACAGATAATATGCTGAGTGTAACTTGTAAAGCTGCTATTAAAGCTGTAATTTATCTTGGTTCAAAATATAACTCGGGAGAAAAATCGGGTATAAAAGAAATTGCAGAATTTATTTATGAGAATGAGCATACGGTGGCTAAGCTTTTGCAAAAGTTAGTGAAGGCAAATATTATCAACAGCAGCAAAGGGCCGAACGGCGGTTTTTATATTACCAAAGAACAAACACAGCAAAAAGTAATTACAATTGTTGAAGCGATTGATGGTGCAGATGTGTTTAAAAAATGCGGTTTGGGTTTAAGCAAATGCAGTGAAACTAAACCCTGTCCTTTTCATAATGAATATAAACCGATAAGAGAACTTTTCAGAACGATGTGCAATAACAAAAAAATTTCAGAGCTGCAGCAAAAGGTTAATACAGGAGTTGCTTATTTAATTGGATGAATAAAATGTTTTAGACACTTTATATCATTTCTAACAAAAAATACAACAATGCTATTATAAATAAATTTTCCTGTTCACAATTTTTAGCTTGCCTTCACCTTCTAATTTTTTTACAGCTCTTATAACTGTTTCTACTCTTAATCCTGTAAGGTTTGCAAGTTCCTGCCGCGTTAAATTTATCACGGCTTTATTTTTATGTTTTATTGGATTGTCTTTTAAATATTGAAACAATGTTTCTAAACAATGCTCAGGTTTATATCCTGAAATTTCTTTGCTGATAATTATTTTAAACTGAATTTTTTCGGCCAGCGCTTTTGTTGTTTCAAAATGCAAATCAAAATTTGTTTTAAGCAATTTTAAAAAAGCAGCTTTTTCAAGCCGTAAAATTTCAATATCGCTATCTGCAATTGCTGTTGAAGGGTATGTTTGTTCAACAGTAAATAAAGAAGGTTCTCCAAAGCTTTGTCCTTCATAAAAAATACCCTGGATAAATTCTTTGTTATCATCATTGGTGTTTATCACTTTTACCTTGCCTTTAATGATTACAAAAAAATATTTCACTTCATCTTTTTCATAAAAAATTATTTGCCCCTTTGAATAATGTCTTTGCTGTGCTCCATGCTTTAATAAATATTGTATGTTGAACATGCGCGCAACTTATTATATGCAAGCGCTTAAAAACCTGATTGCAATCATTAAGAAGATATGATTAAAATCATATTCTAAATTTTAATTAAAATTTTCTTTGCAGTATAAAATTTTATCATGAAAAAATATTTGGTCCTCGCATCAATCATGGCTTTAATATGGGCTTGTAATGGCGGCGTACGCTCTGTCCCCGACGATAACAGTTCTTCATCAAACACATCTGCAAATAATGCAGAAGCATCTTCATCAAACGCTTCAAGCGAAGCAGAAGATGCAAAAGGGATTGGAAAATTTACGCATGTTGATTTGTCTGCAACAATAGATAAATCAATGGTAACTACAGGTGAAAAAATTTATGATTTAAAATGTTCTGCCTGCCATCATCTTGACGGAACAAAATTGGTTGGTCCGGGATGGAAAGGTGTTACACAAAGAAGAAAGCCTGAATGGATAATGAATTTTGTTACCAACACAGATGAGAATCTTGATAAAAATGCGCAGGCAATGAGTTTGCTGGAAGAATGTATGGTGCGCATGCCTAACCAAAATCTTTCTGATGATGATGCACGGCACATTTTAGAATTTATGCGCAATAACGACGTTAAACAATAATTAATACTTCAAAATAAATTTATGAATCTCAATCTAAAAATTGCAGGCAATATTTTGCTTGCTGCTACACTGGTGTTTGCATCTTGCAAACCAAAAAATGTTCAGGATGTTGTAAGCGGCGACGCTGCAAAAGAAACGTATGTGCCGCCTGGCAAATACGATGAATTTTACGATTTTGTTTCCGGCGGATTTAACGGGCAGGTTTCTGTTTATGGTTTGCCATCGGGAAGATTGCTGCGTGAAATTCCTGTATTTTCTGTTGATCCGCAAGATGGTTATGGCTACAGCGAAGAAACAAAACCAATGTTAAACACCACGCATGGTTTTGTACCGTGGGATGATCAGCATCATCTTGAATTATCGCAAACAAATGGTGAAATTGACGGACGATGGTTGTTTGCAAATGCCAACAATACACCGCGTATTGCACGCATCGATTTAAAAACATTTACTACTGCAGAAATTATCGAGCTTCCGAATTGTGCGGGCAATCACTCATCGCCTTTCATCACAGAAAACACAGAATATGTTGTTGGCGGTACAAGATTTAGTGTGCCCATTGGCGATAGTTTGGATGTGCCCATTGATTCATACAAAAAGAATTTTAAAGGCACCATTAGTTTTTTAAGTGTTGATAAAAACACGGGCAACATGAATATTGCTTTTCAAATAATAACACCGGGTATAAACCTTGATTTGGCGCATGCAGGAAAAGGACCGAGCCATGATTGGTTTTTCTTTAGTTGTTATAATACTGAACAAGCGCATACTTTGCTTGAAGTAAATGCATCACAAAATGATAAAGATTTTATTCTTGCTGTTAACTGGAAAAAAGCTGAAGAATATTTAAAGGAAGGAAAAGCAACAAAAAAATCATGTACTTACACACACAATGTTTATGATGAAGCAACACACACTGCGCATTCTGAAACATTGAATGATGTAATGCAGTTGGATGCAACACAGTTAAAAGATATGTGCTATTTTATTCCGTGCCCTAAATCTCCGCATGGTTGCGATGTTGACCCAACAGGTGAATACATTGTAGGAAGCGGAAAATTAGCAGCATTAATTCCTGTTTTTTCTTTCGACAAAATAATGGATGCGATTAAGGATAAAGAATTTGATGGAGATTATGATGGCATTCCAATTATAAAATACCAGGAAGCCTTGTATGGCGAAGTGAAAAAGCCGGGCTTAGGTCCTTTGCATACAGAATTTGATGGAAAAGGAAATGCTTACACTTCAATGTTTTTATCTTCTGAATTAGTAAAATGGAATATTAAAAGCTTGCAGGTTCTTGACAGAGCACCTACATATTATTCAACCGGTCACTTATCAATTCCCGGCGGTGATACAAAGAAGCCAAATGCAAAATATGTAATTGCATATAATAAAATAACGAAAGACAGGTATTTGCCTACAGGTCCTGAATTAGCACAAAGCGCACAGATTTTTGATATAAGCGGCGATAAGATGAAATTGATTTTGGATTTTCCAACCATTGGTGAGCCGCATTATGCGCAAGCTGTTGAAGCAAGTTTGATTTCGAAAAATTCTGCAAAGATTTATCCCATCGAACAAAATAAAAATCCTTTTGTTTCAATGGGTGAAAAAACTACAAAAGTTACACGTACAGGCAAACGCATTGATGTGTATGCAACTGAAATCCGTTCTCATATTTCACCTGATAATATTGAAGGAGTAAACTTGGGTGATACGGTTTACTGGCATATAACAAACCTTGAACAGGATTGGGATATACCGCATGGTTTTGCAGTGAAGGGTGCTAAAACCTCGGAACTAATTGTTATGCCCGGTGAAACCTGCACTTTAAAATGGGTGCCTGAAAATATTGGTGTGTATCCTTTTTACTGCACAGATTTTTGCAGTGCGCTGCACCAGGAAATGCAAGGCTATATAAGAGTTTCTGCCGCCAACAATAATGTGCCTTTAAGTTTTTCATTAGGAAAAAACAGTACAGATATTCCTGCAACACCGGGTCCTTCTAAATAATTTTTTAAACCTGTTAGGTTTTAAAAACCTAACAGGTTTTATTCTTCAGTTATGAAACACGATTTATTAGAACACAAAATTGTACTACCAAGAATCTTGCTTGCATTTGCAGCAGGCTTACTGGTGAGTTCTTTATTCTTACCTATTTGGCAAATACAATTAACAGCACCACAGTATCCTGAAGGTTTGGTGCTGAAAATTTTTGCGCACAAACTTGCCGGAGATGTGGATGTAATAAATGGTCTCAATCATTATATTGGTATGGCAACTTTGCACACAAAAGATTTTATAGAATTTACAGTGCTGCCATTCATTATTATTTTTTTAATTTTAATGCAAATTCTAACCATCTTCATCAACAAAAAAGTTTTGTATTTAATTAATGCAATTATTTTTTTAGTGCTCGCCTTTGTTTGCATGGGTGATTTTTACCGGTGGGAATATAATTATGGTCACAACTTAAATCCTGAAGCGCCGATACAAGTGCCCGGCATGAGTTACACGCCGCCATTGCTCGGCTATAAACAACTTTTAAATTTTGGCGCATTTTCAATTCCTGATAATGGCGGCTGGACATACATTGCCGCAGGTGTGCTAATTGTGTTTTCTTATTTACTCGTTCTTCAACCAAAATGGCTTGGCTTTAAAAAAACACAGATTACATTCAAAAAAAATTATGCAGTTGCTGCTTTGTTGATTCTAATTTCTTTCAGCAGTTGTTCGCAACAACCGCAGCCAATTAATTATGGTAAAGAAGCCTGCAGTTTTTGCAAGATGACTATCATGGATAAAAAATTTGCCTGCACAATTGTAACACAAAAAGGAAAGAGTTTTCATTTTGATGATATGCATTGTTTGATGAGTTACATGCACGAGAATAAAGTAAATGCAAAGGATGTAACAGTTTATGTAAACGATTTTTTAAACGAACATAATTTTTTAAAAGCAGGCGAATCATTCTTTGTAAAAGATGATTCTTTAAAAACACCGATGAATGGAAACATTGCAGCATTTGCTTCTCAAACGCAGGCAGAGCAGTACATTCAGCAACATGGTGGTTCCGTTATAAATTTTTCTCAACTCATTACTCCATAAATTTTGCGCACAATTTTTTTCATATTGTTTTTATTTTTTGCTGCCCATTCTTTCGCATCCGTTATTCATGTTGGAAAGAATGCGGCTTATCATTCTATTCATGCAGCGTTGCAAAAAGCAAATAATGGTGATACTATTTTTGTTGATGGCGGCGTATATGCAGAAGGCGAAATAAAAATCACAAAATCAATCAAGCTGATTGGAAAAAATTTTCCGGTGATTGATGGAAAAAATAAATCGCAGGTTATTTCAGTTTATGTAAATCATGTTTTGATTGAAGGTTTCAAAGTGAGTAATAGCGGCTATTCCAGCGTGTTCGATTGGGCAGGGATAAAGCTGGTGCAATGCGATAGCTGCATCATTCAAAATAATATTTTAATCAACAACAATTTTGGAGTTTACCTGCAGGCATCAACCAATTGCATTATTGCAAACAATAAAGTGAGTAGTAACAATCCTGATGAATTATTAAGCGGCAACGCCATTCATTGCTGGAAGAGTTCTTACATCACCATAAAAAATAATGATGTCTCTGGTCATCGCGACGGAATTTATTTTGAGTTCGTAATTAATTCTCTTATTCAAAACAATTACAGTCATAATAATGTTCGCTATGGCTTGCATTTTATGTTCTCGCACAATAATAGTTTTATCAAAAATACTTTTCAAAAAAATCCTTCCGGCATTGCAGTCATGTACAGTCATGGTGTAACGATGCAGTACAATCGCTTTGAACAAAACTGGGGCAGTGCAGCGTATGGAATTTTAATGAAAGACATCAGCGATAGCCGGGTTCAAAAAAATATTTTTAAAAGCAACACCGTTGCCATTCACATGGAAGGCAGTGCCAGGATGCTGATTGAAAACAATGAATTTATCAGCAACGGATGGGCGCTTGAAGTGCAGGCAAGTTGTAACGATAATATTTTTAAGCACAATAATTTTGAAAGCAATTCTTTTGATGTGGGAACAAATGGCACAATGCAGTTGAATACCTTTACAGAAAATTATTGGGATAAATATGAGGGCTACGATCTAAATCGTGATGGCATAGGCGATGTGCCGTACAGACCTGTGAGTATGTACTCAATGGTGATTGAACAATCGCCGCCGGCACTGATGTTATTCAGAAGTTTTTTAGTAAGCATTTTAGATAAAACAGAAAAAGTTTTGCCTGCCGTAATTCCTGAAAGCTTAAAAGATGATAAACCATTAATGAAAAAAATTGCGTTATGATTCACATAAAAAATCTTACAAAAAAATATGGCAAAGCAACAGCGTTGCAAAACATAAATGTTGCTTTTGAAAGCGGAGAATCCATTGCGTTGATTGGACCCAATGGTTCAGGAAAAACAACGCTGATAAAATCAATTTTGGGTTTGGTAATTCCAACTGAAGGGAATATTTTTTTTAATAAAAAAAGCATTTTACAAGAATGGAAATACAGAAACGAAATTGGTTACATGCCGCAAATAAGCCGCTTTCCTGAAAATATGAATGTGCATCAATTATTGAAGTTGATGAAAGATGTTAGAAAAGATGAACATAATAAACTCGATGAAGATTTAATTCATGCTTTTAACATTGAAAATATTTTAAACAAAACGATGAGTTCTTTATCTGGCGGCACAAGACAAAAAGTAAGTGCCTGCATTGCATTTTTATTTTCGCCCCAGGTATTGATTTTAGATGAACCCACTGCAGGACTGGACCCGCTTTCAAATGAAAAACTGAAAGAAAAAATTGAAAGAGAAAAACAAAAAGGCAAATTGATTTTAATTACATCACATGTATTAAGCGATTTGGATGATGTGGTTTCGCAGGTGGTGTATTTGCAGGATGGAAAATTGATGTTTCATAAAACGGTGGAAGAGTTGGAGGATTTTACCGGTGAACAAAAATTGAATAGAATGATTGCAGGCATAATGAATAAACAATTTGTAATAAGCAATTAAACAGACTGGCTCAGTTTTAAAAACTGAGCCAGTCTTTACCAGTTATGAAAAAAATTATAA
>Ga0157369_10011303_pt1 | contig 10143 bp, 10 predicted proteins | sample C25metaG_FD_113461 | JGI IMG/M metagenome (GOLD analysis project Ga0157369, IMG submission 113461) | Corn rhizosphere microbial communities from Kellogg Biological Station, Michigan, USA - C2-5 metaG | ecosystem: Host-associated > Plants > Roots > Rhizosphere > Soil | place: USA: Michigan...
ATGGGCACGGTCGAAGTCCAGGACCAGAAAGCCGGTGCCGAGTATCTGAGGACACTGCCGTTCGGCGATCCCAAGAAGATCGCGATCTACGGCTGGTCCTATGGCGGCTACATGACGCTGAAGCAGCTGGAAGCGGACCCCGGCCTTTATGCGGCAGGCATTGCGGGCGCGCCCGTCACCAAGTGGGAACTCTACGATACGACCTACACCGAACGGTACATGGGCACGCCGCGAACCGACGCGGCCGCCTACGGGAACTCGGACGCGCTTGCGGACGCGGGCCGGATTTCCGATCCGTTGTTGATCATCCACGGCATGTCGGACGACAATGTCTTTTTCGAGAACAGCTCGGAGCTGATCTCCAAGCTGCAGCACGACGACATTCCGTTCGAGATGATGCTGTATCCCGGCGAGACCCATCGTTCGGGCTCACCCAAGATGCTTGCCCACCGCTGGAATACGATCCTGAGGTTCCTGCGCGCGCACGGCATCGCCGCGCCCCAGTGATGGTGGCGTGAAACTGGGCTAGTCGGCTCGCCTCTCTTTCACCGGGATGGCGCTTCGGTCGATCAGCCGGGTGTAGAGGTGCCACGTGGCATAGCCCAGCCAGGGCAGAACGAACGCCAGGCCGACGAACAGCGGAATCGATCCGAGCACCAGCAGCGCCGTGACGACCACTCCCCAGCGGAACAGCTCGGCCTTGTTTGCATGGGCCGCCCGCCAGGAGGCGGAGACCGCATCGGCGGCGCTAACGTCGCGGTCGACCAGCATCGGCAGCGAGACGACGCTCAAGGCGAGGACGACCCAGCCGAAGCCGGCGCCGATGACCCCTCCGGCGACGATCAGCGCCCAGCCGCGGGGCGTCGTGAAGATCATGGCGAGGAACTGCGGAACCGATGTCGGAGTGGCGAGCCCGAACAGCACCGCATAAAGCGCGCCGGCGGCGAGCAGCCAGACGAAGAAGATCAGCAGCAGCAGCGCGGCGGTCACTCCGACGTCGTCAAACGCGGGGCGCTTCACCACGTCGAAAAAGTGATTCCAGTTGGCGTGATCTCCCTTTTCGCGGCGCCGGGCCAGTTCATAGAAGCCCACGGCGGCGACCGGTCCCATCAGCCCGACCCCGGCCACCACCGGGATGAAATAGGGCATCAAGGCCTGGTTGGTCGTCATCACCACCGCGGCAATGCCGATGAGCGTGTAGATCAGACCCGCGAGCAGGATGTCCCCGCGCATTTCGAGGAAGTCATCGAGCCCCTGCCGAAGGGAGATTCGGAGGTCTTCGTCTCCAATCTTGCGGACGGGAATTAGGTCGGCTTTGCGCGATCCACGCGCGACCGTCTTGGTCGCCATGACACCTCCTTGAAGCGGTGCCGTCCGGCGCAACAGGCGCCGGGCGCCTGGAGATGCCTTAGCACAAAAACGGCGAGTCGGTCAGAGCCGGATCGGGCTCCTCGTGATCGTCTCGTCCGGCGAATATTGCGGCTGGGCGTCGGCTGGCCGGGCGACCTGCAGCTTCCTTCCTTCCGACGGCAATCCGAAGCGGGTCGCGAAGAGTTCGGCGGTGATCGGCCTTCGGTCCCCGAGCAGCACTTCGATCCGCAGTCCCTCGCAGGATCGGCCGGTGCAGCGCAGGACCGCCTTGTCAGGCTCTCCGGCGGCGGGAATGGGGATTGTGGCGCCGGGCAGGCCAAGCGCCTGGACCTTCGCCTCGGCTGCGAAACGGATCGAGACGCCATTTCCTCCGCCCGGCGATAGTTGCAGGACGAGCTTCCGGCCAGCGCCAGCGGGTTGGTCGCCGATCACGCGCACGGCCGGAATTGGGGTGGCGAGCAGTGGTGCCGGGGCGATCCAGCGGGTTCGGCTGTTGTACGGCAACACGCCTTGGTACCACTTGCCGGGATAGTCCGTTGGCAGCGGCGCCTGCTTGGTCGCGATCGCCCAATCGCCCGCCCGGTCGCCGATATTCCGGTAATAATCGATGCTGAATCCGAGCGGCCGCTCGGCGCTCGCTCGAGGCATGACCAATTCGGCAATGCAAAGGGCTACCGAGAGCAGCGCCAGGGGGCGCATGGCGAACCGATATTCGCTCGGTTCGGCCTCTACGATTGCCGGCAGTGCCGCTAGCGCGGCGAGCGGCCCGACCGCGGCGATGGGACCATCGATCAGCAGCATCTCGATGAAGGCGAGCATCTGGGAAAACATCAGGAACTGGACGATCACGGCCGCCAAGGCGATCACGGTCGCGGTTCGCGGACGTCGGCCAGCCAGCCAGGCGGCGAGTAGCCCGAGCGACGGAGCGATCAGAAAGAAGATCGTGGCTCCCGGCAGGGCTAGGCTCGCGGCCGCGCCGACGACGAGCACCAGCAGCCACACAGCCGCTCGTCGGCGGCTTCGCTCGATATTGGGCCCCCAGCGTGCGTAGATCGCCGCCATGCCGAGCAGCAGCATGGCGTAGAGCGCCAGGTAAGCGATCAGCGGATAGGCCCGCCAGAAATCGCCGGGGCGCAAGATGCTCAAGATGGCCCCAGCAACCGCGGCGGTGACTATGCCGCCGAGGGTCATCCCCGCCGCAATGAGGAGCGGCCTGCCCAGCGCCTTTTGCCGCCATCCGAGCAGCAATCCCAAAACCAGCAGCAACCCCAATGCCGCTGCGGCAATCGCCAGCGGCAGGCGAAGCAGCATTCGACCGGCCAAGTCGGTGAACACCATCCGACCGCTTGCAGCGCGCGCAGGATCGGGTGTGGCGGCCATCGCCCTGGTCGCGGCCAGCACCGCCTTTCCGACATCAGCCAGGCTGTCGCGGTCGAGCGCCGCGGTCATGTCGCCGGGGGAGTGGTAACGGGTCTCGTTGCCGATGATCCCGTAGTTGAGCAGCGTCCAGCCGGCCGGCTTGAAGAACAGGACGTCGGTGGTGTTGGGGATCAGCTTGGCAAAGTCGGTGCTGATCGAGTTGGCGTAAGAGCGCCCCGCCGCGCCAGCGTAAATCCTGAGCGCCGCACCGTTGGGATCGCTCGTCTCGTGCATCAGCGCCGGTCCGGTGACGCCGCGATTGTCGATATTGATCAGGGAATCGACCGATTTTGCGAGCGGGTCGGCACGTACGAACGCGTGGGCACCGTTGAGTCCGAATTCCTCGCCCTCGTTGAACAATAGGGCGACGGGGCGCTGGGGCGGAGATTGCTTCAGGAGGTAGCCGACCTCCAGCAGGGTTGCCACGCCAAGTCCGTCATCGCCAGCGCCGGGGCCCGTCGGGGTGCTGTCGTAATGGGCGTTGAGCAGAACGACCCGTCCCGGTCCTTTGGAAGGGACCATCGCGATGACGTTGCGAAGGTGCGAGCAGCTCACGAAACGCGTCTTCGGTATCTCGCTGCAATCCAACGCGTCCTGGATGCGCGGTTCCAGGCCGATCGCGCGCAGTTCGGCGACCAGGCGGTCGCGAACGGCATCGTCGCCGGCGGAATCGACGGGATGCGGTCGTTGGTCGCCGAGAATGCGCTGGAGCCGGGCAAATGCGCGTCCGGTGTCGAACTGGACCGGAGCGGGATGACCCTCCGCCGCTGGTGGCATCACCAGGGCGCCCTTGAGCGCGAAACCGGCAAGGAGCAGCGCGATTACGAGCAACCCCCGCATCCAGGCCACCATGTCGATCTCCCCCGATGGTCCTCGGATAGTGACAGCTTTGCGCGCGTTGACAATCTGTTGAGCCAAGCCCACCTCGCCGCCTCTCAACGGGATCAGAGGAACGAACGAAGATGGGTTATCGGGTCGTGGTCGTCGGGGCGACGGGCAATGTCGGGCGCGAGATCCTCAACATCCTTGCCGAGCGCCAATTCCCGCTGGATGAAGTCGCCGCGGTTGCCTCGTCGCGGTCGATCGGCGGCGAAATCGACTTTGGCGACAGCGGCGAGACCCTGCGGGTCAAGAATCTCGAGCACTTCGACTTCGCCGGGTGGGACATCGCCTTGTTCGCAGCCGGCTCCGAAGTATCGAGACTCTATGCCCCCAAGGCTGCGGGTGCCGGCTGCACCGTCATCGACAACAGCTCGCTGTTCCGGATGGATCCCGACGTCCCCCTGATCGTGCCGGAGGTGAACCCTCAGGCGATCGCCGGCTATACGCGCAAGAATATCATCGCCAACCCTAATTGCTCGACGGCCCAGCTGGTCGTCGCGCTGAAGCCGCTTCACGACGCGGCCAGGATCAAGCGGGTGGTGGTCGCGACCTATCAGTCGGTTTCCGGCACCGGCAAGAAGGGCATGGACGAACTGTTCGAACAATCCCGCAACATTTTCGTCGGCGATACATCGGAGCCGCACGTCTATCCCAAGCAGATCGCCTTCAACGTCATTCCACAAGCCGGAGATTTCCTCGACGACGGCTCGACGACCGAGGAGTGGAAGATGGTCGTCGAAACCAAGAAGATTCTCGATCCTTCGATCAAGCTCACGGCGACCTGCGTGCGCGTCCCGGTGTTCGTCAGCCACTCGGAAGCGGTGAATATCGAATTCGAGAACGAGATTTCGGCCGACGAGGCGCGGAACATCCTGCGCGAGGCCCCGGGCGTGATGGTAGTCGATAAGCGGGAGCCAGGCGGCTACGTCACGCCGGTAGAGGCGGTCGGCGAGTATGCCACTTATGTCAGCCGCATTCGCGACGATCCCACCGTCGAATATGGTCTAAGCCTGTGGGTGGTCAGCGACAACCTCCGCAAAGGCGCCGCTCTCAACGCTGTCCAGATCGCCGAGCTGCTCGGCCGCAAGCACTTGCAGAAGGCCGCCTAGCCGCGGGGCACGTCGCCCCAATAGCGCAGCAGCTGGTTCTGTATGAGCTGCAGCATCGTGTAGTTTTCGGGCTTCATCGTCAGCCCCTCCAGGGCGGCGACCTCATTCAAGTTGTAGAGCAGATTACGCCGGAAGGGATCCTGCACGCGGCTTTGAATGAAGGTGATCGCGACCAGCCGCTCGCCTTTGGTGACCGGCTCGACCTCGTGAAGCGTGTCGGAGGGATAGATGATCGCCTCACCCGGCTCGAGCTTGAAACGAAGGTCGGCATCGCTCAGCCTAATGTGCAGTGCACCCCCTTCGTAGCTGTCCGGCTCGTTCAGGAAGATCGTGCAGCTAAGGTCTGAGCGGAGACCGCCATTGGGCAGCTGCATGTAGGCGACATCCGTGTGCAGCCCATATTTCATCGCCGGTCTGTAGCGGGTGATGAGCGGCGGCGCGATTTTGACCGGGAAGGCGAAGTTCAGCAGCTCCTCGTTGCGGATCAGCGCCGCCTGAAGCAGCTGCGCGCTCTTCTGGTATCCGCTCTCGTCGTGAAGCTGCTCGTTCTGCTTTGCCGTGTTGTGCGGGTTCGTCATTCGACCGTCGACGAACGGCGAGGCCGCCGCGATCCGCCGGCATTCGGCGATCTCGGCATCAGTCAGAACCTGCAACGCCCGGTACATCAGGGCTTCTCGCCCCAGTAGCGGAGCAGCTGGTTCTGGATGAGCTGGAGCCGCATGAAATTCTCGGCGCTCATGTTCAGGCCTTCTAGGGCTGCCACTTCATTGAGATTGTAGAGCAGGTTGCGGCGGAAGGGGTCTGGGACAAGGCTCTGGATGAAGGTGATCGCGACCAGCCGCTCGCCCTTCGTGACCGGCTCGACCTCATGCATCGTATCCGATGGATAGACGATGGCTTCGCCCGGACGAAGTTTGAACCTGAGGTCGGAATCGCCACATTGAATGTGCAGCTGACCGCCCTCGTAACTCTCCGGCTCGCTTAAGAAGATCGTACAGCTGAGATCGCTTCGAATCTGGCCTCCGGGCATGCGCAGGTAAGCCGCATCGGTGTGCAGGCCATACTTCATCCCGGGCCGATAACGGGTCAGGAACGGCGGCGTCATCGACGCGGGGAAGGCGAAGTCCCGAAATTCCTCGCTGCGCCCGAACGCCTGCATCAGCAATTGCGAGCTTTTCTGATAGGCTTTAGGTTCGTGGAGCTGCTCGTTCTGCTTGGCCGTCATGTGCGGGTTGGTGATCCGGCCGTCGACAAACGGAGACTCCGCCGCGATGCGCCGGGAATCGGCGATCTCGGCCTCGGTCAGCAGCGACAGGATTCGATACATCAGCCCTCCCGAGCGCGCGCCACTGCCCGCGCCAGCAGCCGCGAGCTTTCGGACGCCGCGTCGAGCATGGCAAGAGCGGCGTCGATGTCGCGCCCGTGCCGACGTTCCGCGTCCGCAATCACCTCGTAGCGAAGTCCGGGGCTATATTCATATTCGAGCGCCTTGGAGTAGCGCTTCATGAGCGGGCCTTCGACGATTTCATCCAGCCGGGCTCCGTCGCCCGGAAACTGGAAGAATTCCGCCACCCGTCCCAGGCTGGAGCGCATGTCCGACAGCATCGCGTCAAAATCCTCCCATCGCACCGCTTTGTCGCTCATCGCCTCCGCCGCGGTCTCGATCGCCGTCATTTCGCAGGCCCAGCCCGCGGCCGCGCGCTCCGCGTCGTTGCGAAGGCTTGAAAAGGTGATGCCGCGCCCTTCGAGCCGCTGGCTGCGATATTCTTCGTGAGCCCTGAGATCCTTCAGGCTGTTCTCTCCGGCCAGGATGCTGGCGATATAGGTCCGCGGCTGAGCGTAGATGAAAAGCGCTCGCTCGCCCGGCGGCACGAGCAACGGGGCGATCTCACTGACGAAGCTTGTCGCCTTGACACAGGCGCATTCCTCCTCGGCGAACGTGCGCGACATCAGCCTGGTGATGCAGCGGATATACTGGCCGCGCACCGGCTGGGGCATGAGCGCCAAATCGCGTAACAGTCTCGGCTCGCGGATTGCGAGCACTCCATCGAACTCTCCCAATAAGCGGGAGATGAGCGTCGATCCGACGTGGCCGATATGAAAAATCCATCGCGCGTCGCTGCGAAGATCGGGCGCAATCGCGCCCTCGACATCCGGCCAGGGAAGCACCTGTGCATCGACGGGCTGCTGCGTGAGCCGGTCGTCGAGAAAGCTCGCCGCTCGATAGCTGTCGCGGTCCATCGCCACGAGCCGCACCTTGCCGCTGGCGGGATCGAGCGCCTGGGCCAGCCAGGTGGCGTCGCGCGCGATCTGTTCGGCGGTCGGAGCGCTGGACATGCCGCCCCTTAAACATCGTCGGAGCGACTTGGAAACAGAGCGGGATCAGACCGCTTGGGATGCGCCCGTTTTCCAGTCCTGGCTGAAATGCTCCAAGTGTCCGGCGAGGTCCTCGGTCGCCTCCAGCCCCAGATAGCGTTGGGAGACATGGAGCGCGGCGTCGATCCCGGAGGTCAGGCCGCCGGCGGTGACGAACTTGCCGTTGTCGACGAAGCGCCGCCCCCGAACGAGCGTCACCTTGGGGAATTTCTGCGCGAACCGATCGTACGAGCCATGGTGGGTCGTTGCCTTCAGGCCATCGAGCAGGCCGGTCGAGGCCAAGAGGAACGCTCCCGTGCAGACCGACATCACGACATCGGCATTGGCCGCGGCCTTGCGGATCCAGGCGATCTTGTCCGGATCGTCGCTTCCCATCTGCGCGCCCATCACGATGATCTTGGGCTGCGGCGCGTTTGCGAGCGTGTAATCGGGCCGAATGCGAAGGCCGGACCTGCGGCCGTCGGCGAAGTTGCCGGTCGTCTGGAGCTCATCGGCGGTCCTGGCGACCGTAAAGAGGTGGAAGTTGCCGCTATCCTGGAACACCTCCCAAGGCCCGGCGAAGTCGATCACGACGGCGCCATTGTCCATTAGAAAAGCGACCGGAATCCGATTGCCGAAATCCGGGACCGATGCCCCTTGAACCGCCGAGCTTCTGGATGTGGCCAACGCGAGCGCCCCGAGCCCCACGGCCGAACCACCCCCTATGAGCAGCGTTCGCCGATTGACGCCCGCCCCGATTTGCGTTCCTGCCACGATCGCGTCTCCTGGAGGAGTTGGGGCGGCCTTGAGTGTTCATGGCGCGGCGACAAGCCGGTTTCTGCGGATCGGCCAAAAGGTTCGACGAAGGCACTGATTGCACCATCGAACGACGTGGACATGGATCTGACCGTCGCTTCGTTCGACGATCCCTCGCCATTCCAGCCGCTGTGGCACTTTGGCGCCGAGACCCTCCACCGCGCCTGGCTCAACACCGAAGCGTCCCCTCGGAAGCCGACGGAGAGCTATCAGACGCTGGTCGACAAATGGGTCGAAGCAACCGGCAGTTTCCGGGATGAGCCGAATGGCAGCTTTCCACCCAATGCGGACATTGCAATCTAGGCACTCGGGTGACATGCGCCTCTCGCGATGCAGCGCCTCGCCTGGTTGATCACATTTCAAATCCGACGGGCCAGGGAACAGCCTTCGGCGCAAGAAAGCTGTTCGTCACCGCGAACATTCGCGAAGATTCGCCGGTGACCGAGGCCTCAACGCACTTTTGGAAAGCGTCCGACGGCGTCGAGCTGGCTTATCATGAGCTGGGACAGGGCCGCCCGGTGATCCTGCTCCACGGCCTGTTCTCCGACGCCAACATGAACTGGATCCGGTTCGGCCATGCCGAGCGCATCGCGGCGGCCGGTTTCCGCGTGATCATGCCCGATCTTCGCGCCCACGGCCTCAGCGGGCGGCCGCACGAACCCGAATATTATCCGAGCGGGATCCTGGCCCGCGACCTGCGCGAGCTGGTGGCGCTGCTTGGCCTGACCGAATTCGACCTCGGCGGCTTCTCGCTCGGTGCGCGGACCACCGTCGAAGGGGTGGGCGAGGGTCTGCGGCCGCGCCGGGCGGTCCTCGGCGGCGCCGGTCTCGAGGGCCTGCGCCACTGGCAGCGGCGCAAGCATTTCTTCCTCGACGCCATCGAACTGTTCGACCGGGTGCCGCGCGGCGATCCCCACTGGCTGTCGATCCAGTTCATGAAGAGCCAGAAGATCGACCGCGTCGCGGCCGGGCTGCTGCTGGAAAGCTTTGCCGACACGTTCATCGACTGGTTGAAGGCGTTCGCCATGCCGACCCTGGTCGTCTGCGGGGCGCAGGACGACGACAACGGCTCGGCGGAAGAGCTCGCCGCCACGCTGCCCGACGCCATCTTCAGGCAAGTGCCGGGCACGCATATGAGCTCGGTCACCAGGCCCGAGCTCGGCGAAGCGATCGCGGAATTCCTGAGCGCATGAAAAGGGGCGCTCCGCAAAAGAGCGCCCCGATTCACCGGCACGATGACAGCTTATGCCGTCGCCTTGCCGGTTTCCTTGAGCGTCAACGCCTCTTCGGAAATTTCCGCCTGGCTGCGGCGGCCGCGGCGGCCCCCTGAGCCCGAGCTCGCGATGAAGCCGCCACCGGCGGCGGCCTCTTCACCAGAGCCGCTATCGGCGGTCGTTCCCTCGCGCCAGTCGCCGATCTGGTCGGCGAGATTGCCGATCTGATCGCTGATCTGGTTGCGGCGCGACCACAGGAACACGCCCGCCGCGACGGCTCCGCCGACGGCCGCGGCGGTTGCCAGAGGATTGTCCCGGGCGCCGCTCATCAGGCCGCCATACTGGTTGCGGCCCTCGGGGTTGTTGTTCCGGCCGCGGCCGCGGTTGCCACTGCGATTTCCGCCTCGGTTGCTGGACGCCATGTTACGCTGCTCCTTCACTGGTGACTGGGTTAGTGTGACCGGGCATGACAACGCTTGGGCGGACCCGCCGTTTCAACCTTTCGGTCAAAGGAGCCGTGGCAAGGGTGGACGCTCAGGCCGTCGCCAGCTGGTCGAGCATGGTTTCGGCGCTCGACGCCCGATACTCGCCCGGCGCCTCGACGTTGAGCCGTTCGACCACGCCGTCGTTGACGATCATCGAATAGCGCTGCGAGCGCTTGCCCAGGCCGAACTTGCTGCCGTCGAACGACAGGCCGACGGCGTCGGTGAAGAGGCCGTTCCCGTCGGCGAGCATGGTGATGTCCTCCGAACCGTCCTGCTTGTTCCAAGCGCCCATCACGAACGGGTCGTTGACCGAGATGCAGGCGATTTCGTCGACGCCCTGGCCTTTGAGCTCCTGCGCCTTGTCGACGTAGGAGGGGAGGTGGCGGGCGGAGCAGGTGGGGGTGAATGCCCCGGGCACCGCGAACAAGGCGACGCGCTTGCCGGCGAAATATTCGCCGCTGGTGGTCGGCTTGGGCCCCTCGGCGGTGGCGA
>Ga0157369_10011308_pt1 | contig 10139 bp, 5 predicted proteins | sample C25metaG_FD_113461 | JGI IMG/M metagenome (GOLD analysis project Ga0157369, IMG submission 113461) | Corn rhizosphere microbial communities from Kellogg Biological Station, Michigan, USA - C2-5 metaG | ecosystem: Host-associated > Plants > Roots > Rhizosphere > Soil | place: USA: Michigan...
CGGACGTGGACGCGAGCGGCGCGTGGGACGCGGCGATCGCACTGGCCGAGAAGCAGAAGCTGCCGGTGTGGGCCACGCCGGCGCCGGGCGGCGGGCGCATCGGCTTCCCCGAGTCGCACCCGAACTTCCAGGGCCTGCTCGCGCCGGCGATCGGGCCGGTGGGCCAGATGCTCGAGCCTTACGACCTGGTGCTGGTGGTCGGCTCGTCGGTGTTCCCGTACTACCCGTACATGGCGGGCGCCCCGCTGCAGGGCAGCACGCAGCTCGTGGCGATCACGAACGATCCGGACGAGGCCGCACGGGCGCCGGTGGGCGATGCGCTTGTGGCGGACGTGCGGCTGACGCTTGAGGCGCTGCTGGCCGAGCTGGGGGAGACGGAGCGCCCGGGCCCCGAGCCGACCGGTCCCACCGAGCCCGCCGAGGTGGGGGACGAGCTGACAGGCGCGAACGTGCACGACGTGCTGTCGTCGCTCATGCCCGACGACGGCATCGCGGTGGTGGAGTCGCCGTCCTCGACGATGGCGCTGCGCACGCGGCTGCGGCTGTCCAAGCCGGGCAGCTACTACTTCAGCTCGGCGGGCGGCCTGGGCTTCGGGCTTGCGGCGTCGATCGGCGTGCAGCTCGCGCAGCCGGATCGCCAGGTGGTGTGCGTGCTCGGCGAGGGCTCGGCGCAGTACGCGATCACGGGCTTCTGGACCGCGGCCGCGTACAAGGTGCCGGTCAAGTTCCTGATCCTCAACAACTCCGAGTACGCGATCCTGAAGTGGTTCGCCGGGATGGAGCAGGTGGAGGGCGCGCCGGGGCTCGACCTGCCCGCCCTCGACGTGTCGGCCGTGGCCACCGGGTACGGGGTGCCGTCCGCGCGCGCGGCCTCGCGCGACGAGCTGCACGCGGCGCTGTCCGAGGCGTTCGAGGCCGACGGGCCGCGTCTCGTGGAGGTGAAGGTGGCGCCCGGGATGTCGATCCTTTGACGCTGCTTGCGCCGGACACCTCGCGCATCGGCCGGCCCGACGTCGCGCCGCAGCCGGACCGCGCGCCGGACAGCCTGGCGGGCGGGACGCCCGAGCCGCTGCGCGGCGATCTGATCCGCCTGCTCGGCGAGGGCCGCGTGCTCGCGCGCGCGTCCGACCTGATCCGCTACGCCTCCGACGCGAGCCCGTACCGCCGCTTCCCGCAGGTGGTGGTGATGGCGCACGGCCTCGACGACGTGCTGAGGACGATCGAGTACGCACGCGAGCACGGCATGCACCTGACCTTCCGCGGCGGCGGCACGAGCCTGAACGGCCAGGGGCAGACCGACGGCATCCTGGTGGACGTTCGCCGCCACTGGTTCGGGGTTGAGGTTGAGGACGGCGGCAGGCGGGCGCGGCTGAGGCCCGGCACGCTCGTTGGGATGGCCAACCGCATCCTCAAGCCGCACGGCTACCTGCTCGGCCCGGACCCGGCGAGCAAGGACATTGCCACGGTGGGCGCGGTGATCGCCAACAACTCGGGCGGGATGCGCTGCGGCGTGACCTGGGACTCGTACTCGACCGTGCGCGAGCTGAAGCTCGTGCTCGCCTCCGGGACCGTGGTCGACACGGCGGCGCCAGACGCCGAGGAGAAGTTCGCGGCCGCCGAGCCGGAGCTGGCCCAGGGTCTGATCGAGATCCGCGACGAGCTGCGCGCCGACAGCGAGTTGGCGGAGCGCGTGAGGCGCAAGTTCGAGATCAAGAACACCACCGGCTACCGCCTGTGCGCGTTTCTCGACGCCGACACGCCGCTCGAGATCTTCCGCCGCCTGGTGGTGGGCTCGGAGGGCACGCTCGCGTTCATCGCCGAGGCCGTGATGGAGACGCGTCCCGACCCGCCGCGCACGGTGGTGTCGTGGCTCCACTTCGGCTCGATCGATGAGGCGATGACGCCGGTGTCGCAGCTCGTGAACGAGGACGCGCGAGCGGTGGAGCTGATGGTGGCCCCCGCGCTGATCGCGGCCGCGCACAACATCCAGGGCACGCCCGAGTACTGGAAGGAGCTGCCTCCGGAGTCGGCCGCGCTGCTGGTGGAGTTCGGCGGCGAGACGGACGCCGACCTGGATGCGCACGTGATGGCGACGGACCGCATCCTGGCCGAGTACGAGCTGCTGCAGGAGCCGGACTGGATGCGCGACGAGCACGCGATCGAGCTGGCGTGGGGCGTGCGCGAGGGTCTCCACGGACTGGTGGGCCGCTTTCGGCCGCCCGAGACCGCGCTGATCATCGAGGACGTGTGCGTGCGCTCCGAGCAGCTGCCCGAGTGTGCGCGCGAGATCCAGGCGCTGCTGGGCGAGCACGGCTTCATCCCCGGCGTTGCGGGGCACGCGTCGGCCGGCAACCTGCACTTCCAGCTCACGCCGGATTTCGCCAAGGAGGAGGATCGCGCGCGCTACGAGGCCTTCATGGAGAAGCTGGGCGAACTGATCCTCGACAAGTACGACGGCTCGATGAAGGCCGAGCACGGCACCGGCGTGGCGATGACGCCGTGGGTGGAGCGCGAGTGGGGCGAGAAGGCCACGCGGATGATGTGGCGCGTGAAGGAGTTGGCGGATCCCGGCGGCGTGCTCAACCCGGGCGTGGTGCTGAACCGCGATCCGGAGGCGCACCTTTCGCACCTGAAGATCCAGCCGATGATCGAGGAGGTGGCCGCGCACTGCGTGGAGTGCGGCTTCTGCGAGCCGGTGTGCCCGAGCCGCAACGTCACGACCACGCCTCGCCAGCGGATCGTGCTGCGGCGCGAGATGGCGCGTCAGGAGGAGGGCTCGCCGGTGTACGAGGCCCTGCTGCGCGAGTACGAGTACGACGCGATCCAGACCTGCGCCGCGGACGGCACCTGCGCGCCGTCGTGCCCGCTCGCGATCGACACGGGCGCGCTGATCAAGGAGTTTCGCGTGCGCGAGCGGACCGAGCGCGAGGAGAAGGTGGCGCTGTCGGTGGCCAGGCGCTACGGCACGGTGGAGCGCGCGGCGCGCGCCGGGCTACGCGTCGGTCACTTCGGCCCGCTGGCGAACACGCTGCGGCGGCGAGTGAGCGAGGACCTGATTCCTGCGTGGCCGAGCGACGGCATGCCGCCTTCCGCGCCGGCGCTTCCCGCGACCACGCGCGACGGCGCGGCTGCCGTGTACATGCCGGCGTGCATCAACCGCATCTTCGGCAACCCGCGCGGCAAGGCCGAACACCCGACGCTGCCCGAGACGCTCGTGGAAGTGTCCAAGCGCGCCGGCCTGCCGCTGTGGATCCCGGACGACGTGTCCGGCAACTGCTGCTCGGTGCCGTGGAGCTCGAAGGGCTACAAGCGCGGTCAGGAGTTCATGGCGGCGCGGGTGCGCGAGGCCATCAACCGCTGGACGGGCAACGGCTCCCTGCCGCTCGTGATCGACGCGAGCTCCTGTGCGCTCGGTCTCGTGCAGGACGTGGGGCTCGAGGGGGTGGAGGTGCTCGACTCGATCGCCTGGGCGCACGACCGGCTGCTGCCCGCGCTCGAGGTCAAGCGCCGGGTGGCGTCGGTTGCGGTGCACCCCAACTGCTCCGCGGGGCACATGCAGCTGCAGGTCAAGCTCGACGCCATGGCGCGCGAGCTGGCCGAGGAGGTGGTGGTGCCCGTCGGAACCACCTGCTGCGGCATGGCGGGCGACCGCGGGCTGCTCCACCCTGAGCTGCCGCAATCGGCGCTGCGCGACGTGAAGGCGTCGCTCGCCGGCCGCCAGTTCGACGCCTGCGTGTCGAGCAACCGCACCTGCGAGCTCGCGCTTCAGCAGGTGACCGGGCGGCCGTACGAGTCGTTCGTGTTTCTGCTCGAGGAGCTGACCCGGGCCTAGCCGGCGGGGACGATCGTCTCGACCAGACCGCTGACCACGTCGTACACGTGCCCTGACACGGTCACGCGCGGCGAGACCGCCGCGGCTGAGCGAAGGAGCTCGACGTCGTGTGCGACCGTGACCGCCGGATCGGTGATCGCGTGCTCGCGCAAAGCGGCCTCGTCGGCGCCGATTCGCTCGGCGTAGGCCCGGCGGAAGCTGTCGTCGGCGAGCGCGCCCGCCCCGCACTGGGTGTGGTGGATCACGGCGACCTCGAACAGCGGCCCATCGGGCAGCAGGTTCTCGGCGACCTGGCATATGAAGGCCACGTCGCCCGTCACCTCAGGGGTCACCCGGCCGCCGACGTTCCGGACGACCAGTGCGTCGCTCAGGCGCAGGCCGAGGACGTGTGCGGGGTCCACGCGCGGGTCGAGGCACGTGATCACGAAGAGGTTGAGGTTGGGGAGCACGACGGCGCCCTCGTGGCCGCCGGCGGCGGCGAAGGCGCGGTTGCGTTCGAGCATCTCGGCGCTCATGAGCGGATCTCCTGATGTAGTTGCATGATGCATCTGTACGATATATCATGCCGCGACATGGCATCGACCGACCTCAGCCCGACCGGCCGCGTGATTCTCGGGATGATCGCCCTCGGCAGGACCACGGGCTACGACATCAAGCAGCTCGTGGACAGGACCACGCGCCATTTCTGGGCCGCGAGCTACGGCCAGATCTACCCGGAGCTGAAGCGACTCGAGGACGCAGGGCTCGTGCGCGGCCGGCCGGAGCCGTCAGGCGCCCGCGCGCGCACCGTCTATTCGCTCACCAAGGAGGGCGAGCGCGCGCTGCAGGGTTGGCTGGCGTCGGACGAGGAGCCGCTCTACGAGCTGCGCGACGAGGGGATGCTCAAGCTCTTCTTCTCGGACAGCCTGCCAGAGCGGCGGATCGAGAACATCCGCGCGATGCGGCAGCGCCAGGAGCGGAAGCTGGCGCACCTGAAGACGCTGGAGCCGCACGCCAGCCAGGGCCCCGGCGGCGCCTACCTGACTCTGCAGCTCGGCATCGCCTCGACGGAGTGCTTCATCAACTGGTGCGCGGCGACCGAGCGCCGCCTCGCCGCTGAGACCGAACAGGAGTAGGACATGCTGAGCAGACTCGCCGACTTCCTGCACGCCCACGCGCGCCGGGTGCTGTTCGCGGCGGTGATCGTCGCGGCGGTGGCGGGCGTCTTCGGCACCGGCGTAGCAAAACACATGAGCCCCTATGGCGCCGACGATCCGGCGACCGAGTCGGTGCAGGCCACGAACGAGTTCGAACACGCTGCCGGCCGGCAGATCGATCCGGGGATCGTGGCGCTGGTGAGCTCGGGCAACGTGCAGAGCAGCGCCGCCCGGCAGCGCGTCGAGCAGGTGGCGAGTGAGCTCCGCGCCCAGCCGCATGTGGCCGGCGCGGTCAGCTACTACGACACCCACGACCCGGCGATGGTCTCGCGCGACGGGCGCTCGACGTACGTGGTTGCTTACTTCAAGCCGTTCTCGGACAGGCAGCTGAAGGACGACGCGCAGCGGATCGAGGACCGGTTCGCGTCACAGAGGGACGTGAAGCTCGGCGGGCAGCAGATCGCGAACGCGCAGGCCAACACGCAGGTGGGCCACGACCTGGCCAAGGCCGAGCTCCTGGCCTTTCCGTTCATCTTCCTGCTCTCGCTGGTGTTCTTCCGCTCGCTTGTGGCCGCGCTGCTGCCGCCGCTGCTCGGCGGGATGGCGATCGTGGTCACCTTCCTAGTGCTGCGGATCGTGGGGAGCTTCGCCGACCTGTCGGTGTTCGCCCTCAACTTCGTCACCGGCATGGGACTCGGGCTGGCGATCGACTACAGCCTGTTCATGGTCTCGCGCTACCGCGAGGAGGCTGCCACCTCCGGCTTCGGCGCCGATGCGCTGCGGCGCACCTTGCAGACCGCCGGCCGGACGATCCTGTTCAGCTCGCTGACGGTGGCCGCGGCGGTCGCGTCGCTGGCGATCTTCCCTCAGCGCTTCCTGTATTCGATGGGCATCGCGGGGGCCGCGGTCGCGCTTGTGGCGGCCACGCTGGCCCTCGTCGTGCTGCCTGCACTGCTCGCGCTGCTCGGACCGCGGGTGAACGCGCTCGCGCCGAAGCGGCTGCAGCGCGCGGCCGATCGCGATGCTCGACCCGCCGAGAGCGGCGCGTGGTACCGGCTGTCGCGCTTCGTGATGAAGCGCCCTGGCCGGATCGCGTTCCTCAGCGCGACGTTGCTCATCGTGCTCGGCCTTCCCTTCACCGGGATCAAGTTCACCACCGTGACCGCGAGTGTGCTGCCGCAGAGCGCCAGCGCGCGTCAGGTGGACGCCGCGCTCTCCCGCGATTTCCCGCCGAACCGGACCGCGCCGCTCGAGGTGGTGGTCCGCGCCCCGGCGGCCTCGGCCGAGACGCGAGCGCTGGCGGCACGCATACGCACCCTGCCCGGTGTGTCCGGGATCGCCCGTCCCCAGGCGGCCGGGGCGAACCTGTCGCTGCTGGCAGTGGCACCGGTCGACGCGCCACTGAGCGAGCCGACCAAGCAGCTTGTCCGCAACGTCCGGGCGATCCAGGCGCCGGTCCATCTCGGTGTGGCCGGACAGACGGCCGCGTACCTGGATCTCGAGCACAGTCTCGGCGCCCACCTGCCGATCGTGCTGGCGGTGATCGTCGCGTCCACGTTGATCATCCTGTTCCTCTTCACGGGATCGGTCGTGCTGCCGGTCAAGGCGGTGCTGATGAACGTGCTCAACCTCAGCGCGGTGCTCGGGCTCCTGGTGCTCATCTTCCAAGACGGACACCTCGAGGGACTGCTCTCGTTCACGAGCCAGGGCGCGCTCGACGCCACGCAGCCGATCTTCCTCGCGGCGGTGGCGTTCGGCCTGGCGACCGACTACGGGGTGTTCCTGCTCTCGCGGATCAAGGAAGCGCGCGACGGCGGAGCATCGGACTCCGAGGCGGTGGCCATCGGGCTCGAGCGCTCCGGGCGCATCATCACGGCGGCGGCGCTGCTGTTCGCGGTCGCGATCGGCGCCTTTGCGACGTCCAAGCTCGTGTTCATCAAGGAGCTGGGCGTGGGTACGGCGTTGGCGGTGCTGATCGACGCGTCGATCATCCGGGCGCTGCTCGTGCCGTCGCTTATGGAGCTGCTCGGGCGCTGGAACTGGTGGGCCCCGAGGCCGCTGCGGCGCCTGCACGACCGGATCGGGCTGCGCGAGGGCCCTGCCCATGTGATGGCGGGACCCGGTCCATCGCGCGCCTGAGCGAACCGCCTCGAGCAGCGTGCGCTGTCAGCATTCGCGGCGGTGGCCGCCAGCGAGACAGAGACCGGCAGTGGCGCGAGCGGGCGCCTCAGTGGGCGCACCGCATGGGCGCGCAACCTGGCCGCGCCACTGCGCGACTACCTGACCACCGAGACGGGCGGCGCGCTGGCGCTGCTCGCGGCGGCCGTGGTGGCGCTGATCTGGGCGAACTCGCCATGGCCACATTCGTATGAGGACGCGTGGACCACGACGCTGTCGATCCGCATCGGGGACTCGGGGATCGCACTGGACCTGCGCGGGTGGGTGAACTCGGGCCTGATGACGTTCTTCTTCCTGGTCGTCGGCCTCGAGGCCAAGCGCGAGCTGGACGTTGGCCAGCTGAGGGAGCGACGCCGGGTGGCAATCCCGCTCGTGGCGGCGGTGGGAGGAATGGCCACGGCGGTGGGCATCTACCTGATCTTCAACGCGGGCGGACCGGGCGCGCACGGCTGGGGCGCCGCGATGTCCACCGATACCGCCTTCGTGCTCGGAGTGCTGGCGCTGGTGGCGCCGGGAGGCACGCGGCTGCGCGTCCGGCTGCTCACGCTCGCGGTGTTCGACGACCTGGTGGCCCTGGTGGTGATCGCGGTCGCGTACACGGACAAGGTGGACGTGGTCGCGCTGGTGGTGGCGATCGGGATCTTCGGCGGGCTCGTGGTCCTGCGCGCCGCGCCGGCGTTCGCGCGCTTGCAGCTGGCCGCGGTGCTGGGCGTGGCGCTGTGGGTGGCTCTGTACGAGTCGGGCATCGACCCGGTGATCGCCGGCCTGGCGACCGGACTCGTGACGAGTGCGTATCCGCCGCCACGCGAGCACCTGGAGCGGGTGGTGGAGCTCACGCGCTCCTTCCGCGAGCAGCCGACGCCCGAGCTCGCCCGTACCACGCAGCTCGGACTCGCCTCGGCGATCTCGCCGAACGACCGGCTCCAGTACCGGCTCCACCCCTGGACCAGCTTCGTGATCGTGCCCGTGTTCGCCCTCGCCAACGCGGGGATCCACCTGAACGAGGACGTGCTGTCCAACGCGTTCAGCTCGCCGATCACGTGGGGCATCCTGCTCGGGTACGTGGTGGGCAAGCCGGTCGGCATCGTGGCTTCGGCATGGGTCTCGCTGCGGCTGCGGCTCGGGTTGCGGCGCAGCCTCAGCTGGCCGGTGATAGCCGGCGGCGGCGTGGTGGCGGGCATCGGCTTCACGGTGTCGATCCTGATCTCGACCCTGGCGTTCAGCGGCCGCGAGCTGGAGGAGGCGAAGATCGGCGTGCTGTCCGCGGCCGTGGTGGCGTCGCTGGCGAGCTGGGGCGCGTTCCGGCTGATCCGTCACCTGCCGGCGCGCATGCGGGCGCGCCAGATCGCCGGGACCGAGGAGGAGATCGTGGACCTGGCCGAGGAGGTGGATACAGAGCGCGACCACATCCGCGGCGGGGAGAATGCGCTCGTCACGCTCGTGGAGTACGGCGACTACGAATGCCCGTACTGCGGGCAGGCCGAGACGGTGGTGCGCGAGCTGCTGACCGACTTCGGCGACGAGCTGCGCTACGTGTGGCGCCACCTGCCCCTGAACGACGTGCACCCGCACGCACAGCTCGCCGCCGAGGCTTCCGAGGCCGCGGCCGCGCAGGGCGCGTTCTGGGAGATGCACGACAAGCTGCTCGACCACCAGGACGAGCTGAACCCGCGCGACCTCACGCGCTACGCGGACGAGAGCGGGCTCGACCTCGACAGCTTCTGGGACGCGCTGAAGAGCCACGACTTCGCGGACCGGATCGCCGAGGACGTGGGCAGTGCGGATGCGAGTGGCGTGGCGGGCACGCCCAGCTTCTTCATCAACGGCAGGCGCCACTCGGGCGCCTACGACGTGGCCACCCTGACCGCCGCGGTGCGGGCGGCCCGGGCGCGCGCGGCGGCGGTTAGCGCGGCCGGCGCTGCCTAGTCTTCAGGCATGGCCCAGCCGCTCAACCCGGCGCTCAAGGCGGTCAGCGACGCGGTGCTCGCGGTCGCGTCGCAGCGGTCGGTCGAGGAGGTGCTCCAGCAGCTCGTGGAGTGCGCGCGCGAGCTGGCCGGAGCGAGATACGCCGCCCTCGGGATCCCGGACGGCGCCGGCGGCTTCAGCCAGTTCCTGACCACGGGGATGAGCGACGAGCTCGTGGCGTCGATGGGTCCGCTGCCGCGCACCCACGGGATGCTCGGCGCGATGCTCGAGGAGACCGCACCGTTCCGGACCGCCGACCTCCATGCCGACCCGCGCTTTCGCGGCTGGTGGCCGCGCGGCCATCCCGACATGCGCTCCTTCCTCGGCGTGCCGATCGTCGCGCACGAGGGCGTGATCGGCTCGTTCTACCTCACCCACAAGGAGGGCACCGCCGAGTTCACCGACGAGGACCAGGAGCTGATCGAGCTGCTGGCCTCCCACGCGGCCATCGCGATCACGAACGCGCGCCTGTTCGAGCGTAGCCGTGAGCTGTCGATCCTCGAGGAGCGCAACCGGCTCGCGCTCGAGCTGCACGACGCGGTGAGCCAGAAGCTCTTCTCCCTCGTGCTCACGGCGGAGTCGGCCGAGACGCTGCTCGAACGCGACGGCGGCAGCGCCGCCAAGGAGCAGGTGGAGCGGCTGAAGATCCTGAGCCGCGAGGCGCTGGAGGAGTTGCGCTCGCTGATCCTGGAGCTGCGGCCGCCGGACCTGGACCGCGACGGCCTGTGCGGCGCGCTGCGCAAGCACGTGGAGGTGCTGCGCCAGCTGCACGCCGTGGACATCGAGCTGCTGCTCGACGACGCCGTGTCGGCCGGTGGCGACGAGCGCGACCAGGAGGTGTTCCGCATCGCGCAGGAGGCGCTGCAGAACGCGCTTCGCCACGCGGGCGCGAAGCGGGTGCAGGTGAACCTGGCGCGGGACGATGGCCAGCTCGCGCTGCGGGTAACGGACGACGGCGTGGGCTTCCAGCCGGACGACCCCGAGCTGCGCTCGCGCAGGCTCGGGCTGACGTCGATGGAGGAGCGCGC
>Ga0157369_10011312_pt1 | contig 10136 bp, 9 predicted proteins | sample C25metaG_FD_113461 | JGI IMG/M metagenome (GOLD analysis project Ga0157369, IMG submission 113461) | Corn rhizosphere microbial communities from Kellogg Biological Station, Michigan, USA - C2-5 metaG | ecosystem: Host-associated > Plants > Roots > Rhizosphere > Soil | place: USA: Michigan...
CGCGTTGCGGCCGACGCGGCGGCCGCGCCATTCGTTGAGAATGTCGGCGGAATCGGCCACCAGACCGAGATGCAGCGACACCATCGCCAGCGCCGCCTTTTCCAGATTGTCGTCGGTGCCGCGCACCAGATCGCGCGCCACGATCACACGGTAATTGTGGTTGTTAGCGTCGAAGGCGGCATTGAGGATGCAGCAATCGGTGAAGCCGCCATCCAGCACTAGGGTGGTGATGCGCTGGTTGCGCGGCAGGAAGTCCAAATCGGTGGGATAGAAGGCCGACAGCCGCCGCTTGTTTTCCACCCGCAGATCCTCGGGCAGGACCTCGGTGAGCAGCTCGGTCCAGGGCGAGCCTTCCAGGGCATGGGCGTCGGCATTGGGAATCGGCCCGACGTGCAGCGGAAAGGTCCGCCGCCAGGCCGCAGGAATACCGCCCAGGTCGTCGGCACCATTGGCACGCAGTACCGACTTCACATGGACGATACGCACGCCCAGGGCGCGGGCCTGGCGGTGGAAGGCGTCCACCGGTGCCACCAGGTCGCGGGCGCGGGGCGCCGGGCAGGGGCACTCCGGCGAGGCGTCCAGGTGGCCGCGGTGCAGGTCGATGGACAGCACCGCCGTGGTGCTCGGGTCCAGGTAATCGGCGAAGTCCGCCCGCGCCAGCAGGCGGGGCTCCTCGTAGACGAAAGCACGCAGGTTCATCGACGCTCCTCGCGGACATAGGCTTCGCCCAGGGCGCCGGGCTGGCTCAGGCGGTCACGCCCGGCCAGGGCGACCCAGATCATCACGCCCAGGGTGACGGCATAGGGCGCCATCAGGATGAAGTATTGCGACAGCCGCACCCCGGCGGCGGCCAGTTGCGGAATCAGCGCCTCGATGCAGCCGAACAGCAGCGCCCCGGCCAGGGCGCGCCAGGGCGACCAGCGGGCGAAGATCACCAGGGCCACGGCGATCCAGCCACGACCACCGGTCATCTCGGCGATCCACAGCTTGGTGCTGAGCACGGCGATGTAGCCCCCGGCCAGACCGACCAGCGCCGCGCCGGCGAGGATCGCCAGCAGCCGGTAGCCAGCCACCGAGAGTCCTGCCGCATCGGCCGCCTGGGGATTCTCGCCCACCGCCCGCAGGCGCAGCCCGGGGGTGGTGCGTTCAAGCCAGGCGATCACCGCGAAGAAGATCAGCGGGGTCAGATAGACCAGCAGGTTCTGCTGGAACAGCCGTCCCACCAGCGGTAGGTCCGACAGCGGCCAGAGTGCCAGCGCCGGCAGCCCGGACACCGGCTGGTTGGTCCAGCCCCAGAGGGTGCCGAGCAGGCCGGTGAGGCCCTGGCAGAAGAACACCAGGGTCAGGCCGGCAATCACCTGGTTGATGCGCAGCCAGATCACCATGACGGCGAACAGCAGCGACACCAGCGCCGCGGCGCCCATGGCCGCCAGCAGCGCCAGGCCGGCATTGCCCAAGGCCAGTTGCGCGCCGATGCCGAACAGCGCGCCGACCAGCATCAGGCCCTCGGCATGCAGGGCCAGCACCCCGGATCTTTCCGTGAGGATCAGCCCCAGCGCCGCCAGGGCGTAGGGTATGGCGAAGTCGGGGACGTTACCCAGCCAGCTGGCGAGCAGGTTCAAGCGGCACCTCCCTGGCTGCGTCTGAGCCGATGGCGGATGAAGAAATCCGAGGACGCCACGCAGATGACGATCAGCGCCTGGATCAGCTGCACCATGGCGAAGGGGATCTGGTAGAACACCTGCAGATTGCGCCCGGCGACGAACAGGGTCGCCACCAGGAAGGCCACCACGGCGGCGGCCAGCGGATTGTTGCGCGCCAGGAAGGCGATGAGGATCCCGGAGAAGCCGTAGCCCTGGTAGAAGGACTGGGTCAGCCGCCCCTCCTGCCCGGCCGCCACCACGAAACCGGCCAGCCCGGCCAGGGCGCCGGAAGCCAGCACCGTGGCAAGGATGGTGGCGCGCACCGGCACGCCGACGGCGCCGGCCACCCGCGGATTGGCGTCGACGAATCTCAGGTACAGCCCGGCGCGACTCAGGGCGACGAACCACCAGGCCAGCACCGCCACCAGCAGCGCCAGGGGCACCGCCAGGCTCAGCCCGGGTAGCAACTCCGGCAGCCGCTCGAAGGAGCGGAACAGCGGCGAATAGGGAAAGGCGTCGCGCGGGTCCTTCCAGGGGCCGAATACCAGGTGCAGCAGGAAGTTGGCGGCGATGTAGTTGAGCATCAGCGAGGCGATGATCTCGTTCACCCCCAGGCGCAGCTTGAGCAGCAGGGGCGCCAGTGCCCAGAGCAGGCCGCCGAGCAGCGCCGCCACCAGCATCAGCGGCAGGCGCAGGGCTTCCGGGCCGATCTCGAACAGTGACACTGCCGTGGCGCCGAGGGCCCCCCAGATCATCTGGCCTTCCAGCCCCAGATTCCAGAAGCGCGCGCGAAAGGCCAGGCAGCCGGCCAGACCGACCAGGATCACCGGCGCGGCCTGGAACAGGGTGGCCTGCAGGCTCTGGGCATCGAACAGGGTGGCGACCACGAATTCGTTGAGCAACTCGCCAGCGGGCACCCCCGCCAAGACCAGGATGGCGGCCGACAGGCCCAGGCCCAAGAGCAGCGCAAGACCGAGGATCAGCGCCTGCCAGGGCCAGGCCAGCTGCTGGCGGATCTCCAGGGTGTAGCGGCGGCTGAACAGCGGTTGCCGTGGTCGCGGGCTAGCGACCTCGGCCAGGGGAGCACTCAGGGGTTCAAGCATGATTCACCATGGCATGGCCGATCGCCTGGCGATCGGCGGGTCGCTGGAATTCGGCGACGAGGCGTCCGGCGCTCATCACCCCGATGCGGTCGGCGAGGGCCAGTACCTCGTCCAGGTCTTCGCTGATCAGCAACACCGCGGCGCCGGCCTCGCGGGCGGCCAGCAGCCGTGCCTGCACCTCGGCACCGGCGCGCACGTCGAGGCCACGACTGGGACTGTGGGCCAGCACCAGCTGCGGTTCGCGGCCGAATTCCCGGGCGATCACCAGCTTCTGGGCGTTGCCGCCGGACAGCAGCGCCGCCTTCTGCCGCACCGAGCGCACGCCCTGGACATCGAATTGCGTGACCGCCGCCTGGGTCGCGGCTTCCTGGGCGCGTCTATCCAGGCGGGCGAAGCCACCGAAGCGACCGCTGTGCACCGCGCCGATGGCGAAGTTGTCGGCCACCGACAGGGACCCGGCCAGGGCGCTGCCATAGCGGTCGGCGGGAATGGCGGCGATGCGCAGGTCGCGGCGTCGGGCGCTGGCGGCCGCGGCCAGATCGCCGAAGCCCTCCAGCCGCACCTCGCCTTCGTAGGGCTGCGGCAGGCCCATCAGCACGTCGGCCAGCTCGCCCTGCCCGTTGCCACCAACCCCGGCGATGCCATAGATCTCGCCAGCGCGCAGCTCCAGGTCGATACCGTCCAGCGCGCGCCGTCCGCCGCGTTCCGGGGTGCGCAGGCCACGCACCGTCAGCAGCGGTACCCCGGCGGCGCCTCGCGGAGTGTCGGCGAGTGGCTGGGCATCGCCCACGGTGAGGCGCACCAGTTCGTCCACCGACACCTCGGCGGGGTCCAGGCTGCGCAGGGTGCGGCCGCCGCGCATCACCGTGAGGCGGTCGGCGTAGCTCAGGGCGTCCTGCATGCGATGGGTCACCAGCACCACCGCTGCACCCTCCGCCGCCAGGGCGCGCAGGGTCTGCAACAGCCGCTCGCCTTCGCCGTCGGTGAGCACCGCGGTGGGCTCGTCGAGGATGAGGATGCGCGCCCCGGCCAGCAGCACCTTGAGGATCTCCACCCGCTGCTGTTCGGCGATGGACAGCTCCGCCACGCGCTGCTCCGGGCGAATGGCGAAGTCCAGGGCGGCGGCCTGCTGGCGGATGCGTTCGCTGATCTCGGCCAGACGCCGGCGATGGCTACCCTGCCCCGCCGGCAGGCCGAGCAACACGTTCTCCGCCACACTGAAGGGTCGCACCAGCTTGAAGTGCTGGTGGACCATGCCGATGCGCAGCCGGGCGGCGTCCGCCGGACCGCGCAGCCGCACCAGGTTGTCGTCCACCAGGAGCTCGCCGGTCTCCGGCGCATAGAGGCCGGCGGCGATGTTCATCAGCGTCGACTTGCCCGCGCCGTTCTCGCCGAGCAGCGCATGCACCTCGCCCCAGCGCACCAGGAAGTCCGCCTGCTGCAGCGCCTGGAAGCCATCGAAGGTCTTGCCGACGCCACGCAGTTGCAGGGCGTTGTGTCTTTTCATGCTGGTCGGCCTTTGTCCAAGGATCGCCTCCGTGGAAAACGCTGCGCGGTTTTCCACCCTACCCAGGGGGTGAACCGCTACTTCTGCGTCGTCACGCCCTGGACGAACCAGTCCATCTGCCACAGCGCCGGGTCGGACAGCACTTGGCCGGCGGCGACCCGCTCCTTGCCGTCGCGATCGCTCAGAGGACCGGCATAGATCTGCTTGCCCTTGAGCAGAGCTTCGCGCTCGGCGAGGATCTTTTCCTGGGCCGCCTTGGGCACGGCGTCGCCGAAGCCGGCGATGTCGGTGCCGCCGTTGGCCATGGACACCAGGGCACCGTTGGGTGCGGGTTTCCAGTGGCCGGCGATGACGCGCTTGAGCTCCGGCACCAGGAAGCGATCCCAGACCCACACCGAGGAGCAGAGGGTGGCCTCGGGCGCGAACTGGCGCATGTCGCGGTGGTGGCCGGTGCCATAAACGCCACGCTCCTGGGCGACGATCTGCGGCGTGGGGGTATCCACGTGCTGGCCGATGACGTCGGCGCCCTGGTCGATCAGCGCCGCGGCGGCGGCGCGCTCCTTGACCGGATCGTTCCAGCTGCCGGTGTAGATCACCGTGAGGGTGGCATTGGGATTCATCTGCCGGGCGCCCAGCTCGTAGGCGTTGATGGTCCAGTTCACCACGCCGAAGGGATTGGCGGCGACGAAGCCCAGCTTGCCGGTCTTGGACGCCGCGCCCGCGGCCATGCCGCAGAGGTACTGGCTTTCGTAGGTGCGGCCATAGAAGGATTCCAGGTTGCGCCCGTTGGTGGTGCCCGAGGCGTTGAGGAAGGCCACCTCGGGATACTGCTCGGCCAGTTGCTTGAAGGTGTCGGAATAGCCGAAGGCGGTGCCGATGACGATGTTGGCGCCGCGCTTGATGAAGCGCTCGGCGGCCGGGCGGATGGCCGAGGCGGTCTCCGGCACGTTTTCCACGAACTGGATCTTCATACCCAGTTCCTTCTCGATCTTCACCCGCGCCTCGTCCATGGCCTGGGTCCAGCCGCCGTCGTTCTTGGCGGTGAAATACAGCATGGCGATCTTCGGCTCGCCCTTGAGGGTGAAGCCCTCGTCGTCCGCCCGCGCCCCGGTACCCAGCCCTACCAACGCCAGCACGCACGCCACTCTTCCCAGCCATCTGCTCAGCATCGTCTCGTCCTTAGTCTTGTCTACAGCATGTGGTTGATACGGAACACGTTGCCTTCCGGGTCCAGCAATACGGCCTGGTACCAGTGGTAGTAGGTTTCGTAGGGCGCCTTCAGCAGGCGGGCACCAGCGGCTTCGGCCACCGGCACCAGCCGGTCCACCTCGGCGCGGCTGTCCACCTCCAGGTTGAGCAGGAAGCGGCAGCCCTCACTGCCGGCGAATTCGCCCAGCCCCAAGAGCTCATAGGCCTCCGGCGCATTGAAGCCGATGGCGGTCTTGCCGGTGTCCAGGCCGCGAAAGATCGGCGAGCGGATCGCCTCGATCTCGGGAAAATCGAACACCCGCTGGTAGAAGCCACTCAGGGCCACCACGTCCTGGGCGAAGACGTTGACGTAGGAAAGACTCGGCATCAGGCCACCCGCACGCCGGTCTGGGTCCCGCCGAAGGTGGTCTGCTTGACGAACTTGGATCTCAGGTGGTCGCCCGAGGTGATGGGCGCATGGCGCGGCGGCGTGCCGGGCGTGGCGCAACCGGGCAGGCATTGGATGAGGGTGTCGTAGTTGGGCTGGTGGAAGAACACCAGGGACTGGCGGCGGGTGTCGCAACCGGCATCCGCCGGTGGATTCACCACCCGGTGCAGGGTCGAGACCCAGCGGTCGTTGGTCCACTGCATCATCAGGTCGCCGATGTTGACCACGAAGCCGCCCGGCACCTTGGGCACGTCCACCCACTCGCCGTCGGCATTGCGCACCTGCAGGCCACCGGGCGCGTCGTCGGGGCGGACGATGGTCAGGCTGCCGTAGTCGGTATGAGCCCCGGCGCGCAGCTGGCCGGGCAGCGCCGCCTCCTGCTGGTGGGGATAGCAGAGGGTGCGGAACATGCTGATGTGGCGATCGATGCGGCTGTCGAAATAGGTTTCCGGCAACGCCAGCCCCAGGGCGAAGAGGCGCATCAGGGTGCGTGCCAGGTCGCTCATGGCGGCGAAATACTCGGCATAGGCCTCGCGGAAACCGGGGATGGCTGTCGGCCAGACGTTGGGCGCGAAGTGCGGCCCGGCTTCCGGACCGCGGTAGTAGGCCGTCTCCGGGACGTCCAGCGGACCTATGGAAAAGGACTCCTTGAGATCCCCTGGCGCCGCCTCCTCCAGGCTGTAGGACAGACTCTCCTCGGCCACCGCGCTGTAGCCGCGCACCTGATCCGGGCGCGGCCGATCGGCCTTGCGCTTCTCCGCCAGCGGCAGCTCGAAGAAGGCCCGCGAGAGACGCGAGACGCGCTCGACCAGTTCCTCGGGCACCTGATGGTGGGTGATGACCAGAAAGCCGATATCGCGGCAGGCCTGGTCGACGGCCTTGGCCACCGCCTGCTTGCCGGCGGCCGAGCCGGCGAAATAGGGAGCCAGATCGATGATGGGAACACTGGACAGCGGCATGACGGACCTCACGGGTTGGACGAAAGGAGACAGCGCGACGCACGTTCACCGGGCAGGACGGCAGCAGGGAAATTGCAACCGTTGTGCCATCTTTGGACCATTTGGTAAAAACTTGAAAAGCCAATGAAAACAGCAGGTTGAGGAAGAGATTCAGAATCTGCTGACGGCGCGCTGCACCTTGAGCGATCAGCGTGCACCGGGGTGGCGCCCATGGGGGGGGCGGCGCCGAGCGGGAAGGCGTTGGCGAGAGGGAACGGCTTGGCGACGTTGGGCTTCGGCACTGTAGCCGCCTCGACTCAACCCGCGGCTAGCCTCCGAGTAGGTTGAGTTGAGCGCAGCGAAGCCCAACGAATCCGGACCATCACACCGGATACTGCAGCTTCCCGCTGTTGGGCTGCGGCGATGGAGCCGCCACACCAGCCAACCAACCCCCTCTCCCCGCGGGAGAGGCTTGGAGTGAGGTCACTCTGCACGGACGCCATAAACGACAACGCCCGTGCCGGCATTGCCGGACACGGGCGTTGTGGGAACCTGTTGCCAGGCTTAGTGCTGGTGACCGCCTTCGCCATGGATGTGGCCGTGGGCGATCTCTTCGTCGCTGGCCGCACGCACGTTGACCACCTTGACGTCGAAATTCAGACGCTGACCGGCCAGGGGATGGTTGCCGTCGACGGTAACCTGGTCGCCGTCGATGTCACGCACGGTGACGATCTGCATGGCGCCATCCGGGCCGGAGGCGTGGAACTGCATGCCCACTTCCAGCTCGTCCACGCCTTCGAACATTTCCTTGCCCAGGGTGGCAACCAGTTCGGGGGTGTATTCGCCGTAGGCGTCTTCCGGCTCGATGGCCACCTTCAGCTCGTCACCCGCCTGCTTGCCGGACAGGGCGCGCTCGAGGCCGGGAATGATGTTGCCCGCGCCTTGCAGGTATACCAGCGGAGCACCACCAGCGGAGCTGTCGATGACTTCGCCGGCGTCGTTGGTCAGGGTGTAGTCGATGGATACTGCCGTGTTCGCCGCGATCTGCATGGCCAGAACCTTCATGCTGGGAAAAAATAGGATGACGCATCAGTCTACGCGTCCAACCTAGCAATTGCGAATGCGTTCGGTCAGTCCCCTGGCGCCCGGAGGCATCTGGAGGGCGCCCCTGCAACGGTACTCGACCGCTCGTCACGCAATCGCCATGGCCGCTTCACGGCGCTGTCATCCCGGCTACCTAGGGTTTGCTGCATACCCACTGCCGGAGCCCTGCCATGCCGATTCCAGTGTCCGCACCGCCCGCGCTGCGCGCCGAACGCCTGTCGACCGCCGCGGATATCCGCGCTGCCCAGCGCCTGCGAGCTGCGGTCTTCGGCAGCACCTACGGCGTGCATTTCGCCGACAACCTCGACCAGGACGCCTACGATGCCCACTGCCTGCACCTGGGGGTGCGCGACCTGCGCAGCGGCGAGCTGATCGCCACCACGCGGCTGCTCGACGGGCGCCGCCGCGAGCGCCTGGGCAGTCTCTACAGCGAAAGCGAATTCCAGCTGGAAGGCCTGGATGGCCTGCAGGGTCCGCTGCTGGAAATCGGCCGCACCTGCGTGGCACCCGGGCATCGCACCGGCGCCGCCATCGCCCTGCTGTGGGCGGAACTCGCCGAGATCATGGCCTGCGGCGACTATCGCTATCTCATGGGCTGTGCCAGCGTGCCCATGGCCGACGGCGGTCTGCAAGCCGCCGCCCTGCTGCGCCAGGCCGCGCGGGACGAGCGTATCCCGGCGATCCGCGCCACGCCGCGGCGCCCGCTGCCCTTCGTCGCCGTGCCCGACAACCTGGTGGTGCAGCTGCCGCCGCTGCTCAAGGCCTATCTGCGCCTGGGCGCCCAGGTCTGCGGCGCGCCTTGCTGGGATCCGGAGTTCGGCGTGGCCGACGTCTTCATCCTGCTCAAGCGCGAAGACCTCTGCCCGCGCTATGCCCGCCATTTCAAGGCCGCGGTATGAGGCGACTGCGCCTCGCCGTGCGGCTGCTGCCGGTCCTGGCCGCACTGCTGCTCGGAGCGCTGTTCGCCCTGATGGTGGCGCTGGCGGTAGCGCTCAGTCACCGGCCCTGCCTGGGGTTGCGGCAACGGCTGACGCGACGTTTCTTCCAGCTGCTGGCCCGGACCCTGCGCCTGCGCCTGGAGGTCCGCGGCGAGGTACCGCGCGGCACCCACCTCTGGCTGGCCAATCATGTGTCCTGGCTGGATATCGTAGCCCTCGGCAGCTTGCGGCCGCTGGGCTTCCTGTCCAAGGCGGAGGTGGCGGAGTGGCCCTTCGCCGGCTGGCTGACGCGCCAGGCCGGCACCCTGTTCATCCGCCGTGGCGCCGAACGCGGTGACGCCCTGGGCGAGGCGCTGACCACGCGCCTGACCCAGGGCCTGTCACTGGCGCTCTTTCCCGAGGGCACCACCACCGACGGCAGTGTGCTGCGCACCTTTCATGGCCGGCTGCTGAGTCCGGCCATCGCCACCGGTACCCCGCTGCAACCCGTGGCCCTGAGCTACTGGCGCCACGGCGAGCCTGACCGGGCCGCGGCCTTCATCGGCGACGACGACCTGGTGAGCCACCTGCTGCGCCTGCTGGACAACGGCGGCACCACCCTGAGGATCGAGTTGCTGCCAGCCATCCTGCCCCAGGACCGGCCGCGCCAGGTGCTGGCAGGTGAATGCCAGGCGGCCATCGCCGCCCGCCTCGGGATTCAACTGGAAACGCGCGCCGCGCGCTCGGCGGCGGCAAAAGCCTGCAGCTGCGGATAGAAGTCGCGAAAGTCTGCCAGCAGGCCATCGTAGGCGGCCTTCAGCTCGACGAAGGCACCGGCCAGCAGCTCCGGACGCGACAGCCGCCGCGCCATGCCCTCCACCACTCGCTCCAGCACGGCGAAGTCGCGATAGCTGCCCAGCCAGTCCTGGCGTGCCATCAGAGGGGCGATAGAGGCCAGCCGTGGCGGCAGTTCCGGCTCCTCCAGCAGGGTCTGGTAGCAGTCCGCGACGAAACCCGGCAGCGGCTGCTCGGCATAGTCGTGCCAGAGGCGCGCCAGGCAGTGATCGAAGAAGACATCCACCAGCAGTCCGGCCACCCGCCGCCGCGCTGCGGGCAACCGGGTCTTGGCCCGGATCACCAGGGGGTGGTCGTCGGTATAGACGTCGATGCGCCGGTGCAACCGGATACCGGCGGCGATTCCAGCGGGCCAGGCGTCCGCCGAGCCCTTGACGAAATCGCCATAGAGGCTGCCGAGGCGATCTTCGCGGCTGGGGCCGCCCAGGTGCAG
>Ga0157369_10011313_pt1 | contig 10135 bp, 6 predicted proteins | sample C25metaG_FD_113461 | JGI IMG/M metagenome (GOLD analysis project Ga0157369, IMG submission 113461) | Corn rhizosphere microbial communities from Kellogg Biological Station, Michigan, USA - C2-5 metaG | ecosystem: Host-associated > Plants > Roots > Rhizosphere > Soil | place: USA: Michigan...
AGTGGCTTTTTCATTCTCTCGGAGGCCAACAGCCGCGAAAACGAGTGGATCTTCGTGGCGCACCAGGTGACGGCACTATTGATCGCGGGTCTTTACCTGGCACATCGCTACCTCTCGAGTGACCCGCCGTTGCGCACGAACGTGCTGATCTACGGTAACGTGTTTCTCTTTGTGTCTTTGGCCGCGTGGGGATTGCATTGGTTCGAGATCAGGCATGCACCCGGTCGCGTGCTCATCCCGGCGGAGTCGACCCGGGCAAGACCTGCGACCTCGGGGCCGGCTGCGATGCAGTTCCATCCTGTTGGGGACCCTGACCCACACAGTCCACTTTTTCCGAGCAAGACCACGACGACGACCGGTGGATACTTGCCGGCGAGGATTCTGACACATGATGATCTGCCGGACCTCCGTGAGTTCCGCGCTGAGACGCAGAAGAAGGGCTTCGCACCGAGCTATTTCCTGGGAGCCCAGAGCTGCGGGCGCTGTCATGCCGACATCGTGAAACAGTGGGCGGAATCCGCACACCGGTTCGCGTCTTTCAACAATCCCTTCTATCGAAAATCAGTCGAGCTCACCCGCGAGACCGCGGGCCTCAAACGATCGCAGTTCTGCGGCGGCTGCCACGATCCGGCCATCATGCTGGCCGGCAATATGCAGAAGCCGATCGATCCCCTGACACCGGAGTCCCAGGCCGGACTGACCTGCCTGGCCTGCCACGCTATCGATCGGATCCACGACAAGACAGGCAACGGAAACTACAACGTGCACGATGCAACGGAGTCGCCGTATATCTTCGACCTGGCAAAGGGAGGGATCGAGCGCATCGTGCACGACTACGTCCAGAAGGCAAAGCCAACAGTCCACAAGCGCCGCATGCTGCAGCCGGTTTTTAAAACGTCGGAGTTCTGCCTGTCGTGCCACAAGGTGAACCTGGATGTCCACGTCAACGACTATCACTGGCTCAGGGGGCAGGACGAATACGACGCCTGGCAGAACTCGGGTTTTGCTCACAGCAACCCGAACACGTGGTACGAGCCACCCGCCGTGAAACAATGCCAGGACTGCCACATGCCGCTCGAGGCGGTCAAGTACGGTGATGTCAGCGCCAAGGGAGGCATGATACACAGCCATCGCTTCGTGAGTGTCAATACGGCCCTGCCTTTCATCCGGGGCGACCAGGAATCGATCCAGCGAGCCGAACACTTCCTGCAGGATGCAAAGGTGCGTGTCGACATCTTTGCCTTGCATCGTGAAAATGGCTCGGTCGTCTACCCGTTGGACGAGCGGACACCTGTGCTCGAGCCGGGCGAGCTCGTACAAGTCGACGTAGTCGTTCGCAACCAGGGTGTGGGCCATACATTCCCGGGGGGCACCAATGATTCGAACGAGGGGTGGATAGAGTTCGACGCCGCGATTGGAACACGGGAGATCTTCCATAGCGGCGCGGTGAAGTCCGATCGGCAGGTTGATCCGGCCGCACACTTCTTTCAAACCATTTTTGTCGATCGCAATGGCGAGCGGGTCGCGAAGAGAAACGCTACTGACATCTACACGACGGTCTATGCGCACGTAGTTCGTCCGAGCACATCGGATATTGCGCGCTATCGCTTCCGGGTACCTCCGGATGCGAGGTCCGGCATGTTGAGCGTCAAGGCGGCGCTGCGTTGGCGGAAGTTCAACCGGACCTTCACCGAGTTCGTTTTTGCCGGTCAGGCAGTGCCGGACCTACCCATCACCACCGTTGCCGAAAGCACAGTGGCAATCGCAGTTGGAGAATCGCCGACTGTGCGCGATTCCAGCGGCAGTACATTGGAAACCCCCAGACCAGAGGAATGGGTTCGCTATAACGACTACGGGATTGGCTTGTTCCTGAGTGATGACACACGCGGTGCGCTGGAGATGTTCAAGCGCGTCGTGCAACTTCAGCCGGAGAAGTTCGACGGCTGGTTGAATCAGGCCCGCGCCTACCTTGCCGACGGCGATCTGCGCAACGCCGAAAGCATGCTGCGACAGGCGAGCGCCGTCGCGCCCGACCAGCCGCGTATCGCATTCTTCTGGGGACAGTGGCTGGAGAAATCCGGTCGGTTGACCGAAGCCGTCCAGGCGTATCGCAGAACGCTGCAGAGCTACCCGGATAGCCGGGACACGTGGTCGCGCCTGGGAAGGACCTACTGGCTGATGGGTAAACCGGCGGAGTCGATCACGGCCTACGAGGAGGTTTTGCGGATAGATCCGGAGGATGCCGTGTCTTATCACCAGTTGAATCTCGCCTATGCGGCTCTCGCGGCAAGTGAGAAGGACAGCGAGCGGGCACGGCAGTATGCCAACTCTGCCCTCGAGGCGGAGAAGGGCTTCGAGAAGTACAAGCTGGACGAAAGTGCACAGAAGATCACCCAGCGCTACCGCCAGACTCATCCGTACGACAACATCATGAGCCAGAAGATCGTGATCCATTCGGGGGAGGACGTAATGTGAGCCCTTCAATGGTCAGCAGACGCTTCTGGTGGATCGGCGCACTGGTTGCTGTTGCCATTGCAGTGCCTTTCCTGCTCCCGCACAAGCCGCCCGCGCAGACGCCGGTTATCAAACAGGACTCCTATATCCCGCCCGAGCCCCGCCCGGTGGCAGCGGCCCGGGTCACGTTCACCGATGTGACCGAGCAGTCCGGCATCCGGTTCAAACACTACACGGGAGCTTTTGTGGACGAAGGGCACCACGATTCGCGCTATATGCCTGAGACCATGGGGACCGGCGTGGTCATCTTCGATTTCGATGGCGACGGAAAGCCGGACATCTACGTGGTGAATTCCTCTGATTTTCCGGGCAGGCAGTCCCCGCGACCTCAGCCCACCGGCCGCCTGTACCGCAATCTTGGCAACCTTCGGTTCGAGGATGTCACCGAGAGTGCCGGCCTCGCACAGAGTTGTTACGGAATGGGGGCGATAGCTGCCGACTACGACGGCGATGGCCGCCCGGACCTGCTGGTCACAACCTGGGGCGGCCCTCGCTTGTTCCACAATCTCGGTGGCGGCAAGTTCCGTGAGGTGACTCGCGAAGTCGGGCTGACGTCGCCCAGGTGGCACGATGATTCGGGTCACGAAGGTCCCGAATGGGCGACCGGTGCATTGATGTTCGATGCCGATGGAGACGGGAAGCTCGATATCTTCATCGCGAACTACGTGCACTGGTCTCCCGAGGTGGACCTGTATTCCACGATAGACGGCCGGCGCAAGAGCTATGCCAAACCAGACATCTATCACGGCTCCTCGCCGCGCCTGTATCTGCAACGCGCCGGCAAGTTTGTAGACGTAACGCGGGATTCGGGTGTTGCAAACGGGGAGGGCAAGGCTCTGGGTGTTGCGCTGTGGGACTTCGACAACGACGGCCGCCCCGATATCGTGGTGGCCAACGACACGCAGCCAAACTTCTTGTATCACAACCTGGGAGGAGGCCACTTCAGTGAGCGCGGCGTCGCGGCCGGCATCGCGTACGATGAGAACGGTACGACACGCGCTGGAATGGGTATCGACGTGGCGGACTACATGAATGACGGTAGGGCAGCGATTGCTATCGCCAATTTCAGCCGCGAGCCGGTTTCGGTCTTTAAAATGCAGGCTCCCGGGGTATTTCGGGAGGCGACCCAGCAAGCGGGGATCGCCGAGTCAACTTACATGGTCTTGAAGTTTGGTCTCGTCTTCGCAGACCTGGATCTCGATGGATGGCAGGACCTGCTGCTTGCGGATGGACACATCGAGCCGCGGATCAACGAAGTCGAAGAAGCCATCACCTACCGCGAGCCGATGAAGCTGCTTGGAAACGATGGTAAAGGCGGGTTCGTGGACTGGAGCGAGACGGCCGGGGCGCCGTTCTCGACTCCGTTGGTCGGACGTGGCCTGGCGGTAGGCGATCTGGATGGCGATGGAGATCTGGACATAGTCGTCGCGGAAAACGGCGGCGCGCTTCGCATATTTCGCAACGAAAGCCCGCCGAAGAGCTACTTGCGGGTGAAATTGCGCGGACTCGGTCAAAACACGGACGCCATCGGCGCGATGATCACGCTGAGCTCCGGTGGGCTCACCCAACACAGAATGGTGCGGACCGGCTCATCGTACTTGTCACAATCGGAACTCGTGCAGACGTTTGGCCTGGGCAGGCATGCCAGCGTGGATAAGGTCAGCATCCGCTGGCCCGATGGGAAGCAGACAGAAATCGAACATCCGGTGATACGGCAGACCTTGCTCGTGGAGGAGCGGTGAATAGCGCGGTCGCGGCGGGATTCGGAAAGATTGCGTCGCCGCGTCGATCCCTGCGCAACTCCTATCATCGCGGCGATTTGCGCGAACAACTACTCGCCGTCGCCGAGCAACTCATTCTGGAACGTGGGATCGAAGGCTTTTCCCTTCGTGAAGCCGCACGACGACTTGCTGTCTCCCCCGCCGCGCCCCTGTATCATTTCGACAGCGTCGACACTCTGCTGACAGAGCTTGCGCTGCTCGGATCCCGTGAACTGAATGATGCTCTCGAACAAGCGAGTCGAGCCGCCGGCCCGGACCCGGTGCGACGCCTACATGTGCGAGCGGCGGCATACGTCCGATTTGCCTTGACGCGACCCGTTCGCTTCCAACTTATCTCCCGTCTCGAGCCGCTCGACCGCCCGCGTGTCGCGCCCGAATTTTCCGACCCCGGGCTTTCCCTCCTCATCTGGTCCGCGGTCGTCGGCTTTGCCAACCTGGCCCTCACAGGCGAGCTCCGCGCCGCGGATGGCCACCGGGCCGACGAGAACACCGTTCTGCATTGCCTGCTGCCTGCCATACTTGCGCAAGTCACGAGCGTCGTGCGCGACATGCGCATCGATCAGCATACAGCGGTCAGAATCAGCAAGGAGGAAGCTGCGCCGGTACACTCGTGCTGAAGGCATTGTTCTTCCAGCAGTTCCCGGTTCCCGTGCCATCCCATACCAGATCGGCGCGGAACGCATCGAGTAAGGGACTCTGGACAGGTTGGCTGCCGTTTCCGCGAACGGTATTTCCGATGATGTGGTTGCCATCGGGCTGCGGATCGATGTTCAGGCCATCGCAGGGCTGCCCAAGCAGCGAGAATGCCAGACAATCGCTTACCACGCCGATTCCGGCGAACTGATTCCCCGTCACAATGTTTTTTTTGACCGTCGTCATATCCGCCGCGGTGAGCAGAATGCCGATCCCGGGTGGAAAGACACCGAGCAGATCGCCTGGCTCGGCGGTGTTGGGTCGGTTGTTGTCGTGGATTTCGTTCAGGCTCACGAGCGTGTTCTGCTGGGTGTTGACCTCCAGGAAGGGCAGCAGATCAACGAGCACGCCAAGCGTATTTCCGTAGACCTCGTTGCCGGTGACGGAACAATTGCGACTATTCTCGACCTCGATACCCAGGAGGTTGTCGTGTACACGATTGCCCGTGATGAGCACGTTGTCGCTCTGTCCTACATAAATTGCCGCATCTGCCGAAGTGTTCAGCGCCTCGTTGTTGGATAGAACGCCGTTGCGCGAGGCGATGGGGAACAAGCCGTAGACCCGGTTGCCGTCGACGACGTTGTCGGTCAGCCAGAAACCCTCGAGGCACGTCAGATGGACACCATGTTGGTCGAAGCCCCTCACGGTGAAGCCCGATAGAGAGAAACCTTTGATCCGTGCTCCCGAAATGCCGCAGGGAGGATGTTCGGGATCGGATTGGGGACCCGCGCCGATGGAATCCGGGGGACTCACCCACATTCCGAAGGACTGTCCGCCGGCATTCTCCAATATGACCGGTCGGGTCCGCGTGGCCAGCCCAACGAGCTCAATGCCGCTCGCAACGATGCCGAGCGCGTTCAAATCTCCAGGCGCTCCCTCGTGATACACGCCGGGCAGGACCTCGATTCGATCCCCCGGGCTGGCAGCTGCGAGTGCGGCACGGATCGACTCTCCAGGATGGACGACAATGGTTCGGCCGATGGCTGGAGCAGCGAAGAATGACAGGAATGAAGCGGCCAGCAGGACAGGGCGCATCCGCGGTGACATGGGGCCTCCCACAATGCGTTTCGTGCTTGTTGTAGTTGTCGGATGTTACACCCGACGCGACGAGCTGATCGATCCGCAACGTGACCATACGTGCTGCAATGCGGCACCCAACATTGGCCCTCCTCCTCACGTTGCGCTGCAACATCGACAACCAAAACGGTCCCACCGCACTCGAGCGTGCCGTGCGAGTTACCTCATCCCCCCGGCCGGATGAAGTCGACGAGACCGACCATTCCCTTCTTCTGCTTGTCCAGCATGTCGAATATCTTGCGATGGTAGGCAAGAAACTCCTCGCGGGAGATCTTGCCGTCGCCATTTGCGTCAATCTTCATGAACATCGTTTTCGTCATCAGGCCCCGGGCGTAGGCCGCCGTTGCGAACGCGAAGTCCTCGTGCTCGGTCGCGGTGAATTCCTTTTCATCGATGGACCCCGACTTGTCCTGATCGAGCGCATCGAACATCTTCTCCTGGAAGCTCGTCCATTCGTCCTTCGAGACCATCCCGTCCCCGTTGGTATCCATCTTGTGCATCATTTCCTTGGTGCGCAGACCCGAGGCGTAACCCCCGGTTGCGAACGAGACGGCGTCATCGGCCATGGCCGGTGCATTGAAAGCAGTCAAGGTGAGCCAGGATGAGGCTAAAGTAACCAACAGGGTCTTTGCTGGAGCATTCATACGTCTATCCTCCGGTATTGAGAGCCACTGGAGTGGCGTTATCGCCAGGAGCGGGCCTGAGAGCCGCACGCCGTTGCGTACGGCGGTAACCGAAATGAGCGATGTCGGGCGGAAAGAACATCGCCCAGTTCCATTCGAGGAACAGCCGCGACTTGCGGGCGAGCGTTGGAATCCGCAGCAGGTAGAGTCCACGCCACAGGAGCCACGCAATGAACCCAGAGAGCTTCAACCCTGCGAGCTCAGCCACGGCCTTGTTGTGTCCCACGGAGGCGAGCTGTCCTTTGGGCCGGTAACGGAAGGCGCGCGTCGTTTTGCCGCTCAAGCGGGCAACGATGTTGGCCGCAAGTTGTTTGGCCTGCGCCTCCGCAAATTGTGCGGTTGGCGGACACGTCTTGCCGTCCAGTGCATTGACAACAGAGGCGCAATCGCCGGCGGCCCACACCCCGTCGATGCCGGGTACCGACATGTCGGGGTTCACGACGAGGCGACCTCGATTCTTGGCCGACGGAATCTGGTCGACCAGCGTATTCGGTTGAGTACCGATCGTGCACACCACGGTCCCCGCCTCAATGATCTCACCGCAGTCGAGGTGAACGCCTCGGTCAGTGACCTGCGCTGCCCGAGCTCCGAGGCGTACTTCGACACCGCGGTAGCGCATCTTTTGCAACGTGAACTTTCCGAGCCGCGCCGATAGCTCCGGCAGCAAGCGGTCTCCGCTATGTAGCAGCACCACTCGAAGATCGTCCGGACGGACCCGCTTGTAGTATTTCAGGCTGGCATGCAGGAAATCGACGAGCTCACCGACCGTTTCCACACCACTGAAGCCACCTCCCACAACGATGAATGTTGTAAGCCACCGGCGTTGCGTTACATCCGGTTGGAGCTCGGCCTGCTCCAGACGCGCAATGATCCTGTTGCGCAAAAAAAGCGCATCGCCGAGGGTCTTCAAGGGGAGGGCGTACTGTCCCATTCCCTTGACCAGGTCGAGGTTGGCGTTCGTGCCACAGGCGAGCACCAACTGATCGTAGCTGAGCGTTCCTGGACCCTCCCCGAGATACTGCACCGTCCTGGCGTCGGTGTCGATTTCAGAAACTTGCGCCATGCACACCAGGCTGCAATGCAGCATCTGGCGGTGAGGCGCGATCACGTGGCCCGGCATGATCGAGGCCCCCACGACCTCTGGAAGCAGCGGATTGAAGGTGATGAAGTTTTCCTGGCTCATGAGTGTCAGAGTCCAGTCCGGCGGGAGAGTATGCTCCAGTTCCTGGGTCACCTTGGTCCCGGCAAACCCGCCACCGACGACGATGAGGTTCTTGTACATGTCTCACTCCTCCAAGGGTTTCCCGCCCTGTTGCACGGCAGCGTCGCTGATGAGAGTGGTATGCCCATCGGGATCACGCGCGAGGAGCGCGTCCCGCCAATTCAAGGTGGCATCGCTGAGATGGACTGCGTTCGTGGAAACCAACGCCACATGCGACCGACGCAGCGAGCTCTCAACCTCCTGCGCGTGAGCCGCGCGCAGGATGATATGCCAGGACCACAGATCGTTCGACTGCGTATCCGCCGGTGGGGCCCGACCGTTGTGGGGCGAAAGGTATTCGAGGAACTCAACACCCGGTCCCTGCGACGCACGCAATGAGGTGATACGCAAGTGCGCACCGAACACGTTGTTCAGATGCTCCTGCTCGGTCCCATAATTTTCGCTCGTGCCGACAACTCGCATGCCGAGCGTATCGTGATAGAACGCGAGACTGGCTGCGGTGTCCTTCACCACGATGGCCGTGTGATCAATTCCAAGGAACGTCCGCCCGTTGCGGACATGCCATTTGGCCGAGCCCTTGCCGACCGGAAACTCGAGTATCTCGAGGTTGTGCTCGTCGGGGTCTCGAAAATAAAACGCACGGATGCCGGCAGCGTTCGGATTCCAGTCTGGGAGCCGCTGCGGTCCGCTCGATGCGTGCTCGACATGCGAAGCGCGTAATCGTGCGTAGGCGACGTCCATATCGCTCACGACAATTGCAATGTGTTGGAACCAGCGGTCGTTGCTGCGGGAGTCGACCGGCACGGGTCGCCCGCGAGGTGCCAGAAATTGCAGCAGCTCCACGTACTCTTCGCCGAGTCGCATTCGCACGGCGCGGATACGCACCCCGAACACCCCGAACAGGTGCTCGTATTCCTCCCCACTGACTTCGCGATCCGCCACCTTTTCGAACGTCAGGACGCGTGAATAAAACGCGGCCGCTTGATCGGCATCGCTCACGGTGATCGCAACCGAGTCAACTGCGGTGATAGGACTGGTATTTGTATTCTCGCGCTCGGAGGCCCCCCGTGCGGCGGCCACCGCGCACAAGGCGATCAGGAGTGCTGGCGCGATAGATGACTTAAGCAACATGACTCGGCTCCCGTGTCGCAAGCGCCATCTTGCGCTGAAACTCCTTCGCCACTAGATCGCCCACCCTGAGACCCCAGGCGTAGATGGTCAGAGAAGGATTGACACGGCTCGAACGAGGTAACACGCTGCCGTCAACTACATATAACCCCTGCATTCAGTGTACGCGCCCCTGCGGGTCGACGACGGAATCAGTCGAGGAGTTTCCGCAAATCAGCGACCCGCAAACATGAGCGGTCCCGCTGAGACCGACTCTGCGCGTGAAACTCACCATGCCGGCACGCGCTAATCCTCGCTGGAATGCGCGCGTAAAGGCTCGATGCTCGCCCAGAGCCGCCGGTAGTCGCGCCTCGTCGTAATCGAGCACCGGGAGTCCCGGCCCGTTCGTGCTTTGTGTGACTCGGTTGCGCGCGTCCGAGCTGTCCTCCGTTTGCAGGAAGAACCCATAGGCCCGTGTCCCCAGGGCTCGTCGTAACCATGTAGGCAACACCTTCGGCGTCAATGTAGCGATCAACTCGCCGTCGAACCCGAGCGGCTGCACACTCGAGTGGGGGTGGTCCGGATGCGTCAACACGGCTGTCTTGCGGATCAGATCGCGCTTTCTACCTGGAGATAGGGCGACCATGGCGGTCAAGAGATGGAGTTTCAGATATCGTCCCACGTGAGCGGCTGCAGGCAGAGTCGTCGTCAGCCCGCCGTTGGCCAGGTAGCTGGCGAGCAGGCGGGGAGAATGGAGGGCGCCGGCTGCCAGAAAAATGTGGGACCCGTACAATTCACGCCCATTGGCCAATCGCACGCCCGTGACAGTGGCAGGCGACCGCGGTGCAGCGATGAGTTGCTTGACCTCCGAATTCACCATCAGCTGAAAGTTCTCATGGGAGCGCAAGAGGGCGAGCAGCGAGCGTTCTGCCTCCCCTTTGAAGTTCTTGACGGAGGCAAAACCGTCGAAATGAGCGGCCTCGACCGGGTCGCCAGGAATTTCGGCTGCCAGCCCCATCGGCATGGCCTGTGCGGTCCACCGGGAGTCGGCTTCATGA
>Ga0157369_10011314_pt1 | contig 10134 bp, 7 predicted proteins | sample C25metaG_FD_113461 | JGI IMG/M metagenome (GOLD analysis project Ga0157369, IMG submission 113461) | Corn rhizosphere microbial communities from Kellogg Biological Station, Michigan, USA - C2-5 metaG | ecosystem: Host-associated > Plants > Roots > Rhizosphere > Soil | place: USA: Michigan...
AGATCCGGATCTGCGACGCGCAGCCCACCCTCGAGGAGGCGCAGTCGCTCGTCGCGCTGATGGTCTCCCTCACCGCCCGCTGCGCGCGCGCGATCGACGAGGGCGAGCCGCTGCCCGAGCAGCCGCGCCGCCTGATCGAGGAGAACCTCTGGCGCGCGATCCGGTACGGGCTCTCGGGCGAGCTGATCGACCTCGAGCGCGGCGACGTGCTGCCCGCGCGGGCGCGCGTCGAGCGCCTCGTCGAGTGGGTGCTGCCCGTCGCGGACGAGATCGGCGCGACGCCGTGGCTGCGACTGCCCGAGCGGAACGCCGCCGAGCGCCAGATCGCGCAGCGCGCGGCCGGCGCGACGCTGGAGGAGATCTACGCGGGTCAGGTCGGCGCCGTCGCCCCCGTGCGGTGAACCGGGGCACGACCCCGGCGCCTTCTGCATAATCCCCCGCGCTGACGCCAGATCGGCGTCTCTTTGTGTGGGCGCTCACCCGGAGGATTGATGGACTTCTTCGTTGACCATGCCGTGCTGTTCGCGCTCGTCTGCGCCGCAGTCGCGATCCTGTACGGCCTCTACCTGACCTGGTGGCTGCTCAAGCAGCCGGCGGGCAACGAGCGGATGCGGGAGATCTCCCGCGCGGTGCAGGAGGGCGCAGCCGCGTACCTCCGCAAGCAGTACACGACGATCGCGGCCGTCGCCGTCGTGCCGTTCCTGCTGATCGGGTTCTACAACGATTTGGGCTGGGGGACGGCGATCGGCTTCCTGTTCGGCGCGACGCTGTCCGCCGCGGCCGGCTTCATCGGGATGAACGTGGCGGTGCGCTCGAACGTGCGCACAGCGGAGGCCGCCCGCGAGGGGGTCGCACCCGCGTTCCGGGTCGCGTTCCGCGCCGGCTCGGTCACCGGCCTGCTCGTGGTCGGCCTGGGGCTCCTCGGTGTGGCCGGGTACTACTGGATCCTCACCGGGTGGATCGGGAACAGCCCCGACTCGGCTGTGGACGATCTCATCGGGCTCGCCTTCGGCGGCTCGCTGATCTCCGTCTTCGCGCGGCTCGGCGGCGGCATCTTCACGAAGGCCGCCGACGTCGGCGCCGACCTCGTCGGGAAGATCGAGGCCGGCATCCCAGAGGACGACCCGCGCAACCCCGCGGTGATCGCGGACAACGTCGGCGACAACGTCGGCGACTGCGCGGGAATGGCCGCCGACCTGTTCGAGACGTACGCCGTGACCGCGGTCGCCGTGATGCTGCTCGGCACGGCGTTCCCGTCGGGCCAGCTCTGGCTCTATCCGCTCGCGCTGGGAGGTATCTCGGCGCTCTCCTCGGTGATCGGCACGTTCTTCGCCTGGATCGGCCGCGGCGAGAACGCGATCATCAACGCGCTCTACAAGAGCATCATCGTCGCGTCCGTCCTCTCGGCGCTCGGGTTCATCCCGGTTACGACCGCATTCGACGGCGATCGTTTCTCGTTCTGGCAGCTGTACGTGCCGGCGCTGATCGGCCTCGGGGTGACGTTCCTCCTCGTGGCGATCACCGAGTACTACACGGGCTCGCGCTGGCATCCCGTGAAGAAGATCGCCGAGGCCTCGCAGACGGGCCACGCGACGAACATCATCGCCGGGCTCGCGTACGGGATGCAGGCAACGGCGGCGCCCGTGCTCGTGATCGCCGCGGGGATCGTCGGCGCGTACTACGCCGCCGACCAGTCGATCTTCGGGATCGGCGTCGCCGTGATGGCGCAGCTCTCGATGACCGGCCTGATCGTCGCGCTCGACGCGTACGGGCCCGTCACCGACAACGCGGGCGGCATCGCCGAGATGGCGGACATGCCCGAGTCGGTGCGCGGCGTGACCGATCCGCTCGACGCGGTCGGGAACACGACCAAGGCCGTGACGAAGGGCTACGCGATCGGCTCGGCGGGTCTCGCCGCGCTGATCCTCTTCGACGAGTACGTCCGCCGGCTCGCCGACGAGGGCCTCGGGGTGAGCTTCGACCTCGAGAACCCCTGGGTGATCGCCGGGCTCTTCGTCGGCGGCCTGATGCCGTTCCTCTTCGCGTCGATGGCGATGACCGCCGTCGGCCGGGTGGGAGGCGAGGTGGTCGAGGAGGTGCGTCGCCAGTTCCGCGAGGACCCGGGGATCATGGAGGGCACCTCGCGGCCGGACTACGCGACCTCGATCTCGATCGTCACGGGCTCCGCGATCCGGAGCATGCTCGCGCCCGCGCTCGTTCCCATCCTGTTCCCGATCATCGTCGGGATCATCAAGCCCGAGATGCTCGGGGGGCTGCTGATCGGGACGATCGTCACGGGTCTCTTCCTCGCGATCGCGATGACCTCGGGCGGTGGCGCCTGGGACAACGCCAAGAAGCTGATCGAGGACGGCGCCTACGGCGGCAAGGGCTCGGACGCCCACGCCGCAGCCGTCACGGGCGACACAGTCGGCGATCCCTACAAGGACACGGCCGGCCCGGCGATCAACCCGATGATCAAGATCGCCAACATCGTCGCCATCCTGATCATCCCGCTCATCGCGTCCATTCACGGGTAAGCGGCCGGCGGATGCGCTCTGGCACTTTCGGGCCGGCTGAGCCGGCCCGAAAGTGCCAGGGAACCGCGGCCGCCGCCGTCTCTAAGCTCTGCCGGTGCCCGGGACGAGACGGCGCCGTGAGGTGCGTATGGAGCGGGTGCTCGGGACGCCCGCGCTGTTCGCGACGGCGTACGGGAACGTCGGCTCGTCGATCTACTACGCGCTCGGCGTCACAGCCTCGTTCGCGCTCGGGCTGACGCCGCTCGTCTTCGCGATCGCTGGCGTGATCTTCGCCGCGACCGCCGCGAGCTACGCGGAGAGCACCGTACGCTACCCCGAGGCCGGCGGGTCGTCGAGCTTCGCCCGCCACGCGTACGACGAGCTCGTCTCGTTCGGCGCGGCGTGGTCGCAGACGCTCGTCTACGTCGTCACGATCGCGACGTCCGCGTTCTTCGTCCCGCACTACCTCTCGATCTTCTGGGAGCCGCTGCGCACGAACCCGTGGGACATCGTCGGCGGCGCCGTCGTGATCGTCGCGCTCGTCGCGCTCAACATCGTCGGCGTGCAGGAGGCGGCGCGGCTCTCGGTGGTCCTCGCCGTCATCGACTTCGCGACGCAGGTGCTGCTCGTGCTGATGGGGGTCGTGCTCGTCTTCAGCCCGCAGGTGCTCGTCGACAACATCCACTGGGGCATCGCGCCGACCTGGTCGAACTTCGCGGTCGCGATCCCGATCGCGATGCTCGCGTACACGGGAATCGAGACGGTCTCGAACCTCGCGGAGGAGGCCCGCGAGCCTGCGCGCACGATCCCGGGTGCGATCAAGCTCGTCGCGATCGCGGTGTTCGCGATCTACCTGACGCTCCCGCTCGTCGCCCTCTCCGCGATGCCCGTCCAGCGGATCGACGGTCAGCTGACGACGCTGCTCGGGCTGCCGCCGGAGCAGGGCGGGTACGCGAACGACCCGGTCCTCGGGATCGTCGACAACCTCGGTCTCCACGGGGCATTCCTCAACGGGATGCAGGTCTACGTCGGGCTTCTGGCGGCGACGATCCTCGTGATCGCGACGAACGCGGGTGTGATCGGCGCCTCGCGGATCACGTATTCGATGTCGAGCTACCGGCAGATGCCGGAGATCTTCCGGAGGCTCCACCCGCGGTTCAAGACGCCCTGGATCACGCTGCTCGTGTTCGCCTGCATCGCGCCGATCATCGTGCTCCTGCCCGGCGACGTGACGTTCGTGGGAACGCTCTACGCGCTCGGCGCCACGCTCTCGTTCACCGTCGCGCACGCGTCGACCATCGCGCTCCGCGTGCGGCGCCGGGACGCCGAGCTTCTCTACAAGTCGCGTCCGAATCTCCGCATCGGGAGCGTCGACTGGCCGCTGTTCGCGATCTTCGGCGGTATCGCGACGGGGATCTCGTTCGCGGTGATCGTCGTGCAGAACCAGGCGACGCGGTACGTCGGGCTCGGGTGGTTGCTCGCGGGGTTCGTCGGCTACCTCGTCTACCGCCGCTACGTGCTGCACGTCCCGGCGCGCCAGACCGTCAAGGCGCCGCCGGCCTTCGGCGCCGCCCTCGCGCTCGAGTACCGGCGCATCGTCGTCCCGATCGTGCCCGGCCGCCCCTCGGACGACGCGCTCGACCTGGCGTGTCGCCTCGCCGCGGAGCGCGGCGCCCGGATCATCGCCTTGACCGTCATCGAGGTGCCGCTGGAGCTCCCGCTCGACGCCCCCATGCCGCACGAGGAGCGGGTCGCGAACGACAAGCTCGACGAGGCGGTCGCGATCGGGGACACGTACGGCGTGCGCGTGCTGGGACGCCTCGTCCGCGGGCGGAACGCCTCGGCCGAGATCGTGCGGGTTGCGGAGCGGCGCGGCGCGGAGCTCATCGTGCTCGGCTCGCCGCGCAAGAGCCTCGTCGACCGCCGCCGAGGCGTGTTCGGCACGACCGTCGACCGCGTGCTCCGCCGGGCGCCCTGCCGGGTCATGATCGCGGCGGCGACGAACGGGGGCCGGGCATGAGCTGGTACAGCGGGTCGATCGTGGTGTTCTCGGCGATCTTCGTCGTGATCGGGGTCGCGTTGCTCGTCGTCACCGCGGTGAACGGCGGCGGGGTGGTCGGCTTCGTGCTCGGCGGGCTGTTCGTCGCGCTCGGCGTCGCCCGCTTCCAGCTCGAGAGAAAGCGGCACGAGCAGTGAGGGGCCGCTAGGTGGCACGGAAGATCCGCGGGTTCGAGCGCGCGCTGGACGCGCCGGCGGTCTTCGCCATCGCCTACGGCGAGATCGGCGCCTCCATCTACGTCGCCCTCGGCATCGTCGCGAGCGCCGCGCTCGGCCTCACGCCCGTCGTCCTCGCCCTCACCGGCCTGCTCTTCCTCGTCGTCGCGCTGTCGTACGCCGAGGGCACCGCCTCGATGCCCGAAACCGGCGGGGCGGAGACCTTCACGCGGCGCGCGTTCAACGACCTCATCGGGTTCGTCACGGGCTGGGCGCTCTTTCTCGACTACCTGATCGTGATCGCGCTCTCCGCGCTGTTCGTGCCGCACTACATCGGCTCGGGGCTCGAGATCGAGACGCTCCGCCATGGGCCGTGGGACAACGTCACGGCCGTCGTCGTGATCGCGGGCGTCGCCACCGTGCGCCTCCTCCGACGCAGCCGGCTGCACACGCCTGCGCTGGTCGTCGCGCTGCTCGACCTGGTCGTGCAATCGCTGATCGTGATCCTCGGGCTCGCGCTCGTCTTCTCGCCGGACGTCCTGACGAGCGGGTTCTCGCTCGCGCCGGGCCAGGACTGGCTCGACGACGTGATCTACGCGATCCCGCTCGGCTTCGTCGCCTACACCGGTCTCGAGACCGTCGCCAACCTCGCCGAGGAGGCGCGCGAGCCGGGGAGGACGCTGCCGCGCTCGCTCTTCACGGCGATCGGCCTCGTCGTGATCCTCACCGTCCTCGTGGCTGCGGTCGGCGTGACCGCGTTTCCCGCGACCGACGGGACGACCGCGCTGGGCGACCAGTGGCTCGAGGCGCCCCTCGTGGGGATCGTCACCGCGTTCGGGGGCGAGCTGCCGGCTGACGTCGTCGACGTCCTGCGCGTGGCCGTTGGCCTCTCCGCCGGGCTGATCCTGCTGATGGCCGTGACGACGTCGATCTCTGGCTGCGCCCGGCTGGCGCACTCGATGGGGACTCACGGGATGCTGCCGCGGGAGCTCGGCCGCCTGGAGCGGAAGACCCTCGTCTCACGTGAGGCGATCGCGGCGATCGCGATCGTCGCGATCGCGGTGCTGCTCGTCTCCGCCGCGGTCACGGACCAGGCCCGTTTCCTGGCCGGCACCTATTCGTTCGGCGTCCTCCTCGCGTTCACGCTGGCGCAGCTCGCGGTGATCAGGCTCCGCCGGCGCGAGCCCGACCTCGGACGACCGTTCCGAGCCAGACCCGATGTGCGGATCCGCGGCGTCGCCGTCCCGCTGCCAGCGCTCGTCGGGGCTCCGCTCACAGCGGCGGTGTTCGTGGTCGCGCTCGTCACCCACGAGTCCGCCCGCTACGCCGGCCCCGCCTGGCTCGCGATCGGCCTCGGCGTCTACGCGCTCACGAGGACCCGGGCGAGAGTTGGGATGTTCGAGGGCGTCGATCCGAGAATCGCGCTCCCGACGGGCGTGCTCTACCGGCGGATTCTCGTCCCGATGAAGCTCGGCGTGATCGGCGAGGAGATGGTCGCGACCGCGATCGCGCTCGCAAAGGAGCGCGGCGCGCGCGTCGAGGCGATCACCGTCGTGCAGGTGCCACGCGAACGGGCGCTCGAGGCGCCGCTCCCGGTCGACCTCGCGCGCGCAGCCGCCGACTCGATCGCGGAGGCCCGGGCGCTCGGAGAGGAGAACGACGTCGAGGTGCACGCCGCCGCCGTTCACGCACGGTCGATCGGCCACGCGATCGTCGACGAGGCCGAGCGCCGGCAAGCGGATCTGATCGTGCTCGGCTCCTCGCCGCGGTGGCGCCGCCAGTCGCGGTTCTTCTCGCCGACCGTCGACCACGTTCTCAAGCACGCACACTGCGAGGTTCTCGTCGTCGCCTTCCCGGAAGGCGTCTTCGAGGAGGCGTGACGCGCGCGCTACGCTCACTGCTGTGAAGATCGTGATCGTGGGATGCGGCCGCGTCGGATCCGGGGTCGCCAAGCAGCTCGCCGAGCAGGGGTGGGACGTCACCTGCGTCGACGAGGACGAGGGCGCGCTCGCGCGGCTCGGTGAGTGGCGCGGTGGGTTCGTCGTCGGGCACGGCATGGACGTGAACGTGCTCGAGCGCGCCGGGATCGTCGACGCCGACGCCGCCGTGATCGCGACGAACGGCGACAACACGAACGTCGTCGTGGGACAGGTCGTCCAGCGGCGCTACAACACCGGCTGTGTGGTCGTCCGCGTGCTCGATCCGGCGCGTGCGACGTTCTACGCCGAGCGCGGACTGCGCACCGTCTGCCCGACGCAAACCGCGATCGCGACACTCACCGACGTCGTCAGTTCGTGCGAGGCGACCCCCGTCTGATGTACGCGATCGTCGCAGGCGGCGGGAAGGTCGGCGCGAACATCACGCGGTCGCTCCTCGCGATGGGCAAGGAGGTCACCCTCGTCGAGCAGCGGCGCGAGCGCTTCGAGCAGCTCGAGGCCGAGCTCGGGCCGGTCGTGCTCGCCGGGGACGCCACCGAGCTCTTCGTGCTCAAGCGGGCGGGGATCGCCCGGCCGCCCGACATCGTCCTCGCGGTCACCGGTGACGACGAGGACAACATCGTGATCGCCCAGATCGCACAGGACGGCTACCAGGTGCCGAAGGTGATCGCGCGGGTCAACGACCCGCGCAACCAGGAGCATTTCGACCTGCTCGGCGTCAACCGTACGCTGTGCGCGACATCGGGCCTCCTCGGCCTCGTCGAGCACGAGGTCCCGGAGCACGGCCTGGTGAAGCTGCTCGAGCTGCGACGCGAGGGGCTCGAGGTCGTCGAGCTGCAGGTCTCGCCGGAGGCGCCCGCAGCGGGCAAACGGGTCGCCGGGCTCTCGCTGCCCGACGACGTCCGGCTGGTCTCGATCACGCGGAACGGGGTCGCCGAGGTTGCGGGCCTCGACACCGTGATCCGGCCCGGCGATCAGGTGATCGCGATCCTCAAGCCCGGTCTCGAGGACCGGCTCCGCGAGACGCTGGTCGGGTAGCTAGACCCGCCAGTACCCCCGGGTGAGGAGCACGAGCACGGGGAGCACCTCGAGCCGGCCGATCCACATGAGGCCCACCATCACGAGCTTCGACACGTCGCTGAACGGCGCGTAGCTCCCCATCGGCCCCGCGAACCCGAGGCCGGGTCCGACGTTCCCGAGCGTCCCAGCCGATGCAGCGATCGTCTCGGTCACCCCGATGTCCACGTTCGAGAAGCGCGCGTCGATCGCGAGAGCCGCAGCACCGACGACGAACGCGCCGACGTAGAGCAGCACGAACGCGAGAACGGCGCGGAGCGTCCGCTCGTCGACGACCTGTCCGTTCAGCCTGATCGGCATCACGAGCTCGGGGTGGATCGTCTGGCGCAGCTCGCGACGGAGCATGCGACCGACCAGCAGATGCCGCACGATCTTGACGGAGCCGGTCGGCGAGCCGGCGGAGGCGCCGACGAACATCAGGCCGATCATCGCCATGATGCTGAGGGTCGGCCAGGAGACGTAGTTGGTGATCGCGAATCCGGTCCCGGTCATCAGGGACGTCGTCTGGAAGAACGCCTGCCGGACGGCGGCCTCGCCGCTCGCGAGGTCGGCGCGGAGCAGCTCTGCGAGCACGACGAGCGTCCCGGCGACGAGAAGCACGGCGTAGAGCCGAGCTTCCTCGTCGCGGCGCAGCACGCCCGGGCGGCGGCGCACGATGGCGCGATAGAGGAGGGCGAAGTTGAGCCCCGCGAGCACCATGAACGCCGCGATCACCCACTGGCTGATCGCCGCGAAGCCCTCCAGCGAGTGCGCATCCGGCGCGAAGCCGCCGAGCGGCATCGTGCTGAGGGCGTACGAGACGGCGTCGAACGGGCTCATGGCGTCGTCGAGCCCCGTCAGCCAGATGAGGAGCAGGAGGCCGATCAACACGAGAGTCAGCCCGATGTAGAGCAGCCAGAGTCGTCGTGCCGTGTCGCGGATCCGCTCGGCGAGCTGGTTGACCTCCGGCCCCGGCAGCTCGGACTCGAACATCTGTCGTCCGCCGATCCGCAGCCTCGGCAGCACGGCGAGTGCGAGGACGATGATCCCCATGCCGCCGAGCCACTGGCTGAGCTGCCGCCAGAGAAGGAGCGAGCGGTCCATGCTCTCCGGGCTCACGACGACGCTCGCCCCGGTCGTCGAGAAGCCCGACATGCCCTCGAAGAGCGCGTCGACGGGGCGCGAGAGCTGCGGATCGTCGGAGAAGAGGTAGGGAAGCGCGGCGTACATCGCGGCCAGGAGCCACGTGAGCGACACGACGAGATACCCCTCGCGGAAGCCGATCGGGCCCGGCGAGCGCCTGCCGAGCCTATGCAGACCCAGGCCGACGGCGCCCGTGAGGCCGCCGGCGGCGAGAAACGGCCAGACCGGCTCGCGGTAGCCGACGGCGACGGCGGCCGGGACGAGCGACGAGAGGCTCAGGTACGCGAGCATCGTCCCGGTCAGCCCGAGGGCCCCGGGAAGGTCGATCGCGAGCCAGGTCCGGCCGGCGACGCGGCCCGCCGCGTCGCGCCTCACAGGACCCGCTCGACGTCGGCGACCCGCGCCGTCTCGGTGAACACGATGACGCGGTCGCCAGCGTGCAGGATCTCGTCGCTGCTCGGGAACAGGGCCTTGCCGTCCCGGACGATCGCCCCGATCAGCGCGCCGCGGATCGGCATCTCGCCGAAACGAAGCCCGACGTACTCGCTCGACGGCTGGGTCGTGATGTCGAGCACCTCGTACCGGTCGCCGTCGAGCATCGCCACCTGCTGCGTCCGCGGGTCGTGCGCGAACCGAACGATCTCCTCCGCGGTCACGCCGCGCGGGTTGATCGTCACGTCGACGCCGGACTGCTCGTAGACCTTCGTCGAGACCGGGTCGTGCACGATCGCGATCGTGAAGCGGACGCCGTGCACGCGCGCGAGCGTCGCCGCGTAGTGGTTCTTCGCATCGTCCTTGATCGCGAAGACCGCCGCCTGCGCGCGGCCGATGCGTTCCCGCTCGAGGAAGTCCGGATCGACGCCCGTCGCGTTGAACACCCGGCAGCGGGGCAGCTGCTCCGCCACCTCGCGCGCGCGGGCGAGGTCCGGCTCGATCAGTCGCACGCCGATGTCCTGTTGACTCAGCATCCGCGCGATCGCGGCTCCGACTTGGCCGCCGCCGTACACGACGACGTCCGCCACGGGACGCTCTCCCGGTGCGAGGAGAGCCGCCCAGCCGCGGGCAGCGACGGGCGAGCCGATCACGACGATCCGGTCGCCGACCTGAATCGAGTCCTCGCCACGCGGGAGCGTCATCGACTCGTTCCGGATGATCGAGAGGACCCGCGAGTCGGGCGGGATGCGGGCGTCGCGGAGCGGGAGGCCGACGAGTGTCGCGTCCGCGCCGTCGAGGACGTCGAACTCGACGATCTGCACCTGCCCGCGCGC
>Ga0157369_10011315_pt1 | contig 10134 bp, 9 predicted proteins | sample C25metaG_FD_113461 | JGI IMG/M metagenome (GOLD analysis project Ga0157369, IMG submission 113461) | Corn rhizosphere microbial communities from Kellogg Biological Station, Michigan, USA - C2-5 metaG | ecosystem: Host-associated > Plants > Roots > Rhizosphere > Soil | place: USA: Michigan...
AGGGTCGAATATTGGAGCGAGACGGTGCCGCCGTCGGGGCGGTGGGCGATCTGGACCTTGAGGCCGAGCATGTCGCCGAGCTGCCGCTCGAGCGCCTCGATGTCGGCGGACGCACCCTTATATTCGAGCTTCGGCTGGCGCTCGCGGCCGGGCTTGCCGAACTTGGCGAGCTTCTCGGTGTCGCGCACCGAAAGGCCGCGGGCGACGACGTCCTTCGCGACGCCTTCCGGGTCGAGCGCCGTCACCAGCGCGCGCGCATGGCCCATGCTGAGCTCGCCGGTCACCACGAGCGCCCTGACGCTTTCCGGAAGATCAAGCAATCTCAATAGGTTGGCGATGTGGCTCCGCGACTTGTGGACGAGCTTGGCGAGCGCCTCCTGGGTATGGCCATATTCATCCATCAGCCTCTTGTAGGCCTCGGCCTCTTCGATCGCGTTGAGGTCGCGCCGCTGGATGTTCTCGAGCAGGGCGACCTCGAGCGTCTCCGAATCGGAGAAGTCGCGGACGATGACCGGGACCTCGTGGACGCGGGCGCGCTGGGCTGCGCGCCAGCGGCGCTCGCCGGCGACGATCTGGTAGCGGTGTCCGTGGGGGCGGACGACGATCGGCTGGATGAGCCCGCGCGCCCGGATGGACTCGGCGAGCTCCTCGAGCGCCTCCTCGTCGAAATGACGCCTCGGCTGGCCCAGGTGCGGCTCGATCGAGGAGACCGGCATCATCTGGATCCCGCCGCGCGGCGACGCGTCGCCTCCGGCCGTCGTCGAGACCGGCGCCTCCTGCGCCACCTCGCCGAGCAGCGACGAGAGGCCGCGGCCGAGGCCGGAGGGCCGCTTGCGGGAGGGGGCCTCGTCGCTCATGCCGCCGCCGCCGGCTTGGGCAGCCGCCCGATCAGCTCGCGCGCCAGCTGCATGTAGGCCTCGGAGCCCGGGCAGCGATGATCGTAGATCAGCGCCGGGATGCCGTGGCTCGGCGCCTCCGAGAGGCGGACGTTGCGCGGGATGACCGTCTCGAACACCACCTTGCCGAGGCAGGCGCGCACGTCCTCGGCGACCTGGGACGAGAGGTTGTTGCGCCGGTCGAACATCGTCAGGGCGACGCCGAGGATCGACAGCTCCGGGTTGAAGCGCGCGCGGATCCGCTCGATCGTCTGGAGGAGCTGGCTAAGTCCTTCCAAAGCAAAGAATTCCGTCTGCAGCGGAACGAGGATCGACTCGGCGGCGACCAGCGCGTTGATGGTGAGGAGACCGAGGCTCGGCGGGCAGTCGATCAGGCAGACGTCCCAGCGCGCCGCCACCGCATCGAGCGCGCGGTCGAGCCGGTGGGTCCGCTCCTCGAGCCCCACCAGCTCGATCTCCGCGCCGGAGAGGTCGACCGTCGCCGGCACCAGGTCGAGCCGCGGCACGCGGGTGGGCACCACCGCTTCGGCGGCGCCGCACTGGCCGGTGAGCACGTCGTAGCTGGAGAGGCCGCGCTGCGCGTGGGTAATGCCGAGGCCGGTCGAGGCATTGCCCTGGGGGTCGAGGTCGATGAGCAGCACGCGCCAGCCTGTGGCGGCGAGCGCGGTGGCGAGATTGATCGCCGTCGTCGTCTTGCCGACGCCGCCTTTCTGGTTCGCCACGGCGATCCGGATCATCGCGCCTTCTTTCCCTTCGCCTTGCGCTGGACGCCCGTTGCGACGAGGATCCCCGCATCCGCGTCGGTGAGGCTCTGTTCGAGACGGAAGTCACCCTGCCACGAAGCGCGCGCCGCTTCCAGTTCCGTCTTCGCGTTGCGTCCCTTGGGAAGCACCCAGATCGTCTCAGTCGTCGCGAAACGGGAGCCGAGGGCGAGCAGCTTGTCCAGCGGCGCGAAGGCGCGGGCGCTGATCACCTCGAAGGGCTGCGCCGGCACCGTCTCCGCCTTCCCGCAGACGATCTCCACCTTGTCAGAGACTCCGAGGACGTTAGCGGCGCGGGCGAGGAAATCCACGCGCAGGCGGCGCGCCTCTACCATCGTGACCCGCGCCGGGTGGAGCAGGGCGACGATCAGCCCGGGGAATCCGGCGCCGGTCCCCAGGTCGAGCCAGCTCCCCGCGTCCACCGGAACGAACCGAAGGAGCTGCGCGGAGTCGAGGATGTGGCGAGACCACAGCTGGCCCAAGGAAGCCCGGGAGACGAGGTTCTGACGCTCATTCTCGCTTCGCAGGAGGGCGGTGAAGGCCTCCAGGCGCTCCAGTGTTCCACGTGGAACATCGAGCGCGCCGCGCGCCTCGTCCTCCGTCATCATGCCGCCTGCCGGCGCGCGTGGACAAGGATCGCCGCGAGCGCCGCCGGTGTGATGCCGCGGACCCGGCGGGCGGCGCCAAGCGTCTCCGGCCGCGCCTGCGACAGACGCTCGACCATTTCGTTGGACAGCCCGGGCACGGCGGCATAATCGAGGCCGGCGGGCAGCCGGACAGCCTCGTCGCTTCGCAGCCGCGCCACCTCAGCCTGCTGCCGCTCGACATAAGGGGCGTAGCGATGGTCCTCGACCGCCTCCTCGACCAGCGCTCGCGGCGTCTCCCCAAGGTCCGGGACGATCCGCAGAAGCGCGGCAGCATCGAACTCCGGGAAGCGCAGCCAATCGGAAAGCGTCCGCCGAACGCCGTCGTCCCGGACAGCGGCTCCCGCTGCCTTCAGCGCGGAGGCGGGGTGAGTGGCCCTGAGCGCGCGCTCGATCCTGCCGCGCGCCGCCTGCCGCCCGGCGAAATGCGCTTGGCGCTCGGGTCCGACGCATCCAGCGGCGAGCGCCTTCGGCGTCAGCCGCGCTTCGGCATTGTCCGCGCGCAGGCGGAGGCGGAACTCGGCCCGGGCGGTGAGCATGCGATAGGGCTCGGTGACGCCCTGAAGGACCAAGTCGTCCACCATCACCCCGATATAGCTCTCGCTCCGGTCGAACAGGACGGGCGGACGAGCGCTGGCCCAGGCGGCGGCATTGAGCCCGGCGACCAGCCCCTGCGCGGCGGCTTCCTCATAGCCGGTCGTGCCGTTGATCTGCCCGGCGAGATACAGCCCTTCCACGTCGCGCACGGCGAGGGTCGAATCGAGGATGCGCGGGTCGACATGGTCGTACTCGACCGCATAGCCGGGCTGCAGGAGTTCCGCCCGCTCGAGCCCGGCCATCGAGCGCACCATCGCCTGCTGCACATCCTCGGGCAGCGACGTCGAGATGCCGTTCGGATAGACGGTGGCGTCGTCGAGCCCCTCCGGCTCGAGGAAGACCTGGTGCCCGTCGCGGTCGCCGAAGCGGTGGACCTTGTCCTCGATCGAGGGGCAATAGCGCGGACCCGTTCCGCTGATCTCGCCGGCGAAGAGCGGCGAACGGTCGAGCCCGGCGCGGATGATGTCGTGGGTCCGCGCGTTGGTGCGGCTGATCGCGCAGAAGAGCTGCGGAGCCGGGCGACCGGGGCTCAGCGGCGACATGGTCCAGTCGTCGGCGTCGCTCTCCTGCCGCTCGAGGGCGGCCCAGTCGATCGTCCGTCCGTCGAGCCGCGGCGGAGTCCCGGTCTTGAGGCGGGCGAGCGGCAGGCCGAGGGTGCGAAGCTGCGCGGCCAGCGCGGTCGCCGCCCGCTCGCCTACGCGCCCGCCGGCACAGCTCGTCATTCCGAAATGCAGCTTTGCGCCGAGGAAGGTGCCGGTTGCCAGCACGACGGCCTTCGCCCGGACCTGCACGCCGGAAGCAAGCGTGATGCCGTCGACGCGGCGGCCGGCGAGGATCAGTGCGCTTGCCTCCCCTTCCACGACGGTAAGGCCCCGCTCCGCACCGATCATGCCTTGCACGGAGCGCTTGAAGAGACGGCGGTCCGCCTGCACGCGCGGGCCGCGCACTGCGGCGCCCTTGCTCGCGTTGAGCATGCGGTAGTGGATCCCGGCGACGTCGGCGGCGCGGCCGATGAGGCCGTCGAACGCGTCCACCTCCCGCACCAGATGGCCCTTGCCGAGCCCGCCGATGGCGGGGTTGCACGACATGGTGCCGATCTGCTGGCGCGTGAAGCTCACCAAGGCGACGGACGCCCCCATGCGCGCCGCGGCGGCGGCGGCTTCGCAGCCGGCATGGCCTCCCCCCACCACGACGATATCGAAACTCTGCCTCACGTGCGCGGCTCTACATGTTCCACGTGGAACATTGAACAGGTCACTTGCCGATGCAGAAGCGGCCGAACAGCGCGTCAAGCATGTCCTCAATGCCGCCGCGCCCGGTGACCCGGTCCAGCGCCGTACGCGCCACGCGCACGGCTTCGGCCGCGAGCACGAGGTCGGCGAGCTCCACCGCCTGCTGCAGGGCGTCGGCGGCCTCCCGGATGGCCTCTCGATGACGGGCATTGACCGCGACATCGCTTTCGCCGGGCAGCAGGGCCCGCGCGCGGGATATCAGCAGCGTGACGAGACGGTCCATGCCTTCGCCGGTTTCGGACGAGACGTGGACCTCCGCCGCCGGATCCGGCTCAGCAATGTCGATCTTCGACTGGACGATCAGCGCCTGCTCCGGACGCGGGCAATCGGCTGGCGGACCGAGCCAGACGAGGAGATCCGCCGAGGCAAGGCTTTCGCGCGCACGGGCGACCCCGATCTCCTCGATTTCGTCCGCCGCCTCCCGCAATCCCGCCGTGTCGACCAGCACGAACGGCGTTCCGCCGATCGCCGTCGGCGCCTCGATGAGATCGCGCGTCGTCCCGGCAATGGCGGAGGTGATCGCCGCCTGCCTTCCTGCCAACCAGTTGAGAAGGCTGGACTTTCCAGCGTTCGGCGGGCCCGCGACGACGACTCGGACGCCGTCCCGTAGCTGTTCGATCGGCGGCGCGGCGAGCACGCCTGAAAGCTCCGTCCGAAGCGCCTCGGCCGAGTCGCGCCAGCCGGGGGGCAGCGCCTCCCCCACCTCGCCTTCGTCGGAGAAGTCGATCACCGCCTCCAGCTGCGCGGCGAGTGCGGTCAGCCGCTCCTGCCAGGCCGCGACGAGGCGGCTGAGCGTGCCTCCTGCCAGCGACAGCGCTGCGCGGCGCTGCGATTGCGTCTCCGCCTCGAGAAGGTCGGCAAGGCCCTCCGCCTCCGCAAGGTCGATGCGGCCGTTCTCGAAGGCGCGGCGGGTGAACTCTCCGGCTTCGGCGGCGCGCAGCCCCTCCACCCGCGCAAGCGCCGCCAGCACGGCTGCGACCACCGCCCGGCCGCCGTGCAGGTGGAGCTCGGCAATCTCCTCGCCGGTCGCGCTCGCCGGCGCCGGGAAGGAGAGGACGAGCGCGCGGTCCAGCAACGCCCCATCCGCCGGATCCCGCAAGGGAGCGAGGGTGGCGACCCGCGGTGGCGGACGCTTGCCGCTGAGCGCCTCCAGCGCCGCCCCGGCGCGCGGCCCGCTGATCCGCACGACGGCAAGCGCGGCGGGCGGACTTCCGGTGGAGAGGGCGTAGATCGTATCAGCCGTCACGCCGGCCGCTCATGCCCTCGAGCATCGACTTCCACATCTGCATGCCGGCCTCGCTCATCGGCCCCCATTGGCGCGCGAGCTCGACGAAGCTCTCCGGCGAGACGCCCTCCGTCACGGCCTTGGTCATCCTCTCGACATATGCCTGGTGGACCGGCGTGAGGTCCGGAAGGCCGAGGAAGCGGCGCGCCTCCTCGGGCGTGCAGTCGACGTCGACGCTGATCTTCATGGCCCTTGGCTCCTCTTGATTCGCAACCGCTATGTGTACCAAGGCCGCCGCGAGACAAGGAGGAGAGACGATGGCGACGATCCGCATCGAGACGCTCGACGGCAGCGGCAGCTTCGACGCCTATCTGGCGGAGCCGCAGGGCGCGCCCCGCGGCGCCATCGTCGTGATCCAGGAGATATTCGGCGTCAACGAGGGTATCCGCCGCAAGTGCGACGGCTGGGCGGCGAGAGGCTACCTCGCCCTTGCGCCCGACCTGTTCTGGCGCCTGGAGCTGGGCGTCGAGCTCGATCCGGACGTCGAGCCCGAGTTCAAGCGCGCGCTCGACCTTATGGGCCGCTTCGACCAGGACCAGGGGGTGGAGGACATCGAGGCCACGATCCGCGCTGCCCGGGCGCGGCTGCCCGAAGGCGGCAAGGTGGGCGTCGTCGGCTACTGCCTCGGCGGCCGCCTCGCCTACATGACGGCGGCGCGCACCGACGTGGACGCCAGCGTCGGCTATTATGCCGTCGGGCTGCCCAACATCCTCCACGAGAAGAACGCGATCGCGAAGCCGCTCCTCCTCCACGTCGCCGGCGCCGATCATTTCGTGCCGCCCGACCAGCAGCAGGCGATGCACGAAGGCTTGGGCGACCACCCGCGCGTGACGCTCGTCGACTATCCGGGCGAGGATCACGGCTTCGCGGCGGAGATGGGCAAGCGAAGGAGCGAGGAGGCCGCGCGGCGCGCCGATTCGAAGACGGAGCAATTCTTCGCCGAGCATATCGGGTGACCGCCCCCTACGCCGTCGCCTTCGCGGAAACCGGGGGGCCGGACGTCCTCCGCGTCGGCGCTATCGACATCCCCCGGCCCGGACCGCGGCAGGTGCTGGTCCGGAACGAAGCGGTCGGGCTCAACTATATCGACACCTATCACCGCTCCGGCATCTACATCGTGCCGCTTCCCTCCGGGCTGGGGAATGAGGGCGCAGGCGTGGTGGAGGACGTCGGCGAGGGCGTGGAGGAGTTCCGCACTGGGCACCGCGTCGGTTACTTCACAGGGCCCCTGGGTGCCTATTCGACACACCGGCTGGTCGATGCCGACCGCCTCGTGCGGCTTCCCGACGCCATCTCCTTCGAAGACGCGGCGGCGGTGATGCTGAAGGGCGCGACGGCCGAATATCTGATCGAGCGCTGCGCCCGGGTGCAGCCCGGCGAGGCGGTGCTGGTCCACGCGGCGGCCGGCGGCGTCGGCTCGATCCTGGTGCCGTGGCTGAAGGCGATCGACGCGGTGGTGATCGCCCATGCCGGCGACAGCCGCAAGGCGGCGCTGGCGAAGGAGCTCGGCGCCGACCACGGCCTCTGCTGCCCGATGGACGACCTCGCCGCGGAAGTGCGCGCGCTGACCGACGGCAAGGGCGTTCCGATCGTCCTCGACGGAGTCGGCGCGGCAAGCTGGACGGCCTCGCTCGGCTCCGTCGCCCGCCGCGGCCTCATCGTCAGCTACGGCAACGCCTCGGGCCCGGTGCCGCCCTTCACCGCGCTGGACCTTGTCGCCGCCGGCTCGATCTTCGTCACCCGCCCGACGCTCGGCGACTATTGCACCAACGCCGAGGAGATCCGCGCCTCCGCCGCGCGGGTGTTCGAGCTGGTGGAGAAGGATATCGTCAAGGTCCGGATCGGCGCCCGGTTTCCGCTCCGGGAGGCGGCAGACGCTCACCGGGCGATCGAATCGCGCGCGACGACGGGATCGACTATCCTGGTGCCGTGACCTGCCGGGGAAGGGGAAAAGCGTGAGACCTTTCGACCGCAAGCCGCTGCACAATCTTTGCCTTGCAGCTGCGCTCGCCACCTTGCCCATGACCGCCCAGGCGGCGCAGCCGGAGGCGTTGCGCCTCCTCAAAGCCGCCGCGGCCGCGCAAGGCGGGGAGGCGCAGCTCCGCTCGATCCGCTCGGTGCGCTGGCGCACGCAGGGCTACCGCAACATGGTCGAGCAGTCCGAACGGCCCGAAGGCCCCTACATTCCGGAATTCAGGACGACCGACGAAGTCCACGACCTCGCCTCCGGTCGCTTCCGCAGCGTCGCCGAGATCGCCCAGACGGATTCGCACTTCCGGACCGGCATCGTCGCCGACAAGGGCGCGGCGATGCGGATTGCGGGGTCCGCCCGCGGGCCCGGCAACGCCGACGCGCTCGCCTCCGCCCGCGAAGCGCTGGCGCTCAGTCCGGAGCGCGTCCTGATCACCGCGCTCGACGCGCCGGATGTCCGGCTCGAGCGGCCGGAGGTGCTTCAGTCGGTGCCGCAGGACGTCGTCCGCTTCACCTTCGACGGCGCGCCGGTCCGGCTCTTCCTCAACCGCTCCACCCACCTCCCGACGGCTGTCGACTATTCCGGACCCCTCGCCCGCGACGGCTACTGGCGCCTTCTCGGCGACACGACGATGCGGACCTACTTCAGCTTCTGGTGGCTCGGCGAGCGCGGCATTCGCCTGCCGCTGCAATCGGACGTGTACCGCAACGGCCTTCCGGACACGACGGCGCTGGCGTCCTCGGTCGCCGTCGACAAGCCGCTCCCCGAAGCGGACATGGCGATACCCGACGACATTCGCGCCAAGTTTGCGGTGGTCGCGCGCGCCGCCGCCACCCCTCAGGCGCCCGTGCTGCAAGCCCCGGTCGAGGCCGCGCCGGGAGTCTTCCTCATCCCCGGCGCCTGGAACGTGGTCCTGGTCGGCCAGGCCGACGGCGTCGTCGTCATCGAGGCGCCGATCTCGTCGATTTATTCCGAGCAGGTCATCGCCCGCGCCGCCACCTTGTTTCCCGAAAAGCGGATCAAAGCGGTGGTGACCACGTCCGACGCCTGGCCGCATTTCGCCGGCATCCGCCCCTATGTCGGGCGGGGCATTCCCATCTACGCGCTCGACCTCAACCTGCCGATCCTGACGCGCTTCGCCGCCCAGTCCTTCACCGCCGCGCCCGATGCACTGCAGAAGAGCCGCAGGAAGCCGATCTTCCGGACGGTTTCGTCGCAGACGACGATCGGCAGCGGAGCGACCAGGATCGACCTCTACCCGCTCCGCGGCGAGACCAGCGAGCGGCAGATGATGGCCTATTTCCCGGCGCTGAAGCTGCTCTACGGCAGCGATCCCTTCCAGCAGGTGGCGGACGGGTCCTTCCGCTCGAGCCAGGCGGTCAGCGAGCTCGTCGACGCGGTGGCGAGGGAACGCCTCGCGCCCGAGAGGTTCATGATGATGCACGTCCGGGTGACGCCGTGGCAGAGCCTGCTTGCGGCTCTGGACCCGGCGAAGCTCCGGTTCCCGGGAGCGTCCGAACCCTAGGCGAGCAGCCGGGCCGTCGGGCCGAACTGGTGGGCGCCTTCCCAGATCATCTTGGCTGCCACATAGAGGATCATCGCGAGGCCGCCCCAGGCGATCCAGTGGAAGCGCTGGACCAGCTTGGCGACGAGGTTGGCGGCGAGGCCCATGAACGTCACCGACAAGGCGAGGCCGATGAACAGGACCGCCGGGTGGTCGCGCGCCGCCGCGGCGACGGCGATGACGTTGTCGAGGCTCATCGAGAGGTCGGCGAGCGTGACCTGGAGCGCAGCCCGAAGGAAGGTCTTGGTCCTCGGCGGGCCTTCGACCGCGGCCGTGTCCGGGTCGTCCGCCTCGACGGGCTTCGAGGGCCGCAGCTCGCGGTACATGTTGTAGGCGACCCAGAGGAGGAGGAGGCCGCCGGCGAGCAGCAGGCCGGTGATCCTGAGGAGCTGCGTCGCCACCAGCGCGAAGCCGATCAGGAAGACCAGCGCCATGCCGACGCCGAGCATGATCACCTTGCGCCGCTCCCGCGCCGGCAGGCCCGAGGTCAGCGTGCCCATGATGACGACGTTGTCGCCGGCCATGGTCAGGTCGATGAGGATCACCTGCCCGAGGGTGAGCAGGCCGGCCGCGGTGAAGATGTCGGCGAAATCGAACATGCCCGCCGAACGCCCCGACGCCGCCTAGGAGTTCATCGAGGCGAAGAAATCCTCGTTGGACTTGGCGTCCTTCATCTTGTCGAGAAGGAACTGCATCGCGTCGACCGTGCCCATCTGCATGAGGATACGGCGAAGCACCCACATCTTGGCGAGCGTGCCCTGGTCGACCAGCAGCTCCTCCTTGCGGGTGCCGGACTTGCCGACGTCGAGGGCCGGGAAGATGCGCTTGTCCGCGACCTTGCGGTCGAGCACGATCTCCGAGTTGCCGGTGCCCTTGAACTCCTCGAAGATCACCTCGTCCATCTTCGAGCCGGTGTCGATGAGGGCGGTGGCGATGATCGAGAGCGAGCCGCCCTCCTCGATATTGCGGGCGGCGCCGAAGAAACGCTTCGGCCGCTGCAGCGCGTTGGCGTCGACGCCGCCGGTCAGCACCTTGCCCGACGACGGCACCACCGTGTTGTAGGCGCGGCCGAGGCGGGTGATCGAATCGAGCAGGATCACCACGTCCTTCTTGTGCTCGACGA
>Ga0157369_10011316_pt1 | contig 10134 bp, 8 predicted proteins | sample C25metaG_FD_113461 | JGI IMG/M metagenome (GOLD analysis project Ga0157369, IMG submission 113461) | Corn rhizosphere microbial communities from Kellogg Biological Station, Michigan, USA - C2-5 metaG | ecosystem: Host-associated > Plants > Roots > Rhizosphere > Soil | place: USA: Michigan...
CCGGCATTGGTATTTACGGCGTCATGGCCTACGTCGTCAGCCAGCGCACTCGCGAGATCGGCGTCCGCATGGCCCTAGGCGCCACTCGTGGACGCGTCGTCAAAACGGTGGTCCTTGAAGGCCTTCGCCCGGTAGTCGCTGGGGTGGCGATCGGCATTGCCGGCGGCGCGGGCGCGTCGCTCCTGCTCCATCGCACCCTTACTTCCCCAGGCTCGCTCGACTTGCTCTACGGTGTTCCCTACTACGACCCGCTCACGTTCCTCGCAATCACCGCTTTCCTCATTGCGATTTCCCTCGCGGCCAGCGTCGTTCCATCCCTCCGCGCTGTGCGCGTAAACCCGGTCGAAGCTCTCCGCTATGAATGACCCTTGCCCTCGCACTTAGCCGAGAACCAGCAGATCCCGGTAGCTAAACGCGAAAAGGAGTGCTGGAAGCTAGACCCAATATCATCAGGGCGATAACTCATTTGGCTTGATTGGCGACGCAGTGGCTCAGCGTTGATTATCAGGGAGGAGTTTCTTCTCCAACCCGCATGAGGAACTTACTCGGCGGAGATGGAAACTTATAGAAAATCTAAAGAGTTATCCTTACGCGGCAAGCCGCATCACTTACCGGAAAAACCCGCCTGCGATCACCTCTGTGCCTGCACGAGGTATTAGGACCGGCAAAGTCTGCGAAGTCGAATCTTCACAATGAAATGACAGTTGACAATTCTCCTTGATTGTAGTCAAGTGAGGACCACTGTATCTCCTTTCCCTTCGCTCGCCGACTGGAACCCTGGTCCAACAGTCCGCGGCTACGTTGTTCTTCGAGGGCGAACTATATATCCGCACAGGGCCCCCGATACCGCGGGTCGCTCTCCCCCCAAAATCAGTCCCTCACATAGCGAAAAGGAGAAGATGTCCTATGCCTTCCAAAAGCTCGGAAAAGAATACTCCCCAGCCAGACCGGATTCCTCTCACCAAACTCCAGGCGCAACGCCTTGCCGGTCTTAGCGGGTTGAAAGCAGATGCGCTGGTTGAGAAATCCATTGCCCACCTGAAAGAAACATATCCCTGGGGCATCGATCCCATATGGCTCGGGTTTCGCAGAATCTGCGGACGCGTTGTGACCAAGGACCCTGCTACCGGCACCGAACTTCCCGTGCCGTATGCCACGGTTCACGTCGAAGATACCGACTGTAACCTGATCGCGTACTTTCCCCAGGCCTATCCCTGGGGCTGGTATTTCCCGTTCCGCTGCCATCGCGAAGAGATCGCCTCGGTCAAAACCGATAGCTGTGGTCGGTTTTGCGTGTGGGTTCCACGATTCGACATCGACTGGATCCTTCGGTGGCGCCGCGAGCGGATCTGCTACCCCAATATCTTTATCAAGCCGAATCTGATCGACATCCTGAAGTATGTCGTCGAAGGCAAGATTCCCTTCCCCGGCCCTGGCCCGGATCCCGGTCCTCTGATGGAAAATCTGGGACCCGACGTCATGAAACGCGTGCGAGACCTGGTGGGGGATACCGTTGCGTCCCGCCTCAATGTTCTGCAGGCGAATGTCGCTTTCGGCCGCAATTCCACTGCGCGCGACCAGTTCCTGTCGTCGCCCGCTTTCTCGCAAAAGATGGCGCCGCCGCTTCCTCCCGAGTTCCACCCGCAGGCATCGCCTGACGTGGATGCAAAACGTGCCCATACCCGCGTGCGCAACACCCTCGCTGCCCGGCTGCATGTGGACGAGGCCCACCTGTCTGAATTCCAGGCTGACCGCTTCGTCGGCCCGTTCTGGCGCTGCTTCGATATTTTCCTGCCGGAGTGGACCACCATCCTCGACGTTCCCGACATCACCTTCCGCGTCACCCAGGATGTGAATGGAGATGGAGTCGAAGAGAACATCTATTCGGAAAGCTACTTCGATGTGCGCTGGGACGATACCTCTACCAGCGATGTCACTCTCTATGCTTCTCCGTGGGCTCTCACCAGCACGGTTTGCGACGCGCCGGTAGTGCCCTGCGGCAACGCTCCCGAGATCCTCTTCGTGGGGCTCATGTCGCTTACCAACCAACCCTCTCCCGTCGATCCCTACATCGACAACACAACCGGATTCGCGCGACGGCCCAACCGCCCGCACCCATCCGGCGATTTTGTCGACCTCAATCCGCATCCCCTGGCAACGGCGCCGTTCTGTTCCACGCTGCAGCTCTATGGCTGCACACGAATTTCAAAGGCAGCGTTCTACCGCGTGAGATACAGTACCGGCGGCTCGCCCTTGCTGCCCTTTGTCGGCATGACCTGGCCCCTGAATCGCGGCATTGGAGGACCGCCCTGGGAGATCTGGCCATCGTCGGACCCGCAAGGCTGGTATCAGGTAATCAACCCCGCCGACAACTGGTTCCCGCCCGACCTGTTGCTGGAGTGGTATACACCAGCGTGGTCCAACGGACTCTACACCCTGGAAGTACAAGTGGCCGATGCGGGAAAAACCATCCTCGCCACCTCCGCGCAGGTGAGTTTGTTTATCGATAACTCTGCACCTGTGGCGCAATTCAACGCCTTGCGTTGGCGCTTCTCCGGCGGTTCCTGGAACAACCTTTCGCTCATCTGTCCTGTAATAGCTCGGGGCGTAACACCGCAGGATATTGAAGTGGAAGTGGACTACAGCGTGCTCGCCAACCACCTGCGTTCGGTTGCTCTGAATCAATTCGGGTGCGGCGGGGGTGACATGGCGCTCCAATCCGCACTCTCCACCGCGCAACACTGGCACACCGGGCCAGGGGACAATTCCGTTGTTCAAACCGCCCGGTATTCACTCTCCCATCTGAGCCTTCCCGGATCCTACGGCTTCTCCATCGATGCCGCGAGCCGCGCGTTCAATCCCGCCGGGGGTGACGCCGGACACCTGGTCGACTGGAACTACGATCCGGTCTACATCCACGTCACACCGCAGATCGACATCGCGATCGTCAACGCATAACCAACTCCACGCTCAGCGATACTCGCGTCGGATGGGCCTTGAGCCCATCCGCCGCGTCGGGGGCAATTGTGAATGGAGGATATTTCAAGCTTCTTCTCGCTGCGCTTGCGGTGTGGCGTGTGTCACACCTCCTGGCTCGTGAAGATGGCCCATGGGACATTCTTGCGAAGTTCCGCCACTTTGCAGGACCTTTGTTCAACTGCATTTATTGCCTGAGCGTCTGGGTAGCCATTCCCGCCGCCCTGTGGTTCCGGGCGTCGTGGGTGGATTCCATCTTTTTGTGGCTGGCTGTCTCCGGCGCGGCGTGCCTTCTCGATCGCCTCACCCCGGAGCCCGTCGTGATTGAACACCTTACCGCGGACGCAGTTCCAGGCGGGCCGGGTGAAGGCGAGAGGATCTGAGATGTCTTGTTGCGGCAAGAATCAAAGCACCCGAATTCCGCGCTATCAATCCGTCACCCCGGCGACCCCTCCCCAGGCGCCTGTACATGGCGTTTCATTGCGCTACATCCGGGCATCCGCCATTCTCGTTCGCGGCCCTCGCACCGGCCGCGTTTATACCTTCACACCCGAATCTCCCGAGCAGGACGTCGCGCCTGCCGATGTGGAAGTGTTGTTGCGAACGGGGCTGTTCACGGCTGGTGGATGAAGCGGCCGGCTTCCCTGGTTCGCTCAGTGCACATTGGCAACGCCGCCCCGAGAGGCCTTGAGCCAGTCGTAGAAGCAGTGCTCCATTTCCCCGCTCCAGTTGGCGTTGACAGGGTCGGACGTGAGCTCGTCGATAACCCCGATATCCTCGCGCATGAGGCTGACCAGCAGGTTGAGCTGGTCTGAGAATCCCAGTATCCGCGAAAGAGAGTTGAAGGCGGCCCGGCTGGCCTCGTCGTGGACGGTCAGGCTCGAGTGCAAGTCGGCAGTATCCTGGGTGAATTCGGTAAAGAGCTCGTAGAAAGCCTGAAACTTCTGGGCTAGGGTTACGCTGGATTCCGGAGAAGATGTCATCGGTTCGGCCCCCTGGGGAAAATTGGGATGAAGAGAGTCTAGGACGAATCCTCCACAGGAAATGTGATCTTCATCACACAGGATTTCGTGGCAGGAAACGCCGTGCCAGAAACTTCTATAGCGCGGCGGCCATTTCATTGAGAATGGCTTCGGCGACGCCGGCGGGATCGGCGGCCTGCGTGATCGGCCGGCCCACCACCAGGTAGCTTGCGCCGCTGCGCAGCGCATCGGCCGGGGTGGCGACGCGCATCTGGTCGCCCACCACGCTTCCGGCAGGGCGGATGCCGGGGATGACGAGCGTGGCATCCGGGCCGGCGAGCGTCCGCAGAGCCTGCACCTCTTGCGCGGAGCAGACGAACCCGCGAATGCCCGCGGCCAGTCCCATGCGGGCCAGCAGGTCCACCTGTTCGGCGGGAGAGTGGTCGATGCCAATGGCCTCAACCTGGGCCGAATCCATGCTGGTCAGCACCGTGACTGCCAGCAGTTCGGGCGGGTTGGCGCACCCTTCCGCAGCCTCCTTCGCCGCCGCAAGCATAGCGGGGCCGCCGGCGGCGTGCAGTGTGAGCATGCGCGCGCCCAGCGAAGCGGCCGATCGAACCGCGCTTGCCACCGTGTTGGGAATGTCGTGGAGCTTGAGGTCGAGGAAGACAGAATAGCCGCGGCGCAAAATCGGTTCGAGCACGGATGGCCCGGCGGCCACGAAGAGCTCGAGCCCCACCTTGAACCAGGCGCAGGTGTCGTCGAGCCGTTCGACGAGCAGCTCGGCGGCGCGGGCGTCCGGGACGTCGAGAGCGACGATGAGGCGGCTGCGGGCAGCTTCGCGATCGGTGCTCGACAAAGAATCTCGCGTAACGCGGTAGGCAGGCTGGTCCATCGGCATCCCTTTTATCGTAGGGCAGGAAGGGCCGTTCCTCACTTGGAAATCTCACTCCCACCGAAGACGCGCCGACCGCCGTCGAGCTGTTGGTTACTCCGTTGTTACGAATGGTGCCAGAAGGCGTGATATAAATCACATCCATCTCACATTGTGAAGCATAAATTGCTTGAATGAAAGTTAATGGGTCCCAGGTACGGTCGGCCATCGAGAAGGGCCAGTTAGCTCCAGTCTTTCAGCCGATCATAGATCTCCGCATGGGCAGGGCATTCGGGTTTGAGGTGCTGGCACGCTGGAACCATCCCCTGCACGGCCTGATTCTGCCCAGCAACTTCATTGGCCTTGCGGAACAATGCGGATTGATCGACAGCCTCACCGAGCAAATTCTGCATAAGGCGTTCGTTGCCGCCACGCGGGCGGGGCAGGACACCCGGCTCTCAGTGAATATCTCGCCCTTGCAATTGCGGAATCGCAGAGTGGCTTCGCGGCTGAAGCGGCTGTGCCGCGACACAGGGATGGCGCCCGATCGTGTGACCGTTGAGATTACGGAAAGCGCGATTATCGACAACGTCCGAATGGCTCTACGAGTGGCCGAAGACCTGAAGGCGATGGGTTGTCATCTGTCGCTCGATGACTTTGGAACGGGCTACTCGAGCCTGATCCATTTAAAGGCGCTGCCGTTCGACGAGCTAAAAATTGACCGCAGTTTTGTGAGTGAAATCACGAGCCGTCGGGAGAGCCGAAGAATCGTAAGCTGCGTTCTCGAAATGGGCCATGCGCTCGGGCTGCGGACGGTCGCCGAGGGTGTGGAGACCGAAGAACAGTGCGAATTGCTCTTCCGGCTGGGGTGCCATGCGGGCCAGGGCTGGTTATACGGCAAGCCCATGCCCGAGCGGAACTTGTGCTCGGTGAAGGTCTGCGGACAGGCCTGCAATTGTCCGGGTGTCGAGAGAAGGAGCGAGAAGCCAGCCCCGCTGAGGAGAGCCGCCGCGGAACTGGCGGCGCAATTGAACGCGCTTTACACCGGCGCACCGGTTGGCCTTTGCCTGCTGGATACGAAGTTACGCTATGTAACTATCAACCGCCACCTGGCGGACATGAATGGCGTCTCAGAGCAGGAACACATCGGCAGAACGCCGCAGGAAATGGTCCCGCAAATCTATGCCGCGCTGGAGCCGCATTTACGTTCTGCTCTTCGAGAAGCGAGAACCTCCTCTTTTGAGGTGCACAGCCCACTAGGCGATGGCAACATCACCTACTCGGTCACGTGTGCGCCGGTCTTCGATGAGGCCGCGGAGATGATTGGGATATCGGCGGCTGTGGTGGATGTGACCGACCGGGTACGCGCGGAACGCGAGCTTAACCACCGGATGGAGTATTACCGGAGCGTAGTGGGGGTCAGCCCATTGATGCATTGGCTGGCTGACTGCGACATGAACATGGTGGAGGTCAGCCCGAAGTGGCTCGAGCTGACGGGGCTGTCGGAGCAGGAGAGCCTCGGATTACGTTGGCTGCAGGCCATCCATCCTGACGACCTGGCGGTGCGAGCGGGACATGTGTTTAAGGCAATGCAGGCCTGCGGGCCGTTCGAGGCGCATTATCGAGTGCGCACCAAGAACGGCGAATGGAAGTGGATGCACAGTAAGGGCTGGCCGCGCTTTACGGGCACCGACCAACTTAGCGGGTGGTCTGGATATCTGCTTGATGTGGAGGAACATCGTCAGGAGAGCGAGCGGATGCTGGACTGCACGGAGATTCCCACCGAGCGGTTTGCCGCAAGTCCGACGGTACACTGATTCGCGCTCCGCTTGAAGGTCCGCTCCTCACGCGGCACTCTAGCTGCCCTACAATATGGAACAGAGCCTTCAGCGTGTGCATTCGGGGCTCAGCGTCAGTCCAAAGGAGCCGGCGGTTGAGCGGATGTCGGGTTACCGGGCTGGTGCTGCTCCTGCTGGCCGCGGTCGTCAGCGGGACAGCCGAGGTGCACACCCACCCCCTGAACCGCGATCCCTTGGTCCGCGAGGCCTTCCAGCATTTTTACGACCTCGATTACCCCGGAGCCGTGGAGCGATTCGAGCGAGTGAAAGCCGCGCATCCTGGAGATCCCCAGGCCACGGCATTGCTGCTCGAAGCCGTGGTGTTCGAGGATCTTTACAAGCAGGACCTGCTCGACACCACCTTTTACGCTAACGACGGATTTCTCACCGGGCATCACGCCACTCGCGAAGATCCCCAGGCGCGCGACCGGATCTTTCAACTGGCCGACGAAGCCGTACACCAGGCCGACGTCCTCCTCGAGCACAACTCCAGGGATGTGAACGCGCTCTACGCCAGGGGGTGGACGCGCGCGCTCAAATGCGCCTACATGGCGATGGTGGAGCGCAGCTTTTCAGGCGGATTTCGCCTCGCGGGCAAGGCCAAAGACGACGAGGAACGGGTGCTCGAGCTCGATCCCAACTACGTCGACGCCAAGCTGGTGGTGGGCGTGTATGAGTACGTGGTGGGCGCCCTGCCCGGCCCCTTCAAGTTCCTCATCGGATTCATCGGCATAGGCGGATCGAAGAAGACAGGCATGGCCATGCTGCACGACGTCGCGGCACGCGGCATTTCAAATTCAGTGGAGGCGCGGACCGTGATCGCCCTCTTCCTGCGGCGCGAGGGCAAATACCGTGGAGCCATCGACGTGGTGAAAACGCTCGAGACCCAGTATCCCCGTGACTACTTGTTCGCGCTCGAAGAGGCCAACCTGCGCAAAGACGCCGGCGAAGGCATGGCCGCGGTCGACGCCTACCGACTCGTGGTTGCCAACGCCGAAAGGCCCGGCTACTACGCCTCGGCGCGCCTCGAGCTCACGTTTTTCGGGTTGGGCGACGCACTGCGCGGGCAGCGCCACTACGGCGAGGCGGCGAAGTCCTATGAGCAGGCGGCCTTTACTGAAAATGTAGGACCGGAACTCAAGATCCGCTCCCTCGTCGCGGCCGGCCAATGCCACGACCTCCTCCACGAGCGCGATCTGGCCAAACGCGACTACCGCATGGCCATCGACACCGGACCATCCACCTCGCGAGCCGACGCAGCCCGCAAGTACTTGCGCACCCCGTACACCGGCATGTGAATCACCGCCCCGCCCCAAAACGCGTAAGCCCCTGCGGTCTTTTGCACGACTCTGTCCGCCGCCCTCTGTCGGAGAACTCCCATCCACCATTCCCGGATCGAGCGTTCGACATTCCCAGAACCGGAAGGCACCAGCTCCAGGGTACGAACGTTCCTGCAGATTCCATGCCGTCTCTTCTATCCCGTTTACCCCGGGGATATAATCCGCCTAATTCCAGATACGAGTTTTGAGCTGAGCAATGGCGCCCCACCCATTGCTCGTGAGCGCCGATGACCGTATCTCGAATTCCCAATGGGCCCGGGGGTCGGAAGGGACGTGGAATGAAAAGGCTCGTTTTCCTTATCGTATTCACCCTGTTCGCAACGGCCTCAGGCATCGCGCAGTTCGCGCCATTGACAACGACAACACCAACCGTCGCATCGTTCACCGGAACATACAGTTGGCAGGCCGCCAATCTGAAGGACTACTCGGTTGCCTATAACATGCAGGGTCAGCAAGTGGGATTCTGCAATGGCGCAGTGGTCGGATACGGCTGCTGGGACGCACAAACCTTCAATTTGCTGGCTGGCACCATTGTCGCGAACGGCGCCGGCCGCCTGACCGGCACCGTCACCGAAACCCGGGACCCCAATAGCTACAAGTGCAATCCCAAAGAGAATCCAACCAGTCCCTGTCCCGTCATGGTGCCATCGGGACACGTATTTTCCATGACCACCGCTTACAAGACCGGCTACACAGTCGACTACACGGTGGGGTCGGCGACCAGGACGTTCCAGGCCGTGAGAGCAAGCACCGGCAAAGCGCCAAATTGGGCTACCAGCGGCGGAAACATCTGCAACAACGGAAATCTTTCCACTTGTTCCTGGACGCAGATACCCCAAAGCCTCACCAACAACAGCTCGAATGCCAGCGTAATGAATTTCTCCGGCACCTATACCGTCAACTCCAGCGGCACCGGTGTCATGACGTTCACGGTCACCGGGTGCAGCAACTGCGGTACCGTCCAGCTTCAGTTCACCGTACCGCCGGTAAGCGCCCTCGGGCAGACTATTCCCATCAACGGACTCAGCGCTCTCGGGAACTCGAACCCCATGGTGGGTACCGCGGTGCGCATCAAATAACGCTGTCGAATTGAGCCCCGGGGATCCCTCGCGAGGAATCCCCGGAAGCAGAGCAGCCGGCCGATGCGCCCCTCCATCCTGGCGCACGCCTCGCAATCCCTGCCTCCACAGCGGTCCTGCCTCTGGACGTCCAAGCCCCCTCGTTCGACAATGGAACTGAGTCCGTTCGTGTTCCGTATCAAGGTCTGAGAGCGCGAGGAGGTTCGACCCAATGGCTGTCTTCTGTCATCAATGCGGAACGGGGTTGCCGGCAACGGCGCGATTCTGCTCCAACTGTGGTGCGACCGTGTTTGTGTCGCCCCCTGCGCCCAGCCGGCCGCTGATGCGCCCCCTGGCGGGCCGCCAGATTGCAGGCGTCTGCATGGCACTGGCCCGGTCGAACGGCTGGGATGTGAGCGTGATCCGCATCATCGCCATCCTGGGATTCTTCTTTTCCGGCGGCGTCGTCGGAGTGGCGTACCTGGCGGGCTGGATCGGCATCCCTGAAGAGCCGCTCCCCATGCCGGGAGTCCCTCCTCCCAACCTATGACGGCGGCTTACATATCCGGCGGCACCCGGCTGCGATACGTGCAGCTGGGTGCCGGCACGCCCGTGGTGTTCCTCCACCCGACGCCACTGAACCACGAATACTGGCTCCCCATGCTGGCCGAACTTCCCGGCGTGCTGGCCATTGTCCCCGACCTGCGCGGCCACGGCGTCTCCGAACTCGGCGACCTGCCCGTTGGCGGATTTACTCGCGTCCCCAACGCCCCGGTGCTGACCATGGCGCAACTCGCGCAAGACGTGCTGGTGCTTCTGGACTCGCTCAAGTTGGAAACCGCCGTCTTTGTCGGCTGCTCCATCGGCGGATACGTCCTGCTGGAGCTGTGGCGCCAGGCCCCGGAGCGCATGCGTGGGCTCGCATTCGTCTGCTCAAAGCCCCAGCCCGATGCCGAGGCGGGACTCGCCAAGCGCGCGGAGAATATCGCCCGGGTTCAGCGCGAAGGCGCGCACGGCTTCCTCGACACCATGGCCGGCACGCTGCCTGGAGCGACCACGCGGGAACGCAATCCTCAGCTCATTTCC
>Ga0157369_10011317_pt1 | contig 10134 bp, 7 predicted proteins | sample C25metaG_FD_113461 | JGI IMG/M metagenome (GOLD analysis project Ga0157369, IMG submission 113461) | Corn rhizosphere microbial communities from Kellogg Biological Station, Michigan, USA - C2-5 metaG | ecosystem: Host-associated > Plants > Roots > Rhizosphere > Soil | place: USA: Michigan...
CCGTGTGACGCGCGAAGACCTCGACATGCAGAAGGTCATCATGCTGAACGCCGACGCGCCGGACCACACCAAGATGCGCAACATCGTGCAGCGCGGCTTCACCCCGCGCTCGATCAACGCGCTGGAGTCGGTGCTGAAGGACCGCACCCGCCGCATCGTGCGCGAGGCGGTGGAAAAGGGCAGCGGCGACTTCGTCACCGACCTGGCCGGCGAGCTGCCGCTGCAGGCGATCGCCGACCTGATCGGCGTCCCCCAGGAGGACCGGCAGAAGATCTTCCAGTGGTCGAACCAGATGATCGGCTCCGATGACCCGGAGTTCGAGAACGCCGAGATGAACGCCGCGATGGAGATCTTGGCCTACGCCATGGAGATGGCCGAGGACCGCCGGGCCAACCCGCGCGACGACATCGTCACCAAGCTGGTCAACGCCGAGATCGACGGCCAGCACCTGTCGGATGACCAGTTCGGGTATTTCGTGCTCATGCTGGCGGTGGCAGGCAACGAGACCACCCGCAACGCGATCTCGCACGGCATGATGGGGTTCTTCGCCAACCCCGACCAGTGGGAGCTGTTCAAGGCCGAGCGCCCGGAGACGGCGGCCGATGAGATCATCCGGTGGGGCACCCCGGTGACGGTGTTCCAGCGCACCGCGCTGGCCGACACCGAGCTCGGCGGGCAGGCCGTCAAGGCGGGGGACCGGCTCGGCCTGTTCTACCGGTCGGCCAACTTCGATGAGTCCGTCTTCGACCACCCCGAGCGGTTCGACATCCTCCGCTCGCCCAACCCGCACCTGGGCCTGGGCGGCACCGGCGCGCACTACTGCCTGGGCGCCAACCTCGCCAAGATGGAGATCGGGCTGATCTTTAACGCCATCGCCGACGCGATGCCCGGCATCCGGCTGGCCGGCGACGCCGAGCGGCTGCGCTCGGGCTGGCTCAACGGCATCAAGCACCTGCCGGTCAGTTACACCTAGTCCCCGTTAGTCCCTTACTTAACGGCCGTCTCGGTTACCTGACGTGATCGTCGGGAAAGCGCCCGCCCTAGTCGCTGGTGTCATTGATCTGGCCGATCAGCGTGGCTATGGTCACAGCGAGTGCGGTGGCCGGCGGCCGGGGCGGGGATGAGCGATGAGATCCAGCGGCGTCAAGGTGATGCTCGTCCTGGCGAGCGCGCTGGGCGTGGCCAGCGTCCTGGTGGCGGCGCCGGCCCGGGCGGCAGCGCCGGTTCCGGTGCTCTACGGCTTCGGGACCAACCAGCACGCGGTGCTGGGCAACGGGACCATCACGACGGACCGGAGCCTGTCGCCGACGCCCGCCAGCGGGCCACCGGGCACTATCAAGCAGCTCGCGACGGGCCTGCGCTCCAGTGGCGCGCTGCTCACCGACGGCAGCCTGTGGACGTGGGGTGACGACCAATACGGCCAGCTGGGTTACGCCGGCAACGGCGGCCTGGTCACCACGCCGACCCGGGTGCCCGGCCTCAGTGGGGTCATCCAGTTCTCCCTGGGCGATGAAGGCAACGGCTACGCGGTGGAATCCGACGGCAGCGTGTGGGCATGGGGCGACAATAGCCACGCCCAGCTGGGCAACGGGAGCACGAGCTCGACATCCTCGCCGATCCGGGTGCCCCTGCTGACCGGGGTCAGGGAGGTGGCGGCGGGCGGATACTACGCGATGGCGCGCAAGTCGGATGGCACGGTGTGGGCCTGGGGCGACAACAGCGACGGGGAACTGGGCGACGGGACCACCTACAACGAGTCGCTGCCCGAGCAGGTAGCTAGCCTGGACGGGATTGCCCAGATTGCCGGCGGCGGCGCGGAGAGCTTCGCCGTGCGCGCCGACGGGACCCTGTACAGCTGGGGCCGGAACAGCAGCGGCGAGCTGGGCAACGGGACGACCACGACCGTTCTCAGTCCGACCCCGGTGCCCGGCCTGAGCGGCGTCACCCAGGTGGCCAGCGACGGCTGGTCCACCCTGGCGGTGGCCGGCCCCCAGATGGGGGTCTGGGCCTGGGGCAGCAACTCCTGCGGGCAGATTGGCAACGGCACCCAGACCGACAGTCTCGTTCCGGTGTCGATCGGCCTCACCGGCGTCACCAAGATCGTCGGCGGAACCGCCGCCCTGCTCCAGGTCTCCAGCGCTGCGATCCGCGCGGACGGCTCGCTGTGGACGTGGGGCTGTGACGCCTTCGGCCAGCTCGGCCACAGCGGCGCCACCGGTTTCGTCCCCAGGCAGGTGACCGCGCTGGCCGGGGTGACCGCGTTCGCGTTCGGAGACGACACCGGCAGCCTGCTCCATCAAGGCGGTTACAGCCTGGCCGTGGGCTGGATCCCGGCCACGGTGCCCAACCTGATCGGCGACACCGTGGCCCAGGCGGGCCAGGCCCTGAACGCCGCCGGGCTGCTGTTCGGCTCCGTCACCTATGCCGTTGACTACACCTGCACCAACATCGGCCTGGTGACGTGGCAGAGCCCGGGCGGGGGCGCGCGGGTCAGCGCCGGCTCCGGGGTCTCGACCAGGGTCGCGACCGCTCCGCACTCGCCGTTCGAATGCCCGTGACCCTCGTTCCCAGGGGGCCTGTTCCCGAGCTGTAAAGCCAGCTCCTAGCGACCGGCTCGGTAGGAGGCTTCCTGGGCGAGGACATCTTGAACCAGGTTGCCCAGGGCCAGGTTCACGTCGAAGCGGTGCAGGCCGAAGGTGGCTGGGTCGTTGTCGTCGAGGGCCGGGCGGCGGTCGGACGCGTCGGCCACGTCGGTCACCTGCAGCCAGGTGACGTTCCCGGCGGTCTGGCAGGCCGCCGTGTACAGACTCGGGTAGGTGACCCAGGTGGCGGTCGTGCCGGCCGCGTTCACGCCGGCGAAGTACGGCTGCAGCGGGGCGGTGCCGCCGCCGATGGCCGCCGGGTTGACGCAGGCGACCTGTTGCCCGGCCCCGCTGTACTGGCCGGACAGCCAGCTCACGCCCTGGCCCGCGATGCCGAATTCGCTGTTCGGCGGCGGGGTGCGGCTGAACGAGCTGTAGGCGATCACGCAGCCGGCCTGGCCGGGCGCGGTGCATAGTGGCAGGTGCGCGAAGGTGCCGCCGACCGGGCGCCCGGTCGGCACCTGGACGTTGCCGCCGAGCAGCACGGCGGACACGAGCAGGGAGCGGACCGCCGGGTCGCGGTCGACTTGCTGTTGCAGCAGCTTGATGAGGATCGACGCGCCCTGGGAGTGGCCGATGACGATGATGGGCTTGCCGCCGTCGCGGGCCAGGAACTCCCGCCAGGCGGCCACCACGTCGCCGTAGGCGATGGCGGCGACCGCGGAGCCCGGCGCCGCGCTGGCCAGCAGGCCGCGCAGGGTGGCCTGCCGGTAGACCGGCGCCCACACCTGGCAGGCCCGGGAGAACTGGCTGGCCTGCTCGATCGCGGTCCGCCTGATAACCGGCTGCGCTTTCAGCGGGGCGTTCACGGTGGTGCCGCCGACGACCGTCGGGTAGACGTAGAAGCAGTTGAAGGGGGAGTCCACGGCGTCGCGGGCCAGAGCCGGGGTGCGGCTGCCGGACGGGCCGACCGAGGTGCCGGCCGGGCTGACCGTGCACGGGTTGTCACCCATCCCTGGCCGGCAGAGCCAGATCACGCTGGCGTTGCCCGGCGCCGGCGGCGCGGCCGATGCTCCCTGAGCCGCCGATGTCCCCTGAGCGCTCGTCGGCCCTGAGGTGGCCGGCGTGGGCGGCGGGCCGGCCGAGCCCGTGCAGGCCGCCGTCCCGACGACGGCAGCGAACAGTGCCACCACGACGGCCGCGCGGCCCGTCGCCGGGGCTTTGACTACCCGGCATCTCACCGCGCCGCCGCTCACTGGCCTAGCTCCATGAGCACAGGCTAACCATGCTTGGACTGCGCAACGGGACCAAGCACCCAATGGCTATTCTCAGACTTCCTGCGCCCGCGCGCCCCCGGGCGCGTTACGGTGCCGCGAACGCGGGAAGAGCGTGTCGCGTGACTGACAAGGCGACGAGCGACCTGTGGTGGAAGAACGCCGTCATCTACTGCGCCGACGTCGCGACGTGGGCCGATTCCGATGGCGACGGGACGGGGGATCTGGCCGGGCTGACCAGGCGGCTGGATTACCTGTCGGGCCTGGGCATCACCACCTTGTGGCTGATGCCGTTCTACCCGTCCCCGCTCGGCGATGACGGCTACGACATCACCGACTACTACGCGGTCGACCCGCGCCTCGGGACGCTGGGGGACTTCGTGGAGATGATCCGCACCGCGGACAACCTGGGCATCCGCGTGCTGGTCGACCTGGTGCTGAGCCACACCAGCAGCCAGCATCCCTGGTTCCAGCAGGCGCGCCGTGACCGTTACTCCCGGTACCGGGATTACTACCGATGGAGCGACACCAGGCAAGACCAGCCCAGCGAGGTGGCGTTCCCCGGCGAGCAGAAGGGCACGTGGACCTACGACGACGCCGCCGGGCAGTGGTACATGCACCGGTACTTCGACTTCATGCCCGACCTGAACATCACCGAGCCGAACGTCCTGGACGAGATGCACAAGGTCCTGGGATTCTGGCTGGAGCTCGGCATCTCCGGGTTCCGGGTCGACTCGCTGCAGTTCATGATCGAGACGCTCGGCACTTACGCCAAGGACCAGCCGGTCACCTACCTGCGGTCGCTGGTGGAGTTCCTCGAGCGGCGCCGCGGGAATGCCATCTTCCTCGGCGAGGCCAACGTCAGCTCCGCCGAGCAGCAGCGCTACTTCGCGGTCGACGGCGGCGACGGCGTGCAGATGCTGTTCGACTTCCGCGCCTGCGCCGCGCAGTGGCTCGCGCACGCTCGCGGCAGCGCCGCACCCATCATTGACGCGCTGAACAGCCGGCCCCGCCATCCCGAGCAGGCCCAGTTCGCCAATTTCTGCCGCCACCACGATGAGCTCAACCTCGGCATGCTCAGCGACAGCGAGCGCGCGGAGGTCTTCGCGGCGTTCGCGCCCGAGGACCGGCACCGGCTCTACGGGCGCGGCATCCGCCGGCGGCTGGCCTCGATGCTGGGCCACGACCAGCAGCGGATCCGGCTCGCCCTCGCCCTGACGATGGCCCTGCCGGGTACGCCCATCTTGATGTACGGGGACGAGATCGGCATGGGCGAGGACCTGTCACTGCCCGGCCGTATCGCGGTCCGCAACCCGATGCAGTGGTCCCCCGAGCACGCGGGCGGCTTCTCCACCGCCAGTAAGCTGTACCGGCCGGCCCGCGCGGACGGCCCCGACGGGTACCGCGCGGTCAACGTGCTCGACCAGCGGCACGACCCGGGCTCGCTGTACTCCTGGGTCGCCCGCGCTATCCGGGCACGCCGCGAGTGCCCGGAGCTCGGCTGGGGCACGTGGCGCACGATGAAGGTCAGCGACCCGCGCGTCCTGGTCATCGAGGCGCGCTGGCGTGACGGCCGCATGGTCACGCTGCATAACTTGTCCGCCGAGCCCGTCACGATCGCCTTGCCGGATGGCCTCGCCGACCTGGCGTCAGCGAGCCAGGCGCACCAGGTCCTCGGCGACGCCGATCCTCCGTACCATCCCGGCCGGGACGTCACGCTCGGCCGGTACGGGTTCCGCTGGCTGCGCCTGGCCGGCTGAGGCCGCCGGGCGGCACGCGGCCGGGGTCAGGTGATCGGGGGCAGCACCTGGCGGGCGGTCAGCACGGTCGCGAACGGGTCGCCTCGCTCGGCCAGCCGGGAGGGGAAGTCCCGGATCGTGAAAGAGTCCGGACGCAGCGCGGGGTCGTCGAGCTCGTCCCAGTCGATCGGCGCGGATACCGGGGCGCCGGCCACGGCGCGGGGGCTGTACGGCGCGACCAGGGTCTTGTTGATGACGTTCTGGGTGTAGTCCAGCCGGGCCAGTCCGCCGCGGTCGCGAACGTTCCATTGCCAGCTGACCAGTTCGGGGACGGCGGCGCCGACGGCGCGGGACAGCTGCTTGGTCCAGTCGCGGGTGTCATCGAAGCTGGGGCCGCGGGCGATGGGGATCCAGATCTGAATCCCCCGCCGTCCGGTGAGCTTGGGCTGGCCCGCCACGCCGAGGTGCTCCAGCGCGACGCGGTGCAGCCGGGCGAGCGCGAGCACGTCGTCCCAGGAGGTCGCCGGGCCAGGGTCGATATCGATCAGGGCATAGCTGGGCAGGTGCGGCTGGTCGGTGCGGGAGGTCCAGGCGTGCCACTCCAGCGCGCCGAAGTTAGCCGCCCACACCAGCGTCGCGGGCTCGCTGACGACCAGGTAGGTGCTGGTCTCTCCCGGGCCAGCGTCAGGGTAGTCCCAGCGCGAGATCCAGTCCGGGGCGTGCCCGGGTAGCTGCTTGTGCCAGAACCCGGAGGTATCGGCGCCGCCGGGGAACCGGTGCATGTTCAGGGCGCGGCCGGCCAGGTAGGGCAGCACCACGGGGGCGATGCACGCGGCGTAGCGGACGAACTCGCGCTTGGTCACTGGCGGCTGCCCGTCAGCCGACGGGAAGAGCACCTTGTCCAGGTTGGTCAGCCGCAGCCGGCGACCGAAGACCTCCCAGGCACCGCCCGGCCCGAGGCGGTCGAGCGCGTCGAGCTGGTCAGCCGAGGGGCCAGCGGGCGCCGCGGTGCCATCGACTGCGGTGCCATCGACTGCGGTGCCATTGACCGGCACGCTGGCCTGCGCGGGGGGCAGGTCCGAGCGCCACATCCGCCGCGGGTCGGCCTTGACCTCCTCGTTGGTGCGCCCGCTGAGCACTGACTGGGGATAATCGGCCGGATCCCAGCCCTCCACTGCGTACTCGTCGCGTTTATGGAGCAGCAGCCACTGGTCCTTGCCGGACCGGTCGCGGCCGCGCCGGACCAGGACCAGGCGGCCGCGGAGCTTGTGGCCGTGCACGTCGGCGTGCAGCTCGCCGCCCGCGATGGCCGCGGCCGGGTCGTCGGTGCCGTGCGGCTCCCAGGTGCCGAAGTCCCAGACGATTACGTCGCCGCCGCCGTACTCCCCGGCCGGGATGACGCCCTCAAAGTCCAGGTACTCGATGGGGTGATCCTCGACGTGCACGGCAATGCGCTTCACGGAGGGATCAAGGGTCGGCCCCTTCGGCACCGCCCAGCTCGCCAGCACGCCGCCGATTTCGAACCGGACGTCATAGTGCAGCCGCCGCGCCCGGTGCAGCTGGACCACGAACCGGGCCGGGCCGGCGCCGGTCCGCTCGCCGGGTGATTCCGGGGCACCGGACGGCTCCGGCGTGCGAGTGAAGTCTCGCTTGCGATGGTAGGGCGCCAGCTTCCCGGCGCCGGGAGCCGCGTCCGGGCGCCTGCCCGCAGCCATGACCGGTCGGCCTCCCTTCCCTGTCGCTACAACCACAACAGGACCTCGCCCCGAGCACGGATCGTAAACATCTCAGGGGTCAGCGCCGGACGGCCGCCCCTAACTTACGCTTCCGTAAGGTACGATAGCGTAAGGTACGGTACCGTAGGTTTGGGTGGCAGGAAGGAGCATTCCATGCGAGGCGTCATCGACGCGGCGGGTAAGGCGGGCGCTGCGGGCGCCGTCAGGGCCGGGGCTGGCCCGGCCGGGCCAGGCGGGGCGAGCGCCGCGCCGCCCCGGCTGCGGGGCCTGCTGCACGCCGGTGCCTTCCCGGCCGCCGCGGTGGCCGGGGCCATGCTCACCGCGCTCGGCCCGACCCAGCCGGCCCGGCTCGCGGCCGCCGTGTACAGCCTGGCCGGCATGGCCATGTTCGGCGCGTCGGCGGCATACCACCGGTCACCGCTGGGCAGCAGGCGCCGTCGCGTGCTGTCCCGGCTCGACCACGTGGGCATCCTGCTGGTGATCGCGGGCACCTACACGCCGCTGGCGGTGCTCGCGCTGCACGGCTGGACGCGGGTGAGCGTGCTGGCGGTCATCTGGACGGGGGCGGCCGGCGGCGCCGTGGCCCGGCTCATCTGGCGGCCCGCCTGGCGGCCGGCGCCCCGGTGGCTGATCGCGTCGCTGTTCATCGCGCTGGGCTGGATCGCGGTCTTCGTGTTGCCGCAACTCCTGCGGGGGGCGGGGTCCTTGGTCGTGGCGCTGGTGCTGGCCGGGGGCATCCTGTACAGCCTGGGCGCCGCCGTCTACGCGCGAAAGTGGCCCGATCCGGCACCTCGGTGGTTCGGGTTCCACGAGGTGTTCCACGCGATGACCATCGCGGCCTACCTCACCCAGTACGCCGCCGTGTCGCTCGTCGTCTACGGGGCGGCCTGATCCCGGCGCTCAAGCTGTCGCCGCTCACGGCGCGGATGGTTCAATGTGGCCATGGCTGAACGCACGTGGCCCGGGGACTGGGCCGACCGCATGACCGGCAAGGACTGCCCGCTGTGCGGTGCTCTCGGCGCGGGCGACAACGACTACTCGGTCGCGGTCTTCGCCGGCGACGTCGCGGAGGTACGCCTGGAGCGCCGCAGCCGCCTGCCGGGCTACTGCATCGTGGTATGGAGGCTCGGGCACGTCGCCGAGCCAACCGACCTGGACCCCGGGCAGGCGAGCCGCTACTGGGCCGAGGTCATGGCCGCGGGGCGCGCGGTGCGGGCACGGTTCAGCCCGGTCAAGATGAACTACCTGACGCTGGGGAACACCGTCCCGCACCTGCACACCCACGTGCTCCCTCGTTACCGCGACGATCCGGCCCCCGGCGGGCCAATCGCGTGGGAGGACATCTTCGCGCCGGACCCGGTGCCCGATAGCGACTTGCGCCGCCAGGCGGCCGACCTGCGCGCGCTACTGGACGGCTGACCGCGTCGATGCCCTCCGAAGCCGAGTGCCGTCAGTTATGCCGGGATATGCGGCATAACTGACGGCACTCGCCAATGATCACGCCGTAGCCCGCGAGCTAGCGGGGCTGGCGAGGCAGCCTGGAACAACGAGGACAGTGGGACAAGACGGTGCCGAGCGGCATCGGGCCGGGACTAGGACTTTGGGCGGCGGCGGGCGAGGTGCACGGTGATGTCGGCGGCTACCTCGACCGCCGGCGGCAGGACCCGCTGGATGCTGGCGTATGCCTGCTCGCGGGCCGGGGCCGGCAGTTGCAGGTAGGCCGAGATGGTGGACAGGTGGCCCACGTAGTCGCGGGCGCTCATCGTCAGGCGCCGGCCGATCACGTGCTGGCGGGCATCCGTGAACAATGGCGATCGCTGAAGCTCCGTGCCCGGCCACTGCATGTCATGCCCGGGCGGCGTCCCATCCGGGGACGGGATATCGTCGCTGTCCAGGAACGGCGCCCGGGCCGCGAGCACGGCGGCATCCACCGCGGGGTCAGCCAGCCGGAAGGGCCCGCCGCAGGAGGCGAACACGCCGCCCGGCTCCAGCAGCGCGGCCACGCGCGGCCACCGCCCCTCGGGGCTGGTCCAGTGCAGCGCCGCCGCCGCGTAAACCAGCCCGTAGACCGTGCCCGGCCGCAGGTCCTCGAAGCTGGCCCGCACGGCGGTGACGTTCGCGGGCACGTGCTTAACCAGCTCGGCGAGCATGGCCGGGTCGGGCTCGGTGGCGGTGACGGCGATGCCCCGCGCGGCGAACAGGCGGGTCGCCTTGCCGGTGCCGGCGCCAATCTCCAGCGCGGTCGCGACCGGCTGGCCCGCGTACGTCATCACCAGGTCGAACAGCTCTGGCGGATACCCCGGCCGGAAGCGCTCGTACGCCTGCGCCATCGCTCCGAAGCTCAGCGCGCGACTAGACACGCTGGGCATCCTGGCACGAACGGGGCCGTCAACGCACCGCCTTTTCCGCGCCGGGCGCTGCGTCGTGTTCTGCCGCGCCAGGCGCGCACTGATAGGCGGCATCCTGGGGAGTCAGCTGCAGGACGAGTTGGAACATTCCGCCCGGGTATTTCCGCATCAATTCGGTCACATCAAGGTTGTAGCGGGTCCAGCGGTCAGTGACCGGTCCGGACAATGCGATCGTCTTGCGCCACAGGAAACGCCCAACGCGCGCCATCTCGGCGCTGCCGTCGAGTTTGTTCACCTGCAGGAACTGACCCATGTTGTCGTCATAGACGCGTAGCGCGGTGACGTGTACCGCACGGGCGCTGACGGCTTCAAAGGGGATAGTGAGTGTTTTCGCATCCGGGAGGATGACGCCCTTGCCAGCAAAGCGCACCTGCGGCTTGGTGCTCGTGAACGCC
>Ga0157369_10011318_pt1 | contig 10133 bp, 6 predicted proteins | sample C25metaG_FD_113461 | JGI IMG/M metagenome (GOLD analysis project Ga0157369, IMG submission 113461) | Corn rhizosphere microbial communities from Kellogg Biological Station, Michigan, USA - C2-5 metaG | ecosystem: Host-associated > Plants > Roots > Rhizosphere > Soil | place: USA: Michigan...
CGCGGATCGGGTCAATCGGTGGGTTGGTGACCTGCGCAAAGAGCTGCTTGAAATAGCTGAAGAGCTGCTGTGGACGATCCGACAGGCATGCCAGCGGCGTGTCCGTACCCATGGAGCCCAGCGGCTCCTCGCCACCCGCCCCCATAGGTCCAATCAGCACGCGGAGATCTTCCTCGCTGTAACCGTAGGCACGCTGCCGGCGAAGCAGGCTCTCTGCGTCCGACGTCATGATCCGCCATGGTTCGGGCAGCTGATCGAGGGTAACCTGTTGCTCCTTCAGCCACTCGGCATAAGCCTGCCGGCCAGCCAACTTCTTCTTTGTCTCCCCGTCCGCGACAATGCGGTGCTCGACCGTATCAACCAGGAACATACGTCCCGGCTGCAGGCGGCCCTTCTTGCGAACATCAGACGGAGGAACGTCGATCACGCCTGCCTCCGAGGCAAGCACAACCAGATCGTCCTTAGTAACGATGTACCGGCCCGGGCGCAGACCATTGCGGTCGAGCGTCGCACCCACCACGCGGCCATCGGTGAAGGCCACCGCGGCAGGGCCATCCCACGGCTCCATCAGCGACGCGTGATACTCGTAGAACGCGCGCTTGTCCTCGTCCATGTCCGGGTTCCCCGACCAAGCCTCGGGGATCAGCATCGCCATCACGTGCGGGAGCGAACGGCCCGACTGATACAGGAACTCGACCGCGTTATCGAGCGCGGCCGAGTCACTACCCCCTGGAGTAACAACCGGAAACAACTTTTCGATATTGTCGCCGTACAGATCACTCTTCAGCACCGACTGGCGAGCGTTCATCCAGCTGATGTTGCCGCGGATGGTATTGATCTCGCCGTTGTGTGCGATATAGCGGTATGGGTGCGCCAGCTTCCAGCTCGGAAATGTGTTCGTCGAGAACCGCTGGTGGACAAGGCACAGTGCGCTCTTTACCAGCGGATTTGCCAATTCGAAGTAGAACTTTTCGATTTGGGGCGCGAGCATCAACCCTTTGTAGATAATGGTGCGACACGAGTACGAAGGCATATAGAAGTCGCCCCTGTCCTCGATGTCCGATTCAGCGATCTCGTTTTCGGTCCGCCGACGCACAACGTACAGCAGACGCTCGAAGGTGTCCTCATCCATCCCGGCCGGACACGCCACAAAGAACTGCTCAATGTACGGCTGTGTCGCCCGCGCCTCGCGGCCCAGCGCATCTCCGTTCACCGGAGTATCGCGCCAGCCGAGGACCGTCAGGCCCTCCTCCTGAGCAATGCGCTCCACCACGCCTTCGCACTGCAGGCGTGCGTGCTTGTCCACCGGCAGAAAGCACATCGCTACGCCGTAGCTGCCGGGCCCGCCAAGCTCCATCCCAAGCTTCGCGCACTCAACTGCGAAGAACTCGTGCGGAATCTGGATCAAAATTCCCGCACCGTCACCCGTCTCCGGGTCCGAACCCGCTGCGCCGCGATGCGTCAGGTTGATCAGAACCTCGAGACCCTTGCGAATGATCTCCTGGGTCCTCTCACCCCGGATGCTGGCAACCAGACCCATGCCGCACGCATCATGTTCATACTGTGGCCGATACAGACCCTGCGCGTCGGGAACTCGATGACGGGATTCCGATAAGTTCATGGCAACCTTCCGTTGACGGACTTCTGTGTTCTGCCTGAGGGACACCACGGCTAACTGCGATCCCAGTCTCCGGGACTTCCGGAAACTAGTCGACATATCTGCCTGGGCAGAAGATGTAGCGTCGGACAGAATTGATGTTTCGGTACTCGCAAGTATAGAAGAAAAACGCCGGCCGCTCACTTCGGAGAGCAACTCTCCCCAGGAATTACCCGCAGAGCTTCCTCTTCCATAATAATCCCGTTTGCCGCCGTTGTCTGTAGCGGATTTAGGTCAAATCGCGTTCACCCGCTCAGAGCGCCCGCGGGTGAGTTTCCTCATACACTCGTTGCACTTGCGAAGCCGTGAGCTGCGTGTACCGTTGCGTCGTAGAGAGTCGCTCGTGTCCAAGCATTTCCTGAATCGCCCGCAAGTCCGCTCCTTCCTCCAACATGTGCGTCCCGAAGGCATGCCGGAGGGTGTGCGGATGGGTGTCCGCAGGGAGGCCGTAAGAGGTCGCAATGCTCTTAACTATTCGCCCCACGCTTCGCGTCGTCAGGCGCGTATTGCCGCGCGCACGCAGGTTCATCACCAGCGGACCTTCGGCCAGCAGCAGTTCCTTACCGGCAGTTCGCAGCCGCTCCTTCCGCTGCGGCAGGTAGGACCGTATGGCCGCTGCCGCCTCGTCGCCCAACGGCACAAACCGTTGCTTGCGCCCCTTGCCGCGCACGAGGATGGCATCGTTCTTCCAGTGGATGTCCGGCATGTCGATTCCCACCAGTTCTGAGTTCCGGATCCCGCAGCCGTACAGCAGTTCCAGGATCATTCGGTCGCGCTGCGGCCAGGCTGCCACGTCTTCTTTCCCTTCCTTGTCTCGCGTCACCTCCATAGAGTCCATCAGCGAGTTCACCTCTTCCATGCTGGGCACACGTGGCAGATGCTGTGGCAGCTTCGGCGTGCTCACCAGCGCGGCCGGGTTCTGTTCCACCCTGTGCTCCTTCGCCAGCCATTTGAACCACGACCGGATCGCGGCAAGTGATCGCGCCACGCTCGCCTTCGTCAGGCCGCGATCATAGAGCGAGGCCATGTATCCCCGGATGTGCAGATGATCCACAGCACGGATCCCCGCATCCCCTCCAAGCACCGCCACAGCGTGATCGGCGAATCCCATGATCTCGCGACGATAGGCGCGGACCGTGTGCGCCGAAGCATTCCGCTCATTTACGAGCACCAGCAGGAACTGCTCGGCCAGTGTGTGGAACTCCGGCACCTGCGACTTCATTCCCGCACCGCCGGCACAGCAGCCGCGCTGTTCGCTGTTCCCGGTTCCCTGCCGCCTGCCGCTTCCCGCCTCTTCGCTCGCGGATGGTGCGCCCTGTGCACGCGTTTCAAGTGCTCCATCGCGACGTGCGTATAGACCTGGGTGGTCGCTATGTCGGCGTGCCCAAGCAGACGCTGCACCGTCCGCAGATCCGCTCCATGCTCTACCATGTGCGTTGCGCAGCTATGGCGCAGCATGTGCGGGCTTACCTTATGCTCGCTTCCGGCAGTCCGGCGAACCATCTCCCACACCCAGCCGCGTGTCAACGCCTTTCCATGCACGCTCAGGAACAGCACCGGTTGCATCCGCCCACCCAGCAGCGCCGGTCTTCCTCGCTGGAGATACTCCGTCAGAGCCCCCACGGCGCTGCGCCCCAGCGGGACGATTCGCTCCTTATCTCCCTTGCCGCGGACCAGCGCACGCGCCACATCCAGATGCAGGTCCTCGACCCGCAGCGTCACCACCTCGCCAACCCGCAGCCCTCCCGCATACAGCAGCTCCAGAATCGCGTGATCGCGCAGCGCAATCGCCACCACCTGCGCAGCACCCGCCGCAGTATCCGGTGTGCGTGCCGCGGCCGCCGCGCGTTCCAGCACTTCGACCATCTCGGATTCGGCAAGCGACTTCGGCAACACCTTCCAGGTTGCCGGCGTCTCCACCGTTACTGTCGGGTCGCGCTCAATCTTCTTATCCAGAAGCAACCAGCGGAAGAATCCACGGAGGCAGCTCAGTTTCCGTGCAATCGATCGCGCATCGACACCATTGCTGCGCAGATGACCCACGAAGCTTCGAACGTCGTCTTCGGTTGCGGTCAGCAGCAGCCCCGAGCGCTTCTCCAACTGCTCGGCAAACTGCTCGAGATCACGCGCGTAGGCCTCACAGGTCGCAGGACGAAGCCCCTTCTCGACCCGGAGATATCCGACGTACTGACGAACCGTCCTTGCACTACCGGCAGGTAGACTGGCTGCGTCTCCTGCTCTTCCAACCGAGGCCCGCATGCCCCGATTATGCGCGTCGGCAGCCAGGTCTGAAACCGGCTTGCCGCTTCCGGCATCTACCTTGCAAGCATCCCGTTTGTTATCGTCACGGCAGGACTTTTCCGTTACATCCCCAGCTTACCCACCACCACAGGAGCCGGAATGGCACTCTGCAAACACCTCTCCCACAGCCGTTACACCGCTCCCATGGCTCACCTCTGCGCAGAATGCGTGGCGATGGGTGACACCTGGGTACATCTGCGCACCTGCCTCACCTGTGGGCATGTGGGCTGCTGCGACTCCTCAAAAAATAAGCACGCGACGAAACATTTCCATAGCACAGGACACCCCGTCGTCGCCTCTGCTGAGCAGGGTGAGCGGTGGCTGTGGTGCTATGTGGACGAGGAGTTCGTCGAGTAGGCTGTCTACTCAACGGGCAGCTTCGCGTTGTATCCATCGCGGCTGACGACGGAATACTTCAGCGGTTTACCCTTTTCATCCTGCATCTGCAGCGGGTGGCCTTCATTGTCGACCAGCAGGACCTTTACCTTTCGATATCGGCCGTCGTTTGCCGTATTGCTGGGCCGGTACGTCAGCACGTACTGGTTACGGATCGAGTTATTGATCTGCGCGAAGTCCTCCGGCAGCTCGCCCTGGAACAATGGCGAGAAACTTAAGCCACCGGTCATCGACGCAAAAGTCTTCAACTGGTTTTGCGCCTGCAGATAGTCGAGTTCACGAATCCCGCCGCTATCGAACTGGTGCAGCAACGCGCCGGTTCCGATGGTGAAGATCGTCACATTTGGCGTTGCCTTGATCTTCGCCAGCATCTTGTCCAGCGTGAGTTTCGAGAACGTGTCCCGCCCGGTGCCGATCAGGATGATGTACTTCCGCCCTGGGATCCGGCTCGTCCGGTCCAGCGTCTCGTACAGCGCGTCGAACATGTCCGTGTCGGAAAATGTTGGAATCGTCAGAGACATCAGGCTCTGGCCAATGACCGACTGATTGTTCGTGAAGTCGCAAAGAATATGGGTTCGCAGATCGTACGTCATCACCGCGATGTAATCTTCCGGCCGCAGTGTGCGGAAGAAGCTGACTGCCGCGTTCTGCATGTCGTTGATGACGTACCAGGAATTTGCGGCAAACTCGAGTAGCATCACGGCAGTGATTGGCGTCTGCGCAATCCGTACCGTATCAACCTTCTGCTCAACTCCGTCCTCCAGCACTAGAAAATTCTGAGCCTTCAGCCCCGGGACGAACTGGTGATTCTTATCCAGGATGACGTTCACATCCAGGGTCACAATCGGCACATCCACCCGCAGCGAGTAGGTCTCGCCATTAGGGTTCTTTACCTTCGGCTGCGCCGGCGCCGGCGGAGGCGTATTCTCTGTCGGCTCTTTCTTCTTTGGGATCACCATCGGTCCGTTGTCCACGGCCGGTCCACCCTGTTCCTGAGTCTGGTCAGGCGGCTGCGCGGCCGGCGCAGAGCCCTGTCCTGACGTCTGCGCCAACGCTACCGGCGCAATCCCCAGCGCCGCTCCTACCAGCAGCACCATCAACGACTTGCACCATAAAGTGAGAGAAAAACGTGTCATAAATATCCGCTGAGCAGTTGGACGCCGAATGGACTCAGTCGTTTATACCTCGCGCAGCCCATCCTGCGGCAAGATTTCTCCTGCAGTCCGCGCGCAACTACTTTATGAAGCGAGCTTTCCATATCCCCGACAACACGCTTCATGCCATCGAAGCCCACATCCGCTTTGGCTCCTCCGCACGAGTAGATCCCCGCAGGCTCTCTAGTGATTGGTTGGGACCAACTCTTTGACTTGAAACATCATGCCTCCGGGTGCGCCGCCAGCGTTTCGAACGTGCCGCTTTAGATGCACGAAAGTGTGCTTGCGTTGTGGGTGAGACCGTTTAGATTGGTTGCATGAACAAAGGCACGGTGCGGGCTTTACTGGCAAGCTTGGCGCTTGGCACGGGCGCAATCTTCCTCTCTCCTTCCTCTCAGGCGCAGCTAAAAGAAGTCGCATCGGTTGCCCATTTCCCCGCCGCAGCACCTCTGCGGACGAAGTTCTTCCCGCTGGCCGAAGTTCACCGCGGCCTCCATGGCGTTGCTTACACCGTGTTTGAGGGCGTCACGCCCGAGCCCATGGACGTGGAAATTCTCGGTGTCCTAAAAGACGCCATCGGCCCCGGCCAGGACATGATCCTCGCCCGCCTTCATGGCGAAAAGCCCGAGTACACCGGCGTCGTCGCCGGCATGAGCGGCAGCCCCGTCTATATCGACGGTCAATTGGTCGGCGCTCTCAGCTACCGCATCGGCCAGTTCTCCAAGGATCCGATCGCAGGCATTACGCCCATCCAGCAGATGCTCGAAGTCCGCGATGGCCAGCCCGGCCCCGGGATGCGTGTGGCGGAGAAGTCCGGACCGTCCACCGATTCAGCTGCCAACAAGCCCGTCTCCGCGGCCGGCGAGATCCAGCCCATCGAAACCGCTCTGGTATTCGGCGGTTTCTCCCGCGACACTGTCGATCGGTTCGGCGACAGCTTCCGTGCCCTTGGAATGACTCCCGTCGCCGGCCTCGGTGGCTCGGCGCCGGCCGGCACCAGGCAGCCTGAGCCGCTCGTCCCCGGCTCCGCCGTCAGTGCAATCCTGGTGCGCGGCGATCTCTCGATGGCCGGCACCTGCACTGTCACCTACGTTGATCCCACCCAGCTCCTTGCCTGCGGCCACCCGATCACCCAGTTCGGCTCCGTCTCCATGCCGATGACCAAGGCTGAGGTCGTAACCACGCTCGCCTCGCCGCTGAACTCCTTCAAAATCGTCAACACTACTGAAACCATCGGAGCCTTCACTGAGGACCGCGCCTCTGCCATCCTCGGCCGCTTCGGTGACGACGCCGCGATGATTCCCGTATCTGTCGAGGTCGTAGACCCGGGCAAGACACAACCCCGTCCCGCCGCCGCCCTTAAGAAGGTTGCCGCGCAGATCGAGGAGATTCCGATTCCCGGCACCGGTTCGGCGGTACTTCCGCACAAAGCCGGCATGCACTTCGAGGTTCTGAACAACCGGCAGCTCACTCCTGCCGCCATGCTCGCTTCTGTCTACCAGAGCCTCTCCGGCACCAATCAGTCCGGCAATGATATTAGCTACCGCCTGCATGGCGAGCTCACATTGAAGAACCTGCCTCCCGTCGAGCTCCACGGCATCATGTCTGCCACCGACTCGAATAGCGGAGCCGCCAATGCTGCCCTCTTCGTCAATGAGCGCTTCTCCCGGCTCTACGCCAACTCGCTCGAACAGCCTGATGTCACCGGCCTCAAGCTCCGCCTGGAAGCCATTCCCGAGCGCCGCACCGCCATTCTTGAAGGCGCTCGTCTCGGACAAATGCAGGCACATCCCGGCGATACCATCGACGTCGAGGCGACTGTTCATCCCTACGCTGCGGACTCTCGCGTCGTACGGATCGCCGTGAAGCTGCCCGAAAGCCTCACTCCGGGGCCGCTCCGCATCGTTATCAGCGACGGCTCCACAGCCGACCGGCTGACGACGGCAAGCGGTCTCAGTGGCCAGCGCGCAATCTCGCTCGCCGACGCAGTTGCACAGATGAACCGGCTGCACGCAAATGATCGGGTTTACGTCACACTCCTCGATCACGCGGCGCAGGCGGCTCTCGACACGCAGGCTCTTCCCGGCGTTCCGCTCTCGATGGCCAATGTGCTTGAGCCACTCAAAACCGCCCAGAAAATGCAGCTCACTGGCGAGAGTGCCGTCGAAGCAGGCTCCGCACCCGCGGACTATGCCGTCTCCGGCGCGCAGGTCCTCACCATTGACATACAGTAGCTCACGGTTGATGTAGCATCGACCTACAGTTCGATGGCCTGATGGTCGAAACGCACCGTCCGTCCTGCAGCTTCCGATTTATGCGAGAGACAAAAGGTTCAGCACGGGAGATCCACGGCTTGGCGGTCCACGCCGCCGGCGCACAGTTGGTCCCATACAAGTACGATCCCGGCGAACTCAAGTCCAGCGAGGTCGAGGTCAAAATCACCCACTGCGGGGTCTGTCACTCTGACGTCCACCTCATCGACAATGATTGGGGCGTCAGCCGCTATCCCTTCATTCCCGGCCACGAGATTGTCGGCACCGTATCCGCCATTGGCTCGGAAGTTCGCCAGCACAAGCTCGGCGACCGCGTCGGCATCGGCTGGCAGGCCGACAGTTGCGGCATCTGCGAGTGGTGCCGGCAGGGCGACGAGCACCTCTGCGCCTCCGCGCAGCCCACCTGCGTGGGCCGCAATGGCGGCTATGCAGACGCGATCCGCGTGAATGCAAAGTTTGCAATCGCGGTTCCTGATGGGCTTGAAAGTGAGAACGCCGCCCCGCTGCTCTGCGGTGGCGTCACCGTGTACTCGCCGCTGCGCAATCACGATGTGAGGCCGTATTCGCGTGTTGCCGTGGTCGGCATCGGCGGACTCGGACATCTTGGGCTGCAGTTCGCCCGTGCCTTCGGAGCCGAGGTCACGGCATTCTCCACCTCCGTGGACAAGGAAGCTGAAGCCTTAAACATGGGCGCGCATCACTTCGTCAACAGCCGCGACACCGCAGAGGTGAAGAAGGTCGCCGGTTCATTCGATTTTGTCCTCTCGACCGTGAGCGCAGATCAGGACTGGCAGGCTCTCGTCAACAGCCTGCGCCCGAAGGGCACTCTCTGCGTCGTGGGCGTGCCACCCTCGCCGATCGGACTACATGCTTTTCCGCTCATCGCCGGGCAGAGGGCGGTCTCAGGCAGCCCAACCGGCAGCCCGCGCGATCTGCACGAGATGCTGGATGTAGCCGCCCGCCACAACATAAAGGCCCTCACCGAACGATTCAAAATGGCAGACGCGAATGAGGCAATCGCGCGCGTAAAGAAGAGCAAAGTGCGCTACCGCGCCGTGCTTGCCAACTAACTCTCCGCATCAGCGGCGGAGCCCCGGCTCTATTTTCATGGCTGGCCTTTTCTTGGCTCCGAAAACAAGGAAGTAGACTTTCGAACATGAGGATGCGTAACACACTGTCCTGGGCCATCGCCGTCGGCGCGTGCCTGGGAAGCTCCTGCCAGTCACAAGGCACTAAACTTTGGACCGTCTCCCGCTACGACGAGATGGAACGCGGCACAACCAACGGCGTTGCCATCCGCAGCGATGGTGCACTGGAGCCCGGTCCGGCCGTCAGTTCTCTTTATCAGACGGGCGGCAACCTCGTCTGGTCGGTCGCGCCCGCACCCGGCGGTGCGGCGTTCCTCGGCCTCGGGGGAACCGCGGCGGGCAGCGCAGTCGTTATGCGCGTGGGTGCAGACGGCAAAGCGACGAAGGTGCTCGAAGCGCACGAGCTTGGTGTTCAGGCGCTGCGGATTGGCGCCGCGGGTACCGTCTATGCAGCGACCTCTCCCGATGGCAAGGTCTATAAGCTTGGGGCGACTGCTGCCGATGCGACGGTGGTCTTCGACGCGACGCAAACAGCCGAGAAGCCGAAGTACATTTGGGACGTTGTACAGTCAGGCGCTGACCTCTACATCGCAACCGGCGCGCCTGCCATCGTCTACCGCGTACCCGCAAGTGGTGGTCAAACGCAGGTCGCCTTCCGCACCGCCGACCAACACATCCGGTGCCTGCTGCTCGCGCCGGATGGAAACCTCTGGGCCGGCAGCGACGGCTCGGGTGTGGTCTATCGCTTCGACACCAAGTCTCCCGGAGCAAAGCCCTTCGCTGCCTATGCTGCTGCCCGCCGCGAGATCACCTCGCTCGCCATCGACGCTCGCGGCAACCTCTACGCCGCCGGCGTGGGTCAACGAGCCGGCCCAACGCTGCCACCGCTGCCTGTGACAGGAACTACTTCGACGAGTGTCACGGTCTCGCAGCCCGGCTCAGCCAACGCTGCCAACAGCAATACGCTGGTGCCAGACGGCTCGGAGATTTACCGCATCGCGCCGGACGGTACGCCCTCGCAGTTGGTCACCCTCAAGGACGACGTCGTGTACGCGCTCGCGATTCACAATGGTAGTCTGCTCGCCGGTACGGGCAACCGCGGTCGCATATACCGCATAGACACCCCAGTTGCAGGACGCATTACAGACCTGGCCCATCTTGAATCCGCGCAAGGCATGGCCATCGCGGAGGCCGGAACCGGAGTGTTCGTCGCCACCAGCAACAGCGGTCGGCTGTACCGGATCGATGACAAGCCCGCTGCCGA
>Ga0157369_10011319_pt1 | contig 10133 bp, 8 predicted proteins | sample C25metaG_FD_113461 | JGI IMG/M metagenome (GOLD analysis project Ga0157369, IMG submission 113461) | Corn rhizosphere microbial communities from Kellogg Biological Station, Michigan, USA - C2-5 metaG | ecosystem: Host-associated > Plants > Roots > Rhizosphere > Soil | place: USA: Michigan...
GACGCGCCAGCGGCCGATCGCCGTGCGGTAGATCGGCTGGCGCACTTGCGTCGCGCTCGCCGTGCGCACCGGCCGGTCGGTCTCGTGGAAGGAGAGGCACGCATCGCTCCACGGCAAACCGCAATGGGCGATGATGCGGCGCGCCTGGGTCTCGAGATCATCGACCACCTCCTCATAGCGCACATCGAGGATGCGGCCTTGCGGCAGAACACGATGCCAATGCACCATGAGCTGGCGATAGCGCCGGTGATAGCGGCCGAGCTCGGCGAGATCGTAGGTGTGGTTCTGCTCGGCCGAGAACAGCTTCGAGAAGCAGGAAACGCAGGTATCGACCGGATCGCGGACGCTGTGAATGATCACCGCGTTCGGCATCGCCATGTGGATGATTCCGGCGAAATAGAAATTCGATGGCATCTTATCGGTGATGTGCTTGGCGTCGGGCGAGTGCTTGCGCACGCCCGCGAGATAGCGTGACGCGATCTGACGGAGCGCCTTGGCGTCGAGCGACGGCACGAATTCGGGGAATGGGATGACGGGGCCGTCGCCACTGCGCACCTCGTTGACCACATCGTTCATCGTCTTCAGTTCGCCGGCGCCATGGACGTCGGGATGGCTCGCCAGAATCTGCTCGATAAGCGTCGTACCGGAGCGCGGCATGCCGATAACGAAGATCGGCACGCGCGTCGGATCGCCGACCGCGGCCCGGCGCGCGATCGCCTCGGGCGTGAACACCGCCTCGATGCGATCGAACAGCTCAATGACGGCAGGCTCGTCGTATTTGATCTGAGCGCGCTTGCCGGCATTGCCACGCAGCAGATGCTCGAAGCTGCGCCTATGCTGCTTCGTGTCGGCATAGGCCTTGGCGAGCGCGAAATCGAGCTGCAGCTGGTCGGTATCGGATAGCGGATCGCCGCCCTCAGCGAGCGCCTCCATCGCCGCGAGATGCGGATCGTCCGGCGCGAACTTCTTGGAATCGGCGAGATTGACGTAGACGCCCGTGATCTTCGGCTCCAGGGCCAGCGATTTGAGATAGGCCTCGTGCGCCTCCTCGAGCTTGCCGAGCTCTTTCAGCACATTGCCCATATTGTTGAGCGCGTCGGCGAGATCCGGCTTTATCTCGAGCGCGCGGCGGTGATAGTCGAGGGCCAGATCGAGCTCGCCCTGATCGAAGGCGATGCGCCCCATCATGTTGAGCACATCGTGATTCTTCGGGTTGAGCGCGTAGGCCTGCTCGATCAGCGATTTCGCTTCGTCGGTCTTGTGCGCCTCGAGCAGGAGGGTCGAGAGATATAGAGCAGCGTCTTCTCGTTGCGCGGCTCGATCGCGAGCGAGCGCCGCAGAGTCTGTTCTGCCTCCTCTTCGCGATGCAGGTCCTTCAGCGCCAGCGCGAGGCTATCGAGCATCTCGGGATCGTCGGGCTTCAGCGATAGCGCGCGGCGATAGGCCGTCTCCGCCTCGTCCGGTTTCTTGAGATCGCGCAGCGAGGTCGCGAGGTTGTTCCAGGCATCGGCGAAGTTGGGCCGCAGATCGAGGGCGCGGCGATAAGCGACGATCGCATCGTCGATCCGCTTCAGCGCGCGCAGCGCATTGCCGCGATTGCTGTGCGCCTCGACGAATTCGGGCCGCAGCTCGATCGCGCGTTCGTAACAGGACAGCGCGTCCTCGAATTTATCCTGCTCGTAATAGGCGATGCCGAGATTGCTGAGCGCGTCGGCGTAATCGGGGTTGATCTCCAGTGCGCGCTTGCCTTCGGCGATCGCCTCATCGATGCGCTTGGCGAGGCGGCACATCTCGCCAAGATTGGCATGATAGAGCGCTACTTCGGGCGCCAACGTCGTCGCATGTTTCAAATGATCGATCGCATGCGCGAGGTTTCCCGATTGATGCGCAATGATGCCGAGAAGGTGACAGGCCTCGCCATTGTTCGGGTCGGTTTCGAGCACGCGGCGGCAGTAGAGCTCGGCTTCGGCGAGTTTGCCGGCCTGGCGGCGCTGCTCAGCAAGCGCCATGATCTGCGGCGGCGTGAGGTTCGGCGCCGCCGGAGGTGGCATCTGGGCCGCGGCAAGAGCCGCCGCCTGATTCTCTTCCTGCGCGGCGATGATCGCCGCCGCCTGCGCCGCGCGCTTCTCGCCGATCGCTCGGAACGGCATCAGCCGCGCGCGATCGCCTTTGACCACGGCGGTGAGCTCGCCGACGACACGATCGATCACCGCCGGCCATTCCTGGCCTTCGACCTGGCGGAACAGCCGCATCGTCGGATACCAGGGATTGTCCTCGCGATGGAGCTGCCAGCGCCAATCCGAGACGCATGGCGCCAGCAGCCAAGTCGGCTTGCCGAGCCCGCCCGCGAGATGCGCGACAGCGGAATCGATCGTGATCACGAGATCGAGCGCCTCGATCAGGGCCGCGGTCGCGGCAAAGCCGACGAGTTCCTTGGCGACATCGGTGATGTGGAATTCGGGATGCGCTTTGAGGTCGTCCGCACGCGGCCCGACCTGCAAACTGGTGAACGAAGCGTCCGGCACCGCCAAAAGCGGTGCCAGCTGTTCAAGAGGTATCGAGCGTCGGCGATCGTTGACGTGCTCGGGATTGCCGGCCCAGATCATGCCGACCTTGAAACTGCTGTCCCGATAGCGTGCCTTCCAGCGCGCCGCTTCGTCGGGATTGGCGCGCAGATAGGGGCCCGTCGCCGGGATCGTCTCGAGCCGGGTGCCGAAGAGATAAGGCAAGCTGAGCAGCGCACATTCGCAATCGGCGTTCGTCACTGCTGGGGCGCGATCGCCAAGGACATCGATGCCTTTCAGGCTCTCGCGCATCAACCCGGCAAGGCCCTGCTGGACGCGAAAGGTGACCTTCCCCGCCCGCGCCGCCACCAGCGGCACATAACGCGTGAATTGCATCGTGTCGCCGAAGCCCTGCTCGGCGTTGATATAGATGTGCCTCCCCGCGATACCCTCGCCCTGCCACGGGCGTTGCGGCGTATTGGGCAGCCGCACCTCGGTCGATTTGAGACGCCACTCATATTCGGCCCAGCCCTCGGCGAGATCGCCGCGCATCAGCAGCAGGATGCCAAGGCCCGAATGCGCATTGGGGTTGTTGGGATCGAGCGCGATGGCGCGGCGCAGCGCATACATCGCGTCTTCGTAGCGACCGGCGTGATGCAGGCTAGTGCCTAAATTGGACCAGGCATCGGCGAAGCGCGGATTGATCTCGACCGCGCGGCGATAACACGCGACCGCACCATCGAAATCGCGCAGCGCGTGGAACGCATTGCCGAGATTGCTATGCGCCTGGGCGAAGCTCGGGCGCAGCTCGATGGCGCGGCGATGGCTCGCCGCCGCGTCCTCGTATTCCTTCCGCTCGTAATGCGCGACGCCGATATTGCTCAGCGCCTCGGGATACTCGGGATTGAGCGCGACCGCTTTCTTCCCGTGCTCGAGCGCCAGATCGGGCCGCCCGGCGAGGCGGTACATCTCGCCGAGATTGGCCTGGAAGAGCGCCACCTGCGGCGCGAGTTCGATCGCCCGCTTCACATGCTCGATCGCCTGGGTGAGCTGGCCGCGCTGATGGAAGATGATGCCGAGGAGATGGACCGCCGTCGGCTCTATCGGTTTCGCGGCGAGGAGCTGCTTGAGCAGCGCCTCGGCCTCATCGAGCCGACCGGCGCCGCGATGCTGCTCGACAAGCTCGTAGACCTGCGCAATCGGCATGAATTGCCGCGCGTTTTCGCTGCCGACCGATTGGTCCATTGCTTAAGCTATAGCGGAATTGGCGCCCCGCTTCACCCGGCGCCTGGGTCCGCGGCATGCCTAACGAGTTGATTCGGCGTGCCAGACGAGCAGGCGCCGGCGCGTTATTTCCATCAGCTTGACCAGAACCGAGCCAATAATGGCGATGGCGACGATGCCAGAAAACACGCCAGGTGAGTCAGCGAAGCGCATCGAGGTCATCATCGAGCCGCCCAGCCCCTCGCCGCCCATTGTCATCTCGCAGATGATGACGACGATCAGCGAGATCGGCAGCGCGATCTGCAAGCCGGTGAAAACGCCGGGCATGGCCGAGGGCAGGATGATCTGCCAGAGCAGCGCTCGGCGGTCGACGCCAAGGCTCTCCGCCGACCAGACAAGGTATTTGTCGACATTCTCGGTCGCGGCCCAGGTCGCGACCACGACCGGGAAGACCGACGAGAAAGCAACCATCGCGATCTTCGACCAGTCGAAGACGCCGAACCACAGGATGAAGATCGGCAAGAAGGCGATTTTCGGCAGCGGATTGCCGACCGAGACGATCGGGTCGAAGAACCAGCGCACGAGGCGCAGCCGCGCGATCGTCACGCCGATGAGGACGCCCAGGATCGCCGCCATCGAAAAGCCGGCGAAGGTGCGCGCCAGGGTGAGCCCAAGCGCAACCGGTATATCGCCCGAGACACTATCGTCCCAGAGCCGCACCAGCACCGACGACAGCGACGGCAGCAGGAAGTCCGAAACGAAATGCATTCGCGCGCCCCACTCCCACGCGACGGCGAGCAGGACCACGGAAGACGAGCGCAGCAGACGCCGCTTCCAAACCGGGCTGAGCCAGCTTTTGCTTTCTACTCTCTCCATACCAGCGTCCGACGCATGAAATAGAGGTAAGCCCGGTCGGCGAAGAAGCCCAAGGCCGAGACTGTTATGACCACGGCGAACATGGCGTCGTAGACGCCGCCTTCGCCGAGGAAGGAAATGAGATAGCCGAGGCCGCGCTGGCCGACGAGCAACTCCGACGCGACCAGCACGATGAACGAGATCGCGACCGCGTTGCGGATGCCGGCGAGGATTTCGGGCAAGGCGCCGGGCAAGATCACCTCCCACAGCACCTCGCGATTGCTCGCGCCGCAGGCCCGCGCCGACCAGATCAACGTCTGATCGACGCCGCGCGCGCCGTTATAGGCGCTGAGAATCACCGGCAGCAGGCAACTCATCGCGATCGAGGCGATCTTCGAGCCGGCGCCGAGGCCGAGCCACAGGATCATCACCGGGATGAGCGCCGATTTCGGCATCGGATAGAGGGCTTTGACCAGCGGGCTCGCGATGTCGTCGATGGTCGTCGACCACGCCATCATCACGCCGAGGGCAATGCCGACGACGATGCTGGAGCCGAGGCCGAAGAACCAGTTGAAGAAGGACGAGACGCCGTTGGTCCAGAGATCGCCATCGAGCAGCAGCGACCACCAGGCGGCGCCGACGGCGCTCAGCGGCGGCAACTCACTCGGATCGACGAAATGGACACGCGGCGCGATCTCCCACAACACCGCAAGCAAGAGAAGCGGCAGATAACGGACGAAGATGTTCTCGCTCGTCATCCGTGCTCTTCTTCCTGGGCGCGGATCGCTTCGTCGCGCACCAGGTTCCAGAGATAATCGACCTTGGCGGTGAATTCGGGCGTTTGCTGGTATTCTGTGCGCGCGCCATGCGGCGGCCGCGTATCGACGATCTCCTTGATGCGGCCCGGGCGCGCCGTCATCACCGCGACGCGGTCGGCGAGATAGACCGCCTCGCGCACGTCATGCGTGACGAAGACGACCGTCTTGGGCGAGCGCTGCATGATCGCCAGCAGCTCTTCATGCATCAGCGTGCGCGTTTGCGCATCGAGCGCACCGAAGGGCTCGTCCATCAGCAGCGTCGCGGGATCGATCGCGAGCGTGCGCGCGATCGCGACGCGTTGCTTCATGCCGCCGGAGAGTTGCGAGGGGTAGGAATCCTCGAAGCCTTTCAGATGCACGAGATCGATCAGCTCTTGCGCTCGCCTCTCGCGCTCGGCCTTGGGCATGCGCTGCTTCTCGAGGCCGTAGAGCACGTTCTGCTTCACGGTCTTCCACGGGAAGAGCGAGTAATTCTGGAAGACGATGCCGCGATCGGGTCCGGGCTGCGTCACCCGCTTGCCGCTGACCGTGATACTGCCGCTCTCGATCGGCAGGAACCCGCCGAGAAGATAGAGCAGCGTGCTCTTGCCGCAGCCCGAGGGCCCGAGCAGCGCGACGAACTCGCGCTCTTTCACTTCCAGCGAGACGCCGTCGAGCGCAAGCACCGGCCGCCCGCGCATCGGGCGATAGGTGTGGCTGACTGCGCCGAAGACGATACCACTCCCTGCCATTCCCTCGTGCCTCGATATTTCCTGCCCGTCCCTCACGGATGACGCCGTTTCGCAGCTTCGTCGACCAGCGACAGATCCGCATATTTGGCGACATCGACGTCGATGTTGAGCAGCCCCACTTTCTTCTGGGTTTTGATGTTGTTCTGCAGCGCGGTCAGGTTCGGCCGCGCGTCGGGGTCCCGATAGTAGTCGTTTTTCGTGAACAGCCAATCGCTAAAATAGGATTCCGGCTGCTTCGTGAATTGGGCGACGATCTTGATGCCCTCCGCCCGGTGGGCGGGGTCGAGATACCAGTGCAGCATGGTCTGCACATCCTCGAAAAAATCGACCAGGACTGCGCGATGCGCGGCGATGAACGGCGCACGCCCCGCCCACAAGGTAAGCTCGGTCGGCCCCATCGCATCGCCGACATCGAAGAGCTTCTTGGCAACACCGTCTTTCTGGGCCACGACCGAAAACGGTGTGCCGATCTCGATCATGTCGACTTTCTTTTCGTGCAGCGCCGAGACCATGTTCGGGAATTCGACCTCGATGATCTGATAGTCGCGCTTGGGCTGCAGCCCGTGCTCGCTCATATAGACCTGGGCCGCGATATCGAGTGCGCCGCCAATGGCGTTGGTGGCGACGATCTTGCCCTTCAGATCCTCGACTTTTTTGATGGAGCCGTCGGGACGTACCATCATTTGATTCGAGTAATAGCCCGGGATCCCATCCTGATAGAGATCCGAGACCGCGCGGATGTCCTGCATATGCGCGTTCTGGATCGCGAGCGCGAAGGAAGAATACGCGAGCGCGGCGAGATCGAGCTCCCCAGCGGCGAGACTGGTAATTTGCGGCGTGCTGCCGCGGAAATGGATCGCCTCGACCGTGTAGGATTTGCCGTAATGCTTGAGGAGCTCGGGCTTGGCCCAGAGCACCGACGTCAGCTGCGCCGGCACGACCGCCCAACCGACCCGCAGCTTCAACGGCTCATCTGCGCGGCCCGGCAGCGCCAGCCCCACCAACATGCCCGATGCAACCAGCACCGATGCGACGCCGCGCCACAAGCTCATCGGAAACCTCCCATGTGAAATTCTTGTTAGGCTACTTGTTCTTGATTGTCTCGCCGCATCAAAGGCATGCGGGCGCGGCCTTGTCAACCGCGCCGCATTGTCAATCGTCACTTAAGCCGGGCGGCCGCCTCGTCGACAAGCGACAGATCAGAATAAGCCTTCACATCGATGGCCTTTTTCAGCACGCCAAGTTCCTTGGCGATATCGAGATTCTTCTGCATCGCCGCGATATCCGGCCGCGAATCCGGCGCGTGATAGTCATCGCCCTTGGTGAAGATCCAGTCCGAATAAGCCTTTTCCGGCTTTTTGGTGAAATCGGCCACGAGCTTCAACGCCGCCTCGCGGTTCTTCGGATCGAGGATCCAGCGCATCGTGCGGTTGGTGTCCTCGAAATAATCGACCAAGGCGGCGCGGTTGGCTTTGATATAGGGTGTCCGGCCGGCGATGATCGTGAGTTCCGATGGCCCTTCCATCGCGTCCTTTTCGGTGAACAGCGCGCGCACCTCCTTGGTCTTCATCGGCTCGACCGAGAACGGCGTGGTCAAAAAGCCCATATCGACACGTTTGGCGGTCAGCGCCGCCATCATGTTGGGGAATTCGATCTCGACCACCGTATAGTCGCGCTTGTCCTCGAGACCGTGGCGCTTCAGCATCGCGCGCATGCCGATATCCATCGCGCCGCCGATGCTGTTATCGCCGATGACCTTGCCCTTGAGATCCTCGACCTTCTTGATCGGGCTGTTGCCAAGCACCGCGAAAGGACGCGTGAAGTAATCCTGATAGCCGTCGCGCGTCGCGACGCCGATGACGCGCAAGTCGTTCATATGCGCATTCTGGATGGCAAGCGCGAAAGCCGCCGGCGAGAAATAGGCGAGCGAAATGTCGCCGGTAGCGAGCGCAGTCGTCTGCGGACCGCTGCCCGGCGCGCGAATCGCCTCGACCGTGTAGGACTTGCCGTAATGGACAAGCACGTTTTTCATCTGCATCAGGATCGGGAACATCTGTCCCGGAACCGCCGCCCAGGCGGCTTTGATCACGACCGGGTCAGCCTGTGCGACTGATGCCGTCAACGTCGCCGCGATCATCGTACCGAAGAATATGCGTCGCATCTCGAACTACTCCTCCCTGTTTTCTTGGCCGGAATGATCGCCAAGCGGCGTCACTTGTCAATCTTTCGCGCGCAAATCGGGTGGACAATCGCGGTGGCGGCGGGCACGATCCGCGGCGTTCGCGTTGGGGATGAGGTTTTAGTGGATGCGCCCGAACTGACGATTGTCGTGCCGACCTTCAACGAGCATGACAATATCGTCCCACTGCTCGACCGTCTCAACGCGGTGCTGGCAGGCATCGCCTGGGAAGCAATCTTTGTCGATGACGATTCGTCCGACGGCACGGCCGACGCTGTGCGCGCGGCGGCGCGGCGCGACACGCGCGTGCGCTGCATCCAGCGCATCGGCCGGCGCGGGCTCGCCGGCGCTTGTATCGAAGGCATCCTCGCCTCCTCCGCGCCTTATGTCGCAGTGATGGATGCCGATCTGCAGCACGACGAAGCGATCCTGCCGCGGATGCTCGAGGCGCTGCGCCGCGAGGGATGCGATGTGGTCGTCGGCAGCCGCTATGTCGCCGGCGGCGGCGTTGGCGATTGGGCGGCGCATCGTCAGCGCGCAAGCTCGCTGGCGACGCGGCTCGCACATCTGGTGACCAAGACCGACATCGCCGATCCGATGAGCGGCTTCTTCATGCTGCGCCGGATGGTGTTCGAGCGGGTGATGCGCGGCCTTTCGACACAGGGCTTCAAGATCCTGCTCGACATCCTCGCGACAGCCGAGACGCCGCTGCGTATCAAGGAGATCCCCTTCCAGTTCCGTCAGCGCGTCGCCGGCGAGAGCAAGCTCGACACGCTCGTCGCCTGGGAATTCGCGATGCTGCTCGCCGACAAGCTTGTCGGCCATATCGTGCCGGTGCGCTTCCTGCTCTTCGCCGTGATCGGCGGGCTCGGCGTCTTCGTCCATATGGGCGTGCTCGCCGCGGGGCTGAAGCTTTTTGCCCTGCCCTTCGTCACGGCGCAGACAAGCGCCGCGATCGTCGCGATGACCGCGAACTTCTTCCTCAACAACCTGTTCACCTACGCCGATCGCCGCCTCAAAGGCTGGCGCGTGCTGCGCGGGCTCATATCGTTCTATGTGATCTGCAGCTTCGGCGCGGCGGCGAATATCGGCGTCGCGTCCTATCTCTTCGCGCAGCAGCAGGTGTGGTGGGTCGCCGGCATCGCCGGCATCGTCGTCGGCTCGGTCTGGAACTACGCCGTATCGTCGATCTTCACCTGGAAATGACGAGAGAGGGGAAGTGACGGACGTTACTGGCGGCGGCTGGCGCGCAGCACGTAACGATCGCCGGCGAATTTCTCGAAGATCGTGTCGATTGTCGGATGGGTGATAGGCCCATTCTCGGAATCCGGCACGAGATTCTGCTCCGAGACATAAGCCTCGTATGGCCCGCCTTGCGCGTTTTGCGCGAGCAGATGATAGAAAGGCTGGTCCTTCGACGGCCGCCGCTCGGCGGGGATCGAGTTGTACCATTCCTCGGTATTGTTGAAGACCGGATCAACGTCGAAGATCACGCCGCGAAACGCATAGAGGCGGTGCCGGACAATCTGTCCGACGGCGAACTTGCCGGTGCGATAGACCTGCGGCGTCACAGAAGCGTGCCTCCTCGAAGCGGTGCGTCACGCACAACGGGCGACCATTCTAAAAAAATCCGCGCGCGCGACAAGAGGTCCGGGAAAGCCCTTCACGAAGGCGCGATTGTTAGCGACGCGAACGAAATGGATCAGCCTCGGCACCAATCCAGCGCTGTGCCGGATCGTGCCGAGACCGATGGTCGCTGCGGGAACCTTCCTGAACTTTGGGCTTCATCTGATTGCGCGAACGCGCATGCCCATTGCCCGTC
>Ga0157369_10011320_pt1 | contig 10133 bp, 8 predicted proteins | sample C25metaG_FD_113461 | JGI IMG/M metagenome (GOLD analysis project Ga0157369, IMG submission 113461) | Corn rhizosphere microbial communities from Kellogg Biological Station, Michigan, USA - C2-5 metaG | ecosystem: Host-associated > Plants > Roots > Rhizosphere > Soil | place: USA: Michigan...
GGTCGGCCAGCTTGTACATCAGCCGGCCGCGCTCCCGCGCGCTCATCTTTCGCCACGGCCCTTTATCAAAGGCCCTGCGCGCCGCCTTCACCGCCTTGTCCACATCCGCCTTGTCTCCCTCGGCAACGTGCGCGATGACCTGCCCCGTGGCGGGGTTGAGGGTGTCGAACGTCTTTCCACTTGCGGAATCGATCCACTTGCCGTCGATGAGCATTTTGGTCTGTCTGACCTTCACGCGAGGTGTGCCGGCCTTGCTGCCGGGCGCGGTCGTGGTCGTCATGGCGACCTCCTTGGGTTGGATGGGAACAGGTGTGACGCGGCAGGAACTCCTCCAGCCGCGTGAATAGAGAGATTATACACTTGCCAAGGTTACTCGACTCGCTTTATGAGACATCTCTGCACGCCCCTCCGGACTTCAAGTGGACAGGAAGCACACACAAGCGTATACATTTATGTATACATGCAGGAGTCGTCATGGCATCTACGGCAACGATCCGCCTTCGTCCCAAGACTCACGATGCACTTCGGGAAATCGCCCGGCTGACGGGCGAATCGTTGCAGTCCGCCCTGGATCGTGCCGTTGAGGACCTTCGTCGCAAGACCTACCTGGAGGGACTTGATGCGGACTACGCCGCCCTCCGTCGCGATTCGAAGGCGTGGGATGAATTTCAAAAAGAAGTCAGCGAGTTCGATTCGACCAACCTTGACGGGCTGGAGGACGCCTGATGGCGCGCCCGTCACGTGGAGAGGTGTGGAGGGCGGACTTGGAGCCGGTGCGCGCCCACGAGCAGGGCAGGGTTCGTCCCGTCCTGGTGATTTCCAACAATACACTCAATCACGGGCACTCGGGTCTGGTGACCGTCGTGCCGATGACCACGAAAGGCCGCCCACTCCGCTCGTTTATCCGTGTTGACCCACCCGAAGGCGGCGTGTCAAAAATCAGCTTCATCATGTGCGATCAAGTCCGAACTATTTCCATCGACCGACTAACCCGCCAATTCGGGACCGTTTCGCCGGCCAGGCTGGCCGAGGTCGAAATGAGAATTCGATTTCTCCTCGACCTATGAGAAACTACGGGCTATTTCCCCTTCACCGCCCCCAATTCCGGATTCACCTTCTTCATGCTGTCCGACGGCGTCATCGTCGCTTCCCAGGGTTCGAACCCCGCCTTGCGGATCGTGATCTTCACCGACTTCTTCACCGGCAACTGCAACTTCAGCGGCGTGGTCCCGCGGTACTCGCCGTCGATCAGCACATCGCATTTGGCCGGCGTCGGCTCAAAGGACACTTCCACCGACTTCCCATCATCTGACTTCGCCTTGGCAGCTGACGAGTCATCCCCGCCATCCGATGAAGCCACCGGTGCTCCTCCGCTCACCTTCCGCAGCGCCGTAAAAAACGCATCATCCCGGCTCACCTGGTTGATCGCCGCCTTCACCACCTCGAACGTGGCGCTATTGGCCGTCGCGCTAAAGCCGCCATTGGTGGATGAGTCGTAACTCTGCTGGGAATTGAACACGTGCGAGTAGCCGATCTCGCCCGAGGCGATATCCACCACGCGGATGCGGACTGATGCCTTCACGGTCGTCTTGCGCGTGCGCACCCCGTAGCCGCTGGACTGCTGCGTCTCCGAGCTGACGTTGAGAATCGTCCCCATCGCCAGGACGTTCGCGCCCAGCATTTTCCCCATTTTCACGGCCTTTTCCTGGTCGGCCATCGTACTTTTGCCGCTGAACTCGGCCTCCTTTAGCACCGCGTCCACGCGCTGCCGTTCAACCACCTTCATGTGCTTGTTAACCAGAATATCTTCGAGCACACCGCGGGCGTCGTCATTCGAATTGCTGGCCACCGCGAAGTGCGACATGCGACTGTTGGCCGATTCGAACGGCGGAATCAATATCACCGGCTGCACCGCCCCGTCCGCCGGCGCGCCATCGCACTTTACCGCCGACAAAAACATCGCCACCACCGCCAACACCGCATAACCCCAGCCGCCAAACCTGGACATGACTTTTCCTTTCCTTCGCCTTTGCACGCTCATTCCAGCGCGCTTTCAAACTCGTTTCAGTTCGCCACCGCCTTCAGCAGCGCCTGATCCGCCAGCGCCTTCGACAACGCATCCCGCACTGCCTCCGATTCCACGTCATCGCCGGTATCCGGACTGAACGTCGACGACTCACGTCCTGCCTTGCCTGTAAACGAATTGGAATATTTGACCGTCCCGCTCGGCACGTCGATCAGCTGGACCAGGATCGACGCCGTCACCGTAGTCCGCGTTGTCGACACTCCATACCCGGAGAACTTCTGCGTCTGGCTGTCCACGTCGACGATGCTCGGCGCAACCAGAACGGCCGCCCCCAGCGCCCTCGCCTCCGCCGCCTTCTTCTCCGCGTCCGCCACCGAATTCGACGCCGAAGATCCCTTCGCCTGCAACACCCCATCCACCCGCGACCGCTCGGCCACGCGAATCCCCGGCATCGCAACCAACTGCTGCTGAATCTTCTGGCGGATCATCTCTCCCAGCGCCTCCGCGCGGGCCGCAGATAATTTCGTCCCCGCCGTCGCGGCAACGTCAACCGGCGCAACCGCCACGAGACGCCCATGAACCGCGACATAGTTCGACAAATCCACCGTCTTCTTCAGCTCCTCCTTCGCGCCAGATCCGTGAAAAGCCCAGAATCCCAATCCGGTCGCAATGACAACAACCGCCACCCCCGCGGCGATCCACAGACGTTTGCCCCGGACTCCCGCAAAACTCTTCACACCAGCCGCATTTGCTTCCGATCCTCTTTTCCCACCCTCTGAAACCACCGTTGATCGAGCCGCCTGACTCCCCACTGAAACCAAACATCCCCGCAGCGCCTCCCCCAATTCCCCCGCACTCTCAAACCTCTGCCTCGGATCCACCGCCATCGCCCGCGCCAACACTTCCTCCAGCGCCTTCGGCAGCCCCTTTACCGCCTCACACAACTTCGGCGCCGGCGTCGTCGCGATCCGCTGATACAGCTCCATCCGCGGCAGATTCGGATCATGCGCATACCTGCCCGTCAGCAGGTGATATAGAATCGCCCCGATCGAATACACATCACTGGCCGGCGTCACCGCGATCTTCCCCGCCGCCTGCTCCGGCGACATATACACCGGCGTCCCCGCCCGGTCCCCCTCCGACGAAACCAGAAAACTCTCCGCCGCTTCCCCCGGCCCCACCGCAAACTCCTTCGCCAACCCAAAGTCCAGAATGTGCGGCGACCCATCTTCCGAAATCAGAATATTCGCAGGCTTCAAATCCCGATGAATCACCCCCTGCGCGTGTGCATAATCCACCGCGTCGCACACCTGCGCCATCAACCCGACCGTCTTCTCCCAAGGATACTTCCCCGCCCGCACCGCATCATCCAGCGGCACCCCGTGCACCAGCTCCATCGCATAATAATAAGCGTTCTGATGCAGCCCGCTGTCATAAATACGAACGATGTGCGGATGCGTCAGCCGTGCCGCCAATTTCACTTCACGCGAAAACCTTCGCCGTGCCGCCTCATTCAGCAGCGCCGCCCCCATGAACTTCACCGCCACGCTCCGCGCCGTCCCCAGTTGAATGGCCTCCCAGACAATCCCCATCCCCCCGCGCCCCAGGATCCGCACGAACCGATACCCATCGATCATCGGCGGCGTTTCCAGCGCGTCGACTTCCGCCTTCAAATCCGGTCCCGGATTCTTGATTCCTGAAGACATGAGCTCACCCGAGAATCCCGCACTTCCGAGCCCACACACATTACCGCCCGCAAGATTCCTTACAAGCAATTTTCACTCATTCGGCAACTTCCCCCAAATCTCCCGCATCAACCCAAACAACTCCGGCTCCTCCCTCCTCAGCTCCGCACTATTAAATGGCCAGAAATCATTCATCCCAAAGTAAGCCTCCGTCATCTCCGCGAAAAACTCCTTCTGGTTCGTCAGCCCGTAATGCTCCCGCATCTTCCCGTTCATGTGCGGCACCGACTTGTACTTCCCGCTCGCCACAAACTTCTTCCACGCCGCCATGATCCGCGCATCATCAAATCCCAGCACCTGGTCGTGATACGCATGCGACAGCTCGTGCAGCACCGCCCACGGCTGCTCGAAGCTCATCTTCCCCGACACAAAATACGCCGCGTCCGGAATGTGCACACACCGCGCCAGCGCCGTGTCATACCCGTTGTCGCGCAACCACCCCGCCGATGGATGATACTGCGCCGTCACCAGCGCCCCGTTCGTCTTGTCCAGCACAATCGGCACCGTCCGCAGCCACCTCACCTTATCGCCCGGCACGTTCCACACGATCTCCGCCAGCCGCATCGACAAAAGCTTGATCGCCCGCTCCCCCAGCTCCCGATCCGGATCCGATAGCAGCCGGTTATCAATCCGCACGGTCCACCCCTCGATATTCCGAGTCGTATGCCCCGTCGGCTTAGCCGCATCCCGCTTCGCCCCCCGCGAAGTCTGCCCCAACGCTGCGCCACACAACATCCCACACACAACAACAACCAACATCACCCCCACACGCCGCCACCGGCCGCAAATGCATCTCATGCCGTTCACTACCTTCGCCCCCTCCCCCCGTTTCCACCGCCGCCACGATCGTCTAATTCAATTTGATCCTTCTCTTACTCCGCCTTTGTTTTACCCACGCGTCTCCCCCTTTCCCCCTCTCCTTTTCTCCCGGCCTCCTCGTCTTCCTTCAAACCGGCAACTCCATCTCAAACGCCGACCCCTTCCCCACCTCGCTCCTCACCCTGATCTCCCCGCCATGCCGGTTGACCACATACGCGACATAGCTGAGCCCCAGACCATAACCCTTTACATTGTGATGATCGCCCGTCGGCACACGAAAGAATTTCTCGAATATTCTGTCCTTATAATCAGCAGGGATGCCCATGCCATTGTCGGATACGGACAAAAGGATATGGTCGACATCCCCATGCAGATTGATGATCACCTTAGGCGCCTCCCTGCTATATTTCAACGCATTATCAAGAAGATTGTAGATGACGCTGGCGAAATGCAGCTTGTCAGCTCGAAGTTTGAACTTTCCCGGATCGCTGTTCCTTGGTTCGACTTTTCCCGTATTCCTGTCACTTTCCGATCCACCCAACGCATTATCTGCGCCCTCCCCGACACCATCGGCCACTCCATCTGCTCCTGCCGCATTGTTCCACCCCGCCCCATCCATCCCGCCCGCTCCATTCCGTCCCGGCCCTACCACCCTTATCCCAGGCTCATTCGGACCTGCCATGAGCCCGACCCTCGCCTGATATTTCTCGAACTGCAGCCGCATGGACGCCATAATATCCTCCACCAGGACCTTAAGGTCGAACTCATCCTTTCTCAGCTCGATCTCCTGTTTTTCAAAAAGTGACAATTTCAGGACCTTATCCACCAGCAGCGTGAGGCGCTGCAGCTCATAAGTGCTGATCTCCAGGTATTCCTTCGTGCGGACAGGGTCTTTCAACGCATCGAATTCCTTTAACGCCTCGACGGCAACGCTTACGGTGGCGATAGGTGTCTTCAGCTCGTGAGTGATATTGCTGATAAAGTCGTTCTTTAGTAGGATGAGCTTTTGTTGTTGCCGCCAGTTGCGATACAGCAGGAGAAAGGAGAGGATCGTAACGCCTACCAATACCAGTGAAAAAAGCAGCTGCGGTCCCAGCCGTCCCGCCGTCAGCCAGAACGTGTTCTCCAGGTGCACCTGGTACGAAATGGGTTTGGCAAAACCAAGGATCACAGTGCCCTCTTCACCGTCGGGGAGCACCCGGACCTTCCTCCGATCAGGTAGTAGCTGGTCCTTCCCCCGCTCCGGCAGCAGCTGGTCCTTTTCCCGCGCCTCCGGTGTTGTTTTGAAGTCCGGTATTTCCTGGGTGTCGGCAGTTGCCTTATCGTCGAGTATCCCCTTAACGTCATGCCCTCCCTCTATGTCAGACGTTGCTTTAATGACAGGCCTTGCCTTGATGACAAATGACGCATGTATGCCTTCTTTCACCAGCGCTTCCGCGAATTTGTCGTGCATTTCCTTAACCGTCACCGGCTCCTGCAACGAATCGACACTTGACAGGAAGGCTGCCACTCCCCCAGGTCCCAGCTTTTGATAGAATACTTCACGAACAGCCGTATCGGAAGGCTTTTCCCTGCCATCGCCACGCACCGTGACGATGACGGACCCGGCATGTCCCTTCTTTTCCAGCGAGTCCATCGAGACCCTTTCCCGGATGATATTCACCGTGCTCATCAAGCCCATGGGGTCGGGTGGCCCGTCAGGCTGGAAGTGGAAAGAAGTATCGAGATGGAGCTTGGACGCCTGCAGCTTGAACAGCGTCTCCCGGAACAAAAGATTTGTCCGGAGGGTGAGCACCCTGCTTTCTTCCATATAGTTCTTCCTTATCCAGTAGGCCTGGAAAAGCACGATCGCGGCGATCGTCACCACCATCAATAGTATGGAGATCCGGCGCTTGTTCATGTCGACCTTCCAAAAATAGACAAAAGGGTAGTAGCCGTGGGAAAACATTAACCTTAATTAACATTAAACCAATAGCGCTTAACCTTCCTTGCCCCCCGTGACGGATAGATTTGCAGCTAAATCGCTAAATGTATGCTCCTGAAAAAACAAATACTGCTTGTAATCCTGGCCTTCACCGCCCTGCCAGCCGTCTACGCCCAGACCAATACCCGTCCGTCAGACAATGAGCCTCCGGCCCGCTCTGTCAAAGAAGGTCGGATAGTCTATAAAAGAAAGATAAACATTCATCGCCGCATGGAAGATGAAAGCATGAAAAGAATGGTGCCCGAATTCGATAGCGCCCGATCCGAGCTCCTGTTCTCCGCCGACCAGTCGCTGTATCGCAATATAAAGGAGGCCGAAGACATCCGGGACCAGGCAGGACAGGACCAGGACGGGCCCGTCGTTCGCATGAGGTTTGGTGGAGGCGACGACCAGACCTATAAGAATTATACATTGGAGAAAATGACGCAGCAGCGGGAGATGGGCCCTAAAAAATACATCATCGAAGACAGCTTCCCACACTATACCTGGAAAATGGAGCAGGACACACAGACCATCCATGGCTATCTCTGTAAAAAAGCCACCACAAAAGGACGCCAGGGCAATGCTGTTACGGCATGGTATACGGAGGAGATACAATGTCCCTCCGGACCGGAAGAATACGGCTCCCTGCCCGGACTCATCCTCCAGCTCGATATCAATGATGGGGAAGTGGTCTTCTCTCCCGACGACATCGATACAAAAAGCCTGGACAAAGGATTGGTCCATGCACCCACTGACGGCAAAAAGATCACCCGCGAAGCCTTCCGTAAAATGGTGGAAGATCGGTTCGGACCCGGCGCCGGTGGAGGACGGCCGGTGATCAGGATCATACGAAATTGACGGGCAATATAACCATATAGCCGCCATTTCAAATTCAACTTTCTTTTGGGATTAGCGGAGCTCTATTATTCTAATTATTGTTTTGTTATACTCTTGAGCTTTACACCTCGTTTGCTATAATATTCAATATATTTCAGTTTTCCCGCTTCATTATAAAACTTCAACTCACCCACTGGCTTGCCTTTCTTAAAATTTCCTTCTATCATTTTTTGACCGTTATTATAGTAATCCACATTATACCCTTCGCATGGCTTGCCACAACAAAGCCATCCGCCACCTTGTGACATTCCTTTAAGTGGCTTTGAGTCGACAAACACGACATCAACCATATCCCTTTTTTTTATGGTATCAGCATTCGTGCCATATCCAACATGCACCTTTATACTATCCCCTTCAATCGCCAGGTCGGAAGACCTTAAAATGTATGTTCCTGTGTCCCGGAGAATAGCAGTGCTTCCCTGACTTTCCGAAAAATACTTGAAAGAGCCTTTACTTAATTGATAAGCTCCCAACATCTTGACGCCAGGATCACATCGGCTTTTTAAATAACATTCATACTTTATTTCCTGGCTAAAAGAAACAATAAAGATCATTTGTGCTAACAACAGGCACAGTATAATTTTTCGTTGATGCTTCATAACGACATGTAGCTTTTTTAGCGTTGATTGATTTTTTGCCAAACGGCATCCTGTTTAATACTTCGTGCATCCTTTCCTCCTTCATATTTGGTGTGTGTCTGTCCACCGGGAGGATTGACATAAATATTCGTAGGCCCTCTTCCTGCTCCATTTCTTTCAATAGAATAAACCGGAATATTCCTATCTCCTGCCAAACTTCTGTCAAACGGCGAGTAACCAGGACCACCGGCGTCTTGCATGTCGTATCTGTTCACTTTTCCATCAGGATGGCCATGTATATTTCCCATCAATACATAGCCATCCGACGCTTTCTTATCGACAGAAACAGTAAAGGTATTATCCCCATTCGGAGCAGCTACAGAAACTGCCCCAAATTCTATTGTAGCGGAATTTGTATTCAGGTAAATGAAGATATTTCTTTCTTTGCCGTCTTTATCTCCGTTGGTCTGGCTATACAGATAATCTACAGTGGACATACCTGCAGCTTGAGCCTCTGCAGCCTCATCGCCATTGATCGTTATTTCCCTTGATTTACTTTTGCCCTCTTTGTCGACACTTGTCAAAGCTTCGTGGACGGAAGAGTTGATTGCGTTGGCCTTCTCTTTCTTTTTCAGTCCCTTAGCCGCGGTTTTTGCGGCCGTCTCTGCAGCATCGTAGTCCGATTTTTGAGTAAGCCGCAATTTATTGCCGATACCATCGGAACCTAAATAATGGCCTTCATAGTCAAGATAGTAATCCATGCCATTCGGGTCTATGTATGAAATTGGATTATTCATTGCATAATTATAGGGCGTTACATTCTGATAGTAATAAGCGTGCGGGTCCTGGGTGTGCCACCTTCCAATTTGAGGGTCATACATTCTGGCTCCGTAGTCATACCATTCTAATCCGCTGCCATCATTAAACTCCTTGCTCTGCTTCTCTTTTCCGTTGTAAAGTATTTTATTGTCGGGAGGTCCCGGTGATCTACCGCTTATTCCTGCCATCGCCATCCCCAACGGATAGTAGCTCGTCGCATCGACGACAGGCGTCGGCTGGGTATTATCGTCCGTGATCGTCATTCTCGTATTTCCCAGATGGTCCTTCAAATAATAATCAAGGACATATCCATTCCTGCCGCTGTTAGGCCTTATCCGTCCTTCCTCATGGTATATGAACTGCAATGTATCGTTCTGATAAACGATGCCTTCGCTATACAGCGTAGTGGTTGTCTTGCTTCCCTCCACCGTTTGCTTTCGCCACTTCACGCCCGCAGCGTCATATGTATACGAAATCGTCCCTTTTCCTGTCACCGTAATACTCTGTGGTAAATTTAAAATATTATAGGCAATTCCGCCGGCCGGAATGCCTTTATTCAGATCCTGTGTCAAATTCCCGTTATTGTCATACGCATAATCCGTACTCGTCTTCGTAGTTGGATTGTATTTAAAGTCACCCAGCGTGCTGTTGTAATTATTCGCCCCATCCGTCACCGACTGCAGTTTATTGGTACCGCTGATATAGGTATAGCCTAACTGGTCCACCAAACTTGAGCTCGTCGAGGTGGGAGTCAGTAAGCCATATTGGTTCATGGTTAAAATATTGCCATTCGCATCATAGCTCAGACTGTTCACCGTATAGTTGACCCCGGAGCCGCCATTGAAGCTCCCGCCATAATACTGCGTGAAATCCGCCGCCATCAGGCGGTTTGCCGCATCATAGCTGAAGTCATATTTACGGATCTGCCCATCATATACGCTTTTCCAGATCATGCCCGTTATGTTACCGTTGTAATTGGTGCTGCTTGTCCAGGAAGAGCTTCCCGTCGTGGGCGCCTTATCATAACCCAGCTCAAATCCAAAATAATTACCTGCCGAGTAGGAGGGAGGAGTGGTAAAGCCTTCTCCCAATACTGAAGAGGCAGTAGAAAGATCATGCACATAGGCCCTGTTAACGCCTAAAAGCCATCCTCGGATATTGTATTCATATGTCAAAGTCTCCAACGGATTGGAGGTATAGTTTCCGCCGCTTTTCGTATTCCCCAGATTTTTTACCTTGAGCTGGCCTAATGCGTCATACTGCATGCCTGAGACATTGATCAC
>Ga0157369_10011323_pt1 | contig 10132 bp, 6 predicted proteins | sample C25metaG_FD_113461 | JGI IMG/M metagenome (GOLD analysis project Ga0157369, IMG submission 113461) | Corn rhizosphere microbial communities from Kellogg Biological Station, Michigan, USA - C2-5 metaG | ecosystem: Host-associated > Plants > Roots > Rhizosphere > Soil | place: USA: Michigan...
AACGTGCCGAGATCCGGCTCGAAGGCGGTAATCCGGGCGTTTGGATATAGCTGCAAAAAGTAAAGAACGGATACTCCTACATTGCTCCCTACGTCGAGAATCACCGGGTCGACCTTGTTTGTTCGAAAGTAATAAGGAGTTTTGGTGTATATCTCGCGCCAGATGGAGCGGAACACCCCGTAAGTTCGAAAATGGGCACTGTAACGTCCAATACCTTCAGAAGTGCGAGTCCGCAGTAGGCCGTACCGAATAGCTAGGTACTTAGCAGTAATGGTCCAATATTGAGCCAGGGTTGGCAACTTGGCGCAATGCGGGTTTCTCAAGATAGTTCGAAGGTCCTTTGATATATTAAGGGCCACGGCGCTAAAGGACATCTTGTCGTTCAGTATGGCACAGTTGGATACTCGAAGCCCTCCCAATGCGCGGCGCAGTAGCGGGAAATCTTACCTAGACTTCAGGTTATTCAGTAATACTTCCTGTTAAGGCGAGTGGTCGTTTTTGCTATATTCATGAAAATAAGGTAAATAGCGTCTTAGGCCATTGCTTCCTAAGATGAGTCGGATAAAAAAGGTCCCAGTAGCTATAGTCCTCTATACCTGCCAATCCCACAGAAACCGGCAAATGGATGAATGGCATAGCAGCAAACGTCTGTTGCGGTCAAGGCGGACATGAGGACGCCAGTGTTCACAAGAGGTTTCGGCTGCCACTGGCCCACCGTTCTGTTCTTGCGGGGCAGGCGGAATTAGGGTTCCTTGGTTTCGTTTGATACGGTGAGGCGAATCAGGCGGCGCGTTCGGCGAAGACCATATCTTTAAAGTCGGCCGACTCCGTGACGGTGAAGCCGCACCGGGTCAATAGGCCGGTTAACTCAGTGATGGCCCTGCCCGCCCAGGGATGAAACTCAATCGCCATCCGCTGGATCTGGCGAATCGCTTGGCTTTCGGCCAGTTCGGTGAGGACGTCAATCTCGACTCCCTCCACGTCCAATTTCAGCAGATCAACCGGGCCGGTGACATAGTCGGATAGCCGCACGCAGGGGAGTGTGGCGGTATTCGGTGTGGCGTGGCCGACGTCTCGTGAAAGGATGCTGCTCGATAGGGAACCGGGCTCTCCGCCGTGCCAGGTCAATGAGCCAGTGTAGGAGTACACCGCTTTATTGACGAGCTCAACATTCAGATTATTGGATTCGACAGTTTCCGAAAGCAGTTGAAACGTGCCGAGATCCGGCTCGAAGGCGGTAATCCGGGCGTTTGGATACAACTGCAAAAAGTAGAGAACCGATAATCCTACATTGCTCCCTACGTCGAGAATCACCGGGTCGACCTTATTTGTTCGAAAGTAATAAGGAGTTTTGGTGTATATCTCACGCCAGATCGAGCGGAACATCCCGTAAGTTCGAAAATGGGCACTGTAACGTCCGATAACTTCAGACGTGCGAGTTCGTACTAAGCCGTACCGAATAGCCAGGTACCTGGCAGTAATCGTCCAGTATTGCGCCAGGGTTGGGAGTTTGGCGCAATTGGGATTTCTCAGGATAGTTCGGACGTCCGTGGATAGGTTAATGGCGACGGCGCTGAAGGACATCTTCTCGTTCAGTATAATGAAACGGAAGAAAATGGGAACCTTTCCAAAGCAGAGTACGGTAATGGTAATTACTTCCGGGCTATTGAATGCGTAAGACTCAGGACACCCCGGAACTAAAAGGGCGCATTCGTCAGGCTTACGGTTGGACTTTCGCCGGGAACACGATCCGCTACTTCGGCGGCTTTGCGATCTCCGTGACGCTGGCCCGCCTGCTGCAAACCAAAGATTACGGGCTGATCGGCATGGTCCTCGTGTTTCTGTCCATGCTGGCCGCTTTTCAGGATTTGGGCGTGGGAATGGCGGTAGTCCGGTTGGACGAAGACGATACGGCGATCCCTACGTTTTTCACCGCGTCGGCCCTGTTCGGATTGTTCCTCACGGTGGTCGTGGTTTTCTGTGCTCCGGCCATTGCGGATTTCTATAAAGAACCCGAGTTGACACTGCTTTTACGTGTTCTCGCGATTACAATCGCGTCAACGAGCATTTGCGGCATCTCGCAGGCACTGCTCACGAAGCGGCTGCAATTCAAACCTCTTGCGCTCATCGAGATGACGTCGTCGCTTTGTGCCGGCTGCATCGCGGTCGGGCTGGCCTTCTTCGGTATGGGCGTTTGGAGCCTGGTTGTCAACCTACTGTTATTTTCTTTCTTTCAGTGTGCCGGCTGCTTTTACATGGTGCCTCCCCGGTTTACGCTCCATCCGGACAGGGGTGTCATGCGTCGTGTGCTCGACTTTGGCGCTCCGACGACTGCGTCCAATCTGCTGCATCAGTTTTACGATAATTCCGATTCCATGCTGATCGGCAGAATGATAGGTCCCGAGGCCCTTGGAATTTACGGGCAGGCATTTCGATTGGCGACTCTTGTACACGAAAGGATTGGCGTCCTCGTAAACCGGGTAGCGTTTCCATCGTTCGCCGCGGTTAAAGAAACACCGGAGCTGGTAATCGAACATTGGTTTGGGATATCCCGCGTTATGTCGCTTATCAATGTGCCGCTTCTGTCGTTTCTATTTGTCAATGCGAATGATCTAATCCTATTGGTGTACGGGAAAAAGTGGTTGCCGGCGGTGGTTCCCCTGCGCTTTCTCTGCCTGGTCGGTGTGCTGAGAAGCCTGGTTATGGTGATCATTCACATCTATAACGCGTTAGGGAAAGCCAACTTACGATTGCGTTTCACGCTCGCCAATTTCGTGCTGCTGCCGTCGGCGTTTGCGATAGGCTGCAAGCTGGATGGTATACGGGGCGTGGGTATCGCGTGGTGCATCGTTTACCCGGCGATCTGGCTGCTGGCGCTGTTCATGGTGCGGACGTTCCTCAGGTCTTCCTTCGCGGCTTACTTCAAGTCGCTACGGCTGCCCGCACTGACAGGACTACTGTGCGTGGTATTCGTATCGGCAACTCCCGGACTTCCAGGCTTGCTGCCGCGGCTAATGCTGCGCGGCGCCGTGTGGAGCGTAGTGACGGCAGCATGCTTATTGAGCTCGAGCGATATCCGGGATGCCGCAATGAAGCTGCTTCGACGGCGCCTAGCCTAAGGGAAAAAGAGGCGCAGTTGTCAGGTGGTATGACCCACCAGCACGGGTGTGGTGAATTGGGGTGGATGGACCGCACTGTCCCGCATGTTACGAGCGACCATTTGCGCCGCGTAAGCCAATGTTATAAAGAAATACACAAACTCCCGATGAGCGAACCCGGTAGTAAAGCCCTGTACGATAATATGCGCAATCATGCAGGCGACGGCAACACAGAAGGCACGAAGGTTCTCGCTATCGGGCAGGTTCTTTACCAGGCTAAGAGCCTGGATGGCGGAAATGAAGCCGGTGAGCACAATCAGGCAATAGAGAAGCATGGCCGGAATGCCCATCTCCGCGGCGGCTTGAATGTACGCGTCGTGAGGAGTGTTGAAGGCATATTCCATGAAATTATCGGGACCGACACCGAGGATTGGATGGCTCTTGACCAGGTTCAGGCCGATCTCCCAGAGTTCCAACCGGTGGGTGGCGGACGCGTCCTGCTGGTAGGACCCGATTGTCTTCAGGCGATCGAAATAGGCGTCCGGGGCGAACATGAGCAGTCCCGACGCGACGACCACGAGTATGAGAGCTGTGACCGCCTTGCGTTTTTGGAAGAGGAAAAACACCAGGAGGCCGGCCGCCAACCCCAGGCTGGCGCCTCGTGAGTTGGCTTTTAGAAAGCTAACGAAAAAGACACATATACCAACCCCAGCCGCAAACTTAAACCACTTGGAATAGCGGGTATATAAAAAGTTGAGACAGATTAGAATTAGAATTGACATCAGCAGAGCGAGATAATTGGTTTGCCCAAAATTCCCGTTCAGCTTCAACATATTGAGGCGGTCGAATTTTTCCGCGCCAATCTGCTCCGTCATCACATGCGAGCGCGTCAGCGCATCCCTCGAAATTTGCATGCCGGCGACAAAAAAAGCGGCCAGAATGCCCCACAATCTCATCGCGTTCGAGCCCCAATAGATCAACATGAGACAAGTGAGCACAACCGTCAGGAATTCGGTGACCCGATAGCTCGATGCCGGCGTATAGCCACTAGCCACGGCTGACATGATCATCAGGGCGAAGTACATATAAACCAAGCCTAACTTTTGCACAGCGCGGACCATCGAAAAGGCTGAAGCGGCGGCCATGCGGGGAACGGTGCCTAAGAGCACGCTGATGAGGAGCACCATCGGGTAATGGAGTCCTTGAATGTTGGGCCGATCATCCTGGGGCCTCAGAATGGTCCAGAACATGAAGAACAGGAAGCCCCAATAGGGCGTCGCAAGACACGCGGCCGACGCAAGGATCTCAACGCCGAGCGCAACCAGAATTCTGAAAGGCATACGATTATTTGGGGAGAATCAGGCTCCCCCGAATGGCGATCATGCGGCGGCGTTCGGGAGTTCGTAAGTGGTATGCTTTGGGACCTGTCCCGAAGATGACGCTATTATACAATAGCGAAAGTTTGCGACAAATGGGCCGCTCCTCCGTTGCCCGCGTGCTGAATCAGCCCGGTGTTTTCTGGAAAAAGAGGGGCATTCCCTGAGTACTAGAATATGTAATGAAGAGCACGAAGTTCGCATTCCTAAACCATACATATACTAAAGATAGTAGCTTGTGTGATGGAATAGACGTTCACCTCATTCCTGTGGTATGATTGCGACCAAGCGCCAATAAAATACAGTAGGGTATATCTGCGTTTCTGAGGCGCAAGGTTGCCCGGGGTTGGGGAGAATCCAGTGCAATATACAGATCCGGGCAGCGGCGCACTGCTGTGGCAAATGCTCGCGGTAGGCGTAGTCGCCGGTTCCTTTTATTTTCGTAAAGTCATCTTTTTTTTCCGCAAAAAGCGGGAAAAGCAGGTCGAGGGTATCGACAGTCTCAGCGATCCGTCTTAACACGTGACACCGATCGAGCAAGCCTCCTTTCGGGATCCCGCGGGACGGTTATTCTTTTACAAAGGCAGAGTCATCCGGGCGCTGAACGCAACTGGTGCGGCGTCGCTGGGAGAGGTGTGGCAGGCCGCCGGGAAGTCTCTCACCGCGGCAGGTATCGTCTCGACGCGCTTTCTGGATCCGGCTGAATCTAAAGAGCTTTTAGCGGATCCGAGCCTGGATTTCCTGAAAGACATGGGAGTAGCGGCCCTGGTGGAACACGAACCAGCGCCGTTCGCCAACTATCCCCACGAGTGGCCGCCGGAGATGCTTCACGCCGCGGGCGCACTTACGATCCGGCTGGCGCGCAATCTCCTGAAGGCGGGCATCGGGGTCAAGGACGCCACTCCGACGAATGTGATGTTCTGGGGGCCGAAGCCGGTATTCCTGGACGTGCTTTCTTTTGAAAAGCGCGACCCTCACGATCCGACGTGGTTGCCGAATGCGCAATTCGTGCGGACCTTTTTGCTGCCTTTGCTGGTGAACCGGCGGTACGGAATTCCCCTGAACGAGATTTTTCTGGCCAGGCGCGATGGCCTTGAGCCGGAGGAGGTGTATCCCTTACTGCGGCCTTTGCAGCGTCTGAATCCGCAGTTATTCAGTCTCGTCTCTTTTCCCGTCTGGTTCGGCAAACGGAGCGCGGAAAGCGAAGCTCTCTACAAGCCGAGGCTGTTGAAAAACGCCGAGCAGGCCCAGTTCGTTCTCGACACACTCCTGAAGGGACGGGAGCGGGCGCTGGATCGCGTTCGCCCCAAGACCGGCCGTGAATCGTCGTGGTCGGACTACATGACCGGGAACAACAACTACTCGTCGAGCGGCTTCGTTGCCAAGGTCGCATTCGTGCGCGACTGCCTGGCGAAGAACCGGCCGGCCAAAGTGCTCGATATCGGCTGTAACACTGGCGTGTTTAGCGTGCTGGCGGCTGAACAGGGCGCCAACGTGGTGTCGGTGGATTACGACCCTGTGGTGATCGGCAATCTGTGGCGCGCAGCCAAGGAAAAGAAAGCGTCGGTTCTCCCGCTGGTGGTCAATCTGGGCCGACCCAGCCCGGCGCTGGGCTGGGCGAATGGCGAATGCCGGTCCTTTTTAGACAGGGCGACCGGCGCGTTCGATGCAGTTTTGATGCTGGCCCTGATTCATCATCTGCTGGTCAGCGAACGCGTGCCTCTGCCCCAGATCTTCGAAATGGCGCGGCGGCTGACGAAGAAGTGGTTGATCGTGGAATATGTGGGGCCTTCCGATTCCATGTTTGTCCGCGTCACGCGCGGCAGAGGCCACCTACATGAAGATTATAACCAGCAGGCATTCGAGGCAACAGCGCAGAGGTACTTCCGGATTGTCCGCTCCGAGGAAGTTACGGGATCGGACCGCCGCCTGTATTTGATGGAGGTTCCGGGTTGAAACTGCTGCGCCGAGGCGCAATCGCATTCTCACTCGCGAACCTCTGCTACTTACAGAGCTGGTTATCAATCCTCGCGTATTCCAAAAGTGACTCGTTCCTGATGAAATCGGCGCCGAATCCGGCGCAGTACCTGGCATTGATGACGGCTGTCCTGCTGCAAGCGCTGCTCCTGTTCCTGCTTGCCACCCTTGCAGCCCGGATTAACGGACATTTGGCCACCCTTGGACGGCTCGTCTTTTTGCTGATTCTCGTTATTCCTCTCGAACACATCAGAGCTCAGCTCTTGCAGGTGACTACGGTGTTCGGCCACGAATTCCTGCGAACCACAGCTCCATCGGCGATCGTCAACCTCCCGGTAGTTCTTGCGGTGATTCTCCTGTTGTGGAATAGAGCGCGCTGGGAATCGCGACTTGTTCAGGCAGCATCTTCCGCGCTGGTTGCCTGCGCTCCCCTGGCGCTCCTCACATTTGGGGGTGCGGTCTATAAGATCGCGACCGCCAATCCGAAGCCATTCGAAAACCACCCGACTGCTTCCTGGTTAGCTGTGCAGAAAGACCATCCGCGCGTAATACTGGCGCTCTTCGATGAATGGGACTACCGGCTGACGTTCGAGGATCGCAAAGCCGGAGTGAGTCTACCGAATCTCGACCGCTTACGGCAGAGCGCCCTGTTTGCCACAAATGCCCATTCACCCAAGCCCGCTACGATCTTCTCCGTGCCCGCTCTCCTCACGGGCGAAGACGTCGCGGACGTGCGCCCGGTGGGTGTTTCACGATTGGATGTGCGGCTTGAGGGACAGAAATCCTGGGCCAGCCTGGCTCAATTTCCAACTCTCTTCACGAGAGCCAGAGAGGCCGGTGTCAACGCCGCAGCCTTTGGCTGGTATCTCCCTTATTGCCGGCTGTTTTCCAAAGACCTGGTTTCGTGCGACTGGAATGGTATGGAGCTGCAATACAATTCCAAAGGCGTGTCTTTCGGTGCGGGCTTGGTCAACGAACCCCGCAGCCTGCTCGAGTTCAAGCTGCATTCGGGCGAGGAAGTCGCCTTTTGGTCGATTTTCGGTCAGGCTCTTGCTACCGAACATCGGGTTCGTACTTACGCCGCGGAGCAAACGAGCGTTCTGGAAGAAGCGGCCAATAACCAACTCGGCTTGTTGTATGTCCACTACCCGCTTCCGCATTCGCCCTATTTCTATGACACCAATAACGGCACGTTCGACCTGAACACGACTAAGTCCACAGGGTATCTGCAAAACCTGGCGCTTGTGGACAAGTCAGTAGGCGAGTTGCGCCGGCGATTGGAAGAGTCCGGGCTTTGGAATACGACGACCGTGCTCTTGATGACCGATCATAGCTCGCGGGCATCCGTACACCTCGACGGCAAAACCGACCCTCGCATTCCGTTCATTCTCAAGATGGCCGGCTCCGATGAAGGAATACAGGTCGACTTTCCATTCAATTCTCTTCTTACCGGGGATCTGGTCCTGGCGATTCTCGAGAAGAGGGTGTCGACTCCACAAGACGCCGCGCGTTGGATCGCTGCGCACGCCGAAAAGCAACCGCCGACGTTGCGGGCCAGAACCTTCAAGTAACCGACCGCCGCGCTTTAAGCCGGGTTAAGGTTGAAGGGCTTTGGCAGTGACGCCGCCTTCGACCGCCGATGTGATCCGGAAGTCTCCCCCGCCCTTCTCCTTGAACGAAATCGTGCCATCCTTGCGAGCCGTATACTCGCCTGGGAGAGGCTGGCCATTCTGCATTACGATGTACTTGCCCTGGACCAGGCCGCTGGCTACATGAAGCGCGAAGCCGGTATGCTGCGCCGAATAATCCATGGCCATCGTACCGCCCGCCGATGCCGAGAACACCGCGATATACGATCCGCCCGTGTCGGTAATCAGTACGCCGTAAACGCGGTTATCCCGTCCGGATGCCTGCCGGGCGTCTTGTTGAGTCAGTGTCGTGATTGTGGGTTTGCCGGTGGTGATCGGCTTGGTCGCCGGGGGCGAGTTCACGCTGGTCGTTGTCGCCGTCAGGACATTCAGAAAATAGTCGGTGGCGTTGCTGCTGGAAGGCGATTCGGCCACCAGCCAGTTCGGAAGCGTATCGGCGGGCCCTGCATCCATGGCGACTTCCCAGAGGTTTGCCCCGCCACTGCCTTGGGGTCCCAATTGATCGACATGGTAGGACCAGTTGCAACTAGAGTGGCTGTATATGACGGGCGACGTGTAGCCGAATGGGTCTGCGCGGCCGGTGTCGGCAAGGTTCACCCAATCGGATCCGGTCCACTGCCAAACGGTCTTGCCGGCGCGAGCATCGGTCTGGTAGTAGACCTGGCCTGCAAACGCTCCCGCACCGCCCGGCGATTTCCGGCCGCTGGTGAATGCCGTAGACCAGGGCTGATAGGTGGAACTGTTCGAACCGCAGCCGGAGATGGTGAAATGATCGGGATCCGGGACGCTCGCCACCGCGGTAAACCCGCAGGAACTGCCGTATGTCCGGTCAAACAGCCAATTGGGCCACCATTGCGAGTTGGTGCCGGCGGCGGCGACGGTGCCCGTGTCCATGCGGACCGACTCGCCGGCTTTCAGACCGTGAGAAGGCGCATAATAAACTGCCGGGTTGCCATTCGTCGCGGATTGAATGGGAACAGGGGTACAGGCGTTTCCGCCCACCGCCCGCACATTCGGAGACGCGGGAAGCACATGGCTGACAAAGAGACGGCCAGTGTCGTTATCTACAGTCGTCAGCGTAGCGTTATTGGTTGTCGTGTCTCCCGGACCCGGTTGCGCACCGTTCACGGTGGGAGCGTTTACCGTGTGGATCAGCCAGGACTTCTTGAAGTTCGCATCCATGGCGGAAACCTGGTCGAAGATCACGAGCGGATCGAACTTGCCGTATGTTGCCTGGAAATGAACTAACTCCCGAATAACTCCGTTATTCGCGGCAACCTTAGCGTGCGGGTTATCGCCCTCGCCGGCGTGGGAATTTCTATAGGCGCTGGTCAGGTCCTGCTTGATGTGCTCGTATCCCGTCCCGATCGCGAAGTTAGGTTGGCCGACGTCCGACACTTCCTTGTAGACATTACTATATTTGCCATCCGAATACAGTGAGCCCGACCAGATGCGCGATATCTGAAACTCATAACTGTTGAACTCGTGAAAGTATCGGCGCAGCGTGCGAAGCTGGCCGCCATCGTTGACTAACTTATTGCCGGCGGCATCCACACCGCAGGATGGCGAGTTGTCCTTCCAGCAGTCCGCCGGGTCGAAGATGGTCAACGTATTGCCGCCAATCGTGCGGCGATTGTAGTTGTTGTATACGTTGTCAATAATTGTGTACGGTTGGCTCTGGACCAGAGGGCTGTTCTTGAAAAGCGTGAAGGTGCCGGCATCGTCATGCCGGTGGTAGACGCCTTTGAGCGAACTGCTATAGGTGATGAAGGTATCGGTTGGGCCCCATCCCGATCTCAGGATGAGATCAGGTCCGAACTGGGCGGCCAAAGGGAGATCGGACGAATCGTGAGAGCCGGGACCATTGACGTAAGGATAGAACAGCAGCTTGTAGACGAGGCCCGTCACGCCACCGGAGCCCGAGTCCCAGTTACTGGGGGAGTCATTGTTCATCATCCAGACGAAATGAGGATCGGGAAAGCGGTCGTTCAGAATGGCGAGGCCGAAGTTGTCGCGGCCGGCGAACACGCCT
>Ga0157369_10011324_pt1 | contig 10131 bp, 10 predicted proteins | sample C25metaG_FD_113461 | JGI IMG/M metagenome (GOLD analysis project Ga0157369, IMG submission 113461) | Corn rhizosphere microbial communities from Kellogg Biological Station, Michigan, USA - C2-5 metaG | ecosystem: Host-associated > Plants > Roots > Rhizosphere > Soil | place: USA: Michigan...
ATCCACCTCATGAGCGCTCATCAGGTCGAGGAAGCGATACCAGACCTGGGCGGTATCGTTGAGCCCTGCCACCCGGCCGGAGCGACCGGGAACATTCAGGAGTTGGCGCACCACGCTGATCTCGCTGGGGGCCATGCCGAAGAATTCGCGGATCATGCCGTTGGTGGCACCCAGCTGGATGGCACGATGCACGAGGCGGGTTTCGCGCTCATCGCGTTCGCAGTTCTCCAAGAGCTTCTTGACCATGTCGAGATCGATCTGGATCTTGCACCAGCGCGCCGGGGCATTTTTCAGGATGCTGTGAGCCTGCGGCTGACGCAGCAGATTCAAGACTTCAACGTCCAGGCCAATATCCAGGCAGCGCTGGACCTGGCCGTTGCGCAAGTGATGGAGGATCAGATCCATCAGCGCCTGGTTCATGGGGTTGTACTTCGTGGACATATGCGACTTCCTAATGCAGGTCCAGAAGGTGACCGGGCTACTGCCCGGCCTCCAGTTCGATCAGCCGGCGGGCGAGACGGATCACCCGGAACAGCTTCACGACGGCGGCATCGGTCATGCGGCCTTCGGTGCTGGCTGGCTTGCTATCGAAAAGGGGATCGCCAAGGAGTAGCTGGCCGAGGTTCAGGGCGAAGGTCGCGTTCTCTTCCGCGATGCTTGCCTTGAGCGCCTCGGCACTCTCTGGATCACGCGACACCACGTAGCTGTACATGCCCGTCAACGACTGCAAGAATTGCCAGGACGTTGTTCCGCGTGCGGTCAGCTCTGACTGAGGGGTAGAAAGCGTGAAGCCGAGTGCGAAATCGGTGGGCTTGAGCAGCTCACTAGGAACGTCGCACAGCTGGGCAATTTCGAAGACCAGCGCTCGCAGGCCCTTACGCAACTCCTCAGGAGTATCGGTGTTGCGCTCGATGTACCAGACATCCGAGATGGCATGCAGGCCGCCAGCCTGGACAGGGATCGCGCGCAGGGCATCGCTGTTGAAGTCAGGCAGGGTCTCGCCGTGTTCGGCCGCGATGCGGCGCTGAACGTCCCGCACCTTCTGACCGATGCCATCCGGCGTGACGATGTGGCCGTTCAGGCGAGCGGCACGTTCGTCTTCGGAGAGCTGTTCGGGATCCGGCGGAGTGTGCTGCGGCGGGGTAGTGTCGACTGCACCTGAGCCACCGGTCCGCTCAGGTAGTGGCGGGGGTGTGGAAGGGGAGACAGCCCGCTGCTTCTGCTTGCTGGGCGTTCCTGTTGGCTGCTCCTGCGTAGCATTGTTGCCAGGCGCAGGAGGTATAGCACCGGTAGCAGGAACCTGCTGAACCTGACCGTCAGGTACCTGCACCCCCACCAGCTGCGAGCGGCGGCTGCTGTCCTGATGATCGAGGACTGCCTTGAGCACTTCCTCATAGCCTACTTTAAGCGCCCTGCGGATCTGACCGATCAGCTCGTCTTGGATGGCCTCGAAGACGAAGTTGTCAGTGGGACCATCGAAGCTGTTGAGCACATCTTGATAAAGGAACTCGAAATCATCTTCCTGCCCATCAAAGCTCACCCATGCTTTTAAACCTGAGCTACGCAGCGTTAGGAGCTTCTCGACCTGATGCTTGCCAAGACCGCTGTACAACAAAGCAGGTATGGCAGGTACAAGCGTCCTGAGCGCTTCTTGCATTCGGCTGATATGGGAGTTGGAGATCGAATAGCCATCCTGTTTGAGCAATCTCGCCAGCTCGCGTTGGGAGATGTCCTTGCCCAACTCTTCTGCATACAGTTGCCTCGCGTTTTCAATGCTGACTGCGCGCTCGATGAACATGAGGTTGCCCCGCAGATCATTCTCTGCGAGGTGGCCGGTCAGCGAGACGATCTCGCCGCGGTCAGTCCAAGGGCGGAATAGGCAGTGGAGGCGGTAGTAGCGCTCGTCCCTCGTCTCCTTCCAGAGCTCGTTGAGGATTTCGAGGCGCGTGTTGCCGCCGGTACGAATGATGAACTTGTCTTCACCCGGGCGTTTGGTTACTGGAAACGGCTGGTCCAGTCCCCGCGCTCTGATGGATGCCTTTATCTCGTCATAGAGAGGGTTCCGTGCAGTCCGGGGGTTCCGGTTGTAGGGGCCGACTTCATCCAGTGTCAGGACCATAGGCGTTTCCTTGATCGGATCCGCCAGGCGTGCCACAGGGGCGCTCGATCCAGGGAAGCCAGCGGCTAACAGACGTTGAGTGACCGCTTCGTTGCTGGGCTTGCTCATGCATGGATCTCCTGAGCAGCACGAGCTGCCGGCCGGCTGGGCTCATCATTGGCGGCCAGCAGTTGGTCGATCACGCGCTGCAGGCGAAAGACCTCATCCTCGAGCTCGAGCGTGCGGCCCATGCGGCTGATGATCTCGGCGTTCATCGAGCGATGGGCCTGCTTGGCCGCCTCAGCGATTTGAGGACGCAGTCCCTTGGGAAAGCGGACGACGAACTTCTCATCCTCTGTTGCAGATTTCCGTACGGATGGCTTGCGCTTGGTTGTGGTAGTCATAGGGTCTGGTCCAATTCGTTCATAGGCTGGGCACGGCGCAGCTGGGCGCGGGCATTGAGGCCGGCGCGGCGATCGCTGGGCGTGAAAGACGTGAAAATGGGGCAGTAGCCGACTTTCAAGAACTTGACGTGCCCGCCCTTGGTACGGGCGACGATCCAGCCCTCGTCCAGGGCGAACGCCACCAGGTCCTGCAGGTTCTTGTTGGCACCACGTAGCGCATGGGCGGGCGTCGTCATGTGCGGCTACCCCCTTTCACGTACCCCACTTTGAAAGGCAGACGATGCGCTCGGGCCAGGGCATGACAACGCTCCAGGGGCTGTTGCAAGCGCTTGGATGCGGTGCGAAGGGTATCCCCGAGCAAGGCGCGGGCTCGAAGGAGCCGCACCAGGTCCTCATCGGAAACTTCGGTTGCCGGCTTGGCCTCGGCGAGCTGGCGCAGCTCCTCACGCTGGGCGCTGATGACGAAGCTAGGGCCGCCGACGGCGCGCTCGGTCGGCTTCACTTCGACGACTTGGCCACCTTTGGCCAGGAAGTCGTTCAGCGCTGCATCCAACCTCTGCCGGTCACGTTCGCGATCGGTATGGGAAGGGAGATCCTGTTCAGGGGTGTGATGGGAGAGCATGTCATTGGCCTCCCGCCCGTTGCTGGAGCTGGTTGCCCGACTCTATGGCGACGATCTCGGCCAGACCATCGTCCTTGAACAGCAGATCCAGGGTCTTGATCAGCCCTGCCGCATCATTTCGGGAGCCGGCGACGCGGAAGACGACGGTAGTGTCGTGGAAGGGACCAGGCGCTGGCTGATCGAAGACCTGCAAGGGCTTCACGTCGAGCGAATGGCAGACGCTGCAGGCTATGAACTCATCAGCGGTGAGGGGGCGGCGGCAGAGGTGATGGCCGCAGTTGCGGCACTGGTGAGTAACCCCAGACAACATGGCTTGCGGGCTCATTGAGCAGCTCCTTGCCGGCTCCCGCCGGCGACAGATCGGAGGGAAGGGCAGGGAAGAAGCACCGGCTTGGCGGCGGTGGCCGCCGGGCGCGAAAGGGTGCCGGACGCATCCGGTGGTAAGGTCGGCGGTGCCAACCAAACCCACCCAGACCACAGGAGGTCCGGCATGAAACCTAGAGAGGTACAGACGTACAGCGAATTGGCCAAAGCGATATGGGCAGAGGCCGAGGCACGCTTTGGCCAGGATGAGCACATCGCCGCGCGTGAGTGGTACGAGCAGACCTTCTGCCTTTGCGCATTGGGTGATGCGTTAGCTCTAGCCCGAGGCTGGACGTTGGCAGGTCTGGAAGCCATCGAGTACGCGCTCATTCAACGTCACTCCTGGCTGCCCGATCAGATCCGGCAACTATCGCCTCGTGATAAGTGGCTATCACTGCATGAGGAACTGGCAGGACTGAAGACGGCCGACGATGCGAATCAAGCGTGGCGGGATCGGGAAGCAGCAGACCTAAACGCCAGGGGCTCGTCAGAGGACGTGTGGCATGCGTATCCCCGGGGATTCCCCATTCCATGAATGGATGGTCCTGAATCTCGTAGAGATGCCATGGGTAGGCAGCCTCGATGACGTTGATGGGAAGCACGTCCTGGGTGACCCGCACGAGATGACGCCAGCGCGCGCGACCTCCGAACTTCGAGTCGTAATGGAGTACATAGCGTTGCGGCCGCGATACCAGCCCCTGCGTGACCAGCAGGTTTGCCCAGTCTTTGGGTTTCAACTGCTGAGGTAGGTGATTCAGCTCGATGTTCAGGCCCGCGGTAAGCCAGGCGTCCTCGATCCACAAGCTGTCTTCCATCCACCACGCAGAGGGGCAGGGTGATTTTTCCAAACCCTCAATGGCGAGCTTGTGCAGCAGCGGGATCAGCGACTCGGTAGTGAAATCGATCAGCGGGATCATGCGTTCATCTCCTGCCAGGCCTGCGCGCTCAGGTTCTCGAAGCGCGTCTGTTGGGCGATGAAGGCGGCGCGGACCGTGCCGACTTGGCCGTTACGGAATTTGCCAACGATCAGCTCAGCGATGCCCTTGAGCTCGGTATCCGGGTGGTAGTACTCGTCGCGGTAGAGGAACATGATCACGTCCGCGTCCTGCTCGATGGCGCCGGACTCACGCAGATCGGCAAGGCCAGGCCGCTTATTCGGCCGGGACTCCAGTCCCCGGTTGAGTTGGGAGAGCGCGATGACCGGGCACTTCATCTCTTTGGCGAGCGCCTTGAGCGAGCGAGAGATCTCGGCGATCTCATTGGCGCGGTTCTCTTGGCCTTCGCAGCGCATCAGCTGCAGGTAGTCGACCAGGATCAGGGCAGGCGGGCCGAAGCGGCGCGCGGCGCGACGGGCTCTGGCGCGTAGCATCGTGGGGGACAGGCCAGCCTGGTCGTCGATGACTAGGCGATCGCCAAAGCTGTTGATGGTGTTGACGGCCATGGTCAGCTTCGGCCAGTCCTCATCCTCCAGCTGGCCGCTTTTCAGCTTCGCGGCATCGATGCGGCCGATGATCGCCACCAACCTGAGCATCAGTTGTTCAGCCGGCATCTCTAGGCTGTAGACCTGTACTGATTTACTGCACGCATGTTGGAGCGCGCTTCTAATGCAGTTCAGCAAGAAGGCGGTCTTGCCCATAGCGGGACGGGCGCCGACGATGATCAGGTCGGTGTCCTGCCATCCCGAGGTGAGGGCATCCAGATCGTTGAGGCCCGAGGGAACGCCTGTCACCGCCATAGGGTTGTTGAAGCGCTCGTCGATGATGTCGATCAGCTTGTGCAAGGTAGCTGTGACATTGCAGAACTCGGCGGCCTTGCGGTCTTGGCCAAGCGCGAACAGCCGCTGCTCGGTCTGCTCCTGCACTTCGGCGGGATTGGCACCCGGTGCTGACGCCTCGCGGCTGCTGGCAAAGCCCAGTAGGATCAGGCGGCGCAGGTGCGCCCGCTGGGCGACGATCTCTGCGTACGCGACGATGTTGGCGACCGAGGGGGTGTCCTTGGCCAAGGTTCCCAGATAGGCAAGGCCGCCCACCTCGTCGACGTCGGGCATCACCTCGGCGAGGGTCACGACATCGAAGGGTCGCGATTGCGAGGCGAGCAGGGCGATTCGCCGGAATATGAGCTGGTGGTGGCGGAAGAAGAAGTCTTCCTCCAGCAGCACATCTGCGATCAGGTCCCAGGTGCTGTTGTCGAGCATCAGCCCGCCCAGGACGGACTGCTCGGCCTCTTGAGAGTGAGGCGGGACCAAGCTGGCTGCTACGCGCTCAGCGTCTGAGACATGCACGGTGTGATCGTGGGCGGGGACTTCCAGGAGCTGAGTGACGCTCATGGCCGACTTCCCAGCGCTACCTGTTCGCCGCGCTGGCCAACGCCGCGGTGAAGCTGAGCTTGAGTCCCCAGCTCGTAGCCCTGATAGCGCGCTCGCACGTCGTGCCCTTTGGCCTCGAGATGCTCAAGCTCTACGGTGGTCAGGTGAGGATGGTGAACGGCCAGGTAGGCGTCGATGACGCGCTGGGTCTCGTCTGGTTTGCCCTTGGCGAACTGGTGGACCTTGACGCTGACTGCTTCGATCCAGCCTTCGGCGAAGACCTGGCCACGGCGGCGTTTGGTGGCCAGCTTGCAGCGAGTTTGACTGCGGACGAACACCTTGCGAGCGGCCAGAAGTTGCTGGTGGAGTGCGGAATAGGCGTAGCTGGCCATCTCAGGCCCGACACCGATACCGACGAACTTGAAAGCCCACCCCAGGCGCTGATCGCGAAAGGCCAGGGGATCGCAATCGAATGCCTGGGCACACACCAGTGCGAGCTGGTGAAGCCAATGGGCGGGTGCTTTGCGGGTGCCGGTGGCAACGACTGCTTCGCTGGCGAGCACTGCCTGGACGTCAACGTCCATGAGGTTGTGCTGCTGCATGAGCTTGCGCGCCTGACGCAGCGCGATCTCAGCTTCGTTCGGCGCGGCGCCGGCGTCCTTGGCCAGCGCGAAGCACTTGGCGACGCGCTCCAGGATCTTCTGCTTGTTGGCGTCCATCAGGCGGCTCCCCCCTGAGAGGAAGCCATCGACGTCGCTGGACCTGATGCCTTTGCGACTTCCAGCAGCGCTTCGGTCCAGACCTTGATGGTCTCCTGGGCGCTGGGCTTCGAAAGCTGCGCCTCCCGTACCTCATCGATTCGCTGCTGTAGGGACTCCAGCCGCTGGGAGGGAGCCTGGTCAACGAAAACAAGGTGATATTCGATGGTGGATTTCAGATCAGCGATGAGGCTGATTACCTGGTCCAGACGCCATTTATTGGTGGTTGTCCAGCTTGGAGCTGGAGACAGCATCATGTCGCGAAGGTGACCATCTTGTTTCAGCAACCAGCCATCGGTGATGGGCCTGATGGCGATGTACAACTTCAGTACTTCGATCTGCTGCTCGACCGTCGTTGTCGGCAGTTGGAAATGCTGGGCGACCAGTTGCTTCGCTTGTCGCTCGTGTTGCTCACGAAGCTTGGCTGCAGCCTTCTCCTCTCGTGCCTTCCGTTCCTTGGCGTGCTCGACGTTGTACTTCACCGAGTCCAGTAGTGCAGCAGCGTTGCTCAGCAGCTCGCGCTGCTCTTGGGAGAGTCTCGCGCCGAGGCGGCCGTGGATCGAGTTGCCGTACTGGGTCAGCGCACGAAGCTCGCGGGCCGCGCTGGAGAGCCCGGTCTGCACTTTGCGGAAATCCTTCGCGTCGTAGAACTTTCCCTGTTCCAGCACCACCTCTGCAGTGATACCTGTGGCCTGGGTTAGATCATGCTTTTGGGCTGTGGCCATCTCACTTGCCCTCTCTCACCAGGGCATGCACGGCCGATTCGTTCATGGCTGTGAAGCGGTCAGTCCATTCCGGGAAGAGTTCGATGGCGAGGTTGCGGATCACCTGCAGGGCAGCGGGTGCCTGACGGTTGCTAGGCTGCCTGTACTCCAGACGGTGTGCAGGGATCCCATGAGTCGCCGACTCGCAATAGACCACTGCATCAGGGATGACGGTATCTATGACCTGGATATCGGCATGGCCCCGGAAGGTCTCCCGAATCGTCGCATCCAGCTGGCGCGCGTCTGAAGTTAGATCCAGACCGTTCACCACGGCCTTGATGGGCGGAACCGGTAGCCCAAGGCGGGCATAGGGTCGGAGTCCGTCCAGCATCTGCAATGTGCCGCGGTTAAATTCGCGGGCAGATAGCATTTCAGGGGGGAGGGGGGAGACGGCGAGATCCGAAGCGAGCATCACCATCTCGAGGAGCACGGTGCGGGCGCCCTGCGTATCGATCAGCACCAGGTCGAAGTCGTCCTGGAAGATGTCCTTGAGATGAGCCAGGCGAAGCCGGCCATCGGGCGCCTGCAGGAGGAGGTTGATCAGGTGGTTGTGCGGATCGTTGGAATAGATCAGCGACAGATTCTGGATATTCGTCTTGGAGACGATGCGGTCGAGGCGTGTCTCGTTGCTGGCGATCAGCTCGAAGACGCCGCAGGGGGCGGGCTCAACGAGGTCGTAGTAGGACGAAAGGGAAGGCTGGACAGGATCCAGGTCGATCAGTAGGGTGCGGAGCCCCGCATCGGCACAGAACGCGCCTAGGTTGGCGGTCTTGGTGGTTTTTCCTGTACCGCCCTTGGTCGAAATTGCAGATGTAGTTTTCAAATTTGCAGCCTCTAATGGGTTCATTAGAGGCCGCTTGTTTTCACTGAGAGGCGCGTCGCGCCTGGGTGCAGTGGTGGGTCAAAAGCAATTGGCTTTTAACCAATTGGTCGTAGGTTCGAATCCCACACGACCCACCATCTTCACCAGAAACCCTCCGCAAGGAGGGTTTTTGCGTTTCAGGCCCAGGCAGCGGCGATCCACGTAGGGTCCAGTGCGGTCCTCTGATGTTGTCGGAGGGCGTCGATATCGGCTTGAAAAACGCTGCGTCCCTGGCTGCACGGTTTGGCGTTGCGCGGTGGATGCACCTGATTCCAAATAGGCCGGGTCTAGCCACCTCTGAAACGCCTATGCAGGTCCATGCACAGGTGCGTCTGGATAGGACCTTAGCCTTTACCTACCTGAAAATCGGCAGGTGCCTTTGCATGTCGACAGGGTAGGTCATCCTCCCAATGGCATCGTCGAATCCACAACCAGCTGCCGCCAGGATAAGGCTCGCTCGGGCTGCGAGGACCTGTTGCCCTGGGGTTTAACCACCAAGTCAGACATGGGAGCAACCTGAGCTGTACGCTGGAAGGCCTTGTCTACTTCCGGCGCCGAGGCGTATTCCGCGCCCCTGACCTGCAGATGTGGCCGCTCTCGCCTGGGGCAGAACGGCTACCGGCACAATAGCTGACGAAAAGGTGCCCGGCGCCTGAGGGACGGTTGGGAGATTGCCGGACAGGCAGCGTCACCCCGGGCGACTGGACCGGCGTGGATGTCAGCGCCACGCCGGTGGGCACGGATTCGACTGCGACAAGGGGGAGGTGTTCGGTTTGAGCGTCTTGCGTCCTGGCGTCGCGAGCGGTTGACTTAATCGTGGCCAAAAAAAGCCCCCGCACAGGGCGGGGGCAGATTCAGTTCGAAGCCTTCAGATATGCCAACCTGAAAGAAGAGCTGGAGCACTCTCTAAAGCTGACTGCACCGCCAATTGGCGATTCAGGCCAGGCCGCCAGGACGTGAGCAACGTCACTGTTGAATCATGTTGGCCGCTCGCTGCGTCGCTTCGGACGTGCGCGTAGCCAGCTTTCGAACCTCGTCGGCTACCACCGCAAAGCCTCGACCGGCCTCTCCGGCTCGTGCCGCTTCGATCGCGGCATTGAGCGCCAGCAGGTTGGTCTGGGCGGCGATGCCCTGGATCGAGCTGACGATGTCGGTGACGTTCTTCAGGCTCTCTTCCATCTCGCGATGCTGGGCTTGCTGCGCGTCCCGAAGCGCATTCTGCTCATGGGTGGCATGGATATCGGTCAGGGCGCCCACTACCCGCAGCGGCGTTCCGTCGTTGGCGCGCCTGGTCTGACCCCGTGCCCTGAACCAACGGTAGCTTCCATCCTTCAGTTTCAGACGGTAGGTGATATCGAAGCCGGTCTTGCCGCTATGGTCATTGAGGTGGGCGCCAAAGGCCTCGATGCTGCGTTGCTTGTCCTCGGGATGCAAACGGGACGCCCAGCTGTCGAGAACATCGGGAAATTCTTCGACTGTCTCGAATCCCAGCAGGCGGCGGAACTGGGGCGACCACCAGAAAGGATTCTGCGCATTGACCGGATCGCCCGCTATCACCTCCATGTCCCACAGGCCATCGTTGAGCATTTCACGCGCAAGCTCGAAACGTGTCAGGGTCACCTCAAGTTCAGCATCGCGCTGGCGCTGATCATGGATGTCTCTGAGAGAGCCAGCCACCCGCAGCGGCGTACCCCGGGCGTCGCGGAGAGTCTCGCCGCTCGCGCGAAACCAGCGATATTCGCCGCTTTTGGTCGCCACCCGGTATTCGATGTCATAGGGGGTGTTACCGCTGCGATCATTCAGGTGCCGGGCGAATGCGTCCAGGGTAGGTTTGCTGTCCTCAGGGTGTAGCCGATTGGCCCAGCTTCCGAGTTCGTTCGGAAAGTCCTGTTCGCTGCGAAAGCCTAGGAGGGCACGAAACTGATCCGACCACCAGAACGCATTACGCGGGTTCA
>Ga0157369_10011326_pt1 | contig 10130 bp, 7 predicted proteins | sample C25metaG_FD_113461 | JGI IMG/M metagenome (GOLD analysis project Ga0157369, IMG submission 113461) | Corn rhizosphere microbial communities from Kellogg Biological Station, Michigan, USA - C2-5 metaG | ecosystem: Host-associated > Plants > Roots > Rhizosphere > Soil | place: USA: Michigan...
CAGCTCAAACGCATCGCCAGCTACATGAGCCAGCAGAGCGACCGGATCATGGTCGACCGCATCAGCGACATCGCCCGCGAGTGCGAAGTGCACCCGTCGGCCATCGTGCGTTTCTCGCAACGCTTCGGGTTCAGTGGCTTCAGTGAGATGCAGGCGTTGTTCCGCGAGGCCTACACCCACAAGACCACGCCGGTGCAGAACTACCAGCAACGCATCCGCAGCATGATCGCCAACAAATCGCAGAAGGCCAGCGGCGGTGACCTGGCGCGCGAATGCGTCAACGCGACCTTGTCCGGCATCGAGCGTCTGGGGCTGGAGCTGGATGATGTCGCGTTCGACAAAGCCGTGGACCTGGTGGTGAATGCCGACAATATCTACGTAGTCGGCGTGCGCCGCTCTTTTGCGGTGGCCGATTACCTGGTCTACAACCTGCAGCACACCAACAAGCGCATCCACCTGATTTCAGGCCTGGGCGGCAGCTACCGCGAGCAGATGCGCAGCGTGCGCGCCAATGACCTGGTGATCGCCATCAGCTTTACGCCGTATGGCAAAGAGACTCAGCACTGCCTGCGCATCGCCCAGCACCACCAGGCCAAGACCCTGATCATCACCGACAGCAACCTGTCACCACTGGCCAAGCGGGCGAACGCCGTGCTGTTGGTGAATGAGGGGTCGTCGTTTGCGTTTCGTTCGTTGAGCGCCACACTGTGCTTGTGCCAGGCGTTGTTTATTGCGGTGGCGTATCGGTTGGAATTGAAGGTGGATGAGATTCATGAGCAGGTTGGATTTGATGACTGAGCATGGGCCTCTGAAGGTCCCCACATTTATTGCTCAGCGTCAGGGGTTGGGATGACGCTGCCGGGACAGGCCTGAACGTGCGCTGCTGCAACGGGGCTTCCATCTGACGGCCACCGCGTATGCCCTGGTGTTCGCCGCTACCATCAGCGGCTACATGCTCGGCGCGAACCTGTTTCGCCGCTTGGTATGCTGGGCAACCGCCTGCGGTGATCATTGGCTACACCGCGCTGACCCTTGCACAGATCCGCTATCACGGCCGCGTGCTGGCCCAATGGTTAATAACGGCTTAGCCGCGCCTCTCGGATGTGCAAGTGATTATCCGCACACCGCGTAAGGGCCTGACGAACATCTGGATCCCCCTACTGGTCACAAGCTGGCTGACCCTGCACAAAACCAAATGTGGGAGCGGGCTTGCCCGCGAAAGCGCCGTATCAGCCAACTCATGAGTCGCTGATACACGCCTTTCGCAAACAAACCCACTCCCACATTTTCTACCGATTAAGACGTGCTATCAGTGCATAAAGATCGCAATCAAAATGATCACCGGAATAGGCACACCGAGGAACCAAAGCAGTAATGAGCGCATGATGTTCTCCTTGAATTAACGTACGAAGTGTTCGGTTTCGACATACACCACGGCATCGCGACGGCGACCGCCAAAGGTGGCTGCGAAGCTGGCGAAGAATGCACCGATCAACAGCGCGACAAAGGTCCACAGCGAGGTATAGGCAGCGACTTTTGCGGCGGTGTCAGCGGCTTGCTTGGCTTTGAGCTTGGCGTCTTCGACAGCTTTACGGGCATCGCCATAGACCTTGTCGATACGCGCTTCGGCGTCCGCCTGGCTGAGGTTGGTGCGCTGGCTGATCAACTGGGCCAGGTAGGCACGGTCTTCAGGGGCCAGTTGGCCATCGTTGCTCAGGGTGCGGGTAAAGATGCGGGCAACCACACCATGGGCGGCGTCATCACTGACGGCAACCGGGCGATCATCACGGAACAGGCTGTCGACGTAATAGTCGAAATCGCCACCGTTGACGCCCTTGGCTGCACTGCCAGCGGCTTGAGTGATACCGCTGGCCGCGCCGGCGGCAACACTGGCACCCGCTTTCACACCACCGCTGACAACACTGCTGACCGAGCCCACCACCAGCACCGCGGTGATCAGCGTGGCAACCGCCCAGGCCAGGAAACCATGGGCAGTGTCGCGGAAGTACACCTCATCACCGTGCATGTTGGCCCACTTCACACGCAACCGACCGGCGATATAACCGCCCAGCCCGGACGCCACAATCTGCGTGAACGCCAGCCAGACAATCGTGGAAATGCCAAGGCCCTTGGCACTGATACCGCTGTCAGCCCACGGCGACACCGCCGAAAAGCCCAGGCCGAAACCCAGCAATACCAGGATCAGCGACAGCGCAGCCGCGGCGGCAGCCCCGGCAAAAATCGCCCCCCAGGAAACCCCGGAGAGCGAGCTCGATTCTTGCAGCGTGGATGAGGATGTGATCATTGTTGTTTTGCTCCAAGGCAGAAAAATAGTGTTACAAGTCTCAAAAGGGACAGTGCAGGCACCATGCCAGTCGGCGCAAAATTTAAAGTCCTTATATTTCAATAATTTAAGTAAATTGAACTAACCCACACCATGCAACTTGCAAGAAATCACCGCAAAAGGCGGGCGTAATGCAATCTCACGCCAGCCACCAACCTGCAGGGGCCGGTATGCCGGTGCTAGCGCCATTCCAACCGACCCGATAGTTGAGCGATAGACCGCGATCGCCGGCAAGCCGTCTCCTACAGTGACCTGTGCCAATGGATGAAATCTGTGTCAGTTTTGCCAACATGAAGTTTTATTTAGGAAGCGTTCAGCTATTTCTTGGCAAAATGCCCGTACTTCTGTAGGCGCCGGCTTGCCGGCGAATGCGGTCTTCCAGTGTGAAAGGTAATCCCATGACCCGTATTTTGACCATCGAGGATGACGCCGTAACGGCCCGCGAGATCGTCGCCGAGCTGAGTAGCCATGGACTGGACGTAGACTGGGTAGACAACGGCCGCGAAGGCCTGGTCCGCGCCGTGAGCGGGGACTACGACTTGATCACCCTCGACCGCATGCTGCCGGAACTCGATGGCCTCGCCATCGTCACGACACTGCGCACCATTGGCGTCTCCACGCCGATCCTGATGATCAGCGCCCTCTCCGACGTTGACGAGCGCGTGCGCGGCCTGCGCGCCGGTGGTGACGATTACCTCACCAAGCCGTTCGCCTCGGACGAGATGGCGGCCCGCGTCGAAGTGCTGCTACGGCGCAAAAGCACGGTCAAGGAATTCGAAACCGCCCTGCGTGTCGCGGACCTGGAGCTGAACCTGATCAGCCGCGAAGCCAGCCGCGCCGAACAACCCCTGAGCCTGTTGCCCACTGAATACAAGCTGCTCGAATTCCTGATGCGCAACACCGGGCAGATCCTGTCACGCATGATGATCTTCGAGGAGGTCTGGGGTTATCACTTCGACCCGGGCACCAACCTGATCGACGTGCACAGCGGTCGCCTGCGCAAGAAGATCGACCCACCGGGCCTCACGCCGCTGATCCGCACGGTACGAGGTTCCGGTTATGTCATTGCTGAACCCCTCTAAAGGCTGGCGCTCCTCCAGCAGTCGCCTGCTGGCGTTGTACAGTTCGCTGTTCGTGGCCTGGAGCTGCATCCTCATGGGGGTGCTGTATTACGAGGTGTCCGGTTACCTGGGCGACCTGTCGCGCCATTCGCTGATGCAACGCCAGCACTTGTTCCAGCGCTTCGACGGTGAGGAACTGGTGGAAGCCCTGACCACCAGCATGACCTTCGACATGAAGGGCGTGGACGCCTACGGGCTGTTCGATGAGCAGTTCCGCCCGCTCAGTGGGCCGATCCGCGCGGTGCCGCCGGACCTGCCGCTGGACGGCAAGATCCACGCTCTGGTCAATTGCGTCGAATCCGACGACCCCAAGTTGCCCAAGGACAGCTGCGACGCTGTCGCCACCCACACCGAAGACGGCCGCTGGCTGGTGCTGGTGCGCGCCAACGGTTCGCTGTTTGGCGTGACCCGGATCATCTGGCATGCCCTGCTGTGGGCGTTGTCCTTGACGATTATCCCTGGCGCTGCCGGCTGGCATTTATTGCGTCGACGCCCGTTGCGACGAATTCGCGGGATCCAGGCCAGCGCCGAAGCCATCGTTGCCGGCGACTTGACCCACCGCCTGCCGCTATCGAACCGACGCGACGAACTGGACATGCTCGCGGCCATCGTCAACGCCATGCTGGATCGCATCGAGAAGCTGATGAACGAGGTCAAGGGCGTGTGCGACAACATCGCCCACGACCTGCGCACCCCGCTGACTCGCCTGCGTGCACAGCTGTACCGCATCCGGCAGGAGGCCGAGGCAGAGTCGGATTATGCGGTGAAACTGGACGACGCGATTGCCGAAACCGACACCTTGATGGCGCGCTTTCGCGGGTTGTTGCGTATCTCCGAACTGGAAGACCACCAGCGTCGATCAGGCTTCCTGGTGATGGACCCGTTGCCACTGTTGCGCGAACTGCACGACTTCTACCTGCCCCTGGCCGAAGAAGGCGAATTGCAGCTGCGGCTCGAAACCCCGGAATCCCTGCCGTGGATCACCGGCGACCGCGCCCTGTTGTTCGAAGCCCTGTCCAACCTGCTGAGCAACTCGATCAAGTTCTCCCCACCGGGCGGCGAGGTGATTCTGCGTGGGGTCAATGACGCCGGCAGCACACGCATCGAAGTGCACGACTCCGGACCGGGCATCCCGGCGGCGGAACGTGACGCAGTGTTCCAGCGCTTCTATCGCGTGGACGAAAGCGACCAGCAAGGCGGTTTCGGGTTGGGCTTGTCGATTGTGGCGGCGATCATCAACTTGCATGGGTTCAAGTTGGAAGTGGGTACCAGTGAACAAGGCGGTGCCAGATTAGTCCTGGAATGCCGCCAGCAGCTCATGCCCGAATAGCTTGCGCTGTTGAGATTTACTTCGGTGAGCGGGCTTGCTGTGGTGAGCGAGCTTGCTCGCGCTGGAGTGCGTAGCGCTCCCAAGATTTTTGGGGCTGCTGCGCAGCCCAGCGCGGGGCAGCACGGGGCAGCGCGGGGCAAGCCCGCTCACCACAAAACCCAGTCACCACAGGTTCGGTTTCAGTCTGGAAAATTGGCGCGCAACGCCTCAAGCCCACCGCTGTAGACACCGGCAAACAATTCCTCCACCGCCGCATCCGTGTTCCCCGCTGCCGGCGTGAACACACCGGACCAGGTCACTTTGGCCGACCCTTCGCTCAACGCCTCAACCTGCAACGTCGCCAGGTAGGCACTCACCGGAAACGGCGACTGCTCGATGGTGTAGCTGTAAGTCCGGCTGACGTTATCAAAGCTCTGCAACCGCTCCACCACCACGCCACCGTCGGCGGTTTGCAGGTGACGCACGCGGCCGCCGTCGCTTGGCTCGCTCTTGACGATAAACGGCAGCCAGTCCGGCAGGCTGTTGAAGCCACCGACCAATTGCCAGACCTGATCGGCCGAGACCGGGATTTCAATTACAGAAGACGCTGTTGCCACGTTAATTACTCCAGAAAATAGAAAACAATTCAGATGGCCATGCTGTCGACAACACCGCCGTCGACCCGCAATGCAGCACCTGTGGTTGCAGACGACAGGGGTGAAGCAATGTACGCCACCAGGTTGGCGACTTCATCTACATTCGCCGCGCGCTGGATGATCGACGTCGGCCGCGCATTACGTACAAACACATCCGCCTCGTCCCGCGCACTGCGCCCGGATTTTTGTGTCGCGTCCTTGAGCATCTGCTCCAGGCCGTCGGTAAAGGTCGGGCCAGGCAACACCGCGTTTACCGTCACACCGGTGCCCGCCAGGCGCTTGGCCAAGCCATGGGACACCGCCAGATTGGCGCTCTTGGTCACGCCGTAATTGATCATGTCCGCCGGTGTCGCCACGCCGGACTCCGACGACAGAAAGATCACCCGCCCCCAACCCTGCCCGACCATGCCCGGCACGTAATGCCGCGCCAGGCGTACACCGGAGATCACATTGACCTCATAAAAGCGTGTCCATTCGCTGTCCGGGGCCTCGAAGAAATCCACATCGTTGAAGATGCCCAGGTTGTTGACCAGGATGTCGGCACGCGGTTCGGCGGCGAAGAGTTTTTCTGCGCCCTCGGCTGTGCCAAGGTCAGCCACCAGCGCACGCAGGTCCGCACCGGGGACGGCCTGGCGGATGCTCGCCAGTGCGTCATCGACCTTGCCGGCCTCACGCCCGATTACCACCACAGTAGCGCCGGATGCCGCGAGTGCCTGGCTGATGCCCAGGCCTATGCCAGCCGTGCTGCCGCTGACGATGGCCACTTTGCCGCTTACATCGATTTTCATGGGTTGAACTCCTGAAGTTAAAGCGGCAGTGGTGCACGGTCCGAAATCAATCGGCCATCGCGCAGGGCCTGCCAGAAGGCTGCCGGGATCTTCTCTGACAACGCCGCAACGTCTTCGGCAATCCGCCCCGGACGACTGGCGCCTGGGATCACCGCAGCCACGGCCGGATGCGCCAGGGAGAGTTGCAGCGCGGCGGCCTTTACGCTCACGCCAAACGCCTGGGCAATCGCCTTGATCTGCTCAACCTTGCTGATGATCGCCGGGCTGGCTGGCTGGTACTCAAAGTGCGCGCCACCGGCGAGGATGCCGGAGCTGTAGGGGCCACCGACGACGATCTCGACTTTCTGTGCCAGGGCCGCATCCATCAAGCGTTGCAGGGCGCGGTCGTGGTCCAGCAAAGTGTAGCGGCCGGCCAGCAAAAAGCCGTCGGGTTGCGCTTCAGTCAGGTCCAGGGTCAGCTCGCACGGCTCGACGCGGTTCACGCCCAAGCCCCAGGCCTTGATCACGCCCTCTTCGCGCAAGCGAGTCAGCACTTTGAACGCACCGGTACGGGCCTGGTTGAAGTACTCCAGCCACTGGTCGCCGTAGAAGTCCTGGGCGATGTCGTGAATCCATACGATGTCCAGGCGATCGGTGTTCAGGCGGGCCAGGCTGTCTTCGATGGAGCGCAAAGTGGCGTCGGCGCTGTAGTCGTTGAGCATCTTGTTCGGGCGACCGTGTTCAAACACGCCGCTTTTTTCGCCGAGGTCACGGGGGCTTGCTTCGATTTCGTCGAGAATCACCCGGCCGACCTTGGTGCTGAGCACGAAGTCATCGCGGTTGTACTGCGACAGGGCTTGGCCCAGGCGGATTTCAGAGAGGCCCGAGCCGTAGAACGGCGCGGTGTCGAAATAGCGCACGCCGGCGCTCCAGGCAGCCTCCACGGTGGCCTGGGCCTCGTCTTCAGGAATGGCGCGGAACATGTTGCCCAGCGGTGCGGTGCCAAAGCCGAGTTGGCCGGGAAGTTTATCTTTCAAGCTCATGGTGGATCCTCAATGGGTGCAGGGGTCGCTGTGACCGTTGAGCAGATCCTAGATTGCAGAGATCGGACCGTCCAAGACATACTGCGACCAACTTGAGTCCTCGTAGGTCTAACATGATCGATCTCCGCCAGCTGCGCTACTTCGAAGTGGTCGCCGAAGAAGAACACGTCGGCCGTGCAGCCGAACGCCTGCACATCTCGCAGTCGCCACTGAGCCGGCAGATCGCCCAGCTTGAAGAACGCCTGGGCCTGACCCTGTTTGAACGCAGCCAGCAACGCATCCGCCTGACCCGCGACGGCCAGACTTTCCTGGCTGAAACCAGGGCCTTACTGACCCACGCCAATCGCCTGGAATCCCTGGGCAAGCGCCTGGGCCGTGGTGAAGAAGGTGGCCTGTGCATCGGCTATATCGAAAACGCCATGCATGCCGGTGTATTGCCCAATGCCCTGCGCATCCTGCGCGACGACCGCCCCACTGTGCATATCAAGCTGTATAACCTGCCGTCTCTCGAGCAGCTGGAAGGTCTACGCCAACGCAGCCTGGATATCGCATTGGTTGGCGAACCACCGGCCGCCGATGACCCGGACCTGATCGCGCGGCAAGTGCTGGATGACCCGATGCTGCTGGCCCTGCCTGAACACCACCCACTGGCACGCCAAAGCGAGCTGCTGCCCGAGCATCTGGCCGATCAGGAATGGATCGGCGTGCAACGCAAACCCGGCGCGCATCCAACTGACGACTTTGTGGCCGCCTGCATTCGCGCCGGCTTCACCCCGCAGATCCCCATGGAAGCCGGTGAACCGTTTACCGCGTTGGGCCTGGTAGCTTCGGGCCTGGGCGTGGCAATGGTGCAAAAGGGCCTGAGCCGCAATGCCCCGCCCGGAGTGGTGTTGCGGGAGTTGCCGTGGCTGAGCTACACCACACCATTGTGGGCAGCGTGGCATCGGATCAACCTGCGGCCACTGGTGGAAACCTTCCGCAAAGTGCTCACCGAACCCAAGGCCTGACGCCGTTCAAAACTGTGGGAGCGGGCTTGCTCGCGAATGCGGTGGATCAGTCAGTGCATGTGTCACTGAAAGACCGCTTTCGCGAGCAAGCCCGCTCCCACATTAGGATGGTGGTGTCGGTTAGATCACCTCCCGCAGGCGATACCACAACATCCCCAACGCCAGCAGCGGCGAACGCAACGCCTTGCCGCCGGGAAAGGTCATGTGTGGCACTTGGCTGAAAATATCCAGGCCCGTGCTGTGGCCGGCGTGGATACCTTCGGCCAGCAACTTTGCGCACCAGTGGGTCACGTTCAACCCATGCCCGGAATAGCCCTGGGCATAAAACACATTCGGGTATTGCTTCAAGCGCCCCACCTGCGGAAAGCGATTGGCGGTAATGCCGATCTTGCCGCCCCACTGAAACTCAATGGCGGTATGGGCCAGTTGCGGGAACACCTTGAGCATTTTCGGCTGCATATAGGCGGCGATGTCCACCGGATCGCGGCCGGAGTAATGGCAGGCGCCGCCGAATAGCAGGCGGCGGTCAGCGGACAATCGATAGTAATCCAGGCCGACTTTCTGGTCGCACAGCGCAAGGTTCTGCGGGATCAGCTGGTTGGCCACATCCTCCGATAACGGCTCAGTGGCGATGATGTAGCTGCCCGCCGGGAGCACCTTGCCGCTCAAGCGCGGTTCCAGTTCCTCCAGGTGCGCATTGCAGGCCAGCACCAGGCTGGCGGCGCGCACCGTACCGCCGGCGCAACGGACTTGAACCGTGTCGCCGTGGAGCAGTTCCAGCACCTCGGTGTGCTCGAAGATCCGCACCCCAAGGGACTCGGCCAGCCGCGCCTCACCCAGTACCAGGTTCAGCGGATGCAAATGCCCAGAGCCCATGTCCACCAGGCCCCCGGCATACACGGTCGAACCGACCACCTGTTGCATGTCCTGCGGACCGACCAGGCGGGTTTCATGGGTGTACCCCAGTTGCGCCAAGTGCGCCTGCTCGTCCTTGAACGCCGCGAACTGCGCCGGCGTATTCGCCAACTCACAAAAGCCCCAGCGCATGTCGCAGTCGATGCTGTGCTCGCGAATGCGCTCGCCCACCAGCGCCACCGACTCGATGCCAGCGCGTTCCAGGTAGCGCACGCCCTCCTCGCCCACGTATTTGGCAAACCCCGACACGTCATGGCCGATGCCGCGAATCAGTTGCCCGCCGTTGCGCCCGCTGGCGCCCCAGCCGATGCGCCGGGCCTCCAGCAGGATCACCGAGAGCCCACGTTGGGCCAGTTCGATGGCGGTGTTGACGCCGGTGAACCCGCCGCCGATCACACACACGTCGGCGGTCAGGTCGGCGCCCAGTGCCGGGCGCTCCACCAGGGCGTTGGCCGTGGCCCGGTAGTAGGACCGGGCGTGGTCAGTCGATTGAATCATTTGTTGGTCTTCACTTTGCTCCAGGCACGGGTCATCAGGCGCATGGTCGCCGGGGTCGGCGTGGTGGAAATATAGAGTTTGTCGAGCACTTCCTGCGGCGGGTACACCTCGGGGTTGTTCACCAGTTCCGGGTCCATGAAGGCCTTGGCGGCGGGGTTGGCGTTGGCATAACCCACCGAGGCGCTGACCTTGGCGATCACTTCAGGGTCGAGCAGATAGTTAATGAAGGCGTGGGCTTCTTTCGGGTTGCTCGCGTCGGTGGGAATCGCCAGCAGGTCGAACCACAGGTTGGAGCCTTCCTTGGGAATCGAATAAGCGATGTTCACGCCGTTCTTGGCTTCCTTGGCGCGGTTGGCGGCCTGGAACACGTCGCCGGAATAACCGAATGCCACGCAGATATCACCGTTGGCCAGGTCCGAGATGTACTTGGACGAATGGAAGTAGGTGATGTACGGCCGCAGCGTCAGCAG
>Ga0157369_10011333_pt1 | contig 10125 bp, 10 predicted proteins | sample C25metaG_FD_113461 | JGI IMG/M metagenome (GOLD analysis project Ga0157369, IMG submission 113461) | Corn rhizosphere microbial communities from Kellogg Biological Station, Michigan, USA - C2-5 metaG | ecosystem: Host-associated > Plants > Roots > Rhizosphere > Soil | place: USA: Michigan...
ACGACGGTGAAGTCCTCGGCCCGCTCGAACGCGCGACGCAATCCTTGCCGGATCAGGTCGTGGTCGTCGACCAGCAAGACCTTCTTCATACCTGCGGCAACTCCTCGAGCCCGGCGTCCCCGTGTGACGCACCTAATGTAGTGCGACCGGCCGGCCCGCCGGCCAGTGCGACCTCGACCAACGTGCCCGACGGCTCGCGCGGCGAGACGAGCACCGTCGTACGCAGCCGCTTGGCTCGTTCGCGCATGATCTGCAGGCCATACGAGTCGGAGCGCGCCTCGCCGAGCCCGCGACCGTCGTCTTCGACCCGCAACAGCGCGCCGGGCGGCTCGACTTCGAGCGTCACCCACAGATTCTCCGCGTTCGCGTGCTTGCGCGCGTTGGTGATGGCCTCCTGAGCGATGCGCAGCAGCTCGGCTTCGCTCTCGGCCGGCAACCGGTTGGCGGCCTCCGCCAGCGACAGGTGCACCGTCAGCCCGGACTGCCGGCCCACCGAGCGAACGTAGTCGGACAGCGCGGCGCCCAAGCCGCCGTGCGTGTCGACCTCACTGCGCAGGTCGAAGATCGACAGCCGCAGCTCGCTCACGATCCGGGTGATCTCCTGACGTAGCTCCTTCAGTTGTTGCGACAGCTCCTCGTTGCCGCGGGCCTCGGCGGCGAGACCGTCGACGAAGTAACCGAGATACGACAGCTCCTGCGCGATGCCGTCGTGAATCTCGCGCGCCACTCGGCGGCGTTCCTCCGCGGTCGCGACCCCGCGCACTTCGTCGAACAGCAGCGCGGTCTCCAACCGCAGCGCGGCCTCCTCGGCAACCCGCGCCACGTCGGTGACGTCGAAGTTCGCGAAGCTGCGATGGTCGGTTTCGAGCCCGACGAGGCCGAACGTCCGCAACCCGATGACCAGCGGCACGACGACACCGCTGCCCGGCCGGCCGGACAGTTGCCTGTTGAGCCGCTGCGGCCGTTGCGAAAGCCACGCCTCGGCGAACGGCCCTTCGCCGGTGATGTCGACATCCCAATCGGTGCGGTCGATGCCCGTGCCGGCGAGGCCGATCAGCCGGCCACCGCCGGTCCGGACGAACACCGCGCCGCGGTCGTAGTCGCAGAATTCGCGAATGGATTCGAGCATGCCCTCGGCGATCGTGCCCGGGTCGAGACCGACGGATAGCTGACGGGCGACCGGCCGCAGCTGCGCGAGCAGCCGGTAGGCGGCGGCGTACGACGGGTCCTGCTGCTCGTCGGCGTGCGCGGCCGGCGCCCGCAGCGCGCGGATCCACGCGCCGGCCAATCCGGCGCCGAGCGCGAGCACGACCCACAACGCGCTCTCGCGCGCCAGCGCGTCACCGCCGCCGACGAGGTTCCCGCCGACAAGGAGACCGATCGCCGCGAGCCCGGTCGGCACGACGGCGTTGGCCGATCCGGCGATGAGGCCGCCCGCGAACGCCGGCGCGATCAGGTTCGGAAACAGCGGGCTGTCGGCTTTACCGCTTTCCAGCACCGCGACGACAGTGGCGACCGCCGTCACCGTGCGAACCAGCAAGCCCAGCCGGCCCGGCCATTCGCGAAAGCTTGTGGCGACGCCGAGCACCAGCAACAGCGGGAACCAGAGCAGCGCCTGCGACCGCTGCGGGCTGACCGCGGCGAGCACGAACACGAGCACGAGGATCAACAAGCGCGCGAACGCGGCGACCTGGAGCATGCTCCACGTTCGCCGCTGCATGGCCGCGGACCGGACTCGGTCGGCGGCCTGCCGGATCCAGATCAGCCCGGCTTCCCGGAGTAGAGCGACTCCACCTCCGCGGCGTAGTCGTCGAGTACGACGTTGCGCTTGACCTTCATCGACGGGGTGAGGTGGCCCGAGTCGACCGTCCAGTCTTCCGGCAGGATCCGGAAGGACTTGATCGCCTCGGCTTTCGAGACCGCCTTGTTGGCGTCGTCGATCGCGGCTTGGACGGCGGCGCGCAGGTCGGTGTCGTCGACGAGGTCGGCGATCGTCGCCTTGGAATCCTTGCCGTTCTTGGCTTTCCAGTCAGGGAATGCCTCTTCGTCGATCGTCACGAGCGCGGCGATGAACGGCTTCTGGTCGCCGACCACCATGCACTGGCTGACCAACGCGTTGGCCCGCAGCCGATCCTCGAGCACCGCGGGGGCGACGTTCTTGCCACCCGCGGTGACGATGAGCTCCTTCTTCCGGCCGGTGATGCGCAGGTAGCCGTCGTTGTCGAGCTCGCCGATGTCGCCGGTGTGGAACCACTCGTCGCCTTCGAGCGCTTCCTTCGTCGCGTCGGGGTTGTTGTAGTAGCCGACGAACACGTTGTCGCCCTTGAGCAGGATCTCGCCGTCGCCGGCGATCCGCACGGTCACGCCCGGGATCGGCCGGCCGACGGTGCCGACCTTCATCGCGTCGGGGCGGTTCACCGTCGCGCCGGCGGTCGTCTCGGTGAGGCCGTAGCCCTCGTAGATCGGCAGCCCGATGCCGCGGAAGAAGTGACCGAGGCGCGCGCCGAGCGGGGCGCCGCCCGAGATGGCCGAGTGCGCGCGGCCGCCGAGCGCCGCGCGGAGCTTGGTGTAGACGAGCGCGTCGAACACGCGGTGCGGGATCTCCAACGCGAGCCGGGTGGCGGCGTTGCCGTCCTGCGCCTCGCTGTAAGCGATCGCGACCTTCTCCGCGAGATCGAAGATGGCGCCCTTGCCGTCGGCGTGGGCGCGCTGCTTCGCGGTGTTGTAGACCTTCTCGAACACCCGCGGCACCGACAGCACGAACGTCGGCTTGAACGCGCCGAGGTCGGCGATCAGGTTCTTGATGTCGGCCGTGTGGCCCATGCGCACGCGATTCTGCACGCAGCCGACCTGGATGATCCGCGCGAACACGTGCGCGAGCGGCAGGAACAGCAACGTCGACTGGTCCGGACCGAACAGCTCTTCCAGCCCGTCGGTCGTCGCCATCGCGTCGTACATGAAGTTGTGGTGGCTGAGCTCGCAACCCTTCGGCCGGCCGGTGGTGCCGGACGTGTAGATGATCGTGGCGAGGCTCTGCTGGTTGAGCGTCCGGCGGCGTTGCTCGATCTCGTCTTCGCTCACGCCCTTGCCGGCGGTGACGAGCGTTTCTTCGATGCTCGTCTCGTCGATGCGCCAGACGTGCTTGACCGCCTTCAGCTTGCTCGACACCTCGTCGTAGGCCGCCTGGTGCGCGTCCGTCTCCAGGAACAGCGCGACCGCGCCCGAGTCGGAGAGGATCCACTCGATCTGCTCGGCCGAGGAGGTCTCGTAGATCGGCACCGTGACCGCGCCCGCGGTCCAGATCGCGTAGTCGGCGAGGGTCCACTCGTAGCGGGTCGACGACATCACCGCGACGCGGTCGCCCGCCTTGACGCCGGAGGCGATGAGGCCGGCGGCGATCGCCTTGACTTCCTCGGCAAATGTCTTCGAGGTGATCGGCTGCCAGCTGCCGTCGACTTTGCGGTCGAACGCGACGTTGTCGGGGAACTCGGCCGCGTTGCCGAAGACCGCGTCGGTGAGGTTCGCGTCGTCGGGCAGGGTGAAGCTGGACGGAACGGAGTATTCGGCCACGCGGCTCTCCTTGCTCCTCGGCCACTTCTGGCGGCCGTTTGTCGTCACCAACCGTAGTCAAACCGGCGCTCGCGCGTAAGGGCCGTGGTCGCGGCGGCGGGTGGCCGGGGCCGGATGGGCGTTCAGGATCGGCGGAAACGTGCCGACAACCAACCCGTGACGACCGCCCGTTGCCCGGCGTGCGGCGCCTCAGTGGCGCTCGGCGCGCCCTGGTGCACGCTTTGTTACGCCGACCTGCGCCCGGCCCCTCCGCCTGCGGCCACGCCGGCCGCGGCGCCTGAGCCGGTGAGCGTCGGCGCGGCGACGCACGCGCCGCCGCATGCGCCCATCGTCGGCGCGCCCATTGTCGACGCGCTCGGCGTCATCCCGCCCGAGCCGATGCCGACCGGGACCGTCCTTCCGCCGGACCCGAACCTCGACGCGCCGATCAACAAAGCCGCCGACATCCGGCTCGCCGAGCCGGGCTGGCCGTGCCGCCACTGCGGCACCGTCGTGCCGATGGCCGAAGACAATTGCCCGCACTGCCATTCGCCCTTCCTGGTGCCCGAGGACTTCGTCGACCTGTCGCTGCCCGGGGTCGGCAACGTGCGCAAGCTCGACACCAAGATGCGCACGATTCTCGGCCTCGTCGGCGCCCTCGGCGTGACGCTGGCGCTCGTTGTAGTGGCCTTCATCGGCGGCGCCATCTTCTAGCTCCCGCGGTTAGCTCCCGCGTTCCCGCCGCGAGCGCCGTGATGGTTACGGTGGGGCGATGCCGCGGGTGCATGTCGTGTCCGACGTCCATGCCCGCGCCGACGCGCTCGCGAAGGCCGGCGATGGCGCCGACGCGTTCATCTGCCTCGGCGACCTGGTGCTCTTCCTCGACTACGACGAGCCGTCCGGCGGCATCTTCGCGGACTTGTTCGGCGAGGACGCCGCGCTCAGGTTGATCGAGTTGCGCACCGCCCGCCGCTTCGACGAGGCGCGCGAGTTCTCCGCGGAGCTGTGGGCCGGCGTCGGCCGCGACCGGTACGAGGTCATCGAGGAGGCGATCCGCGGTCAATACGCCGACCTGTTCGCGGCGATGCCGACGCCGGCATACCTCACCTATGGCAACGTCGACGTACCTCGGTTGTGGGCCGACTATGTCAGCGAGGACATGACCGTGCTCGACGGCGAGACGGCCGACATCGGCGGGCGCAGGTTCGGCTTCGTCGGCGGCGGGCTGCAGACGCCGATGCGCACGCCGTACGAGATCTCCGACGAGGATTACGCCGCCAAGGTCGCCGCACTCGGCCCCGTTGACGTGCTGTGCGCGCACATCCCGCCGAACGTGCCCGAACTGCTGTACGACGTCGAAGCGCGACGGATGGAGCGGGGGAGCGCGGCGATCGTCGACGCGATTCGCGAGCACCAGCCCGAGCTGGTGCTGTTCGGTCACGTGCACAACCCGCTCGTACGACGGACCCGCATCGGCCGGACCGAATGTGTCAACGTCGGGCACTTCCGCGGCCGGGGGACGCCGTACGTGCTGGAGTGGTAATAGGGTCCCGTGCCATGACTGACCAGGCGAGCGCGAGCATCACCATCAACGCGTCCAAGGCGGACGTCATGGCGGTTATCGCCGACTTCGAGGCCTACCCGCAGTGGTCGGGTCAGATCAAGTCCGTCGCCGTCGACTCGCAAGGCGAGGACGGCCGGCCGGCGCAGGTGACGTTCACCCTCGACGCCGGCGTCATCAAGGACGAGTACACGCTCGCCTACACCTGGCACGGCGACGACCGCGTCGACTGGCATCTGGTCAAGAGCCGGGCGCTGAAGTCGCAGGACGGCTCCTACCTGCTCGCCGACGCCGACGGCGGCACCGAGGTGACCTATCAACTCGCGGTCGACCTGAACATCCCGATGCTCGGGATGTTCAAGCGCAAGGCCGAAAAAGTCATCATCGACACCGCGCTAAAGGGCCTGAAGAAGCGGGTGGAGGCCGGCGCCTAAGTCGCCTGGATAGCCTGCGTTGATGCGCGTGTTGCTGTTCACCGGCAAAGGTGGCGTCGGCAAGACGACGACCGCAGCCGCGACAGCGGTGCACGCGGCGCGTCGTGGCCACAAGACGCTCGTGCTGTCGACCGACCCCGCGCACTCGCTCGCCGACGCGTTCGGCGTCGAGCTCGAACACGAGCCGACCGAGATCGAGCCGGGCCTCTACGGCCAGCAGGTCGACACCCAGCGCGCGTTCGAGGACTCGTGGCGCGAGGTGCAGCACTACTTGCGCGAGGTGCTCGAGTCAGGCGGCGTCGATCCGCTCGACGCCGAGGAGCTGACGGTGCTGCCCGGCGCCGACGAAGTGCTGGCGCTGCTGGAGTTGCGCGGGCAAGTTGGCTCCGGCCGCTGGGACGTCGTGGTCGTCGACTGCGCGCCGACGGCGGAGACGTTGCGACTGCTCGCGTTGCCGGAGGCGCTGGGTTGGTACATGGATCGCGTCTTCCCGCGCGAGCGCCGGTTGGTTCGTTCGTTGCGGCCGGTGCTCTCGCAGCTGGCCGGGCTGCCGATGCCGCCGGACAAGGTGTTCGCCGCCGTCGAGCGACTGCACGGGGAGCTGTCCGAAGTGCGGGCGCTGCTGGTCGATCCGGTGACGACGTCGGTGCGGCTGGTCCTCACCCCGGAAGCGGTCGTCGTCGCCGAGGCGCGCCGGACGCTGACGTCGCTGTCGCTGTATGGCTATCGCGTCGACGGCGTCGTCGCCAATCGGGTGATCCCGGCGGGCAGCAGCGACCCGTGGATGGCGGGCTGGGTGTCGGCGCAGCAACAGCAGCTCGATGGCATCGCGACGTCGTTCGGCCCCATGCCGGTGTGGGTGTCGACGTACCTCTCCGAAGAGCCGGTCGGGGTCGAGCCGCTCGACCTGCTGGCGACGCAGGTCTACGCCGACGTCGATCCGCTCGCGGTCAACGACACCGTGGATCCGCTGGTCGTCGAGCGGGTGTCGAGTGACGAGTTCGTGTTGTCGGTCGCGTTGCCGCTCGCGGACAAGCGGGCCGTCGACCTCGTCCGCAAAGGCGACGAGTTAGTGCTGACGGTCGGCTCGCACCGGCGCGTGCTCGCGTTGCCGAGCGTGCTCCGTCGTTGCGTCGTCGATGGCGCCGCGCTGCGCGACGGCGCGTTGCGAGTCCGCTTCCGGCCGGACCCCGACGTCTGGATGCGTTCGTGACGACACCGCAACCGGGACCGCTGGGCGAGGAGGCGGTCCGGCTGGTCGAAGCGATCTCGCAGTGGGTGTCGGCGCAGTGGGCGCGCGGCGGCGCCGAGTTGCCGCTCGCGACCGGCAGCGCCGAGTGCCGCGTGTGCCCGGCATGCCAACTTCTTTCGATCGTGCGGCAGACTCGCCCCGAAGTGTTCGGCCATCTCACCGACGCGTCGTCGTCTCTCGTTGCGGCGCTGCGCGCCGCCGTCGAGTCGCACGCGGAGCACGCGGCGTCCGGACGTGGCGGGGTGGAGCGGATCGACCTGGATCTCGACGACGACGCAGGAGTGGCCCGGTGACGTTTGCGATCGGCGTCGACATCGGCGGCACGAAGGTCGCCGCCGGCATCGTCGACGACGAAGGCAATGTGCTCGTGCGCGCGCGCCGCCGCACCCCGAGCCGCGACCCGGAGCATCTCGTCGACGTCGTCGTCGAGATCGTCCGGCAGTTGCGCAGCGAACACGACACAGACGCGATCGGGATCGGCGCGGCCGGTTACATCGACGCCGATCGGTCGACGGTGCTGTTCGCGCCCAACCTGTCGTGGCGCAACACGCCATTGCGGGCAGAGATCTCGGAACGCCTCGACACCCGAGTCATCATCGAGAACGACGCGAACGCAGCGGCGTGGGGCGAGTTCCGGTTCGGCGCCGGCGAGCAGCATCCCGACCTCGTCGTCATCACCGTCGGCACCGGCATCGGCGGCGGCCTCATCATCAACGGCGATCTCTATCGCGGGCACTTCGGGATCGGTGGCGAGCCGGGGCACATGCGCGTCGTACCCGGTGGCCGGCAATGCGGTTGCGGCAACCTCGGCTGCTGGGAGCAGTACGCGAGTGGCACTGCGCTCGTCCGGGCGGCCCGGGAAGTCGCGACCGAACGCCGCGACGATGCTCGCCGGCTGCTGCAGATCGCCGGTGACGTCGACGCGATCGACGGCCCGGTCGTGATGCGCGCGGCGCAGGAGGGCGACCCGGCCGCGCTCGACTGCTTCGACGAGATCGGCCGCTGGCTCGGGCAAGGCCTCGCCGACATCGCCGCGGTGCTCGACCCGGGCCGGTTCGTCGTCGGCGGCGGCGTCGCGGAGGCGGGCGAGTTGCTGCTCGGGCCGGCCCGCGACACCTTTGCCGTTTCGCTGTCCGGTCGCGGTCACCGGCCGGTGGCTGACGTGGTGCCGGCGACGCTTGGGGCGGATGCGGGGATCATCGGCGCGGCCGATCTCGCCCGCGCCGGTTAGAGGAGACACGTCTGATGCGCGCCGTTGTCGCGCTCGGCGGCAATGCGCTCAGCCCTAGTGACGGCGCCGGCACCGCCGACGAGATGCGCGCCGCTCTCGCGAGCACGAGCGAAGTCCTGGCCGATCTGGTCGCGCGCGGGGTGAGCCTCGTCATCACGCACGGCAACGGCCCGCAGGTCGGCCGCATCCTGTTGCAGCAGGAGTACGCCGCCGAGCGCGTGCCGGCGATGCCGATGGACGTGTGCGGCGCGCAGAGCCAAGGCCAGATCGGCTACCTCCTGGCCCAATCGCTGGACAGCGCGTTACGCCGCCGCGGCCTGCCAACGCGGGCGTTGTGCCTCGTCACCCAAGTCGTCGTCAACGGCCGGGATCCGGCGTTCCGGCGGCCGACGAAACCGGTCGGCCCGTCGTACGACAGACCCGAAGCGCAACGGATCGCGCACGAGACCGGCCACGTGTTCCGGATCATGCCGGACCTCCGTTGGCGCCGGGTCGTGGCGTCGCCGGCGCCGCTGCGGATCGTCGAGGAAGAGCCGCTGCTGCAGATCATCGACGCCGGCCACGTCGTCGTTGCTGCGGGCGGCGGCGGGGTGCCCGTTGTCGAGCATCGGCGTGAGCTGCGCGGCGTCGAAGCGGTCGTCGACAAAGACTTGACCGCGGCCCGGCTCGCCACCTTGGTGCGCGCCGACGTCCTGCTGATCCTTACGGCGGTGTCGCAGGTGCAGATCGGGTTCGGCACTCCGGCTGCGCGCCCGCTCGGCACGATCGCGGCAGCGGAGGCGCGACAATTGCTCGCCGACGGTGAGTTTCCGGAAGGGTCGATGGGTCCGAAAGTCAGCGCCTGCTTGGCATTTCTCGACGCCGGCGGGCCACGCGCGGTCATCGCCGCGTTGGCCGACGCCGCCGACGCCGTCTTCGGCGCCGCGGGGACGACGTTCGTGCCATGACCGACATCCGGGTGCTGAGTTACAACGTCCGCGCGTTGCGCGACGACGCGGATGCCGTCTCCGCGGTGATGCGTTCGTGCGCGCCGGACGTCGTGTGCGTGCAGGAGGCGCCGCGGTTCTTTCGGTGGCGGAGCAAGCGCGCGGCGATCGCCCGGAAAGCGGGGCTGGTCGTCGCGACGGCGGATCGCCCGGCCGGCCTGCTGATCCTCGTGTCGATGCGCACCCAGGTGCTGTCGACGTCGTTCCGGTTGCTGTCGAAGTCGGGCCCGCTGCACCAGCGCGCGGTGTGCTCCGCGGCGGTTCGTGTCGGCGACGTGCGGCTCGACATCGCGAGCGTGCACCTGTCGTTGGACCAGGACGAACGCCGACGGCACCTGCCAGAGCTCTGGGCCGCCCTGCCGGCCGATCACACGTCGCTCGTCGTCGCCGGCGACGTCAACGAGACGCCCGACGGTCCGGTGTGGCGCGAGATCGCGACCCAATTGCAGGACGCGTGGGCGACCAGCGGCGCCGGCGCCGGGCACACGTTCAGCGCCACGTCACCGCACAAGCGCATCGACGGCATATTCGTCGGGAGCGGCTGGGAAGTCGTCGACTGCAGAGCAGTCGACGACGCGCCCGGCGTCGCAGTGGCGAGCGACCACTTACCGGTGTTGGCAACACTCCGCCACCTGAGCCTCGACGATCATGCGCAAGTTGGGCTTATCCAGCCGTCATAACCCCAATTGGCGCATGATCGCCGGGCAGGGTGACGTGGTCAGGGCCGTTTGTACTCGGGGACCAGCTCGTAGGCCAGCTGCTCCAGGAACAAGCCGATGTCGGTGACGATGCCGACCGCTTGCGCGCTGCCGCGATCGGCGAGCTTCGTCACCGTCGCGGGGTTAATGTCGACCGCGACCAACGGAATGGACGCGGGCAGGATGTTGCCGGTCGCGATCGAGTGCAACATCGTCGCGACCATGATGGCGAAGCCGACGCCGGGCAGTTGCGCGCGCATCGCGCGCTGGCCCTCGATCACATCGGTGTAGACGTCGGGCAGCGGGCCGTCGTCGCGCACCGAGCCGACGAGGACGAAGGGCTTGCCGGCCTCGACCATCGCGTGCATGACGCCGCCGGTGAGTACTCCGCTCTCGACCGCTTCGGCGATCGAG
>Ga0157369_10011335_pt1 | contig 10125 bp, 6 predicted proteins | sample C25metaG_FD_113461 | JGI IMG/M metagenome (GOLD analysis project Ga0157369, IMG submission 113461) | Corn rhizosphere microbial communities from Kellogg Biological Station, Michigan, USA - C2-5 metaG | ecosystem: Host-associated > Plants > Roots > Rhizosphere > Soil | place: USA: Michigan...
AACGTGCTCAAAAAGAGGTTGGACGAGTTGCGCGGCGACGGCGCTCTGGCGCTGCGGCTGGTGATGGTGAGCCATATCGACGCGGACCACATCACGGGAATCCAGAACCTGCTCGATGAACTGGTGGACGAGCAGAACGCGGGGAACGAGCTGCCCTACCGGATCAAGACGATCTGGCATAACAGCTTCGAGAAGCTGACGGGCGGCCGGAAGGCGGGCGTGGAATCGGCGGCGGTGGCGGCGTCGGTGGACGGGACGCCCGATGAGGAGTTCCTGGCCTCCCTGCCGTACAACGTGGCGGCGGTGGTGGCGAGCGTGAAGCAGGGGAATGCCGTCCGCAACGACGCGGTGCAGTTGGGGATTCCGATCAATGCCGGGGCGGGTGACGACCTGGTCCGCGCGCCGGCCGCGGGAGTTCGGAAGATTCAGATCGTGCCGGGACTGACGTTCACCATTCTGGGGCCGCACGACGACGAGTTGCAGAAGCTCGATGCATCGTGGAAGGCCTCGAAGGAGAAGGAGGCGAGCCCCGAGGCGCAGGCGGCCGACTATCTGAACCGGACGGTGCCGAACCTTTCGAGCATCGTGGTGCTGGTGGAGGCGGACCTCGGCGCGGGCAAGAAGAAGCGGCTTTTGCTGACTGGGGATGCCGGCGGCGACCGGATCGAGGAGGCGCTCGAGAAGACCGGACTATCGAGCGGCGGCAAGCTGCACGTCGATCTGCTGAAAGTGCAGCACCACGGCAGCAATCACAGCGTGGACCTGGAGTTTTTCGAGAACATTACGGCGGATCACTACGTGATCTCGGGGAACGGGAAGCACGGCATTCCCCATCCCGATACGCTCGGGTGGCTGTCCGAGGCGCGGAGGAACACGAAATGCGACGTGTACCTGACCAATCGTGAGGGCGACCTCGGGTTGACGAAGCATCTGGACGATTTTCTGGCGGAGGAGGAGAGGGCCGGGTCGAAGATTCGGTACCACTTCCGCGAGGACGAGGCGCTCTCCATTCCGGTGAGCTTGGGCTAGAACGCCGTTACGGTGTGCTGACCCAGTCGCTGCAAGTTCCCGGCGACTGTCGATTCAGATACTTGAAGGCGACTCGGGACGTAGGGCCACTTTTTAGTTGCGGCTTTCGGACGCGATGCGCCATATTGAAAATGGCGTCGGTCAAAGCCGTGTAGAGCGCATCCAAGGACCAAAGTCGAAGGCAGTCTCATCGCGCGCTCGCGGTGTCCGTCGCCGGGGCGATTACGATGGCGGACACTAGCCTCCTGTACTTTACAGAACTGGTTTCGATGCCGGTCTACGATGTCACCGGCCACCGCATCGGGCGGATCAAGGACGCCGCCATGGTTCCGCTCGTGCATCCGTCCCGCATCGATCGCTTCCTGATGGGCGGCACGGATGCGTGGCTGACCATCCGCTACGACCAGGTCGCCTCCATCAATCTGAACAGAGGGATCACCCTCAGCGACGAGCAGCTCGTGCCGTATCACGACGACGAGTACATGCTCCGCATCGCGCGCGACCTCTTCGACCAGCAGATCATCGACGTGAACGGACGGAAGGTGGTCCGGGTGAACGACATCACGATGGAGGTCCACCACGAGCACGGGCGGGACACGCTCTCCGTGCTGGAGGTGGACATCGGGGTGCGGAGCATCTTCCGCCGCCTGCTGCAGGGTGTGGCGCCGCCGCGGCTGATCCGGCGGCTGCAGCACCGCATTCCGCCGAACTCGATCCGCTGGGACCTGGCGAACGTGCTGGAGCCGGACCCGCTGCGGCGGCTGCGGCTCAATATTTCGTACAGCAAGCTGGAGGAGATGCACCCGGCCGACCTGGCGGACATCGTGGAGGAACTCAGTCCGGCCGAGCGCGAGGCGATCTTCGAGACGATCGACAGCGAAGTGGCGGCGGACGCGCTGACCGAGGTCGATCCGAAGATGCAGGCGAGCATTCTCGAGGCGCTCGAGCCGGAGAAGGCGGCGGACATCGTGGAGGAGATGGCGCCGGACGAGGCGGCGGATCTGCTCAACGAACTGGAAGACCAGACGTACGAGGAAATTCTCGACGAGATGGACTCGGCGCCGAAGACCGAGGTTCGGGAGCTGCTCGAGTTCGAAGAGGACACCGCGGGCGGCCTGATGAACACCGAGTACGTGGCGCTGCACGAGAACGCGTCCGTGATGGACGCGCTGGCGGCGCTGCGGGGGAACGAGGACCTGCTGGAATCGCTGAACACGCTCTTCCTGGTGGACGCCGAGGAACGGCTCTGCGGCACCATCCCGCTGGCGCGCCTGTTCGTGGCGTCCGGCGGCGCGAAGTTGAAGGACCTCACCGCCGAGACGATGATTCAGGTGACCGTGGACGAGCGGCAGGACCGCGTCACGGAGTTATTCGACAAATACAATCTCATGACCATGCCCGTGGTGGATGAAGAGGGCAAGCTCGCCGGCGTCATCACGGCCGACGACATTATCTCCGTGCTGAGGGCAAAGTGACGGATGCGGAAATACATCGCGCGTTTCCGCTATCACATCGCGGTCTTTCTGGCAGTCGCCGGGCCCGGCATTATCACGGCCAACGTCGATAACGACGCCGGCGGAATCCTCACGTATTCGCAGGCGGGAGCGCAGTTCGGCTATCTGCCGTTGTGGACCCTGCTCCCCATCACGCTGCTGCTGATCGTGACGCAGGAGATGTGCTCGCGCATGGGCGCGGTGACCGGGAAGGGCCTCTCCGACCTGATCCGCGAGGAGTTTGGACTGCGGATCACGTTCCTTATGATGGCGGCGCTGGTCCTGGTGAATCTGACCAACGTGATGGCGGAGTTTGCGGGCATCGCGACCTCGCTCGAGTTGTTCCACATCAGCCGGTTCATCTCCGTTCCGCTGGCGGCGCTGGCGGTGTGGGTCCTGGTGGTGAAGGGGAATTATCAGAGCGTCGAAAAAATCTTCCTGGTGGCGTGCGTGCTCTATGTCACGTACATCATCTCCGGCATTCTGGTGAAGCCCGATTGGAAAGAGGCGGCGCTTTACAGCGTGCGGCCGGTGCTGCTGCTCAACACCGACTACATTTACATGCTGATCGGGATGGTGGGGACGACGATCGCGCCGTGGATGCAGTTCTACCTGCAATCGGCGGTGGTGGAGAAGGGCGTGACACCGAAGGACTACGCCAAGTCGCGCATCGAGGTGATTGTCGGCTGCATCATGACGGACGTGGTGGCGTTCTTCATCGTGGTGGCTTGCGCGGGCGCGATCTACAGCGTGCAGCCGCGCGAGATCAAGACGGCGGCGGAGGCGGCCGTGGGGTTGAAGCCGTTCGGTCAATACGCGTTCCTGCTGTTCAGCGCGGGGCTGTTCAATGCGTCGCTGTTCGCGGCCAGCATCCTGCCGCTGTCGACGGCTTACACGGTCTGCGAGGGCATGGGTTTCGAATCGGGCGTGAACCGTCCGCTCAAGGAAGCGCCGATCTTCTACCTGCTGTACACGCTGCTGATCGTGGTGGGCGCCGGGGCGGTGCTGCTCATCCACGAGGACGCGCTGGTGCGCACGATCCTGATGTCGCAGGTGCTGAACGGGATGCTGCTGCCGCTGGTCCTGATCTTCATGATCCTGCTGATCAACAAGACGGAGCTGATGGGGGAATGGTCGAACCCGAAATGGTTCAACTTCGTCTCCTGGGTCTCGGTGGTGCTGATTATCGGACTGACCCTGGCGTACGTCGCGATGACCGTGAAGGGCATGCAATAAACTGAGGGGGTGCCCTCTGCCGAACACATCGACGTCGTCAATCCCGCCAACTGCGAACTGATCCGCACGGTCCCGGACGGCGGTCCCGAAGCCGTGGACGCAGCCGTCGCGGCGGCGCGCGCGAGCTTCGAAAAGAAGACCTGGCGCGGGCTCGATGGCTCCAGGCGCGAGCGCATCCTGTGGAACATCGGCGAACTGCTGATGCAGTATCGCGACGAACTGGCGGGCATCATCTCGAGCGAGAGCGGGAAGACGCTGCGCGAGGCGGCGGGCGCGGACGTGGGACCGGCGGCGGACTGTTTCCGCTACTACGCCGGCTGGGTGCGGAAGATCTACGGGGAGACGATCCCGGTGGACGGCCCTTACTTCAACTACACGCTGCGGGAACCGGTGGGCGTAGTGGGCGCGATTGTGCCGTGGAATTTTCCGCTGCAGATCGCGGCATGGAAGGTCGCGCCGGCGCTGGCGTGCGGCTGCTCGGTGGTGCTGAAGCCTTCGGAGCTGACGCCGCTGAACGCGCTGCGGTTCGCGGAGATCGCGCGCGAGGCGGGGCTGCCGGAGGGCGTGCTGAACGTGGTCACGGGGTATGGAGAGACCACCGGCGAGGCGCTGGCGCTGCACGAGGACGTCGATAAGATCAGCTTCACGGGGAGCATCGGGACGGCGCGGAAGCTGCTGCAGAACTCGTCGGTCTCGAACCTGAAGCGGCTGAGCCTGGAGCTGGGCGGGAAGTCGCCGAACATCATCTTCGCCGACGCGGACCTGGATGCGGCGGTGAAGGCGCAGTTCTGGGGCGTGTTTGGCAACAAGGGCGAGATGTACACGGCGGCGTCGCGGCTACTGGTCCACGAGGACGTCCACGACCGCGTGCTGGAGGATCTGGCGGAGCGCGCCAAGAAGCTGCGGGTCGGCAATCCGCTGGACTCGAAGAGCCAGATGGGGCCGCAGATCTCGGGGCGGCAGCTGGATCGGATTCTCGACTACATCGAGAGCGGCAAGCGGGAGGGCGCGCGGGTGCTGGCCGGCGGCGAGCGGGACGTGGAAGGCGAGAAGTCGAAGGGGTTTTATCTGAAGCCGACGGTGTTCGGCGATGTCAAGCCGGAGATGCAGATCGCGCGCGATGAGATCTTCGGACCGGTGGTGAGCGCGATCAAATTCCGCGATGCGGAAGAGGCGGCGCGGATCGCGAACGGCACCATCTACGGTCTGGCGGCGGGAGTTTGGACGCGCGACGTGAAGCTGGCGCACCGGATGGCGGCGGAGATCAAAGCGGGGGCGGTGTGGATCAACGGGTATAACGCTTTCGACTCGGCGTCGCCGTTCGGCGGCTATAAGCAGAGCGGGTTCGGACGGGATTTGGGGAAGGATGCGATCGAGCAGTATACGAATGTGAAGTCGGTGTGGGTGGCGCTGTAAGGCTTGATTTGTCGCACAATGGAGTCATGCTGACGATGGAGCGGCTCCGTTCGGAACTCCGCGAAGCAGTGCTCCGGGTCGCGAGGCAGCATGGCGGACATCGGCGCCGAGAAGTCGCTGCATTGGTTTGTGCGCGAGCGAATTCTGCGAGAGGCTTCGCCTCTGTGAAGGACGACCACTCACTAACTATTTAGGCGAGCAGGGCAGATAACCGAATTATCTGCCCCGCAGCTTACTACGCCGCGTCCAGCGACTGGCGAGTGGACTCCGCGACCACGCCGGCATTGAGCGCCTTCTGCTGATCGAGCTGCCGGACCGCATCCGCGGCCTTCTTGCCCGCCAGGAAGGCGTGGTCGGAGTTGTAATACTCCCACTCGCTGTAACGGCCCGAGAGGATAATGTCGCGCTCGGCCAGCCACTCGCGGATGCGGCTCACGGCGGCGGTGCGGCCGTGATCGTAGACGACATACGCGTACGGCATGTCGACCTGCGTGGCCGCCCAGATCGGGTCTTCGGGCTTGAAGATGCCGACCTTGTGGCAGTCCTCAATGCAGAGGCGGATGAGTTCGTCGCCATCGCAGGGGAGCGGCTTGTGTTCGGAGTACGTGATCTCGCACGTGAGTCCAAAACCGCCCGCGGGGTTGCAGTGCGGGCTCGCATTGCCTTGGACGAAGATGCGGTGGAAGACCGTGTCCTCCGGATAGTAGATCCAATGCTTCTCCGTCAGATTCTCGCGGCCGACGCCTAAGTGAACGCAGCGGACCGAAACGTGGCGGAGGCTCGCCGCGGCGTTCCGGATGTCGGCGGGAGCTTCTTCGCCGATCTGGCGGATCAGTACCGGGAGCGGCATGGTGCTGACGAGGTAGTCGTAGCGAAGCTCGGCGCCGTCGCTGAGCGTGATGGTGTGCTTCTCCGGCGAGACTTTGACGACGCGGGAGTTCATCCGCACCTCGCCCTTCAGGTGGGGCGTCCAGCCATCCATCAGCTTCTGGAATCCGCCGCGCAAGGGGTAGCCGAAACGGGCGTTGGGGCCCATGGGCTTGCCCACCGGCGAGAGAGCGCCTTCGATCATCTCTTCGAGATCGGGCAGCGGGACGCGTCCGCCGAGCCACGAAGTCTCCATCTCGGTCAGCGGGACGGCCCAGAGTTTGCGGTTGTACGGGATTGCGAAGTGCTTGGCGATTCCCGCGCCCCAGACCTTGTAGATGAACTCCTCGAAGTTCTTCGGCGCCGTCTGGGCGGACTGCACGGCCAGCGGATCGCCAAGAGGCGCGGAGGCCTCCATGATGCCGTCCGCACAGCAATCCTTCACGTCTCCCGGCGCGCAGAGGCTCTTGCCGCTGCCGTTGGCGTGGCCATTCGCTTTTCCGTTGGCGTGACCGTTCGCGCCGTTAGCGCCGGCGGGCTTGGGCGGCTTCAGCGACCCGTACCGCGACTCGATGGCGCCCACGATGCATTCCTTGATGACATTCGGCGGAAGCCCGTACAACGCGCCCTGGAACGGGTAGCGCGTGTAGACGTTCTTGCTGTAGATCCACGCCTCGCGATCCTGCCAGTGTACGTTCTCGCCCAGCAGCATCTGGTAGAGCTGGTGCACGTACGCGTCGTTCGAGAACATGATGTGGCCGGCGTAATCGAAGGTGAAACCCTTCTCTTCGATGGAACGGCACCAGCCGCCGACGCGGTTGTTCTGCTCGATGAGGATCGAGTCTTCGCCGAGATGATAGGCCGCGCTCAGCCCGGTGGGTCCGGCGCCGATCACGATGGCATGCGCCTCACTTTTTCCCGGCCTCGCTTGCTTGCGGGCGGCGACCGCCTGGGCGATCAGCTCGTCCATGCGGACGGCGGTGGTGTCCCAGGAGGTGTGGCTCAGAACGTCCGCCATCTTCTTCTTGCGCTCGGCGCGCTCGTCCGGTCCGGCCGCGAGGGCGCGCTCGCAGGCCGCGACGAACTCCTCGGGTGTCCCGCCGATATAGACCATGTCGCCGTAGGGCTCGACGACGTCCGTGATCGGAGTGCTCACGATCATCTTACCCGCCGCCATGTATTCGAGCGTCTTGGTGGGGCTGATGAATTTCGTCGATTCATTGCGGGCGAACAGCAGCAGCGCGACATCCCATCCCTTGAGATAGGAGGGCAGCTGCTGATAAGAGCGCTGACCATAGTAGTGAATGTTCGCTCGCTTCGGCAACGTCTCGGGGTCGATCTTGACGACCGGTCCCACGAGGCAGATCTGCCATTCCGGATGGGTATCGGCCATCGCGGTGAGGGCCGGAATATCGAAGCGCTCGTCGATCACGCCGAAGAAGCCGAGGCGCGGATGGGGAAGCTGCGCCTGATCCTCGGCCTCCATCATCCCGTTGGCGGCGGCGGCGAAATGCTTCGCGTCGACGCTGCTCGGAAAGCAGTAGGCGTTCGGATGGCGGTCCTTCTTGGCGCGGTAGAGGCTGGGGCCGCCGGTGAAAACGGCGTCGGCGGCCTGGAGCAGGTCCGTTTCGCGTTGGAGCAGTTCCGCGGGCGCATTTTTGAAGGCGGACAACTCGTCCATGCAATCGTAAATCACGGCTTGCGGTTGGAATTCGTCGAGGAGCGGAAACGCCATCGGCGTATAGAACCAGAGGACGTAATCGTGCAGATTTTCTGTTTGAATGAGGTCGCGAATTAATTCGCGGAAGTAGGGGATTTGTTCGTCGCTAAAGCCAGGCGCGTCAGAGGGTGTGTGAGGGCGGCAGACGAGGACATTCGATTCCGGGCGGTCGAATTCCCATTCGAGTTTCGCCGATTTCCCGGGGACGGGCTCCTCAATAAAAATTACACGGTGGCGAGATGCGAGGCGGGAGAGCAAATGCTGGGGGCGCTGATAAACGAAATTCCAGCGTAGGTGGGATAACGTGATGATAGTAGGGCTCAATTGCATTTCTTTCTCCTGTAGTGGACCGCTGCTGCGTGGCGCCCGCGGTTGCGGGACGTTTTTGCTGCCGCCTAAGATGCACCCCGTTAACCACTGTGTTTAAAGGCGCAGCACAGGCCAGAAGAGACTGAAAACGAACGGTTTGCGCCCCTTCACGCGACCATGGGGAGAGTGAACGGGGGGCGGTACGTTTTGGTGAACAGGTTCTGGGCCTCCACGTCCGGGCAACAGAGAGTACCAGGGTCGAAATCCACCGTGCGGCGAAGCCGGTAGGAGATGTTCGCGAGGTGGATCAGGGTCGCGGAGATGGCGCCCTCCTCAATGGGGGCGTGGAGGCGGCGGGGGTCGCGCGCGCGAGCGGCGTCGAGGAAGTTGGCGAAGTGGTCTCCGCCGCGGGGCGGAGCCGTTCCCAGACGGCGGCGAACGCGGTACATCCAATCGTCCAACGTGCTGCCGGTCTGCGACCGGGATGGACCCGGATGGCGCTCCTTGCCGAGCCACGTTCGATAACTGGTCTCCTGGCCGTCGAGCGCGAGATAGCCGCGGCAGCCGAAGAAGAGATTGCCAACGAGGTTGTGGGGCGCGTCCCCGGCGATGGGTTCGCCCATTCCGGCCTCGCCGTTCGTGATCCAATGGCGCAGCTCGAAGATGATGGACTTCTTGCGTCCACCCTCTTCGAATTCCCACATAGCCGTCATGGTGTTGGGCGTCTCCTGGTCGTCGTCGAACAGATAGTGGCCGCCCATGGCGCTGACCTTAGTGGGATAAGTGACGCCCAGTCCCCAGCGCGCCACATCCAATTCGTGGATGCCCTGATTTCCGAGATCGCCGTTGCCGAAATCCCACAGCCAGTTCCAGTTGTAATGGAACCGGTTGCGGGTGAACGGCCGCTCGGGCGCCGGCCCGAGCCACAGGTCGTAATGGACGCCGGGCGGCACGGGTTCGGGGCTCGCGCGGCCGATGGAGTCGCGCCACTTGTAGACGATCGCGCGCGCCATGTACGGGTCGCCGATCACACCCGCGCGCAGTTTCGCAACGGCTTCGCGATAGACCGGGATGGAGCGGCTCTGCGTTCCGTGCTGCACGACGCGGTTGTAGCGCCGCGCCGCGGCGACCATCTGGCGAGCTTCGAGGATGGTATGCGAGCAGGGCTTCTCGACGTAGACGTCCTTGCCGGCCTGGCAGGCCCAGATTGTCTGTAGCGCGTGGTGGTGGTTGGGCGTCGCGATCGCCACGGCGTCGATCGATCGGTCTTCGAGCAGCTTGCGGTAGTCGGTGTAAGCGGCGGGCCTGCGGCGTCCGCGCGTTTCGATCTCCGCGGCGCGGCGTTGCAGTAGGTTTTCGTCGACATCGCAGACCGCCGCGAGGTCGACGCGCGGTTGCTCGAGAAAGCCGGCGATATGATCGCGGCCGCGGCCGCGCAGTCCGACGATCGCGACACGGATCGCGTCGTTGGGGCTGCCAGAGGGTGAAGCGGGCGGTTGGGTGGCGCCCGCGGTGGCAGCTGCGCCGAGGATAAAGATTCGGCGATCCATACGAAGGTACAGAGTAAATCGAATGGGTGGGTGGGTTCTGTTGCGGTCTTCACCAATTCGCTAACTTGTGATCGATCGCCCGGGAAGCGCGGATTGTTAGAAACAAAGCAATCGGGGCGACCGTGTCCGGACATACCCCTTCCGGAGTTAGCCGGATGGCTCCGCCCCGATCGATGCTAAGATAGCGATATCCGCCCACACTAATCCGCAGCTGTCTTCCGCAACGCCAGAGGCTTTCCCTGTTCCCCTCCGCACCGCCTCTCTGCAATAGCTGCACTTGCGTCGCTTCCGATCTGAAGCCAGACCAACTTATCGGAATTCAATGAAGCTTACGATTGCGCTATCCCTGTTGTTGTGCTGCGTCTTTGCCCGGGGTTTCCGGTTCGTCAAGGAACCTTCCGTGGCTCCCTTCCCCTCGCGCACGCCCGAACTGTTACTGAACCGGCTGCCGAGGAAAATCGTCGATCCGACCCCGATCATCCGGGTCGCCGCCAAAAAGCACAAA
>Ga0157369_10011337_pt1 | contig 10124 bp, 8 predicted proteins | sample C25metaG_FD_113461 | JGI IMG/M metagenome (GOLD analysis project Ga0157369, IMG submission 113461) | Corn rhizosphere microbial communities from Kellogg Biological Station, Michigan, USA - C2-5 metaG | ecosystem: Host-associated > Plants > Roots > Rhizosphere > Soil | place: USA: Michigan...
CGGTAGAACGCGCGCACGCCTTCCGCCATCGCCGCGGGATCGCCGGGCGTGACGAGCACGCCCGCGGCGGGTGCCACGATCTCCGGCAGCGCACCGGCATTGGCCGCGATGACGCCGCGGCCGCAGGCCATCGCCTCGAGTACGACGAGGCCGAACGTTTCCTGATCGCCCGCGTGCACGAGACCGTCGACGCTTGCCAGGATGCGCGCGAGCTCGAGGGACGAATGCAGGAACGGCAGGAGTGTCACGTTCGACGGCAACGCCAACCCGGCCTGCGGTCCGGCGAGCACCAGGTGGTATCGCGGCCCGAGCGCACGGAAGGCGTCGAGGAGGACGTGCAGGTTCTTTTCCGGTGAGAAGCGGCCCGCGTACGCGAGCAGACGCACGCGCGCAGGCAGCCCGAGTTCGCGTCGCAGCGCCGGCACGCGATGCCGCGGCGAGAACGCGTCGGTGTCCACGCCGAGCGGGCGGGCGACGACGCGCTCGACGCCCCATGCATTGAGTTCGGCGCGCATGAACGCGCTCGGCGCGACCACCAGGTCGCAGCGACGGTAGAACTCGCGCCCGTACGCGCGCACCGCGGCGCCCGACAGCGCGCCGAGCCGGCGCGTGGCCATCCTGGCGATGTCGCTATGGCAAAAGGCGACCAGGGGCACGTCGAGCACGCGCGCGGCATGCAGTGCGGCCCACGCCTCGGGACCGGCGTCGCCGACCTCGATCAGGTCGGGCGCCACGTCGCGGATCTCGCGCGACCATCGCCTGGCGGCCAGCGGCCACCGATGGCCGCGCGGACCGAGCGTGCGCGTGCGCAGGAAAATCTCGCCGCTTTGCCCCTGGGCGTCCTCGCCGCCGGGAACGAGCAGCGAGTGCCGGATGGAGGTGTGCCGCCGCAACCACGCGTGCTTGGCGCGAAGATAGCGCACCACGCCGCCGCTGGTTGGTGCATACAGCATCGTTACGTCGAGCAGATGCATGCGTCGAAACGATCGTGGCGTTCCGCTTGCGCGCCACTGACTGGCTGGCGAATCGTGGCGCGCTGTCGGTGGGACGGTAACCGCCGGCACGGCGGCCGGCGTCGTCATCCATGTCCCCGCGCACTATCTTGCGAGCGTCGCAATCTGTCAACCCCGCAAGCGAAGGTGCTACTTGCCCTTGTTGTTGTCGTTCGGTGTCGTCGATGCCGCGCCCGAGCTCGGCGTGCTCGACGAGGCGCTCGAACCGCTCGTCGACGGCGTGCTCGACGAACTCGACGGCGGCGTGGCCGGCGCCGACGACGACGATCCTGTCGACGACGTATCGGGCGTGGACGACGAGCTCGACGACATCGAGCCGCTCGTGCTCGGCGGCGGCGTGGTCGTGCTCGACGACGACGACGTCGACGGCGACGGCGTCACTACCGGCGGCGTCGTGCCCGTGGTCGTGGACGATTCGCGATTGCAGCCCGCGATTCCGAGGACGAGCCCGGTGCAAAGCAACGTGACGAGTGCGCTTTTCATTGCGATCTCCAGATAATTGAGAAATGGGTGCCCCCCACCGATTTAGCAGATTCGGTGCCATGCACCGGCTACGGCGGCGCGCACGGCGAGCGAAAAATGCGCAACAAAATCAGTGCTGTCGTCAATCGGATACACGCATTTTTCCCGTGAAAACTGCGCGAAGCGCCCACGCGCGACGCGCAAATTTCACCGGCGGCAGGTAATAATTACGCGAGGTTGCGCCGCATACGGCGCATTATCGGGTTTCGCGTGCAGATTCATGCACATGGGTTTCGCGCCCGCATCGGTACGCTCCTTGCGCCGGAGATGATCATCGGAACTCCAGCCACCTGATTCGCAATGCCTCATGCACTGATCGTCGACGACGACACGCACGCCGCGGAGGCGCTGGCCGAACTCGTCGCCGACAACGGATTCACGACCGCGTGCGCCGATTCCCTGCAGGGCGCGCGCGACCTGCTGTCGACGTCGCCCGACGTGATCCTGCTCGACCTGATCCTGCCCGACGGCAACGGACTCGAGTTGTTGCGCGACGCGAGCACGCGCGAGAGCGACACGCAGGTGGTCGTCGTCACCGGCCACGCGACGCTCGAAAGCTCGATCGAGGCGATGCGCCATGGCGCCACCGATTACCTGCTGAAGCCGATCAACCTGTCGCAGTTGCGCGGCGTGCTGTCGCGCGTCGCCCGTCCGCCCGAGCTGTCGGCCGAAGTGAAGGACCTGCGCACCGAGTTGCGCTCGCTGGGCCATTTCGGACGACTGGTCGGCGCCTCGCCGCCGATGCAGCGGCTCTACGATCAGCTCTCGCGCGTTGCACCGACGAATGCGACGGTGTTCATCACCGGCGAGAGCGGGACGGGCAAGGAGATGGTCGCGCAGACGATCCACGAGGTGAGCCGGCGGCGGCTGCGCCCGTTCCTCGCCGTCAACTGCGGCGCCATCTCGCCGCAGATCATCGAAAGCGAGCTCTTCGGCCACGAAAAGGGCAGCTTCACCGGCGCGAACCGGCAGCACCGCGGCTACTTCGAGCGCGCGCACGGCGGCACGCTGTTCCTGGACGAGATCACCGAGATGCCGATGGATCTCCAGGTGAAGTTGCTGCGCGTGCTCGAAACGCAGACGGTGAGCCGCGTCGGCTCCGACCGGCTGATCGAGATCGACGTGCGCGTCCTCGCGGCGAGCAATCGCAATCCGCACGACGCCGTCGCGGCCGGAAAGCTGCGCAAGGATCTTCTTTACCGGCTGCAGGTGTTCCCGCTGTACGTACCGCCGCTGCGCGAGCACGCCGACGACATCGAGCTGCTCGCCGCGCATTTCCTCGCCGACCTCAACAAGCGCAGCGCCACGAGCAAGGCTTTCACGCCCGCGGCGATCGACCGGCTGAAGCGCTATCACTGGCCCGGCAACGTGCGCGAGCTCGCGAACGCCGTGCACCGCGCGTACATCATGACCGACGGCGACTGGATCACGCAGGTGGGGCTTGCACCGGAGCCCACGTTGTCGGCCGATTTCAGCGGACGCGCGTTCCAGGTGGGGGTCGGCGATCGCATCGACGCGGTCGAGAAGCGGCTGATCCTCGCCACCGTCCAGCACACGCATACGAAGGAAGCGGCGGCCGAGATCCTCGGCATCAGCGTCAAGACACTGTACAACCGGCTCCGCGCGTACGAGTCCGGCGCCGACCTGCGCGGCAACGGATCTCCGGACAAACCGTCGGCCGCCGCGGCACCGCCTTTACCCGGTTCGCGCACACCGGCAACATGAGCTGCGTCACCCGGTTGGCGTGCACCTGTGACACGGCGTGCGCTGGGCCGCAGCACGCCGCGCTTGACACAGCGTGCGCTGGGCCGCAGCACGCCGCGCTTGCACCGCCGGCCTGCGGGCCGCTAGGCCGCGGGAATTACGCCCGCAATCGTGCTGACGAGCAGGTCGAGATCGACCGGCTTGGCAACGACGGCGTCGAAGCCCGCCTTCATCGCGCGCGCCCGATCCTCGTCGCGTGCATAGCCGGTGCAGGCGATCGCCGGCGTGCTGCCGCCCTTGTCGGCGGGCAGGCCGCGCACGCGGCGAATGAGCTCGTAGCCGTTCTCGCGCGGCATGCCGACGTCTGAAATCATGAGGTCGGGATGCCACACGGCGAGCGTCTGCTGCGCCTCGCGCGCCGTGGCCGAAGCCCGTACGCATGCGCCGCGCGTTTCGAGCGCCTCGGCGAGCAGCGCGCGTGTCGTGGGGTCGTCGTCGACGATCAGAAGCTTCAGGTTCGAGCGCGGCAACGTATGCATGGCCGTCGATCACCCTTTCCCACCGGCGATCCGGGTTCGATGATGGCCCGCATGTCGTTGCACGATTCGGGCCCGCCCGACAGCTGGCTTCTCGCGCGCTTGCTGCAGGCCGGGACGCTCGTACTCGACGAGCGCGACGGCTTGCGGTTCGCGAGCGCCGGTGCGTGCGAGCTGCTGGGCGTCGCCGGCGAGCCCGAGCTTCGCGCGTGCTGGAGCGACATCGGTGCGCAACTGCGCGTGGCGCAATGGCCGCGCGCGGTCGCCGATGGCGACGCGTACTACGGCCGCGCCGATCTTGCGACGCCGGCCGGCGTGCGGGCGATCCGCTTCGAGGCGCACGCGATGGCCGATGCGGACCGCGTCCACCGCGCCGTGCTCGTGCGCGACCGCGTCCGCCTGCTGGCGAGCGACCGCGCGCTGCTGCTCGCAAGCGAGGCGCAGGCGAATCGCCAGGTGCTGACCGGGCTCGTGCACGCGGCGAAGGGTCCGCTCAACAACTTCAACCTGACGCTCGCGTTGCTGGGCGCCGGGGTCGCCCGCGGCGACGCGGCGTCGCCCGAGTGGAACGCGCGCCGCAATCGCTACCTCGAAGTGCTGCAGAACGAAGCGACGCGGCTTGCCGCGTGCATCGACGAAATCCACGCGTTGACCATGCGCCATGAACCGGCGCACGAACCGATCGACGTTGCCGGCATGTGCATCGACTGTGGACGCGTGCTCCGCCATGGCGCCACGATGCGCGAGGTCGGCCTCGAGATGGACGTACCCGATCGGCCGGTGATGGCCGTGGGCGATCCGCAACTCGTGCGCCTCGCGCTCCTGTCGTTCGCGATCTGCGTGCTCGAGTTGACCGAGCCGGGGGGCCGCGTCGGATGGCGCGTCACGCCCGGCGACGGTTCGCGCGCGCCGGTCATCGCACTCAGCACGTCGCAACCGGCGCTGCCGTCCGGGCTCGTCAATGGCCTTTTCCGTCTCTCGTGCACGGCCGAGTCCGATTACTCGGCCGCCATCGCGGCCCGTCTGATCATCGAGGCGCAGGCCGGCGACGTCGTGCTCAACGACGGCGTTGCCGTGACACCCGGCATCGTGCTGCGCCTGCCCGCCCAGGCCTGACGTCCGCTGCATCGCCGCGCACGAGCAAAGTCGCGCGCGACGCCGGCTACGCGACCACGCGAGCGGCGCAGGTATTCACAGTTGCCGGTAAGAATTGCCATCCTTTCGCCGCTTCCGGGAACGCGCACCGCGCGCTTCTTCTTGAAACGACGCTCAACCCCGAAAACGGCACGCGGCTTGCAGAGAACGAGGGGCAAACCATCACATGAAGCGCATGCAGGCGCGCGGCCCCCAGCAACCACGACGAAGCCGATCCGGTGACAGCCAACATAGCGATGATCAGTGAGCATGCGTCGCCGCTCGCCACGATTGGCGGCGTCGATGCCGGCGGCCAGAACATCTACGTCGCGCATACGGCGCGCCATCTCGCCAATCTCGGTTACGCGGTCGACATCTTCACGCGTCGCGACGGCGAGGATCTTCCGGACGTCGTCGAATGGATGCCCGGCATGCGCGTCTTTCACGTGCGCGCCGGTCCGGCGTCGTTCGTGCGCAAGGAAGCGCTTCTGCCGTACATGGCGCAGTTCGCTCGCCGCGTCGTCGAGCACGCATGCGAGGCGCGCGACGCCGGTGCGCCCTACGCGGTGTGCCACGCGCACTTCTTCATGTCGGGGCTCGTCGCACGCCGCCTCAAGCAGGCGCTCGGCATTCCGTACGTCGTGACGTTCCACGCGCTCGGCCGCGTCCGGCTCATGCACCAGCCTCACGACGAATTCCCGCCGCAGCGCTGCATCCTCGAGCAGATGGTCATCGACGCGGCCGACGCGATCGTCGCCGAATGCCCGCAGGACGAAATCGACCTGCAGCGCCATTACCGCACGCCGGCGTCGCGGATGCGCATGATCCCGTGCGGATTCGACCCCGACGAGTTGCAACCGGTGAGCCGCGCGACGGCTCGCGCGCATCTCGCGCTGCCGGCCGATCGTCCGATCGTGCTGCAACTCGGACGCATGGTTCCGCGCAAGGGCGTCGACACGGTGATCCGCGCGCTTGCCCTGCTCGAACGACGCTACCGGCTCTCGCCGTTGCTGCTGATCGTCGGCGGCGAATCGGCGACACCCGATCCGGTGCGCACACCGGAGATCGGACGCCTGCAGCGCATCGCGGCCGAGGAAGGCGTCAGCGCCGACGTGCAGTTCGTCGGCCAGCGACCCCGCTGCGACCTGCGCTTTTTCTACAGCGCCGCCGATGTGTTCGTGACGATGCCGTGGTACGAGCCGTTCGGCATCACGCCGGTGGAGGCGATGGCCTGCGGCATTCCGGTGATCGGCGCACGCGTCGGCGGCGTGCAGTACTCGGTCGAAGACGGCCGCACCGGATTTCTCGTCGAGGCGAAAAACGCCGATGCGCTCGCACGTCGGCTCGCGCACCTTTTCAGCGATCCCGCCATTCCCCGGCTGCTCGGCAAGCGTGCCAAGCGCCGCGCGTGGGAACGCTTCACGTGGCAGCAGATCTCGCGATCGCTCGCCGACCTCTACGCCGAGGTCGCGACGGCCGCGTCGTTGTCGCGCCCTGCCCTTGCGCAAGGCACACGCTAGAAGGAACGATTGGATACCGATCTCAAGCACAAAGTCGTCCTCGTCACCGGGGGTGGCCAGGGACTGGGCGCCGCAATCTGCGGCGATCTCGCGAGCGCTGGCGCGCACGTGTTCGTGGCCGATCGCAGCGAGCGCGCGGAAGCCGTCTCGGCCACGCTCACCAACGAGGGCGCGCGCGCCTTCGCGCTTCGCGGCGACGTCGGCGATCCGGATGACGTGCAGCGCTTCATCGGCGAAGTGCAAAGCCGCGCCGGACGGCTCGATGCCGTCGTGAACAACGCGGGCATCGATCGCACGACGGGGGTCGACACGCTCGAAGTCGACGACTGGGACGCGATCATCCGCACGAACCTGCGCGGGCCGTTCCTGCTGTCGAAGTTCGCGCTGCCGCTCCTGCGCGAGAGCCAGGGCGACATCGTCAACGTCGCATCCACTGCCGCCAAACGCGGCTGGCCCAACGCCAGCGCATACCACGCGAGCAAATGGGGCCTCCTCGGCCTGTCGTACGCGCTGCACGCCGAGTTTCGCGCGCACAAGGTGCGGGTCACGGCGGTGATCGCCGGCGGCATGCGCACGCCGTTCCTGCTCGAGCGCTTTCCCGATCTCGACCCTTCGAAGCTGCAGGACCCGCGCGACGTCGCGCGCGCCGTCCGCTTCGCGCTCACGCAGCCGCGCGAATCGGTCGTCGCGGAGATCACGGTGCTGCCGGTCGAGGAGTCGTCATGGCCATGAACGCGCCACAGTCGCAGCCACAGGCGTGGGACGACCGGTCGAGCGGGCCGCGAACCGCCCGGGCGGTGTTCCTCGACAAGGATGGCACGCTCGTGCACGACGTCCCGTACAACGTCGACCCCGACCGCATTGCGCTGCTGCCCGGCGTGGGCGAGGCGTTGCGCACGCTGCAGGACGCGGGCTTCCTGCTGTTCGTCGTCTCGAACCAGCCCGGCGTCGCGCTGGGCCGCTTCCCGGCGAGCGCGCTCGATGCCGTCGAAGCGCGCCTCGACGAACTGCTCGCGCCGTTCGGCGTGATGATCTGCGCGTATTGCTGGTGCCCGCATCCGCCGGCGGGCATGCGCGGCGCGATTGCCTGCACCTGCCGCAAGCCGCGGCCCGGACTCCTGCTCGATGCCGCCGCCACGCATGGCGTGGCACTCGAGGAGTCCTGGATCGTCGGCGACATCCTCGACGACGTCGAGGCCGGGCAGCGTGCCGGATGCCGGGCGGTTCTCGTCGACCGCGGCAACGAAACGCGCTGGCGGGCCGGCCGGATGCGCACGCCGAACGCCATCGTCTACCAGTTCGCCGACGCCGCCGCGATCATCCTCGACGGCTCGCGCGACGCACGTGCCGAGCGCCCGCGCGTAGCGCCTGCCTGACGCGAGACGCCCGCCGTGTGGACGGAAGCGCGCTCGATCCTCGCCGTACGCCTCGACGGCATCGGCGACCTGTTGATGACCACGCCTGCGTTGCGCGCACTCAAGGATGCCGACCACACGCGTTCGCTGACGCTGCTGACCTCGCCCGCGGCGGCGGCATTCGCGCGCGAGTTGCCCTTCGTCGACGACGTCATCGCCTTCGTCGCGCCATGGATGAAAACCGGCGAAACGGCGCCCGTTTCCCCGATCGCGACGCACAGGCTCGTCGACCGCCTGCGCTTCCCTGCATTCGATGCCGCCGTCGTGTTCACCGTGTTCACGCAAAGCGCGCTGCCCGCCGCGACGCTGCTCTTCCAGGCCGGCATTCCGCGTCGCGCCGCCTACAGCCGCGAGAATCCGTACGCGCTCCTGACCGATTGGCGCGCCGATCCCGACCGCGACGCGCACGCCGGCGTTCGGCACGAAGTGCAGCGCCAGATCGACCTGGTGGAAAGCCTCGGCGCGCGCGTGCGCGAACGGCGACTGCAGTTTCCGGTTCGCGAGTCGGCGCGGCGCAGCATGCTCGAGAAGGCGCTGGCGGCCGGCATGCACGCCCGCGTGCCGTGGCTGATCGTGCACCCCGGCGCCACGGCGGCGTCGCGGCGCTATCCGGACGCGAAACTCGCCGACGCCGTCGCCGCCCTGCAGGCGAGCGGTCGCTGGCAGATCGGGGTCGCCGGCGCGCCCGCGGATCTTCACAGCGTCGAAACGATCACGGCACGCGCACCCGGCGCCGTGTCGCTCGCCGGCCTGCTCGACCTGCCCGAGCTCGCAGCGCTCATCGCCACGGCACGCCTCCTCGTGTGCAACAACTCGGCGCCGGCCCACATCGCCGCGGCCGTCGGCACGCCGGTCGTCGATCTCTACGCGCTCACGAATCCGCAGCACACGCCGTGGGGCGTCGCGCATCGCGTGCTGTCGCGCGACGTCGACTGCAAGTACTGCCTCAAGAGCCAGTGTCCGCGCGGCCATCACCGCTGCCTTGCCGACGTTGCACCCGATGAGATCGTTGCCGCGGTCGAGGCATTGCTGCCCGATATCCCGCACCGGGGCCGGTGGCAGCAGCCACCTGCGCGCGCCCGCGTGGTGGCCAGCGCATGAAGACGCTCGGCATCAACGCCGCGTTCCACGACTCGGCCGCGTGCCTGGTCGACGACGGCGTCGTGGTCGCGGCCGCCGAGGAGGAACGCTTCACGCAGATCAAGCACGGCAAGCGGCCGGTGCCGTTCTCGGCGTGGGAGCTGCCGTACCACGCGATCGACTACTGCCTCGCCGAATCGGGCATCGACATCGACGCGATCGATCACGTCGCGTACTCGTTCGAGCCGGGCCTCTTCGTCAATGGCAGCGGCCTGCCATCGCGGATCACGCTGCCGCTCGAGCCGAGCGCGATACGGATCCCGGCCGGCGGCGCGGCGTGGGATCCGCTGTTCCTCTCGTACATCGTCAACGCGCCGCGGCAACTCGCCGGCGGCGCGCCGCACCACCTGCAGCACCGCCTGCGCCCGGCATCCGATGCGCCACGCTGGCGCTGGCACTTCGTTTCACATCACCTCGCGCACCAGGCCAGCGCGTTTCTCGCGGCACCGTTCGACGCGTGCGCGGTGCTGACCCTCGACGGCCGCGGCGAGAACACGTCGACGCAATACGGCGCGTTTCGCGACGGACGCTACCAGCGGCTGTCCGAAGTGCCGCTCCCGCATTCGCTCGGCCTGCTCTACGAGGACGTTACGCGTCATCTCGGCTTCCTGCATTCGTCGGACGAATACAAGGTGATGGCACTCGCCTCGCTCGGCACGCCGCGCTTCGTCGACGAGCTGCGCCGGCACGTGCGCTGGCAGGGGGACGGCCGCTACGTCGTCGATGCGCCGCCCTTCGCGAGCTTCTGCGCGCCCCGGCAGCCGGGCGAGCCGTTCCTGCCGGTTCACGCCGATGTCGCGCATGCGACGCAGCGCGTGCTCGAGGAAACCGTGCTCGAGATCGCGCGCTGGCTGCGCGCCACGACGCAGTTGCCGAACCTGGCGATGGCGGGCGGCGTCGCGCTCAACTGCGTGATGAACGGCGTACTGCGCGACAGCGGGGTGTTCGACGGCATCTGGGTGCAGCCGGCCGCCGGCGACGCGGGCACCGCACTGGGTGCCGCGCTGTGGATCGATCGCGAAGCGCGCGGCGAACGGGGTGCGCGCAGGTTCCGCATGGATCACGCCTACCTGGGTCCCGCGTATTCCGATCGCGAGATCGAAGCCGCGCTGCGGCACGCGCACGCACGCTACGAGCGGC
>Ga0157369_10011338_pt1 | contig 10123 bp, 11 predicted proteins | sample C25metaG_FD_113461 | JGI IMG/M metagenome (GOLD analysis project Ga0157369, IMG submission 113461) | Corn rhizosphere microbial communities from Kellogg Biological Station, Michigan, USA - C2-5 metaG | ecosystem: Host-associated > Plants > Roots > Rhizosphere > Soil | place: USA: Michigan...
GTTGCAGTTGCTGTGCCCCTCCTGTAAGGACCTGCCTGCAAGTCGATCGTACTGAAGGACAAAAGACCCAAGTGGATACACAGACTCGTCACGCCCTGAAGGGCGACAAATTTGCCCAGGCCACCAAAACCAGCGTTACATGGCTCAGCGGACATCGCACGAACGTGGTGCGGTGGGCTATTGGAGCCGCCGTGGTTATTGTTTTGGGCGTTGGATTTCTGATCTTCTGGAATGTGCAGGAGAGTGCAGCCGAGACAGCGCTGGGGCAGGCACTGGACATTTACACCGCGCCGCTGGCTCAGCCCGGCGCTCCAGTGGAGAAGGGCACTTACACCACGGTTGCTGAGCGCGCGAAGGCGGCAAATGAGCAGTTCAAGGCCGTAGCGGACAAGTACGGGTGGCTGACCGAGGGATCGAAGGCGCGGTATTTCCAGGGTGTGACTGAGCAGGAGTTGGGGCAGACCGCGGCGGCAGAGGGCGATCTGAAGAAGCTGGCTGACTCTTGGAACCGGAACCTCTCGAACCTGGCGAAGATAGCGCTGGCGTCGATCTATCACCAGACGGGTCGCGACCAGCAGGCAATCGACCTTTACAACGCGATCATCGCCAAGCCTTCGGAGACGGTGACAGCCGGGGTGGCGCAACTGGACCTGGCCGACCTGTATGCAGCTACGGGCAAAGAGGCCCAGGCAAAGGCGTTGTGGGCGAAGCTGAAGGATTCGGACAAGGATGGGGCGGCTGGATCGATCGCTGCGCAGAAGCTGTCGGGAAAACAGTAAAGCTGGCGGGATGAGAGCCCGGATCTGGGTGTATCAGGGCTGATTCAGGGTCGGTCTGGATGGATCTGCGCCGTTTTGCGGCGGATTTGAGCACTTTTCATTGTGACTGCGTCTGGTGTTCGTATGAGCGCCAGCCAGATTCTAGTTCCAGGTTGGATGGAGATCGTCGAGAGCGCCGTGCATGACGAAGCCCGCCAGCACGCGGAAGAAGCAGCACTGGCGGCCCTGGTCGACCAGTATGCGAGCACTCTCTATCGTGTAGCGTTCTCCGTATTACGCAACCAGCAGGATGCGGAAGATGCCGTGCAGGAGGCGTTTCTGCGGGTGCTGCGGCATAGCGACTCGCTGGGCGAAATCCGCGATCATCGCGTGTGGCTGGTGCGCATCGTCTGGAATATCGTGCTGGACCGCAAACGTCGCGCGAAGACACGTCCCGAAACAGATGACATTGCCGATTTGGCACGGGTGCTGCCTGCAAATGGATTGACTGCCGAGCAGCGAGCAGCCGCGGTGCAACATCATGCGCAGGTAATGCGGTGCGTGGAGAAGCTGCCCGATCGAGAGCGCGAGGTGATGCTGCTGTCGGCCTTTGAGGAACTTTCAAGCGTGGAGATTGCGGGGGTTCTCGGCGTGACCGAGTCGAGCGTGCGGTCACGACTTTTTCGTGCGCGGAACCTGCTTGCGGAGTCGCTGCAGCACAAGAGGAGTACACAATGAGCCTGTCAACAGAGAATCGGGTTGATCGGAGTGCCGGGGCGCTTCAAGCGGAAGAGACGTTGCGGCTGATTGCGACCCTGCCCGCGGCGGAGGGGCTGGAAGATCGCGTGAAGGCTGGGCTGCGCGCTGCTCCGCGACGTTCGACGGTGATTGCGTGGCCGTTTTCGTCGGCAGAGGGCTGGATGCACAGCGCGGGAGCGCGCGCGGCGGCCGCCGCAGCGATTGTGCTGGTGGTTGCGGGCGGAGGCTGGGGCGTCTACTCGCATATCCAGGTTGCGCCGGTGCCGACAGCTCAGGTCGATTCACAAACTCCGAATGAGGCGGGAAGGTTCAGCACGGCGGGAGCGAAACATGTTCCGCAGACCGTGGAGGGCCCAGCGGTGGCAGCTCCGGCAGTCGAAAAGCCGGAGGCAGGCAAGACGCAAGTTGGGCAGAAGCATTCGGCGAAGGGGAAGGATCGGAAGGGGACAGGTCCTGCTGCTGAACCGAGGCGATAAGCCGGTCGGGCCTGAACTAGAGTCTGGGCCTCATCTCAACTCGTCCAATTCGAACATTCTCATCTGACCCCGCTCAGGGCAACGAAACCGTCACGGTTGCACCGTCCGCGGAGTACGAGCTGCGACGTCAATGCAGAAGCGGGGGTTATTCGTCATTCATGACGGCGCGGATCAGCATGCCGAGGACTGCGAGAACGGCAGCTCCTTCGAAGGCGGGCACCCATCCATAGACGGTAAGCCCATCCACCATTTTGGCGGCGAGGAGGATCATGGCTGCGTTGATGAAGAGCAGGAAGAGGCCGAAGGTGAGGATTGCGAACGGGAAGGTGACGACCTTCATGAAGAAGCCGAGGGTTGCATTCAAGACGCCGATGACTACGGCAGCAAACAGCGCGGACCGGACATCGTTGACATAGAATCCGGGAACGAACTGGGCCGTAACCATCAAGGCGATGGCGCTGAGGATCCAGTGGATTAGCGCTCGAAACATAGTGATTCACTCCCCATGCGGCGGTTCGCGTTTGTACTGATGTGTGTCTACCTTTATTGGTAAGCAATCATAACTCTAGATGGAATCCCCCGAGCGCGTTTTTGTGCGACCATTCTAGTAACGGATAACAGGGTACCTCCTTCAAAACGCGCTACTTCGATCAGTGTGTCACCAAAGGGCCAACCTCCCACATGCACAGCCGTAATCATCTTCTTCGGGTCACGATCTCCATAGTTCTGCTGGTGCTGGTAACCAGTGCGGCGTGTCAGCAGCCAGGGCAGGCGCCGCTGCCGGATATTCGCGAGCTTATGCGCGAGGTGCAGGAGCATCAGAGGAAGCTCGACCAGATTCGTGAGAACTATACGTACACGTCGTACCAGGCGGTGCAGGATGTCGACGGGAACGGGCAGGTGAAGAAGACGGAGACGTCGGAGTACGAGGACTTCTTCGTGAACGGGCATGTGATCGAGCGCAAGGTAAAGGCGAATGACAAGCCGCTGGACGAAGGCGCGCAGCGGAAAGAGACCGAGCGGGTGACGAAGCTGGTGGAGAAGGCGGAGAAGACTCCTCGGGAGAAGCCGCTGGAGGGGCCCAGCATCACGGTGAGCCGGCTGCTCGAGATTATGGACGTGCGGAACGAGCGCAGGGAGCTGTACCGGGGCGATCCGACGATTGTGTTCGACTTTGTGGGCCGGAAGGATGCGAAGACGCACGGGTTTGCGGAAGATGCTTCAAAAAAGCTGCAGGGGACGATCTGGATCAACGAGGCAGACCGGCAGGTGGCGCATCTCGAGGTGAGCTTTATCGACAACTTCCGCATGGTGGGCGGAATTTTGGCGACGGTACAGAAGGGATCGAGTTTTCGCTTCGACCAGGCAAAGGTGAATGGGGAGATCTGGCTGCCTACTGGGGCGGAAGGAACGATGCAGGCCCGGGTGCTGTTGCTCAAGAATCTGAGGCAGCACTTCAGGGAGCGCAACTACGACTACCAGCGGTTCCGGGTGGAGGCGCAGCCGGAGAAGGAAGCGAAGATGGCGCCGGGGAAGAAGCAGTGAACTCTACGGTGGTTGCCGGCTGGCAAGCTGACGATTAGCTGTTTGGAGTGTGTTGTTCCGTACTTGTCTCCTGAATTTCGACCGTCTCACCTGCACTCAAATATCCCTTCCTGCGGAACCAGTCTTCCATCGCCGTGCGGAGCCGATCGAGTGGAACTCGATTTCCGGCCTCCATCAGGCCATCTGCCACGGGCAGGGTGTCGTCAAAGATCGCGTCGTTGGTGAAGTTTCGCATGGCGAAGTTGTCGATCCACTTGAGAGGACAGGGGTGCCGCAGGCCATGCGGGTCCACGCGAGCGACCGACAGCTTTCTCGAGAACATGTAGTTAGCTTAGCTGGTGGCCAGCGGCCGGGGCCGGATGCTGGGACGGGGACCAGAGGCGGAATTCGGATTCGCGGCGGAGTTTGAGGGCGGGGAGTTCGCGGGAGCCGGCGTGGTCCCAGGCGAGAAGCTGCCAGGCTGCTTCATCGTATCTGCCGGAGTTCAGATAGCGGAGCAGGGTGGAGGAGGCGAGGCGGGCGGCGCCGAGGTTGAAAGTGAAATCGACCAGGGAGTCGAACTGGCCCTGTGTGAGAGGGACGTGGACCAGGCGAGTGACGGCGGCTTCGGCGATGGCGACGTCGGAGGCGAGGATGGACTCGGCCTGGGCGAGGGTGATGGTGTCGGGGTAATGCTCGGCTAGGTTGAGGCGGTGACCGAAGCCGATGGTGTGGAATCCGACGACATCGGCGTAAATGCGGTCGCGGAATCCCTCGGATTTCTTGAGCAGTTCGAGTCCGGCGGTGCTGAGGTGCATGGTTTGTCTCCAAAAACAGAAAAGCCGTTCGCCTGCATTTCCGGTTGGAAATGGCAGTAGAACGGCCTATATTTCGAAGCTAGCAGATCTGGCGAAATAGCCTGCAAACTGCCGGGCCAGATTTTGAAGGATGCTTAATGCACCGGGAGTTTGTTCGCAAGCTGTTGAAAATCAATTAGTAGGTTCGACAGGGCCTGGTCGAAATTGCGTTCGTGGGTCTTCTGGAGGAGGGCAACTCCTATTGACTCGCTCAACGTCCAAAGAATGTAGTGGGATTTTCGGTCATAGACGGTGAGGCGAAACTCCGGAACCGGTTCTGAGGCTCCTTTCTGTTTGTCGGCATTGGACGGGCCGGTGGGAGCGAGAAGTTTGCAGTTCGAGCACGAGGTCCGCTTCAGACGGATCGGAGACCAGTTCGAAGAGACCAGCGGCCTTCAGAGCCGCAAAAAACTGGTTATAAGCACGATCGGTATTGCCGCTGAAGGGTTTTGGGAACAATCCACTATCCGCCCCTGCGTTGGAAACGAAGATTCTTCTGGCTGAAAGGATGGCTGGAGGAACCGGTCCCCGGACTTGGCCTGCGGTGTCCTGTGCTGTGGCAACGCTCGCAGCGAGGAACAGCAGGCAGAGCGACCTTGGAGAACGAAACCTATGGATCTCAACGAGATACCCCCTTTCTCGGTTCACTGCACTGAGATGACGGTTCGCACTGGACCAAAGTTCCTTTCCGAACAGGAGTTCGCCGTGATAATCTTTGCGGCCTCGGGGATCTCCGCGCATTCCCGGGTGTGGAAGAGAGCGCGGGTGACTTTCGCGGTCGAGTGGTCGAAAAAAGGCAAGAGAACGATTCTGCACCAGGATTGTTGCAACCCTAAATTGCACTGATTGAGAGGCTTGGACCTTCGTACAGTTTTTTGGTCTGTTCTGCCTCATTTTGCCTGTATCTCGTTGACTTCATAGGAGGATACCGTAGCCGCAGGAAGGCCGGAAGCCCCGGTTTTCGCTGGTCTAGGCTGGTAAACTTGAACGATGCTCAAACGACCAGAAGCAACCAACATGACCCCCCAAAAGCCGCTGCCGTTCTGGCTGCTCGTTGGGACGTCCTGCGTGGCATTGGCCGGGATGTTGTGCACTTTGCCGACCCGGACAGTGCAGGCGGATGCTGGAGTGCCGAGGCCTGCAGCAGCAGCTTCCCCGAACGTGGTGGTGGTGAATGCGACTCCGCCGATGAGCGCGCCCAAGCCACATCTGAAGCTCCTGCGCGGAATCGCTTCCTGGTACGGCGATCAATTCGACGGGCGGAAGACGGCGAGCGGCGAGACGTTCAGCATGGACGAGATGACTGCGTGCCATCCTTCTCTGCCGTTTGGAAGTGAAGTGCGGGTGGTGAACCTGCGCAATCACAAGTCGGTGGTGGTGCGGATCACGGATCGCGCCGCGCTGGTAAAGGGGCGGGTAATCGACCTGTCATATGCCGCGGCGGACAAACTGAAGATGACGAAGTCGGGGGTGGCGCGGGTGTCGATCGAGGTGCTGACGCTGGGCCATCCGGTGACGGCGGAGTAGGCAAGCCGTCGAGGTCCGAAACGAAAGAGGGCCGGCCCGGGTGGGTCGGCCCTTGATGTTTGGGGAGTGCGCGTAGCCGGCGGCGGTGAATCCAGGGGCAGGGATGACGAGCAATCGGAAGAGGCGTCACTCCCATTTGCTATAGTTTGTGCCGTTGGGATGTATTTTGGTCGGTGGAGAATGCCTTGCGGCCTGTTACATCTGTTTGTGTTTTGCTCTATGGGGTCATATCGTCGTTCGCACCATCCAGTCCGAGAGGACAATGCTTTACACGGCAATCTGCTGAATCCCAATCTCCTCAATTGATTCCGAGAACCCGCGAGGAAAGAGAACGCATCTATCAAAACCTCCATCGAATATTTCTGAATGTCGAAGTATCGAATTCAGCGGGCAAAACAGTCTCTCACCTGAACCAAAGCGATTTCAGCCTGTTGCAGAATGGCCAGGTTCAGAAGATTGCGTCGTTCCGGCGATCGGTTGAGCAGTCATCGAGGGAACAAGAGCGGGCTATCGTGGTTGTGGACTCGGTGAACAATTCCTCGAGCAAAGTAACCCTATTCCGCAAAGAGATCACAAAGTACTTGAAGGACGGAACCGGGCTTCTGGCCAATCCGCTGTCCATCGCTCTTCTCTCTGATCTCGGTCTTAGGTTTGGCGCGCCCTCGCGCGACCGCATAGCTCTGATCCGCACCCTCGATGAACTTACCGGGAAAGTTCACACTACGAGTTGCGCTGACACGATACCTGCGCTGGTCTGCAGCATAGGCTCGGTTTCCAGTTCGGGTCCTTGCGATCCGAATCCCCGGCTCCAATGTCTGAATGGTCTTTTCAATTCATCGATCACGGCTTTAACGAGTCTTGCTCAAGAACAGGTGGACAAACCTGGAAGGGTAATCGTCATATGGCTCGGGCGAGGGTGGCCTCTATTGAACGAACGCGGGTTCGTGCCAGACACCGCCGACGTCAAGGAAAGCTTCTTTCGTAATCTCGTGACCGTGTCGAATGCCTTAACCGAGGCTCAGATCACCCTGGATGCGGTGGCCTCATCGGATCCGCTTCCGGTCTCGCCGGAGCGCGTTCGCGATAGCTTCTTCTACCGCGGAGCACAGGATGACAAGCATGTAACAGCAGCAAGCCTCTCTTTACAGGCTCTCGCCTATCAAAGCGGAGGCTTGGTCTCGACAAGCCCAAAGAACATCGCGAGCCAAATCTCCCGATGCATGGCGGATTCGGCCAACTACTATCAGCTTTCTTTTGATACGCCGCCGTCTAACAACTTCGGCGAATACCATTCGATAGAACTCAAGCTGGACAGACCAGACCTGACCGCTCGCACAAGGACTCTCTATTACGCGGAGCAATGAGGCGTTTGCCTACATGACGGCGTAGCCGAAAGCTGGAAATGATAACGGAAGGCTGGAGGTGATGCTGGGTTGGGAGTTGACGAGAGCGGAACAGATGTTGGCGTCGCTTCTGGTGTAGATGCGATGCCTTTTGCTCTGGGCGCATCACATTTGAATGTGGTGTCATGAGCGACCGTTTCGAACACAACGACTCGTCCCGACCAGAATCCCCGCTGGCGGACGGATTCCCGAAAACACATCCGGGCAGGCTGCGCTGGAAGTCCGTCGCGATTGCGTTTGCGATCTTCGCGGCGGGTGCTTTGCTTGGCTTGGGGCTGGGCAGACTTGATCCGGGGCTCCTGGGTGCGAGGTGGTCGCAACCGTCGGAGCGGATTCCGCCGCCTCCGGCAGATGCCGTGAATATTGCGGTTGAGAATCGGACGGGGGTGGAACTGCGCAACGTGATGGTGAATGACGAGGACTTCGGCGATATTGGTGCCGGAACAACAAGTCCGCTTCACACGATGCGGCACATGCACCGGTACGCGGCGGTGAAGGTGGAGACTCCATCGGGGCCGATGCAGATTATGCCCACGGATTATGTTGGGGAGCGGGTCCTCGAGCGAGGCGCCTATACCATGTGCTGACGATCAGCGACGGCCGGCTGCTGATGGAGTGCGTGATTGCGATGTAGTTGGGGGCTGGGCCGGATCTCGATCGAGCTGCTGATGCTGGGTTTCCGGCAACGGCGGAGTAGGCAAGCCGTAGAGCTTAGAAACGAAAGAGGGCCGGCTGTTGCACGAGGAGACAGAACTTCTTCAGTAGGCAGGAGGAAGGCCAATGCGCTGGATGAGAGAGCGGTAGCGTGGGTCGGAGTGAAGGAAGTCATAGGCGGGGTCGGACTGGATGTAAAGCAAGTGAGGGGTTCGCTGGCGGTAGCCTTCTTCAAGAAGCGATAGTGTCTTTTCGCGCTGGCCTAGCTGCGCATACCACCCGGCAAAATCGACTGGTGAGACGTAATGGGATGCGGACCTTTTCTCCAGATGCTCTATCTGCCAGGCCACCATTCCCTTGTACCCGCCCTTCTGAAAGGCACGCCTCACGCCCTCAGCAGAGTCCTTCTCGCCCGAGAGCAATAGCCCGTTCTCTAAGAACTGCACCGCCTGCGAGTACATACCCTTGCATCGATAGATATCAAACAACGCAAGTTCCAGCGATGCGTCGTTGGGAGACGCTTCCCGTCGCTGGAGCGCCTCGCGAAGAGCGGCATCGTACTGTCGCGCGAGGACGTAATAGTGAGCTAGTGCCCAGGGGCGGGCAAAAGGATCGAGCTCTGCCGCCTTTTTCTCTGCTTCGATAGCTTCGGCGTGGCGGTTCAGGGCGGAGAAGATACGGGCACGGAGGTGATATCCCTCGAAATACTCGGGATCGAGTTCAATGCACCGCACGGATTCCCGCTCTGCGCGCACCCAGTCCCATCGACTCACCAGGACGGTGCCACCCACAACCATGTGCGCCTCGGGAGACAGATCGTCGAGTTGAACAGCCTTGATCGCTGCAGCTTCACCCAGGGGTAGAGCCTTGAGCGGATCCAATTTTCCCGTCACGGCACCGCCCACGTAGTACATCGACATGCCACTCCAACCTGGCGCATAGTCGGGCTGCAGCTCTGTGGCTTTCTTGAAATATTCGCCGGCTTTGTCGTTCTGACCTGCGTTCCAGAGATACCTTCCACGGATGTAGGCGTCATGGGCTTCGGGATTCACATATCGAGGAGCCGGCTGAACTGCTGCGCTTCCAAGGCGTTTTGCAATGGTCAACGCGGCGTCTCTGGGAAGTGACACGATCTCGTCGGCGTCGCGATCATAGCTTTCCGCCCAGATATGGGCATCGGTTTCGGCCCGGATTAACTGGATGGTCATGTGGACTCGATCACCGGATCGGGATACCGAACCTTCAAGGACTCCGTCGACGCCGAGGGCATTTGCGATCTCGCGTAACGGGCGATGTGCGCCCTTGTACTGCATCACAGACGTGCGCGAGACAATGCGAAGTGTGGAGTTTTTGGCGAGCATGGTGATGAGTTCGTCGGTCATGCCATCTGCGAAGTATTCCTGGCCGGGATCCCCGGAGAGATTATCCAGTGGAATGACGGCAAGGGAGTGGATGGGGGCGATGATTTGATGCTGACGTTGGATGATCCACACGGCGACTGCCAAGACGATCGCTGTGCAGCCGCCGAGCGCGTACCATTTCCACTTACTTCTGGTTTGTGCGGGGCCTCGTAGATCCGTTGGAGCTTGCACCGTCGTCATCATTGCAACCTCGTCTCGAGGAGCAAGGTCCAGCGATGTGGCTTCTCCGATTACCGGGGCGATAAAACGGTAGCCGATCCGTGGGATGGTTTCGATATAGCGCGGTGATTCCGGAGAGTCGCCGAGGGCTTCTCGAAGCTTCTGGATGGACTTATTCAGGCCATGGTCGAAATCGACGAATACGTCGGCTGACCAGAGAAGCCGCTGAAGTTCCTCCCGCCTGACAATTTCGCCCGGACGCTCAAGAAGGACACACAGCACTTGTCGCGGCTGCTGAGGCAGCCTGACCCGGATGCCGTTCCTGTTCAATTGTCCGGCCTTCGGATCGAAGTCGAAAACGCCGAACCGAATCACGCCGGCTGCAGGCGTGACAGCCACTGCTGACCTCCCGAGGGCTGAGAACCCGAGTGTAGCACGGGATCGCGAACGTACGTTGGACCGGTCGCAGCCTCGGGAAGCGAGGAGAACTTCGTTCAAATTGCTCACAACAAAGCGCCTGGCTGGGGAGGAACAATTCGCCTCTTGGGCATTGTGCGAAGGGCAGCTTCGAAATGAGACTCGGCA
>Ga0157369_10011342_pt1 | contig 10119 bp, 7 predicted proteins | sample C25metaG_FD_113461 | JGI IMG/M metagenome (GOLD analysis project Ga0157369, IMG submission 113461) | Corn rhizosphere microbial communities from Kellogg Biological Station, Michigan, USA - C2-5 metaG | ecosystem: Host-associated > Plants > Roots > Rhizosphere > Soil | place: USA: Michigan...
ACGTACTGGAACACGATGATGTAGACGAGGATCGAGACCGACAGGCCGACGGTGCACACGATCATCACCATGCGGTCGGTCAGCGAGCCGCGCACGTAGGCGACGGCGAGTGCCAGCCCGATCGAGATGAACGTCGACAGGATCAGGAGCGGCACGAGCACCGTGAGCGACGGCCCGAGGCGCGTCATCAGGATGTGCGACACCCGCTCGTTCGTGCTCCAGCTCGCGCCGAAATCGGCGGTGACGATCTGCTTCAGGAAGATGGCGAGCTGCACCCAGTACGGCTGGTCGACGCCGAGTTGCCGGCGGATGTTGTCGATCTGCTCCTGGTTGCTGATCTTGCCGGCCAGCACGTACGCCGGATCGCCGCCCACCCAGTTGAACAGGAAGAACACCAGCAGCACGACGCCGAGCATCGTCGGCAGCATCTGCCACAGCCGTCGTACGATATAGGCACCCATCAGCGGCCGCCTCCTTTCGGTGGGATCATGCGCGCGGCGACGCGATCGTCATCGCAGCGGTCAATCGGGCGGACCCTTGCCGCTGCCCGCCCGCCCTGCACCGGCGCCTTTCGCCGCGATGTCGATGTACGCCCATTCGTTGTGCAGGATCGGATGCTTGCGGTAGCCCTCGACGCGTGGCGACACGAGCATGTTGCGGTACGTGAGCACGTCGAGCCGCCACGGCGCGTACGCCTCGATGAGCTTCGTCATCTCGTGATAGAGCTTGTCGCGCGCCGGCGACGGCGGCATCCGCAGCGACTGCTCGTAGAGCTTGTCGTATTCGGGGAATTTCGCGCACGCGTTGTTGTTCTGCCCGGTGTTGGGCCCGTACAGCAGTTGCATGAAGTTCTCCGCGTCGGGCCAGTCGGCGATCCACGACGCGGTGCGCATCATCAGCTTGCACTGGCGCTCGAGCTTCAACAGCTCGGGAAACTTGTCCTTCTGCACTTCCATCCGGACGCCGATGCTGTCGAGCGCCTTCTTCCACAGCTCGTCCTGCTGCCTGCCGAGCGAATCGGGTCGCGACGCGTAGCGAATGGTGAACGGCTTGCCGTCGGGCAGGTTGCGCCAGCCATCCGGGCCTTTCCGGTAGCCGAACGCGTCGAGCAGCTTGTTCGCCGTGGCGACATCGTGCTTGACCGGCGAGCGGTACGCTGCGTCGTAACCGACTACCCCGGGCGGAATCGGGTACTCGGCCTCGATCGCCTGGCCGTTGCGCACGACCCTCACTTCCTCGTCGACGTCGTACGCGAGCGCCATCGCCCGGCGCAGCGCGATCTTGTCCTTCGTCATGCCGCCGACGATCGGGTCCTGCATGTTCCAGTAGTGATAGATGATCGCCGGATCGACGATGCGCGACAGCTTCACGCCCTTCTTCACGAACTCGGGCTTCAGCGTGCCGCCGTCGAGCACGTTCGGCGCGAGCGGCCCGCCGAGGTCCATCAGGTCGAGGGCTCCGCTCTGGAACGCGAGCAATCGCGCCTGGTCCTCCTCGATGATGCTGACCTCCACGCGGCCGACCTGGGGCATCTTCTTGCCCTTCATCTGCGCGATCAGCTTCTGGTCGGAAGGATCGGTCGACGTGAAATCCCACGTGAAGCCTCGATAGCCGGGGTTCGCGTCGAGGACGATCCGGGAGCTGCGCACCCATTGCGTCAATCGATAAGGACCGGTGCCCACCGGATTGGCCATCGCGCGACCTGCCGCGTCGGCATAAGCCTCGATCACCTCGCGCGCAACGGCCGATGTCGGCTCGTGCGCGAGGATGTACGACAGGTTGTAGTCCGTATTCTTGAGCCGTATGACCAGCGTGTAGCGATCGGGCGTCTCGAGGCCGGCGACCTTCGCGTCGTAGTCGAACCGGCCCGTCTGCTTCGCCTGCTCCGCAAGCTCGTCCAGGCCCACGATCTTGCCTTCGACCAGCCATGCCCACGGGGAGCGGATCTTCGGGTCGATCAGCCGCTTGAGCGAATAGGCGTAGTCGGCGGCGGTCAGCTCGCGCTTCCTTCCCTTGAAGACCGGATCGTCGATGAAATAGATGCCTTTCTTCATGTGCAGCGTGTACGTCCTGCCGTCGTCGCTGACCCGGGGCAGCGCCTCGGCCGTGAGGGGCACGAGCTTCGACGGCCGCGCGAGGTAGTCGTACGTGAGCAGCGTTTCGAACACCGCCTGCTCGATGGTCGCCGAATAAAGGTCCTGCACGCCGGCGGGATCGAAGCCGGTCTCGGCGGCGGGGAACACCTGGCGCACGACCTTCGCGGCGTCGGCAGCGCTTGCGGGCGCCGGCGTGCCGGCAACAAGCAGGGCGCCGGCGACCATGGCCGCCGAAGCGATCACGCGCATGCGTTGCCGCCGGCGGTCGAGGCAGGTCATTGGTTGGCCGTGCCCTTCGAATCGATATCCATGTAAACGAACTCGGCCTGCAGGATCGGGTGCTTCTTGTAGCCCTTCACCCAGGGGCGGATGAGCTGGTTGCGTATCGGTGACGACTGCAGGCTCCACGCGCCGTCGACCTCGATCTGCCGCGACATGTCGATGAAGAGGTGGTTGCGCTCCTCGGAATCGGTGGGCAGCGTGAGCGACTTCTCGTACAGCGCGTCGTAGGCCTTCGATTCATAGCAGCCGTTGTTGCTTTCGCCGGTATTCGGGCCGTAGAGGAGCTGCATGAAATTGTCGCCGTCGGGATAGTCGGCCGTCCACGACGCCTGCCACATCATCACCTGGCACGCCTTCGCGGCCTTCAGCGTATCGGCGAACTTGGCCGGCGCGAACAAAATGCGCACGCCGATCGCATCCATCGAGCGCTTCCACAGCTCGCTGTACTCGCGATCGATCGCGGCGGTGCCCGTCGCCATCCGCAGCGTCAGCGGCTTGCCGTCGGGAAGCGTCCGATAGCCGTCGGGTCCCTTCCGATAGCCGAAGTGGTCGAGCAGCCCGTTCGCCAGTTGCGGATCGTACTGGTTGACGTTGCGGTAGGTCGGGTCGAAGCCGACGACGCCATAGGGGATCGGCATCTGCGCCTGCACCTCCTGGTTCCTCGCGATCACCCGGGTTTCCGCGGCGAGGTCGTAGCCCATTATGATCGCGCGGCGCAGCGCGATCTTCTCCTTCGAGAACCCGCCGACGAGCGGATCGCGGAAGTTGAAGAACGTGTACCCGACGCTGGGATCGATCGCGCGAAACAGCGACACGCCCTGCTTCGCCCATTCGGGCTTCAGGTCGTTCTGCGCATCGAGCGCCTGGTCGATGAACGTGGCCGGCACCGCGAGATAGTCGAGCTCGCGGCGCTGGAACGCGAGCCAGCGCGACTGGCTCTCCTCGATGATCGCGATCTCGACGCGGCCGATCTGCGGGATCGTCTTGCCCTCCATCGCGGCGGTGACGTCCTTGTCCCACGCATCGTTGCCCGCGGTGAAATTCCACGTCACCTTCCGGTAGCTCGGATTGGCCTCGAGCACGATTTTCGCCGCGCGCCGCCATTCCTTCAGCATGTACGGACCGGTGCCGACCGGGTGCGCCTGGATGTCGTTGCCGTAAGCCTCGACCACCTCGCGCGCGACCGCGCCGAACGGCACGTGCGCCAGCGTGTACGGGAACAGGTAGTCGACCTTGGTCAGCTTGAAGCGCAGCGTGTACTTGTCGAGCGCGATCATGCCGGGGATCGTCGCGTCGTAATCGAACTTGCCGGTCTTCTTCGCCTGCTCGATCGCATCGTCCAGGCCCTCGATCCTGTCCTGGATCATGAAGCCGTACGGTGCGCGGTTCGCCGGATCGGCGAAGCGCTTGAACGAGTAGACGTAGTCCTCCGCCGTGAGCTCGCGCGGCTTGCCCTTGAACACCGGATCGGGCGCGAAGTAGATGCCGCGCTTCAGATGCAGCACGTACGTGCGCCCGCCATCGGAAACCTCGGGCATCGCTTCGGCCGTCATCGGCACGAGCTTCGCCGGCCGCGCGAGGTAGTCGTATGTGAGGAGCCGCTCGAAGATCGCCTCGTTGACGATGTTCGAGTAGAGGTCCGACACGCGGACGGGGTCGAAGCCGGTTTCGGCGACCGGGAAGGCGATGCGAAGCACCTTGCCGAGGTCGGCCGCGGATGCCGATACGGCAACCAGCAGCGCGAGAAGGCCGCTTGCCAATTGCCCACGACTAGGCATGCATGCTCCGGGATTCTCGAAAAAAAAGGGCGGCGTAATGTACCATTTCCGGCCCGCCTCGCGCCGTGCTCGGGCGGCGCGCGTGTGACTGCCGACATGGCAATTCGTTGCAGCACGCCGCCGCGCGGCTTCGCCTGGCGGCGTGCAGCACGCCGCCGCGCGGCTTCGCCTGGCGGCGAATCGACCGATCCGATGATCAAGCCGCATTACTGGGACGACGCCACCCGCCACCTCGCCGCAGGCGACCCGGTGCTCGCCGCGCTGATCGCGGCCAGCCCCGGGCTGCATCTCACCCGCCGTGGCGACCCGTTCACCACGCTGGCGCGCGCGATCGTCGGCCAGCAGATTTCGGTCAAGGCGGCGCAGTCGATCTGGGAACGGCTCGTCGATGCCTGCGGAAACGCGGGGCCGCCGCCGACGCTCGATCCGGCGCGCGCGAGGCGCAAGCGGGTTGCGACGCTGCGCGCCGTCGGTCTGTCGCAACGCAAGGCCGAGTACATTCGCGATCTCGCGCAGCACTTCGTCTCGGCGCGGCTCGACCCGCGAACCTGGCCGGCGCTCGACGACGAAGCCCTGATCGAAGCGCTCGTCGACGTGAAGGGGATCGGCCGTTGGACGGCCGAGATGTTCCTCATGTTCCACGAGATGCGCGCCGATGTGCTGCCGGTGGACGACCTCGGCCTGCAGAAGGCGATCGCGCTGCATTACTTCAACGGCGAGCGGCCGACGCTCGCGGTGCTGCGCGCGTTCGGCGAGAAGTGGCGGCCGTACCGGAGCGTCGCGACGTGGTACCTGTGGCGCTCGCTGGATCCGGTACCCGTCGCGTATTGACCCGCGGTCCCGGACGAGCGTCAAGCGGCTTGTTGCAGCACGCCGTCGACGAGGTGCAGCGTCCGATCCGTTTTCGCCGCGAGCTCGGCATCGTGCGTCACGATGATCAGCGCCGTGCCGGCATCGCGGTTGAGCTCGAGCATCAGGTCGAACACCGCGCCGGCGTTTCGCCGGTCGAGATTGCCCGTCGGCTCGTCGGCGAGCACGCACCGCGGCCGCGTCACGAGCGCGCGCGCGAGCGCGACGCGCTGGCGCTCGCCCCCCGACAGCTCACCGGGAAGGTGGCGCACGCGCTTGTCGAGCCCGACGCGCGCCAGCATCTGACCCGCCTGCTCGCGCGCCTCGCGCTCGTCGAGCCGGCGGATGCGCAGCGGCATCGCGACGTTCTCGAGCGCGGTGAACTCGGGCAGCAGATGATGGAACTGATAGATGAAGCCCAGCGCGCGATTGCGCAGCGTTCCGCGCGCGGCTTCCGACAGGGTTGCGAGCGCCACGCCTTCGACCCGCACCTCGCCGCCGCTCGGCAGGTCGAGGCCACCCAGCAGGTGCAAAAGCGTGCTCTTGCCCGAGCCGGATGCGCCGACGATCGCCACGCGCTCGCCCAATCGCACGTCGAGATCGATGCCGAGCAGCACCGGCACGTCGAGTGGCCCGTTGCGATAGGTCTTGCGAAGATTGCGGCACGCGACGACGGGCGGGTCGCCGCGCGCGGACGGCTTCGCCTCCGCGCTGCCCCCGTCGCGGTCGGAACTCGCGGTTCGGGACGGGCCCTCGCCGCGGGTCGTCGCGCCGTCACTCATAGCGCAGCGCCTCGGCCGGATTCACCCGCGCGGCGCGGAAGCTCGGATAAAGCGTCGCGACGAGCGCCAGCACGAGCGCGATGATGGCGATCGTGACGACGTCGGGGATCTGCAGGTCGGACGGCAGGTCGCTGATGTAGTAGACGCTCTTGTCGAGGAACTGGATGTGGAACGTGCGCTCGATCGCCGGCACGACGGTTTCGACATTGAGCGCGAGCAGCACGCCACCGACGACGCCGATCAGCGTGCCGATGATGCCGATCAGCGCACCCTGGACGATGAAGATCGCCATCACCGACGACGGCGCCGCGCCGAGCGTGCGCAGGATCGCGATGTCCGCGCGCTTGTCGGTCACCGCCATCACCTGCGCCGACACGATGTTGAACGCCGCCACGGCGACGATCAGCGTCAGGATGATGAACATCACGCGCTTTTCGATGGCGACCGCGCGGAAGAAATTGGCATGGTTGCGCGTCCAGTCGCGCACCTCGACGTCGTCGGGTACGCGCGGCGCCAGTTCCTGCGCGACCGCGGGTGCCGCGAACATGTCGTCGAGCTTGAGCCGCACCCCGGTGGGGTTGTCGAGGCGATACAGCTTCTCGGCGTCGTCGAGGTTGATCAGCGCGAGGCCGCTGTCGAACTCGAACATGCCCACCTCGAAGATGCCGCTCACGTTGAAGCTCTTGAGCCGCGGCAGCGCACCGGCCGGCGTGATCGTGCCCTGCGGGGTGATCACGACGACGCTGTCGCCGACCCGCACGCCGAGCGCGCGCGCCAACTCCGCGCCGAGGACGATGTTGAATGCACCCGGCGTGAGCGATTCGAGCGTTCCACGGCGCATGTGCAATCCGATGTCGGCGACCTTTTCCTCGTCCGCGGGCACGATGCCGCGCAGCAGCGCGCCGCGGTTCACGTCGCCCGCGGAAAGCATCGCCTGGCCATTGACGTAGGGTGCGGTGGCGACGACGTGCGCATTCTTCCGCGCTTCGGCGGCGATCGCGGCCGGGTTGCGCAGGTCGGGGTAGCCGCGGATCTCGACGTGCGAGGCCACCGACAGGATGCGGTTGCGCAACTCCTGCTGGAAGCCGTTCATCACCGACAGCACGACGATCAGCGCCGCGACGCCGAGCGCGATGCCCGCCATCGATATCAGCGCGATGAACGAGATGAACGTGTTGCGCCCCGAGCCCTTGCGGGCACGGGTGTAGCGCAGGCCGACGGCGAGTTCGTACGGCGACACGATGGTTTGGGCGGAGGCGCCGGAAGGGCCGGGACGGGATGCACGCGGGCGCAAGTGCGGTACGCTCGCCGTGCACGAAAGGGTTGCGGCCATTATCGCATGTCGAACGCACTCGTCCTGATCGCTCCCCGATTGCTCGCATTGCCGCCGCGTGAACTCGCGGCGATGCGCTCGCTTGCCGCGCTCGGCCGCTACGCCGGCACGCCGCGCATCGAGCCACGCGGCATCATCGCCGCGCTGTTCGCGACGCTGGGTGTCGCCGCCGAAACACCGGTGGGGCCGCTCGCCTTGCTCGGCAGCGGCGGTGAGCCCGGTGGCGACTACGTGCTGTGCGTCGATCCCGTGCACCTCGTGGTGGATCGCGACACCATCGTGCTCGCGCAAACGATCGACGACCTGTCGGCGGACGATGCCGGCGCGCTCGTCGCGATGCTCGATCGCCACTTCGCCGAAGACGGCCTGCGTTTCGAGGCCACGCGGCCGAACGCATGCTTCGTTCGTTGCCGGCAGCCGGCCGACATCGTCACGACGCCGCCCGACGTCGCGCGCGGACGCAAGCTGATCGCCAATCTTCCGCGCGGCGCCGATGCCGGCCGATGGAAGCGCTGGCAGAACGAAATCGAGATGCTGCTGCACGAGCACCCGATCAACGCGGCGCGCGAGGCGCAGGGAAAGCCTGCGGCGAACGCGCTGTGGTTCTGGGGCGGCGGGCGGCTCACCGATGCCGCAAGCTTGCCGCCGACGATCGTCACCGCGCCCGCGACGCGACTCGGCGACCTGGCGCACGGCATCGCGCGTTGCACGCGTGGCGAAGCACCGCGCATGGACGAATCCGTCGCACAGGTGCTGGCACGCGCTCGCGTGGATGGCACACGACCGGCGCACGTGCTGGCCGTTGCGACGCCTGTCGATGCCGATCTTCACGCGTTCGACGCGACGTGGCTGCGGCCGGCGCTCGCGCTTCTCGAATCGCGCGCGATCCGGTCCCTGGACGTGATCGCCGATGGCCATGGCGCCGCGGCGACGTGGACGGCGCGGTCGCCGGCATGGTGGCAACGGCTAGCCGCGCGCGCATCACCGCGCGCGCTCGACGTGCCGGCGCCGCCCGACGCATGATCGTTCGCCGTCCCGTTCCCGACGGCCACGCGGCGTTGCTGGCGCACGGGCTGCCGCCGGTGCTCGCGCGCATTTTTGCCGCCCGCGGCATCGTCGACGCCGCCGAGCTCGACCATTCGCTCGACGCGCTCCCCGATTTCGCGCAACTCGCGAACATCGAGGCCGCCGCCGCGCGCCTCGCGCACGCGATCGAGCGGCGCGAGCGCATCCTCGTCGTCGCCGACTACGACGCCGATGGCGCCACCGCGTGCGCGGTCGCGATCCGCGGGTTGCGCACGATGGGTGCCGACGCCGACTTCCTCGTGCCGAATCGCTTCGCGTTCGGCTACGGGCTCACGCCGGAAATCGTCATGGTCGCCGCGCAGCGCGCGCCGCGACTGCTCGTCACCGTCGACAACGGCATCGCGAGCGTCGACGGCGTGCGCGCCGCCGCGACGGCGGGGATCGACGTGCTCGTCACCGATCATCACCTGCCCGGCGACGAGCTGCCGCACCCCGCGGTGATCGTGAACCCGAACCAACCCGGTTGCGGCTTTCCTTCGAAGCACATCGCCGGCGTGGGCGTGATGTTCTATGTGCTTTGCGCGCTGCGCGCACGGCTGCGCGAAAGCGGCGCCTTCGCGCAGCGCGCGGAACCGAATCTCGCGTCGCTGCTCGACCTCGTCGCGCTCGGGACCGTCGCCGACGTCGTGCACCTCGACCACGTCAATCGCATCCTGGTCGGGCAGGGACTCGCGCGCATACGCGGCGGGCGGGCGCACCCGGGCGTGGCAGCGTTGTTCGCCGTCGCCGGTCGCGACATCACGCGCGCCACCGCGAGCGATCTCGGCTTCGTCGCCGGGCCGCGACTCAACGCGGCGGGACGCCTCGCCGACATGTCGCTGGGCATCCGCTGCCTCGTTTCCGACGACGACGCGGAAGCCCAGGCGATCGCGCGCGAGCTCGACCGCCTGAACCGCGAGCGGCGCGACATCGAAGCGAGGATGCAGCAGGAAGCGCTGGCCGACATCGAAGCCGCACTTGCAACGCCGGTCGCTGCCGGCGCCTGCACGGTATGCGCGTATCGGAGCGAGTGGCACCAGGGCGTGATCGGCATCGTCGCGTCGCGGCTCAAGGACCGCTATCACCGGCCGGCTGTCGTGTTCGCGCAAGCGGGCGAGCACGAGCTCAAGGGTTCCGGGCGCTCCATCGCCGGCTTTCATCTGCGCGACGCGCTCGACCTCGTGGCGAAGCGCGCGCCTGGCACGATCATGCGCTTCGGCGGGCACGCGTTCGCGGCGGGCCTGTCGATCGCCCGCGACGCCCTGCCGCGCTTCATGGAGACGTTCGAGGCGGTGGCGCGCGAAGCGCTCTCCGAAGCCGCGCTCGCGCGGACCCACGACAGCGACGGCGAGCTCGCGCCCGGTGAACTGACGCTCGACCTCGGCGCATCGCTGCGCGAGCGCGTGTGGGGACAGGGATTTCCGGCGCCTGCGTTCGATGGCGTATTCGACGTCGTCGAGCAGCGCGGCGTCGGCGACGGCCACGCGAAACTGACGCTCGCGCGCGGACGCGAGCGTTTCCCGGCGATCGCCTTTCGCACGCAAGCCGCGTTACCGGCGCGCATTCACGCGTTGTTCCGGCCCGAGGTCAATCACTTCCAGGGACTGGTCAATCTCGAACTGGTGATCGAATTCTGGTCGCCGGCACCCTGAGCGCAATGCCCCGGCACACCGGGGACGTGCTGTGCCGCGATGCGTCAACCCATGTCGCAAAGCGGCATCGACGCGCCTGCAAACACGGCAGCCGATGATCCACAGCAGGCGTCGCCGGGTTGCGACGGGCGGTGAGCAGCGCGGTAAGGCATTGGTTTTGCTTCGAAAGTGACGCAACGCACGATCGGGCCACAACGGACCGCATCGGGTAAGAAATACCGGTTCCGTGCTTGTGCAGTGCAATACATTCCGCTAGATTAGACAGGTTTGCCTACCCCGAAC
>Ga0157369_10011344_pt1 | contig 10118 bp, 9 predicted proteins | sample C25metaG_FD_113461 | JGI IMG/M metagenome (GOLD analysis project Ga0157369, IMG submission 113461) | Corn rhizosphere microbial communities from Kellogg Biological Station, Michigan, USA - C2-5 metaG | ecosystem: Host-associated > Plants > Roots > Rhizosphere > Soil | place: USA: Michigan...
CTCATCTCGCCGGGGAACCGATCATAACGCGGATACGCCCCCGCGACCCATGGCAGTTACCGGCCCGCCGGAGCGGCTGGGCCGCATGATCGCCGACAGCCTGCGGCCTTCACGACCAGGACGTGACACAACGCCCCGGGGCCGTCTGACCTGCCCGGCGGTCAGGACGCCTGGCGGGATCGCGGCAATGACGAGCATGACCGCGCCACGACCGGGCAAGACCTGCTCATGCGGTACGTGGAACTGCGCCGGCACACGGATAACGAGGGTGACCGCCTGACACCACAGGGAGCGGCAGACGCCGAGATGATCGGCCGGGGCGGGCTGCATCCGCCTTATGCCGCGTTCGTGTCCACCGGCGCGGCCCGCGCCACCCAGATGCTGGAAATCTTGCGGCACGCGGCCGGCCAGGACGACACCCCGATCACCGCGGCGACGGGGCTGCGGTCCTCGGTGGAGAATCGCTGGCGCGACGCAGCCAAGGCAGCGGGCAAGCGAGCGGGCCTGGAGGACATCCGGGCCATCGACCCGGACCTGGTCGAGCGCGAGTCTTGGCTGCTCGGCTCGGCGCTGCGGCAGGTGGTGGCGGGGCTGCCCGAGGGCGGCCGGGCGCTAGTGGCGGGCCACAGCCCCCACCACCGAGGCCGCTGTACTCGGGCTCGCCGGCCTGGTTGTCCCGCCACTGGGCAAGGGCAAAGGGGTTCTGCTGGTCGAGGACGGCGGGGACTACCAGGTGGAGCCGCTGGACTAAATGGCGGTGAGCGACGGCGGATCGGCGCGTAAGCCAGGAGCACGGCTAATCACGGAAAGTGACGTTGAGCCTGGGCGGCCTGCGGCCGGATCGCCGATTCGGAACGGCTAGCCGCTGTGCCGATCACTCGGGCGAGTGCTCGCAGATTATCCATTCTGGGTTAATCGGCCCTCAGACGCCCGGTGACACCCGTTATCGTCTGTGTTCCGCAGAGACAGACGTGGTGGGCGGCGGTAGAGGTATCTCCTGTTTCGCCGGAGTACTGGATTGCAGCAACCGGGAGCCTTGCTTGGTGACATGCCCGCGGGTGACCTTAGTACCGGGCTCCGGCCGGGCACTTCTCGCCGCAGTCCGCACCGCCAGCAAGGGCGTCCTGGTGACCGGATAGCGTTGTACGGTTAGCCGTTCTAGCTGGTGGCCGGAGCGTCGCGGGAGTTGCCGGTATCACGCGTGACGGATGCAAACGACCGTAGTCCGTGGTCGATGAGCTGGGCGGCGCGGTTGACCTCGGCACTCACGGCCTGGTGGGCCTGCGCGGGGGTCCGGGTGCCGTCAAGGTATTTCGACAGAGCCTGGAACTGAATGCGCCACAGGCCGAGCAGGGCGGTGGCCGCGATTTGCGGCTCTGGGTCGTCCGGGCTCAGGCCGGCCTGCCCGGCCAGGATCCCGGCGGCCACTACGACGAACTGGTCCATCATGTCGCTCTGATGGGCCCGCAGGGATGGTGAGGCCTGGATCAGGGTGCCGAAGCGCCGGATCGCGGCGCTGGCCTGGGCCAGGTCGTCCTGGGCGGCGAGCCAGGACGTCATAGCGGTCAGTTCGTCGTCCAGGATCCGCAGCGCCGCCGCGGTCGGCTCGACTCCGGGCTGGGCCAGGCCGCTCTGCAGGGAGGCCATCGTAGACTCCAGGCGGTCCAGGATCAGCGACTCCTTGGTGGGGAAGTAGTTGAAGACCGTCTTCTCCGATACCCCGCACGCCTCGGCGATCTCCGTCACGCGGACCGCGTCGAAGCCCCGATCCATGAACATCTGCGTCGCCGTGTCGGACAACTGCTGGCGCATCAGCCGCTTCTTGCGCTCCCGCAGCCCCTCGGCCTCCGCCGCTGCGGTCCCCGGGGCGCGCGGTGCCGTCCAGTCCACCGTCCGCATGGTCATGTCACCAGTATAGTTCAGCGCCGCGACTTTTTCTGCTACAGTAAACTTTTAGTAACTGAAGTAATCCTCTCGCTGCTGCTGCGTCCACCCGAGGAGATCCCGTGAGTGAGATCCACATCGTCCGTGACTACCCCCATCCTCCCGCGAAGGTCTGGCGTGCCGTGACCGACCCGGCGCTTGTGCCGCTGTGGACCGTGACCGGCGCCGGCGGCCGGCCTGAAGGGTTCACTCCCGTCGTCGGTACGAAGTTCCGGCTCCTCGCCAAGCCCAAGCCCGGCTGGAGCGGCGTCGTTGACTGCGAGGTCCTGGAGGTGAACGAGCCGTCGCTACTGCGCTACTCGTGGACCGGCGATGTGGGCGGCGACGTGACAGAGGTCGTCTACCGGCTCGAATCCCACGCCGGGGGCACCCGCCTCACCTACGACCACACCGGCTTCACCGGCGTCGGCGGAGTCTTCATGGCCAAGCTGCTGGGCCACGTCCGTAGGAAGATGCTCCGTGCGGGCCTGCCGCCCGTACTCGATGACCTTGACGAGGACGGCACCCTCCGCCCTGGCAGCACCCTCAGGCCCAAGTCCCTGGGGTGACGCAGGCCGTACAGCGCCGTAACGCTCACTGGCCAGCCCGCGGTTCTCAGCACAGGACATATCGTGAATAGGGAGGGGAAGCACAATCCCGCGCGCGGATCCTCTTGCGGTGCGCCGACTGCGGGCAGGCAGGGTGCTTGGGTCAGGGCCGACCGCGGCGTCGTCGGCAGCTGATGCGTCGGGGGCACAGCATGAGTTCGAGCCCAGAGTCGATATGCGGGTCTGGCCAGTGATTTGTGCGCTCAGGTCGCGAGTAGGTAGCTGCCCTTCCCGATAAGCCAGAGGCCAAGCAAGACAGACACGATGATGATGGCCTGATCCGTGTAGGTGTCGATCCAGGCCTTTACGCGGGCGAGGAGAGCGCGGGATCGCTCGGGCCGGAAGACCGCATGGATCTCCATAACGAGGACGGACGAAGTTGCGATGAGACAGAACAGGAAGAGCGAGATGTAAGTCTCCTCGGAGGAGAGCTTCGCCTCCACGACGATGGCGGCGGTAGCAGCGACAAGGGGCCATGGCTGGACGAGCGCGGCGATGACGACGGCATGCCACGGCGGCATCTTGTCGATGCGCGCCTGCCATTTCGGAGGCTTCCTGGGTTTCTTCGGCCGGCCTATCCTCCTGCGCTGCCGCAGGGCGATGAGCAGCAGCCCGGCGCCGATGGCGAATTTAACCCGAAGTTACGGCTGGTTCGGTAAGTATTTCTGGGTTGGACCTGGTGTTTTGCCAGGCTGGCCGGGTTTTGTTCTGACTACTTCAAGGCAAGCGGGATCGGGACGCCGATCAGGTCGAAGGCCTCGCGCTGGGCGCTGGTCGGCTCGGTGAGCATCGGCACGTCGGCGGTGGCGCCGGCGAACCGGACCTGGTTGCGGGGCAAGGTGGCCAGGTGGCTGAGCAGGCCGCGGAAGCTGCGGTGGGGCCGGCCGGACGCGTCGTGCCGGCAGGCGGCCTTAGCCTGGGCAGCTGCCGGGCGGCGGGCCGGGGCGACCGGGTTGCCCGGCGGGGGCGGGTTCTCGTCGGTGTAGGTCAGCGGGGCCCACGCCTTGCGCAGGTACCAGGTGAGGTAGCAGGCGAGCATGCAGATCAGCACGTGGGCCCTGACGCGTTCCTCCAGCCGGTGGAACACCGGGCGCAGGTCCAGGTCGTCGGATTTGATGTGCCGGAAGTCCCGTTCGACGTATCTGAGATTCTTGCAGGCGGTGACCACGGCGGGGGCGTCGAGGTCGGCGGCGGGGACGGGGGTGCGCAGCACGCAGGACCCGTCCAGGGCGGCTTCGGCGTCGATCCGGTCCTGCCTGCGCTGGACAGTCAGGCTGTCATCGGTGATGGTGACCTCGAAGTGCTTGCCGGTCTTGTACTTGCTGATCACCTTGCCGGCCTCGACGCCGATCGCGGCGGCGCCGGTGAGCCGGCCGGCCTGGACCCGGGCGATGAGCGGGGCGAGCAGCTTCTCGGTGGCGGCCAGAAGGTCATCGCGCTAGCGGGCGCGGCCGGCGGCCAGCGCCGGGTTACGGCCGGCGATGAGCCGCTCGCCGGGGAAGTCCGGTGAGGTGATCTCGGCCAGGTCCTGCTCATCGAACAGGGACAGCTGCAGCGGCCCGTCCTGGGCCATCAGCTTGCGGATCGCCGGGGCGCGCAGCGCGGTGATCCACCCGTGGGGATCCGGCCGCGGCGTGCCGTCCTCCGCCTGGTTCAGCGCGGCGATCCGCGCGGAGGTGATCATCCCGCGGTCCCCGGTCATGACCATCTTGGCTAGCCCGAACTTGTCCCGCAGTACCTGCACGATGGCGGTGAACGCGGCGGGGTCGCCGGTGTTGCCGGGGAGCACCCGGACCGCGACCGGGCGGCCGGAAGGGTCGGTGAGCAGCCCGTACTCGATCTGCAGCCGGCCTTTCTTGCCGTCGCGGGAGTAGCCGCGGGCGGCCAGCGGGCAATGCGAGCCTTCCAGCCAGGAGCTGGACAGGTCGAACAGCGCCATCCGCGCCGGGTTCGGCTCCGGGCCCAGGTGGCGGCGGGCCAGGGCGGCCTCGATCGCGTCCTGCCGGCCGGCCAGCCAGTCCATCGCGGCGTAGATCTCATCGGTGCTGGCCTCGGCCACGCCCAGGTCGGCGCCCAGTGTCGTGTCCGCCCACCAGGCCAGCGTGGACAGCTTCGAGGCCGGGGCGGCCACCCGGGAGATGACCAGCGCCAGGGCCAGGTCCCGGTGCCGCCCGGCCGGGCCGAGCAGCGCGGGCAGGCCCAGCTTCGCCGCCATCGCGTGCACGGCGGCGACGTGCCCGTGCGGCACCGACCCGGTGATGGTCACCGCCTGGGCGGCGGAGACCATCTGCTGGCCTTTCAGCCCGGCGTCGATCAGGTCGATGACGTGGTCCGGCAGCGCGGAGATGTTGGCCACGGTCTCGTTCTTGACCGCGCCGTCCTCCCGGTAGGTGCGCCGCAGGTAGGCCGAGGAGTAGTCCCGGGCCCGGCCCTGCTTATCGACGTACCCGGTCTTCCTGACTCTGACTACGTGAACCTTGCCGCTGTTCCGCGCCATAGCACGATCTTAAGGGAACCAGCGTGCATGACACCGTAGCGACACGCAGATTTTCTGACTACATTCTGTGAGCAGATCCCGGTGAAACCCCTGGTCGGGATGCAATACCTACGGAGAGCTACGGCAACTTCGGTTTAACGGCGAGCACGGCCGCCGACGGCGCGGTTCTGGGTTCTGGGACTGGTTGCCCGTCGCGAGGACGGTGAGCGCGATCACGGCGGCGAGAGACAGGAACAAGCCGAAGACGAATGCGGCTCCTTTTCTTACGCCGCGCTCCGAGGCAAGGACCAGGAAGATCGCCGTGAACGGGAGCGGTTCGAGCGTGATGGCCAGACCGATGAGAACGAGGTCAAGAATCACGGTCGGCTCGGGCTGCCGGGAGAGGCGGTGCGCATTCTCTCCTGCCAGATGAGCCGGATAAGCCGAGTCCGCAGGCCAGGTGGCAAGCGGCGAGTTCCGGGGCGGTACATGAGGATCACCTTCGCGGTCTCAGCGGGCTTTTGCCGGGTCCCTGCCGGCCTCCGGACGGGTTGCTGAGACCTCATCCCTGGCCTCGATGGCCAGGCGGGGCAGGATGCGGTCCAGCCAGCCGGGCAGGGCCCAGTTCGCCGGGCCGGTGAGGTGCATGAGGGCGGGCACCAGCAGGCCGCGGATGACCAGGGCGTCGACGAGCACGGCGAACCCGAGCCCGAAGCCGAATTCCTGCAGGACCCGCTGGCCGCCGAGGAGGAACGACCCGAAGACCAGGATCATGACGCTGGCCGCGGCCGCGATGATCGGGCCGCTCTTGGCCTGGCCGGTGGTGACCGCCTGGTGGTTGCGCCGGACGGCCCGGCCGCCCAGGCCGGCCAGGTCGCTGGCCCGGGTGTGGTGCAGGTGGTGCCATTCTTCCTGGATCCGGCTGACCAGATACACCTCGTAGTCCATGGACAGGCCGAAGAGCACGGAGAACAGCAGGACCGGGATGAACGCGTCGATCGGCCCGGTTCCGGACAGGCGGAGGAGCGAGCTGCCCCAGCCCCAGTTGAAAACCGCGTTGAGGGCGCCGAGGGCGGCGCCGACGGCCAGCAGGTTCATCACCGAGGCGGTGAGCGGGATGAACAGGCTGCGGAACACGGTCATCAGCAGCAGGAACGCCAGGAGCACCACCACGGCGATGAACAGCGGGAGCTTGCTGGTGAGGACGTGGGAGAAGTCGATGTTGGTCGCCGTCTCCCCGCCGATGTGGACGACTAGGCTGGTGCCGTGCTCGGCCCGCGGGATGAGGGTGTCACGAAGGTTGTCCACCAGGTTGACGGTCTGGCTGGCCTGCGGGCTGGTGGCGGGGTAGAGGGTGGCCAGCATCACCTTCCCGTTGGGTGAGGTCTGCGCGGGTGTCACCGACGCCACCCCGGGCGTGCGGGCGGCGGTGGCCAGGAGATGGCTGAAGGCCGTGGCATCGGCCGGCGAGCCGGCCCGGGCGGTGAGTTCGAGCGGCCCGTTGAACCCGGGGCCGAATCCCCGGGCCAGGGCAGTGTAGGCCTGGTAGGTGGTCGAGCCCGGCGGGTCGGTGCTGGCGTCGGAGGTCCCCAGGCGGAGGCCGAAGATCGGCAGGGCGATCACGACGACCGCGGCGAGGGCGCCCGCGGCAACGAGCGCCTTGCGGGCTTGGATGATCCGGGCCCAGCGGAGCCAGAAACCGGTGGCTCCGGTGCTCGCCGGGCCGCTGGCGGCCAGGGCCGCTCGTTCCCGCCGGGACAGGACCCGGGGCCCGAGGAACCCGAGCATGGCCGGCAGGAAGGTGAGGGAGGCGGCCATGGTCAGTGCCACCGCGGTGGCCGCGCCGACTGACGGGCCGTAAAGGAAACTGACGCCGAGGGCGAACTGGCCGAGCAGGGCGATGCAGACGGTGAGGCCGGCGAGCAGCACCGTGCGGCCCGAGGTCCGCACCGCCTGGGCGGAGGCGTCGGCGTAGGACAGCCCGGCCTTGACCGCGCTGCGGTGCCGGCTGATGATGAACAGCCCGTAGTCGACTCCGACGCCGAGGCCGATCAAGACGGCCAGCTCGCTAGAGACGCTCGCGACGTCGAACGCGTGGGAGAGCAGGCCGATGAGCGACGTGGCTACGACCAGCGCCAGGCCAGCGGTCACCAGGGGCAGCAGCGAGGACAGCAGCGCCCCGCCGAAGACGATCAGCAAGACGACCAGCGCCGCGGCGACAGCGACCACGACGGATATCCCGATACTGGGGCGTTTTGAGTTTTCGATGGACTGGCCGCCGAGCGAGATGTGCACGTCCGGCCCGTCCGCGGATTCCGCCGCGCCGATCAGTTTCCCGGCGTCGGCCGTCGTCACCTGCGCCGCTGGCTTATCCCAGGTCACGCGGGCAAAGGCGATGGTGCCGTCCCGGCTGATCTGCGCTGCCCCGTCCTTGGCATATGGGCTGGCGACACTGTCTATGCCTGGCACCTTGGCCACCTTGTCCAGCGCCGCGGTCACCGCGGACCGCACCGGGGCGGACTGGATGCTGGTGCCGTGGGTGGCCTGGATCACGACCTGGTCGCCCTCACCGGAGGCGGCCGGGAAGTTCTGCGTCAGGAGAGAGGCGGCCGCCTGCGAGTCGGTCCCTGGCAGGCTGAGGTCGGAGTTGAACCTGCTGCCGGCGGCCGCGCTGACCCCGGCGATGACGACGACGGCCAGCAGCCAGGTGGCCACCACCCTCTTGCGGTGCTCCAAGCACCAGCGACCCAATCGGGCCATCGGAACCTCCACGGGAGAATGTGCGGGAACGTCCGCCGCACCCAGGACCCAATGGTTCCGCGCGGGGCGCCTGACGTCGTGGGCCTGCAGGCTCGATCTGGCGTCGCCGCGCTGGTGTACCGCGCGGGCACGCGGCGGCCGGACTACACCTGCAGGCGCACCGCGCGATCACCCTCCAGGCGCATGACGGCTGCCGCTGCCTGAGCTACCGTCAGGACCATGCGTGCCCCTGCCGCGGGCGCCGACCGGGAACTGCCCCTGCTCCGCCGCCTGGCCGCCCACCGCTTCACCAAAGCCCAACTGGTGGCCATAGACGTGGTCACGGTCGCGCTGATAGCCGTCACCTTCGGATTTCTCCTACCGCACCGGGCGCCCCGGGCATCGGGAACCACATGGGACGCCGGCGGCTGGGTGACGTACGCCGTGGCCGCCGTGGCCACGCCGTTCCGGCGGCGGTTCCCCCGCGCCACGCTCGCGGTCGTCCTCCCCGCCGCGCTGGCGGCCCTGTACCTGCGGGCAGGAGGAGGGGCTGTCGTCTATGTCGCCATGGCCCTGTACTCCGTCGCCGCCGTCTCCTCCCGCCGGTCCGCGCTGATCATCGTCGGCCTCGTGGCCAGCGCGGTCCTGGCCGCCACCATCACCGGAGGCGGCGACCAGGTAATCACGGGCGCCATCGCCGGCGTGGCTGTGGTGCTGCTCGGCTGGCTGGCCGGGGAGAACACACGGGCCGGCCGGGTGTACGCCGCCCAGCAGGCCGAGCGGGCCGCGGAGAAGGCGGCAGCCGCCGCGGCGGAGCAAGCCGAGCAGGTCCAGCGGGCGCTGGCCGATGAGCGGGCGCAGATCGCCCGGGAACTGCACGACATCGTGGCGCACGCCATGAGCGTCATCGCCGTCCGCTCCGGCGTCGCCCGCATGGTGATCGACACCGACCCCCAACAGGCCCGCGACGCCCTGGCCATCATCGAGACCACCACCCGCCGGTCACTGCACGAGATGCGGCTGCTGGTCAGCATGCTGCGCGACGCCGAGGACCACCACGCCGAGCTGAGCCCGGTCCCCGGGCTCGGCGACCTCGACCGCCTGGTCGCCGACACGGCCGCAGCCGGGGTCACCATCGAGGTGACCATCGACGGCACCGGCCACGGCCTGTCCCAGGCAGCCGACCTGTCCGCCTACCGCATCGTGCAGGAAGCCCTGACCAACGTCGTCCGCCACGCCGGCCCCACCCGCGCCCGGGTCCAGATCAGCTACCGCCCCGGCGAGCTGAGCATCGAAGTGACCGACGACGGACCCAGCGGGCAGGCACCGCCCCCGGCCTCCGCCACGGGCAGCGGTCACGGGCTCATCGGGATGCGGGAACGGGCCGCCCTGTTCGGCGGTCAGCTATCCGCCGGACCGCACGCGGGCGGCTTCCGCGTCACGGCCAGCCTCCCCACGACCGATTCCCGCACCAGCGATATGCACGCCAGCGACGGTGCCCGGTGACAATCCGCGTGGTCATCGCCGACGACCAGGCACTGGTACGCGGCGGCTTCGTGGTCATGGTCGGCGCGGCGCCCGACATGGCTGTACTCGGCCAGGCCGCGGACGGCGCCGAAGCCGTCGCCCTGATCCGCCAGCACCACCCCGACGTCGTCCTGATGGACATCCGGATGCCGGTCCTCGACGGCATCGAGGCCACCCGCGCCATCACCACCGACCCGGACACTGCCGCAGCCCGGGTCCTCATGCTGACCACCTTCGACCTCGACGACTACGTCTACCGCGCGCTGCGCGCCGGCGCCAGCGGGTTCCTGCTCAAGGACACCGCCCCCGAGGAACTTCTCGCCGCGATCCGCACCCTGGCCGCCGGCGACGCCCTGCTAGCCCCGGGCATCACCCGCCGCCTGATCCGCGAATTCGCCAGCAGGCCCGAGCCCGGGGCATACTCCTCGCCCAGGCTGCTCGAGTCCCTGTCGGCCCGCGAGCGGGAGGTGCTGGCCGAAGTGGCCGGCGGCTGGTCCAACGCCGAGATCGGCGAGCGCCTGCACATCTCGGCGGCCACCGCCAAAACACACGTCAGCCGCCTGCTGATGAAACTGGACGCCCACGACCGCGCCCAGCTGGTCATGATCGCCTACGAGACCAGGCTCGTCACCCCAGGCTGAGCATGCCTGCAGCGGGAGGGCACGCGGCGGCCCGGTGCACCGCGGAGCGGCTGATGCGCGAGCGGATGGGCATGGTGGGCGTTGACCAGCCGGATGTTCGCCGCCCGCAGGGTTCTTGCCGCAGGTACCACTGAACCGGGTCATCTGGTCGACCCCGATCAGCAGCGCGAGCAGCTGAACACGCGGCAACCGCGCCGCGCACGC
>Ga0157369_10011345_pt1 | contig 10118 bp, 9 predicted proteins | sample C25metaG_FD_113461 | JGI IMG/M metagenome (GOLD analysis project Ga0157369, IMG submission 113461) | Corn rhizosphere microbial communities from Kellogg Biological Station, Michigan, USA - C2-5 metaG | ecosystem: Host-associated > Plants > Roots > Rhizosphere > Soil | place: USA: Michigan...
ATGGAAAAACGGGACACTGGGATACTGAACTTGCAGCGATAATTAATCAATAACTATCTTAATAATTTAGCTTACAATTTTTACCGTAGTTGGTGCAGCAGGTTTTATTTCGTGCTTTTCGTGGAGTTTTCTTATATCGACATTTATATCCTGCCTTAGCTGGTTGAGATCATCCAAAGCCATACCAAATTTGGTAAAATAAATTATCGCGATTATTGCGTTATCATTATTTATTTCCTGGAGATAAACCGAGTGAGTTTGAATTTTTTCTTTTTTAGATAACAGAATTTCTTTAATACCCGCAATTAACTTTTCAAGATCTTCTGACGAAGTTTGAGGAGACACGTATGTTTTGATTTCGTTTCTTACAACATCCCTCATACTCCAGTTGTCAAGTATGCTATCCACCATTTGTTTATTCGGTACGGTTACCATCGACTTCTCAACTGTGCGAAGGCGTGTACTTCTTAAACCTATCCGTTCCACGGTTCCTGAAAAGCTATTTACTTTTACCAAATCGCCTGTTTCAAATGGTTTGTCGAAAAAAATGATAAAAGAAGCAATGAGATTTTCAATACTTTCTTTGGCCGCCAGTGCAAGTGCGGCGCCTACAATACTTAATCCTGTAAGCAGGTTTCCAATGTTTAGCCCAAAAGAAATCTTAAGGATAAAAGCAAAGCCGATAATTATTATTACAACTCTTATTAAATCTTTAAAGAAAAAAAGAAGCTGGTGCTCTCCCGGGGTATTCGCATTTAGAGCCTTGCTTTTAATAATTAAAACCAAAAAATCCATGAAGCGGATTATAAGCGAAATAAAGCTTATAATAATTATCGCCGAAGCAATTCCCTCAACAATATCCTGGCTGGTAACCTTATGAATAGAAAACATAAGTTGCTGCGGGAAATTGAGGCGGTCGATTGCAAACAGACTTATGAGCACAAACAAAAGCCTTTCAGTAGGTTTAATGATAAGACTATTAAATCTTAATTTATCCAACCGGCCGGCATTCTTTTTAACCAGCCTAAAAAGCAACGCTGCAGCGTATTTTGAAATTATTCGCTTTAATACAAACGCAACGAATATCGTAATTAGAACAATTAAATAATTACGAACTGAATTATCAAAATATACCTGGTCAAGAAATTTCATAGTGCAATTTAAAACAAGCCTTGCAGCTATTGAAGAGAATAAATTTTGAGCTGCTGATTTTTGAGAACGTAAATTTTGTGGTTGTTTACTTTTATGGAATTATTGTCCTGCAATGCAGGCGAGAGAATGTATTTTTTTGCTTCAGGAAATGGCGGGCTATAACGATACAAATTTTCTTTATCAAAGCCATAAATCTGTTTGTCAATTACGGTTATATCTGTCCAATGTAAAAACGGTAATTTATTCTTGAAGCTTCCGTAATAGTCAAAAACATACAATCCTTTTTCGGGGTCGTATAAATATACGAAGCCATCACTGTCAATAATTTTTTGAGGACTTGGAACTGAATCAAATAGCAAGCGAAAATCCTGGGTTTCAAAAATATTGTTGCCGCTATCATCTATTTTTTTCAATTTATTATCTTGTTCATCATACAACCAGATGTTATTATCATATGAGGTAGTTAGCGCATTTACCTGGTAAATATCCTGCTTGCGAAGATTGATGCTGGAAATAACATTCAGGTATTTATCAAGTAGTACAATTGTTGAAAAACCTTTATAAAAAAGAATAGCTTTCCATGGGTTTTGCGCTTCTACATAACTAAGTTTTCCATATTTGGTAACCTGGTTAAAAACGCCAATGGAATCCCCTTGTTCATCATATTTTTTTAATTGATTATCTGTGTTAATCACGTAGAGCTCGCCAAGGTTATCTACTGTAAACGAAGAAATAGGATATTCGATTTGTTTTAAAAAACGATAGAGAGAATCATCCTGCGCAGCAGCAACGACCGAAGTAAATGAAATGGGAAACAGGATACAATAGCGAAGATATTTTTTTAAGGGATTGTTCATGATTCATAATATTTCAGCTCTGTATTTATTCCATCAAATACAGCAAAGCTGTTGTATTTAATCCAATCTCCAAGATTTATGTAGCGGCTCTTATTACTTAATTTATAATCAAGAGCGAAATGCCTGTGGCCAAAAATAAAAAAATCGTAATGTTTTTTTGCAAGCATTTCTTTGCAATATATAATCAACCACTCTTTATCTTCTCCTAAAAATTCTTCATCGGTTCCCCCGGTGGCTGCCCTGCTTTTGCGGCTCATGTAATCTGCAAGGCCGATGCCCGTGGCTGGGTGTAAAGCACCGAAAAGTTTCTGCGATAATTTATTTCTAAAAATTTTTTTCATGAATTTATAACGATGATCGCCAGGACCAAGGCCGTCTCCATGACCAACTAAAAAAATTTTTCCATAAAATTCAAATTCGTGGGGTTCATGAAACACTTCAATGTTTAGCTCTTCTTCAAAATATCCGTTCATCCACATATCATGATTGCCGACAAAAAATTTTATGATAATGCCATTGTCTGTCAGTTCAGCCAGCTTTCCTAAAATTCTTACAAATCCTTTTGGAACTACCTTTTTATATTCATACCAAAAGTCAAAAAGATCACCAAGAATAAATATGTGCGAAGCGTCATTTTTTATTTCTTCCAAAAACTTAACGATTCGCTTTTCTCTTACAAGACTGCTTGCGTGGTCAGGGGCGCCGAGATGAAAGTCGGAAAGAAAATATATTTTTTTTATGGATTCAGTCATGCGAAAATTATATCAGCAAAACGTTTTATTTTGATTGCTCATCAATCAAAAATAAATAAACTTCTTTAGGGCCATGAACGCCAACAACAAGTGTCTTCTCAATATCGGCCGTACGGCTTGGTCCGGCGGCAAAAGTTATAAATGAAGGAAGAGAATTGCCGTACTCTGTTTTTAATAATTTAAGCGCATCCCGGGTCTCGTAAACAAGTTGGTCAACATAGGCAATACAAATATGAACGGGGGCGTATGCGCTAACCGTCCTGCCGCTCTGCTGTGCTGACGTGAGAACCATGGCGCCTGTGCGTGCAATAAGATATTTACATGTCGTAACGGAAGCATCGCATTCGGCTAACGATGATTGATTGAGCATAGGAAATTTTCCGTCCTCAAATAGTTTTAGTAAGCGGTCTTCCTTGCAAAAAATATTGGTCCATTTTTTTTCTGAAAGTAATTGTTGCAACTGCAACTTCATATCTGCCTCACTTACACAAAATGCAAACTTGCCTAAAAGCTTTGTAAACTCTTCTGCAAATATTATTTCAAGTTCTTCTTTTGGCTGAGGAAATACTGAGTTGGTTCCGTCACTTTTGGGAAAAGGCAAAGGCACCGGGTTGCTCAGTGCCTCTCTTATTTTTTTTAGAATTTTTTCTTTTGAGGAAGAAACCTTCATTGTCTTTTCATTTTTTTGAAGGGTTCTATGAAATTACCCCGGTGATGGGAGGCTCAATAATTGCTTCTTTTGGGTTGTCGATAAAATCAAGTGCTTTCTTGTCTTCATAAGGGCGCTTTCCAATTAAAGCTTCCACATCGCTTTGAAACAGAACTTCTCTTTTCAACAACTCTTTTGCAAGAATTTCAACTTCGTTCCTTCTTTCGGTGAGTAACGCTTTTGTCCTTATAAACGCTTTTTCTACCAGTTTCCTCACTTCTTCGTCAATCATTTTTCCTGTTTCTTCGCTAAATGGCTTGGTAAAAGTGTTATCCTGTGCCGGGTCATAAAAACTTACATTACCCACCTTTTCGTTCATACCATAAACAGTTACCATAGCATAGGCCATTTTGGTAATCTGCTGCAGGTCGTTGCTTGCACCTGTTGATATCTTGCCAAAGAAGATAGTTTCCGCAGCTCTCCCGCCAAGCGTCATACAAATTTGGTCAAGTAACTGGTCGGTGTTATAAAGATATTGTTCTTTAGGAGTGTATTGTGCGTAGCCCAAAGCTGCTGTGCCACGTGGCACAATAGTAACTTTTAAAAGGGGGTAAGCATGCTCAAGAAACCAACCACAAATTGCGTGGCCGGCTTCGTGATAGGCAATAATTTCCTTTTCTTCTGGTAATATTATTTTATTTTTCTTTTCCAAACCACCGATTACCCTGTCAATAGCATCCTGGAAATCACTCATATCTACTGCATCTTTGTTTTTGCGGGCAGCGATCAGCGCCGCTTCATTACACACGTTTGCAATGTCTGCTCCTGCAAAACCCGGTGTTTGTTCAGCCAGTTTATGTACGTCGAGCGTTTGTGAAATTTTTATCGGTAACAAATGAACTTTAAAAATGGCTTCACGGCCAACCAAATCAGGGCGGTCGATTGTGATTTGCCTGTCAAACCTTCCGGGCCTAAGTAATGCATTATCCAATACATCAGGGCGGTTAGTAGCAGCCAATATTATAATTCCGAGGTCGGTTCCAAAACCATCCATTTCTACGAGTAACTGGTTGAGCGTATTCTCCCTTTCGTCGTTACTCATCATCATATTTTTACCCCTTGCACGGCCTATGGCATCTATTTCATCAATAAAAATAATACACGGTGCTTTTTCCCTTGCCTGTTTAAAAAGATCACGAACGCGGCTTGCGCCAACACCTACAAACATCTCCACAAAATCACTGCCACTCAAACTAAAAAAGGGAACTTGCGCTTCACCCGCCATTGCCTTGGCTAAAAGAGTTTTACCAGTTCCGGGAGGCCCTATCAGCAGTGCGCCTTTGGGAATTTTTCCACCAAGAGCCGTATATTTTTTAGGAGTTTTTAGGAAATCAACAATCTCCATTACCTCCACTTTAGCTTCATCAAGGCCAGCAACATCACCGAAATTGATATTCACCCTCGCGCCCTTATCAAAAAGAGTGGCTTTGGATTTACCAATATTGAAAATACCTCCGGGACCACCACCTCCGCCGCCTGCACCTACCTTGCGCATCATCATAATAAATAGTAAGCCTATTAGTAAGATTGGCAATAGGGTACTTACTATCTGTCCAAATAACTCGCCTTCATCGCCGGGCCTGTCAGCTACCTGTTTTACATCGGGGTTTTCTTTATAGAATTGAAGCATGTCGGCTGCAAAAGCCTCGTCTTTTATTATAGGAAAATAGGCTTGCGGCGGGGGCATTTTCTTTACCGCGTCATAATCAGCCCCAAAAACAGCTTTGTAAAAAGCCGGGTTATTATCCATTGCCTGTGGTTTAATAGAAACTCTGACGATTTTCTTATTACCAACAGTTTTTATCTGGTCAACGTCGCCCTGCTTAAGCATTGTAAAAAATTGAGTGTTTTCAATTTCAACACCACTGCTCGACGTACCTCTATACCAGTTATAACCGATAATACTTGCGAAAATAATTCCGTAAATCCAGTAAATGCTAAGCCTTGGCCGCTTCTTTGGATCCTCTTCGGGACTTTTATTATTATTATTTATAGGATTCAATCTTTTTTGTATTATTTTTTTTTTCTGTTCTTCAGTTGACATATATACTTGCTCGCAATATTTTATTTGTATTACCCGCTAGCTACCAGGATTTTTTAGTTTAAAAGACGAATGTCTTGATTTATTATTTTATAATTATTAATATTTGTTTTTGGATTTGTCAATGCTCAATCGCCGATGCGTCGCTCCACATTTCTTCAAGCCTGTAAAACTTTCTTGGCTCGGGAAGCATTACATGAACGACAGCATTAACGTAATCTATCAAAATCCATTGTTCTCCTTGTCGCCCCTCATGCTTGTATGGTAGCTCTCCACACTTTTTTTTAACCTCCATTTCAATAGAATCCGCAATGGCTTTAAGTTGTATGTTATTTGAAGCTTCACAAATAATAAAAAAATCAGAAACGGCTTCGGGAATTTTCTTTAGGTCGAGGCTAATGATTTTCTCGCCCTTTTTTTCCTGTATAGCATGTATTATGGTTTTGAAGATCTTACTATTTCTTGTCAATCTTGTAAGCGAAGACTTTTTCCTTGAATCCAATACGGTTAAATTATTCAAATGTTATTCATTTTAGGTAAATTCTAAATACTTCCGGTACTTAGAAAATAAATTTATTAAGGTAGATTGCAGTTTTGTGCAAACTTTTTATCAATCTTCCTTATCAAAAATACTAATTCTTTATCAATCGTTTTTTAATGGCGGCTATACCAAAAAAATTGATAATTCTTGAAAAGGTGGATAGCACCAACAACTATGCCATGGCAATGGTTCAAAAAGGGGACGCCATAAGTAGCTGTGGCGTATTTGCCAGGGAACAAACCGCAGGAAAAGGCAGGAGAGGAAAGGCCTGGAAGAGTAAAAGTAGTGAGAATGTGATATTGACTGTTACTGAGCAAATGCAGTGGCTACCTGTGCAGCATCAGTTTCAGTTAAGTGTGGCAGTTGCACTCGGGTGCCTGGATCTCGTTTCAAAATACATTAAAGAAAACATAAAAATAAAATGGCCTAACGATATTTTTATAAATGACAGGAAGGCAGGCGGAATTCTTATAGAGAACGTGGTTAAAGGTAATTTATGGCAGTGGGCAATTATCGGCATCGGGCTCAATATTAACCAGGAAGATTTTGATAAAGAAATAAGAGCCGTCTCTTTGAAGCAAATAACAGGAGTAAATTATGATGTTATTGAGCTCAGTGGGGAACTTCTGGAAACTGTTATAATTAGAATTAATCAATTGAAAGCAGGCGAATTTAACAACCTGCTTTATGAATACAATGAAAATTTATTTTGCAGGAATAAAATGGTAAAGCTTAGAAAAGGGAATATTGTTTTTGAGACAAAAATAAAAAAAGTTAACCCTTTTGGCGAGCTCATAACAAAAGATGCGATTGAGAGGAAATTCGAATTTAATGATGTTGAATGGTTGTTAGTCTGAAAGAATTCGCAGCAAATAACTATTTCAATATTTCACGTTCAATATTTAAAAAAAATGCGTTTTAAAAACTGCTAAAAAATTTCCATTATTAATATTACAAGCTATATGGAAAATCTTTTGCTGATTTTGCAGTAATTTCACCTCTCAATTTTATAAAAAAAACTGAAAATATTTTATGGCGAAAGCGATAAGAATGCCTCTTTTAAGTGACACCATGACTGAGGGGAAAATTATTCAATGGAATAAAAAAGTTGGCGATAAAGTAAAGAGTGACGATACGATTGCTGAAGTGGAAACTGATAAGGCAACTATGGAAGTGGTGGGTTACGAAGAGGGAACACTTTTATATATCGGTGTAAAAACCGGGGAAGCCGCGAAAGTGAATGACATCATTGCTATCGTGGGGAAAGAAGGAGAAGATTACAAATCTTTACTGAATAATGAAGGAACCAATTCTGATGCCTCAAAAAAAGAGACACCAAAAAAGGATGGCGCACAAAAACCGGCAGAAAATAAAGCCGCTGCGGAATTGCCAAAGGATGCGAAAGTAATACGCATGCCTCTTTTAAGCGATACAATGACAGAAGGGAAAATAGTTCAATGGAATAAAAAAGTAGGGGACAAAGTAAAGAGTGACGATTCTATTGCTGAAGTTGAAACCGATAAGGCAACAATGGATGTGGTGGGTTATGAAGAAGGAACTCTTTTATACATTGGTGTAGAAGCCGGGCAGGCAGCAAAAGTAAATGAGATTATTGCCATTGTTGGAAAAGAAGGCACCGATGTAAGCGCTTATGTGAATGCCGAAAAAAATAAAGGAGCCAGTACGTCAGCACCAACATCAAAAAGCGAGACGCAACAGGAAGTGATTTCAGGAAGCGCTCTTGAAAAAAATGCAGGCGACGCAGCAGCTGCCGATTCTTCTTTAGATGGTGGACGGGTGAAAGCATCTCCGTTAGCCAAAAAATTAGCTGCCGATAAAGGCATAGACATTTCAAAAATACAGGGTACAGGTGATGGTGGAAGAATAGTTAAGAAAGATGTGGACGCTTTCAAGCCAGCTCCGGTTCAGGCCAAAGAGGAGACCAAAAAAGCGGTACCTGAGGCGAAACCAGTTCAACCGTTTGAGCAAACGGGTAAGGAAAGCTTTGTAGATATCCCCAATACACAGATGCGTAAAACCATTGCAAGAAGGTTGGGAGAAAGTATGTTTAATGCTCCCCATTTTTACCTCACCATGGAAATTAACATGGATAATGCAATGAGCTCACGGGTTGCCATAAACGAAATTAGCCCGGTAAAAATTTCTTTTAATGATATGGTGATAAAAGCCTGCGCTATGGCATTGAGGCAGCATCCCGCAGTTAACAGCAGCTGGATGGGCGAATTTATAAGACAGAATAAACATGTGCACATTGGCTCGGCGGTTGCCATGCCCGACGGTTTAATTGTTCCGGTTATAAGATTTGCTGATCAGAAATCATTATCACAAATTGCATCGGATGCAAAAGGCTTGTACGATAAAGCCCGGAATAAAAAATTGCAGCCCGATGAATTTAGCGGAAATACGTTTACCATCTCTAACCTCGGTATGATGGATATTGAAGATTTTACCGCTATAATTAATCCACCGGATAGCGCCATACTTGCCGTTGGCCGCATTAAAGAAATTGTTGTAAAAAAGGATGACGGATTTGGCGTAGCTAATGTTATGAAAGTTACTTTAAGTTGCGACCACAGGAGTGTGGATGGAGCCGTGGGAGCAGCGTTCCTTCAAACATTCAAAAAATTTATGGAGAACCCTGTAACGATGCTGGTGTGATATAGCTCCTGACCTCGAGGGAAATTTTATTTTCTATTAAGTATAAAAAACTCAGTTTCCATTGGGAACCCAGATAATAACTTTCCCTTTCGGTGAAGGGTTGGGTTGGGGCTTTTTCCTTACATTTAATAGTGAATACAACACTAAAATCAACACTTCAATTATTACGCTTTCATTTCTCTTTTTTTTTAATGCCGGTTTATTTTTTTGCATTAAGCCAGGTAAACCAAATTAATTGGTTGAATGCCGCATTGGTATTTGCGATACTTCATTTGTTATTGTACCCGGCCAGTAATGGATACAATAGCTATATGGACCGGGATACATCACCAATTGGCGGATTAGAAAATCCTTTGCAGCCCACCAAACAATTATTTTTTGTTACGGTTTGTATGGATATAACAGCAGTGCTTCTAGGTTCTTTTGTGTCGTGGGTATTTGCTACAGGAATTCTTTTGTATATCGTCGCATCGAGGGCGTATAGTTACAGAAAGATCAGGCTAAAAAAGTATCCAATTATAGGGTATTTAACTGTCGTGATTTTCCAGGGAGCTGTAACTTTTTTTTTGGTTTATCATGGTGTAGATAGCAACCACGCAACTAATGTACCCGTTATTTCCATGGTGGCATCGAGTCTATTAATTGGTGGTTTTTACCCGCTAACCCAAATATACCAGCACGAAGAAGATTTAAAAGATGGTGTAAAAACAATCAGCTATAAACTAGGTTATACCGGTACATTTATTTTTACTGGCATTATATATGTACTTGCTTTTTGTGCGTTGGGGTTGCAATTTTTTTTAAACCTGGAGTGGACCAGATTTTTCATTTTGCAAACCTTTATGCTGCCGGTGCTCGTATATTTTTTTGTATGGTTCAGAAAAGTTCTAAAAAATAAAAAAGAGGCTAATTTTAAGAACACAATGCAAATGAATTTGTTAGCTTCTGTATGCACTAATCTTGGTTTTATAACACTTTTAATATTGCATCTTATTGAGTAAAATAGTTTCCATAGGCACATCAGTTCCGGCTTTCAGGCACCATCAAAAAGATATTTTATCATTTATGCAGAATGTATACGCCATGAATGAAGTTGACAAAAGGAAACTGAAATTCTTATATAATCAAAGTGCCATCGAGACGAGATATTCCGTATTACCCGATTATAGTCTTAACGCAGCAGAATGGGAATTTTATCCCGCTACCGAAAACCTGGAACCATTTCCCAATCTTGAACTCAGGATGAAATGGTTTAATAAAACCACTCCCGCTCTTACTGTAAATGCTATAGAAAATTGCATAGAAAACAAAATTGCAAAAGAAGAAATAACTCACTTAATTACAGTCAGCTGCACTGGGTTAAGCGCACCTGGACTGGATTTACAGG
>Ga0157369_10011350_pt1 | contig 10117 bp, 17 predicted proteins | sample C25metaG_FD_113461 | JGI IMG/M metagenome (GOLD analysis project Ga0157369, IMG submission 113461) | Corn rhizosphere microbial communities from Kellogg Biological Station, Michigan, USA - C2-5 metaG | ecosystem: Host-associated > Plants > Roots > Rhizosphere > Soil | place: USA: Michigan...
GATTCAATTTTTAAGCGACCGGGGCGTATGGCTTGATGAAGCTGTATTAACCCTTAATTTAATACACCGTAATGCTGTTGGTCTGTTCCGGCCTCTTGATTATAATGGGGTTGCGCCTGTGTTATTCCTGCTTATTCAAAAAGCATTTATATCGCTGGTGCCCAGATCTGATTATGCGCTTAAGGTATTTCCACTTATCTGCTATTTGGCGTTCCTGCCTCTGTTTGCCCGGATACTAAGCAGGCTTTTCAAAAGCGTCTACAGCATTATTTTAGGATTGAGCCTGGTTGTTTTTAATCAAACCATAATTTATTACTCGAGCGAGGCCAAGCAGTATATTGTCGATCTTCTGGTAATCACCATATTCTATTATCTGTTGATTGAGGAGAAAGCATTAAAGGGGTTTTACTATAAGCTTTTGGTACTGGGCTTAATCTGCATATATCTCTCCAACATCACACCAATTATCCTGCTCACGGTTGATGTATACCTGTTTTATAAATCAAGATCGGAAAATAAGCCCCTGGACAGGCATTTTATAATCACCAATTTATGTTGGGGTGTTTTCTTCGCTTTATATTATTTTGTGTTTATCTATAGCCATCCAACGCAACATAAAATGGTTGGGTACTGGTCAAATGCAGGTGCTTTTATGCCCTTTGATTCGTCGTTTTGGGGGTGGATGGCAGGTCGCTTTCACGGCATTTTTTATTTTCTTTTTTACTTCGGGCAGCTTATCGGGAGCTGTATTATGATATTATTCGGCCTGGGTGTCATACTGTTGGTTAGGTACAGAAGATACGATCTCATGATATTAACATTACTGCCGGTTTGTGTCCATCTTGTTTTATCCGGACTTAAATTATATCCATTTGAAACCCGCTTATATTTGTACTTAACCCCTGGCCTGGTCATTACGTGCGTATTTAGCTATGAGTTTTTAGTCACCAGGCTATCTCATCTGAGATTTGGAAAAGCCGTCGGTTTTATCTTTTTACTGCTTCCGGCATTAATGGCCAGGGTTGTATTTATACACCAGACACCTTACACGCAGCATGATGATATTAAAAGGGGGATTGAAGCCATCAATAAAAAATTTGAAAAAGGCGATGCCCTTTATACCGGTAACTTAACAGGCTTACCGGTAAAATACTATAAAGATTTAGGTATTATAAATGAGGGGCTCGATGTAATCTATAGGGATGGCCTTTTAAATACGCATCCTCCTTATGCCGTTAAGCGTTTGTGGGTACTTACATATTCCGTTGAAGATCAACCCCGGAAACTTTCTGAACTATTGAAAAGCAGTCAATTAATAAAAAAAGACAGTTTTGAAACCCGCGGCGGTGTACGCTTTAGCTTGTTTGCGCAAGACAATGCACTTGTTCAAAAAAAATAGTTGCCATAGTAAAGAACTGAATATTTAGAAAGGCCTTAATAGAAACAGCAGGAGGATTTCATTTTTCGGAATGCTGGCTTATGGTGTCCGACTGTTAATTGTTTGCATTAGGGTACAAAAAACATTGTTTAGTTAATGTTGGAGGAACTAAAAGTGACAAAAAAACTGATTTTCTGAAATAGGAGTTAAACCGTCCATGGATTAGATACTATTAACCCTTTTATTTTTTTAAAGTCACCGGTATTGCGTGAAATCAGCGTAAATCCAAGCGATTTGGCGGTAGCTGCTATGATAGCGTCGGGAGTTTTGATCTTGTGTGCCTTTTTAAGTTGAATAGTCTGATCTATAATTTCATCCGATAATGGAATCATTATACAAGCACCAATAAATTCATTTAATAATTGGTCAGTTTCAGGAGAATTTTTATAGCCTAATACTTCAATTTTTACAATTACAGAAACAACAGGAGTTTCATTGATTACATCATTCATCCAAAGCATACCTTTTTGAGGCAGATTGCCGCTCAGATAATCAATTATAGCGTTGCTATCAATCAAATATCCCATTCTTTACGGCTTTGTTTAATGTGTTCCTGGAGTTTCTCAGCATCAGCGATTGGTAATTTGCCAGCAAATTTATCTGATAACTTTATTTTAGGAGAGGAAGTGTTTTTGAGAACTTTGATCAAATGCAACTTTTCAAGCTCCCTGAGCAGGTTATATGCGTTTTGATTAGTTACTTCTATAAGTAAAGTATCCATTATCTGAAGTTTAAATTCAAATTTATGAAATTCCAATCATTAAATTTAAGCCCTGATCATTAGGACGGCAATTATTGTAGTTGGCATAGCGGATATGGGCTATAGTAACCTTCCCCTTAATCCCCCCAATCTTTAAAAATTTCCCCGGCCCATCTTCAGTTTTACGCCGTCAACCGGGTGATGCGGTAGCATACCTTCCAAAATGGCTGTGAAAAGTCAAAAAATCAAACCGGCTAATGCTTAGCCAAATACCTTTCAAACATATGTTAAAACGCGGACGCAAAAATTATAAAAAAATAACTTACTAACTATTTGATAATTAATACAAAGTTTCTATCTTTGCCGTCCCTTTCGGGGGAGAAATATGCCTTGAACGAAGCCCTACTGCTTCGATGGGCACAAAAACAATTAAAAAAATGTCAGGAATTATTGGTAAAAAAGTAGGAATGACCAGCATTTTCGACGAAACAGGGAAAAACATTCCCTGCACAGTAATCGAAGCTGGCCCTTGCGTGGTAACACAAGTTAAGTCTGTGGATACAGACGGATACGCTGCTGTTCAGTTAGCGTATGGCGACAAAAAGGAAAAAAACACTTCTGCCCCTCTAAAAGGACACTTCCAGAAAGCCGGTAGCGCTCCAAAGCGTAAACTGGTTGAATTCAAAACTTTCGAAGATCAAAAAGCATTAGGCGACACCGTTACTGTCGACATTTTTGCTGCGGGAGATTTTGTTGATGTGGTAGGTACCTCAAAAGGTAAGGGTTTTCAGGGTGTGGTAAAACGTCATGGTTTTGGCGGCGTGGGTATGCAAACTCACGGTCAGCACAACCGTTTACGTGCGCCAGGTTCTTTGGGTGCGTCATCATGGCCATCACGTGTATTTAAAGGTATGCGCATGGCAGGTCAAACCGGAAACGCCCGTGTTAAAATACAAAACCTTGAAGTAGTTAAGGTTTTCGCGGAGCAGAATCTGTTAGTAGTTAAAGGTTCCATCCCCGGAGCTAAGGGTTCATTCGTAATAGTGGATAAATAAGATGGAAGTTAACGTATTAAACGTATCAGGTAAAGAAACAGGTGCCAAGGTGCAGCTTCCTGAGTCGGTTTTCGGTATTGAGCCAAATGATCACGCTATCTATCTTGATGTTAAGCAATTTCTTGCTAACCAGCGTCAGGGTACACACAAATCAAAACAGCGTAATGAAATTGCAGGTTCAACCCGCAAATTATACAAACAAAAAGGTACAGGCGGTGCCCGTGCCGGTGGTATTAAATCACCATTATTTAACGGTGGTGGCCGTGTATTCGGTCCGCAGCCACGCGATTATAGCTTCAAATTAAACAAAAAGCTTAAATCACTGGCCCGTAAATCAGCTTTATCATACAAAGCAAAAGATAACAATATTTTAGTGTTAGAGGATTTTAGCTTTGATAGCATCAAAACTAAAAACTACATTAAATTGGAGGCCGATCTGAATGTTACTAATGAAAAAACATTATTAGTAGTAGCATCTGCCGAAAATAACAATGTGTATTTATCAAGCAGGAACCTGAAGAAAAGCAAAGTAATTTCAGTTGAGCAGCTTAACACTTATGATGTGTTAAATGCAGGCAAGCTGTTGTTAACTACAGGTGCTGTTAAAACTTTGGAGGAAGCATTAGCTAAGTAATTATGGAAATTTTAAAACAACCCCTACTTACTGAAAAAGTTACTCAGTTAACTGACAAGCTTAACCGTTATGCTTTCAAAGTTGATCACAGGGCTAACAAAATTCAGATCAAGAGTGCCATTGAGGCAATGTACGGTGTAAACGTTACGGCGGTAAACACCATGAAATACGTCGGCAAACTTAAAACTCGCAATACTAAGGCAGGCGCCGTTCAGGGCCGTTCAGCTACTTACAAAAAAGCGATCATTACGTTGAAGGACGGAGAAGTAATTGATTTTTACAGCAATATATAATTATAGAAATGGCAGTAAAGAGATTTAAACCGGTTACCCCGGGTACCCGCTTCAGAGTTGATGTATCTAATTCAGATATCACAACAAACGTTCCTGAAAAATCGTTGGTTGTAGCATCAAACAAAAGATCGGGCGGTCGTAACAACAGCGGTAAAATGACTATGCGCTACTTAGGTGGTGGTCATAAACAAGCATACAGGTTAATTGATTTTAAACGTAATAAGTTTGATATCCCGGCAAAAGTTGCAACTATCGAGTACGATCCTAACCGTTCGGCACGTATAGCCCTGCTACACTTTGCTGATGGCGAGAAAAGGTACATGATTGCTCCGGAAGGCTTAACAGTTGGTACAATAGTAACAGCAGGCGAAACAGCAGCTCCCGAAGTAGGTAATACCTTACCATTAAAGAATATCCCTCTTGGTTCGATCATTCACAACATTGAGTTAAACCCTGGCCAGGGTGGTGTAATTGCCCGTAGCGCCGGTACTTACGCTCAATTATCAGCACGTGATGGCAAATATGCTATCATCAAATTGCCTTCAGGCGAAACCCGCATGATCCTGTCAACTTGTTTGGCAACTATCGGTACCGTTTCAAATGGCGAAAGAGCAAACGCTGTGTTAGGTAAAGCCGGCCGCAAACGCTGGTTAGGCCGCAGGCCAAGGGTACGTGGTGTAGCTATGAACCCGGTAGATCACCCTATGGGTGGTGGTGAAGGCCGTGCCTCAGGTGGTCACCCACGTTCACGTAAAGGTTTATTAGCTAAAGGCTACAAAACCCGTGACAAGAAGAAAACATCGGATCGTTACATCATTGAAAGAAGGAAGAAATAATGGCTCGTTCAATAAAAAAAGGACCTTACATCGATCATAACTTAGATAAAAAAGTTATGGTGCTGAATGATGCAAATAAAAAATCAGTTGTAAAAACATGGTCACGTCGTTCCATGATCTCTCCTGATTTCGTTGGTCATACATTCGCAGTACACAACGGTAACAAGTTTATCCCTGTGTACGTAACAGAAAACATGGTTGGACACAAGCTGGGAGAGTTTGCCCCAACCCGTACATTCCGCGGACACGCAGAAAAGAAAAAATAACAGGCAATGGAAGCAACAACAAAAATTAAAAAGTCTGTACTGATCAGGCAACAAAAAGAAGCTGCGAAAGCTCTTGTAGGCGGCGCTTCTGTTGCTAAGTTACAGGACTGCCCAACTTCACCACGCAAAATGCGTTTGGTGGTTGACTTGATCCGCGGTGAAAACGTTGAGAAAGCGTTATACATATTGAAATTTACTAACAAAGAAGCTGCTATTCGTGTAGAGAAACTTTTGTTATCAGCTATCAAAAACTGGGAAGCAAAAAACGAAGGCAAACGTGTTGAAGACAGCAACCTTTTTGTTAAGGAAGTATCTGTAGGCGGTGGCCGTCAGTTAAAAAGGTTACGCCCTGCTCCGCAAGGAAGGGGATACCGTATCCGTAAACGCTCAAACCACGTAACACTTGTTGTGGATAGTAAAAACGAAAACAATTAATTTGAAATGGGACAGAAAGCACATCCAATAGGTAACAGGTTAGGAATCATCAGAGGTTGGGATTCTAACTGGTTCGGTGGCAACAACTACTCCGATAAATTAGTTGAAGACGAAAAAATCCGCAAATACCTTTCAGCTCGTATTGCTAAAGGTGGTGTATCTAAAGTAGTTATCGAGCGTACTTTAAAACGCATTACCGTAACTATCCACACTGCCCGTCCGGGTATTGTGATCGGTAAAGGCGGTCAGGAAGTTGATAAGATCAAAGAAGAGTTGAAAAAACTTACCAAGAAAGAAGTTCAGATCAACATTTTCGAGATCAAACGCCCTGAGCTTGATGCGCAATTAGTAGCAGAAGGCATTGCAAAACAATTAGAAGCACGTATCTCTTTCCGTCGTGCCATGAAAACCACAATCGCTGCAACCATGCGTATGGGTGCCGAAGGTATCAAGGTAATGACTTCAGGCCGTTTAGGCGGCGCTGAGATGGCACGTAGCGAGCAATATAAAGAAGGCAGGATTCCTTTGCACACTTTCCGTGCTGACATTGACTACGCATTAGCAGAAGCATTAACTACCTATGGTAAAATAGGTGTTAAAGTTTGGATCTGCAAAGGCGAGGTTTATGGCAAACGCGATCTTTCTCCAAACATTGGCGGTACCAGCAGCGCAAGCGGCAAAGGTGGCAGGCCAGAGGGCGGTGCACCAGGCTTTGGTGGCCGTGGTAACGAAAGAGGCGGCGAGCGCGGCGGTGAGCGTCGTGGCGACAGGAAACCAGGTGGCGATCGTCGTGGCGGTGGTAACCGTCCAGGCGGACAAGGTGGAAACCGTCCGGGTGGACAAGGTGGAAACCGTCCGGGTGGCCCAGGTAAGAGATAATAATTAAAGTACAAGACAAATATCGAATAACGATATAAAAGCTTAAGAAAATGCTACAGCCAAAAAGAACGAAGTTCAGAAAGATGCAAAAAGGCAGGATGAAAGGTTTAGCCACCCGTGGTGCTGAACTTTCATTCGGATCTTTTGGTGTTAAATCACTCGAAGCGGCATGGATCACCAGCCGTCAGATCGAGGCTGCACGTATCGCTGTAACACGTTTTATGAAACGTGAAGGACAGGTTTGGATCAGGATATTCCCTGACAAACCTGTAACCAAGAAACCTGCAGAGGTACGTATGGGTAAAGGTAAAGGTGCTCCTGAATACTGGGTTGCGGTAGTACGCCCCGGAAGGATCATTTTTGAAGCCGAAGGTGTGCCTTTGGAAGTTGCTAAAGAGGCTTTACGCCTTGCAGCACAGAAATTACCGGTGCAAACTAAATTTATTGTACGTAGGGATTACGTAGAAGCATAAATTGAGGAGTTAGTTGAAGAGTTGTAAAGTTTTAATGTTGTGAAGTTAGATGCCGAATTTCACCATTCAAATAAAAACAATACAACGTTTAAACTTACCAACAGACAACAAATAACAAAGAAAAATGAAGAACTCAGAAATTTTGGGCCTATCAACTGAAGAGATTGTTGCTAAGATCAGCGAGGAAAGGGCTACCCTAACCAAATTGAAATTTGCTCATGCAGTTTCAGCTATTGAGAACCCGTCCCGTATAACCAAAGTACGCAAAGGAATTGCTCAGTTAAATACTGAATTAACAAAACGTAAAGCGGCGGCCGCTTCTGAAAAGAATTAATTTTTTAAACATTCAGACAATGGAATTGGAAAGAAATTTAAGAAAAACACGTACCGGCCTCGTAGTTAGCAACAAAATGGAGAAATCTATCGTTGTGGCCGTTGAACGTAAGGTGAAACACCCTATTTACGGTAAGTTCGTAAAAAAGACTACCAAATTTATGGCTCATGATGAAACCAATACTTGTGGCGTAGGCGATACAGTATTGATCATGGAAACCCGCCCGCTGAGCAAAACCAAAAACTGGCGATTAGTTGAAATTTTAGAAAGGGCTAAATAAGATGGTACAACAGGAATCAAGATTAACAGTAGCCGACAATAGCGGCGCTAAAGAAGTTTTAGTGATCCGTGTATTGGGTGGTACCGGTAAAAGGTATGCATCAATCGGCGATAAAATTGTGGTTACCGTAAAAAGCGCTTTACCATCAGGTAACGTGAAGAAAGGTACCGTATCAAAAGCCGTAGTTGTACGCACTAAAAAAGAGATCCGCAGAAAAGACGGTTCATATATCCGTTTCGACGATAACGCAGCTGTGTTGTTAAACAACCAGGACGAGCCAAGAGGTACACGTATCTTTGGCCCTGTTGCAAGGGAACTGCGCGAGAAACAATTTATGAAAATTGTATCATTAGCACCGGAGGTATTGTAACATGGAAAAGAAAGTAAAATTAAAGATCCGTAAAGGCGACCTGGTTAAAGTTATCGCCGGCGATTCAAAAGGATCACAAGGCAAAATCGTTGAGGTTTTGGTAGATAAGAACAGGGCTATTGTTGAAGGTGCCAATATGGTATCAAAACATACTAAACCTAATGCTGCTAACCCTAACGGCGGAATTGTTAAACAAGAAGCTGCTATACATATTTCAAACCTAATGCTGGTTGATCCTAAAACAGGTAATACAACCCGTGTTGGCCGTCAAAAAAATGACGCCGGCAAATTAGTAAGGGTAGCAAAAAAATCAGGGGAGGAAATTAAGTAATGACTTACGTACCAAGATTAAAATCAAAATACAAGGAAGAGATCCGCACCGCGCTGAAAGATAAATTTCAGTACAAAAGCGTAATGCAGGTTCCTAAATTGGAGAAAATTGCCATTAACCAGGGTGTAGGTGGTGCAACTACCGACAAGAAATTGATCGAAAACACCATCACCGAGTTAACTACCATCACTGGTCAGCAAGCAGTATCTTCAAAATCTAAAAAAGATATCTCAAACTTTAAATTGCGTAAAAATATGCCGGTTGGCGTACGTGTTACCCTGCGTGACAACACAATGTACGAGTTTTTGGATCGTTTAATCGCTGTAGCCCTGCCACGTATCCGTGACTTCAAAGGCATCAACGATAAAGGTTTTGATGGCCGCGGCAACTATACATTAGGTATTACTGAGCAAATTATCTTCCCTGAGATAAATATTGACAAAATCAATAAAATTCAAGGTATGGATATTACCTTTGTAACCTCCGCAACAAACGATGTTGAAGCATTGGAGTTGTTGAAACAATTTGGTTTACCATTTAAAAATCAAAATAGCAATGGCTAAAGAAGGTGTAAAAGCACGTGAAGTAAAGCGCGCAAAATTAGTAGCTAAATACGCTGAAAAAAGAGCTGCTTTAAAAGAAGCCGGCGATTACGCTGCTTTAGATAAATTACCAAAAGCATCATCACCGGTAAAACTGCACAACCGTTGCAAATTAACCGGCCGCCCTCGTGGTTATATGCGTCAGTTTGGCATCTCACGTGTTACATTCCGTGAAATGGCTCTTGAAGGCAAGATCCCGGGAGTAAAAAAAGCAAGCTGGTAAGCAAAAGCTGAAAGCAAAAGGCGAAAAGCGTAAGGCATAAAAGCTTTAGGCTTTTTGCTTTATGCATTGAGCTTAAAATGAATGAATTAACCGATGGAAGGTCGCCCGGGATATTACCGGAAGGAAACCACCGTCATAACACAATAAAATGAATACAGATCCAATCGCAGATTATCTTACAAGAGTAAGGAATGCTATTAAAGCCAACCACCGGGTTGTTGAAATTCCTGCATCAAATCTGAAGAAGGAAATCACTAAGGTGCTTTTCGACAAAGGTTACATTGCAAATTATAAGTTTGAGGATAATGGTCCTCAGGGCACTATCAAAGTTGCTTTGAAATACCACCCGATAACTAAAATTTCTGCTATCCGCAGCATTTCGCGCATCAGCAAACCAGGTTTGAGGAAATACGCAGGTATGGAAAACATGCCACGTGTATTAAATGGTTTAGGTATCGCCATCCTGTCAACTTCTAAAGGCGTTATGTCTGATAAAGAAGCTCGTCAGCAAAATGTTGGTGGTGAGGTTTTATGCTACGTTTATTAATCGAAGAAATTTAAAGCAATGTCAAGAGTAGGAAAAGCACCGATAGCACTGCCACAAGGAGTAACCGTTACGGTATCAGCAGAGAATGTTGTTACTGTTAAAGGTCCTAAAGGCCAGTTGCAGCAAGCGGTTGATAGCGATATCACCATTGCACAGGAAGACGGTCAATTATTGGTTCAACGTCCGTCTGAACAAAAGCGTCACAAAGCATTACACGGTTTATACCGCGCGCTTTTAAATAACATGGTAATAGGTGTAACTGAAGGTTACAAAGTAACCCAGGAATTAGTGGGTGTAGGTTACCGTGCCACCAATACAGGTAATACATTAGATTTAGTGTTGGGTTTCTCTCACCACTATGTATTTGAATTACCTCAAGAAATTAAAGTTACAACCACTGCTGATAAGGGTAAAAACCCAA
>Ga0157369_10011356_pt1 | contig 10115 bp, 7 predicted proteins | sample C25metaG_FD_113461 | JGI IMG/M metagenome (GOLD analysis project Ga0157369, IMG submission 113461) | Corn rhizosphere microbial communities from Kellogg Biological Station, Michigan, USA - C2-5 metaG | ecosystem: Host-associated > Plants > Roots > Rhizosphere > Soil | place: USA: Michigan...
ACCTCTTCGAGCCCGGAGAGCATCCGTTCGGCGCGAGCCACCATCTGGTGGGCTGCGGCCGCCTTGCTGGCCTTCGCGCCGAACTTGGCCGCCTGGAGCTGGAGCGCGGTCGCCTTCTTCTCGACGTTGGTGCGCTCCTTCTTCCGGCGCTCCTCGTCGGCCTCGCGCTGACGCTGGTAGTTCTTCCAGTTCATGTTGTAGATGTCGATGACGGTGCGGTTCGCATCGAGGTAGAAGACCCGGTTGACGGTCTCGCCGACGAGCTCGATGTCGTGCGAGATCACGATGAACCCGCCCTTGTACTGCTTGAGGAACTCACGCAGCCAGACGACCGAGTCGGCGTCGAGGTGGTTGGTCGGCTCGTCGAGGATGAGCGTCTCGGCGTCGGAGAAGAGGATGCGCGCGAGTTCGATGCGGCGGCGCTGTCCGCCCGAGAGCGTCTTCAGCTGCTGATCGAGGATGCGATCGGGCAGGTTCAGGTTCGACGCGATCGAGGCCGCCTCGGCCTCTGCGGCGTACCCGCCGAGCGCGTTGAACCGGTCGGTGAGGTTGCCGTACTTCTTCATGGCGGCTTCCGCCACCTTCGGGTCGTCGCTCGCCATGGCCATGCTCGACTCGTGCATGCCGAGTGCGAGCTGGCCGAGACCACGCGCATCGAGGATGCGGGTGCGGGCGAGGTCCTCCGGGTTGCCGGAACGCGGGTCCTGCGGCAGGTACCCGATCTCGCCACCGCGATCGATCTTGCCGTTCGTCGGGAGGGTCTCCCCCGCCAGCGTCTTGGTCAGGGTCGTCTTCCCGGCACCGTTACGGCCGACGAGGCCGATCTTGTCGCCGGCGGACACGCGGAAGTTCACGTGCTCCATGAGCACGCGTGCCCCCACGCGGATCTCGAGGTCGTGCACACTCAGCACAGGCATAGTCCATTTCTTCGGGTGCGTTTCGACAACGCGGAGGGTGGGGGTCAGCCTCCCAGTATAAATCGTGAATCCGATGCTCAGCACCGCGGCCGTTCCGGCAGGGTCCCGGCGCGGCCGGACGTCCGTTAACGCAGGGCGGAGATCCGTCCGACCGCCTCGGTGAGGAGCTCGGGCGAGCAGGCCAGGTTGAGTCGTGCATGGCCGACGCCTCCGGGCCCGAACGGGGCTCCCTCCTGCAGGGCCACGCGCGCCTCGCGCAGGATGCGCCGCGCCGGGGGCTCCGTCCAACCGAGCCCGGTGCAGTCCAGCCAGGCGAGGTACCCGGCGGCAGGCGGTCGGTAGCCGACCTCGGGCAGCTCGGCACCCAGCAGCTCACCGAGCAGCCGCCGGTTGCCGTCGATCAACGCGAGGAGCCCGTCCAACCAGGGCTCTCCCGACTCAAAGGCGGCGACCGACGCCAGCACTCCGAACTGGCCCGTCCGCCAGAACACCTCGACCGGCATCCCCGCGACCACGCTCCGCGGTCCGGGTGCGGCGGTGACCATCACCGCGCACTTCAGGCCGGCGAGGTTCCAGGCCTTGCTCGCCGACAGGACGGCGTACCCGTGTTCGGCGGCCTCGTCGGACACGCTGAGGTAGGGGACGAACCGCTCGCCCGGTTGGGTGAGCGGAGCGTGGATCTCATCACTCACGACCGTGACCCCGTAGCGCGCTGCCAGTGCTGCGACCGAGCGGAGTTCGTCGACCGTGTGCGGCCGACCGATCGGGTTGTGCGGGTTGCAGAGGAGGAAGGCCTTCGCTCCGTCGCGGAACGCGGCTTCGACACCGTCCAGGTCGAGCCGCCAGCCTCCGGCGGGATCGTCGGCGCGGCTGGACCCGAGCAAGGGGACGTCCACCACGACTCCCCCGGCCTCGGTGACGAGGTCGAAGAACGGCGGGTAGACCGGCGAGGTGATCACCACGCCCTCGCCGGGTGAGATGACGCGACGCAGGATCTCGACGATGCCCATGCTGACGTCGGCGGTGGTGAACACGGAGCCGGGATCCACATCCCAACCCCAGCGTCGCGCTGCGAAGTCGGCGAACGTCTGCGGGAGCCGTGTGCGGCTCGCGACGTACCCGGCGTCGCCGCGGTCGATGGCCGCGTGCAGGACCTCGCGGACCACGGGTGCCAGCGGGACGTCCATCTCGGCCACGAACATGGGCAGGACGTCGTCGGGGTACTCGGACCACTTCTCGCTCGTCCGGCTGCGCAGGACGTCGAGGCGGTCGGCGGACACGATCTCGGTCATGCGTCGACCCTATCCGGGATCAGCCGGGTGACGCCGCCGGGAACAGGACGACGGACGGCTGCATTGCAGCCGTCCGTCGTCGTGGAGGATCGATCAGATCGAGAAGCCGAGGGCACGCATCATGTCGCGCCCGTCGTCCGTGATGCGCTCCGGGCCCCACGGCGGCATCCACACCCAGTTGATGCGGAAGGCGTCGACGATGCCGTCGAGCGCTTGACCCGTCTGCTCCTCGAGGACGTCCGTGAGCGGACATCCGGCGGAGGTCAGGGTCATGTGGATGATGAGCGCGTCGTTCTCGTCATCCCAACCCAGGTCGTAGATGAGACCGAGGTCGACCACGTTCACCCCGAGCTCGGGGTCCATGACGTCCTTGAGCGCCTCTTCGACCTCGTCGAATCGTTGCGGACTGAGCGTTGTTACCATGTCGTTATCTTAGACCGCTGGCGCGGCTTCAGGCACCTTCCGGGGCGACGACGGCGTCCACGAGGAAACGGTCGTAGCCTTCGTTCTCGAGGCGGTCGGCGAGCTCGGGACCGCCCTGCTCAGCGATCTTGCCGGCGACGAAGACGTGCACGAAGTCCGGCTTGATGTAGCGGAGGATGCGCGTGTAGTGCGTGATGAGCAGGACTCCGAGGCCCGTGTTCTCCTTGGCGCGGTTGACGCCCTCGGACACGATCTTGAGGGCGTCGACGTCGAGGCCGGAGTCGGTCTCGTCGAGGACTGCGAACTGCGGCTTCAGCAGCTCGAGCTGGAGGATCTCGTGACGCTTCTTCTCGCCACCGGAGAAGCCCTCGTTGACGTTGCGTTCCGCGAAGGCAGGCTCCATGCGCAGGTTCTTCATCGACTCGCGGACGTCCTTGATCCAGCCGCGGATCGCGGGCGCCTCGCCGTCGACGGCGGTCTTCGCCGTGCGGAGGAAGTTCGTGACCGTGACTCCGGGGATCTCGACGGGGTACTGCATCGCGAGGAAGAGTCCGGCACGGGCGCGCTCATCGACGCTCATCGCGAGGACGTCCTCGCCGTCCAGCGTGATGGATCCGCTGTCGACGGTGTACTTCGGGTGGCCGGCGATCGTGTACGCGAGCGTGGACTTGCCCGAACCGTTCGGACCCATGATCGCGTGGGTCTCGCCCTTCCGGATGGTGAGGTCGACGCCACGCAGGATCGGCTTGGTGCCCTGCTCGGTTTCGACGCTGACGTGCAGGTCGCGGATTTCGAGGACTGACATGGTGCTAGATCTCTTTCGTTGCGGTCGGGTCGATGTAGATGTCGCCGTCGATGAGCTCGACGGTGTAGACGGGGACCGGCTCGTAGGCCGGGAGGGTGAGCGGCTTGCCCGTCGTGAGCGAGAACTGTGAGCCGTGTGCCCAGCATTCGAGATTGCCGTCCTCGACGAAGCCTTCGGACAGCGAGATGTCGCCGTGGGTGCAGACGTCGCCGATCGCGAACAGCTCGTCGGACGCGTCGCGCACGAGGGCGATCGGCACGCCGTCCACCACGACCCGCTTGGCCTGGTTGACGGCGAGCTCGTCGAACGAGCACACCTTCGTCGCCATCAGTGCTGCGCTCCGCCGGTGCCCTGTCCGTCGGCGCCGAGCAGTTCGGCCTCGATGGCCGCCGAGAGGCGCTCCTGCAGCTCGGTGTCACCGATCTGCTGGATGATCTCCACGAGGAAGCCGCGGACGACGAGTCGTCGTGCCTCGTCCTCAGGGATGCCTCGAGCCTGCAGGTAGAAGAGCTGCTCGTCGTCGAAGCGTCCGGTCGCGCTCGCGTGACCGGCACCGGCGATGTCGCCGGTCTCGATCTCGAGGTTCGGCACGGAGTCGGCACGGGTGCCGTCGGAGAGGACCAGGTTGCGGTTCTGCTCGTAGCTGTCGGTGCCGACGGCACGGTTGCTGATGAGGACGTCGCCGATCCACACGGACCGCGCACCCTCGCCCTGCAGTGCGCCCTTGTAGGTCACGCGCCCGCGGGTGTTCGGTGCGTCGTGGTGCATGTAGACCTGCTGCTCGAGGTGCTGACCCGCGTCGGAGAAGTACACGCCGAGCGAGTCGAGGTCCGAGCCCTGACCGGCGAGGTGCAGGGTCGGGTTCACCCGGACGACCTTGCCGCCGAGCGACACCACGACGTGCTTGAGGTGGGCGTCACGACCGATGGACGCGAAGTGGCTGGCGAGGTGCACGGCGTCGTCGTCCCACCACTGCACGGTCACGACGGTCACGTCGGCCTGCTCGCCGACGACGATCTCGACGTTCTCGGTCAGGCGGGCGTCGCCCGCGTTCTCGATGATGACGAGGCCGCGGCTGAACGGCGCGGCGGTGATGACGGTGTGCGCAGCGCGGGCGCTGTCGCCGAGTCCGCTCCGCTCGAGGCGCAGGGTCTTGGACTCCTCACCCGTGACCGAGATCGCCAGTGCCTGGTCGAAGCTCGACCAGGCGTTCGCGGAGGCGCGCTCCTCCGGCACGCCGGCGGAGCCGACGCGGGCGTCGTCGCGACCGATCCACTCGACGCTGAATCCGTCGACGTCGTCGTGCGTGATCGGGGTGGGGGAGCCGTCGAGCTCCCCCGCGGTGAGGTCGGTGAACTGCGCGACCGGGCTGAGCTTCCAGACCGCCTCGCGTCCCGTCACCGCTGGGAAGTCGGCGACATCATAGGAGCTGAAGCGCTCCGAACGGGTCTGCACCGGGATGACGCGTCCTGCGCCGTCGCTGTGTGCCGTGATGCCGTGCTGTCCTTCGGTCTGAGTCGGTGCTGCAGTCGTCATTAACCGACGGATCCTTCCATGCCCATCTCGATGAGCTTGTTGAGTTCGAGTGCGTACTCCATGGGCAGTTCGCGGGCGATCGGCTCGATGAAGCCGCGGACGATCATCGCCATGGCCTCGTCCTCCGGCATGCCGCGGCTCATGAGGTAGAAGAGCTGCTCCTCGCTGACCTTGGACACCGTCGCCTCGTGTCCGAGCTGGACGTCGTCCACACGGATGTCGATCGCCGGGTACGTGTCGCTCCGGGAGATGGTGTCGACCAGGAGCGCGTCGCAGCGCACGGTGTTGGCCGAGTGATGGGCGTTGGCGTCCACCCGGACCTCGCCGCGGTAGCCCGCGCGTCCGCCGCCTCGGGCGATCGACTTGGAGACGATGGACGACTGCGTGTACGGAGCCATGTGGATCATCTTCGCGCCGGCGTCCTGGTGCTGGCCGGGACCGGCGAAGGCGACGGACAGGGTCTCGCCCTTGGCGTGCTCGCCCATGAGGTAGATGGACGGGTACTTCATCGTGACCTTGGATCCGATGTTGCCGTCGATCCACTCCATGGTCGCTCCTTCGGCGGCCGTGGCGCGCTTCGTGACCAGGTTGTAGACGTTGTTCGACCAGTTCTGGATCGTCGTGTAGCGGACGCGGGCGTTCTTCTTGACGATGATCTCGACGACCGCGGAGTGCAGCGAGTCCGACTTGTAGATCGGCGCGGTGCAGCCCTCGATGTAGTGCACGTAGCTGCCTTCGTCGGCGATGATCAGCGTGCGCTCGAACTGACCCATGTTCTCGGTGTTGATCCGGAAGTAGGCCTGCAGCGGGATCTCGACGTGCACGCCGGGCGGCACGTAGACGAAGGAGCCACCCGACCATACGGCGGTGTTCAGCGCGGCGAACTTGTTGTCGCCGGACGGGATGACCGTGCCGAAGTACTCCTCGAAGAACTCGGGGTGCTCGCGCAACGCGGTGTCGGTGTCCATGAAGATGACACCCTGCGCCTCGAGCTCCTCGTTGATCTGGTGGTAGACCACCTCGGACTCGTACTGCGCGGCGACGCCGGAGACGAGGCGCTGGCGCTCCGCCTCGGGGATGCCGAGCTTCTCGTAGGTGTTCTTGATGTCGTCCGGCAGGTCCTCCCAGGTCTGAGCCTGCTTCTCGGTGGACCGGACGAAGTACTTGATGTTCTCGAAGTCGATCTCGGAGAGGTCGGCGCCCCACGTCGGCATGGGCTTGCGCTCGAACAGCTGCAGGGCCTTGAGGCGGCGCTGCAGCATCCAGTCCGGTTCGCTCTTCAATGCGGAGATGTCGGCAACGACCTCCGTGGAGATGCCGCGGCGCGCTGAAGCGCCGGCGACGTCGCCGTCGTGCCATCCGAACTCGTATTGGCCGAGTCCGGCGAGCTCCGGGCGATCGATCAGGATGTCTGACATGTGTCCCTCTTTCCTCCCTGGAGACAACCACCGGCTGGAGGTCGTCATTCCCTCCCATGGCACGCGCCTGATCGGAGCGGATTGGGGAGGGGATGTGCGGGCGGCTTCTTCGCGAACCTACAATGTTCATGAACCATGGCGCTTCTCGCGCGCACCGTGAACCTCATAATCCTACAGCTTCCTGTGGGTTGTGGGTGAGGACGGTGGATACCGCAGCCGTGGCCACCGCGAACCGAAGGATCGACCCGTGTCACACCACTCCAAGACCGCCGGTCGACCGACGCCGGCACCGTCCCTTCCCGACCGGGTGCGTGCCACCCGGTTCTGGCAGTGGTTGCCGACGACGATCGACAAGCGCGTGCGTGTCGTCGCCTGGCTCTCCTTCGCCTTCCAGCTCGTCCTCATCGGGACCGGGGGCGCCGTCCGCCTGACGGCCTCCGGGCTCGGATGCCCGACGTGGCCGCGCTGCACGGACGACTCCTTCGTCAACACGCCGGAGATGGGCATCCACGGGTTCATCGAGTTCGGCAACCGCCTCCTCACCTTCGTCCTCGCGGCCATCGTGATCGCCGCGTTCCTCGCGGTGATCCGTATGCGTCGGCAGCGCCCCGATCTCTTCCGGCTGACCCTGCTCCAGGGCCTGTCGATCCCCGCGCAGGCGGTCCTCGGCGGCATCACGGTCCTCACCGGGCTGAACCCGTACGTGGTCGGGCTGCACTTCGTCATCTCCATCGTCCTGGTCGCCCTCGCGACGATGCTCGTCCATCGGGTCCACCGCGGTCCCCGTGGCGCGGTGAAGGTCATGCCCGGCTGGTACCTCGGCGTCGTCCACCTGACGAGCCTCTTCGTCGCCGTCACCGTCGTGTTCGGCATCCTGACGACGGGCTCGGGCCCGCACGCCGGCGACAACTCGAAGGAGGTGCCGGCGCCGCGCAACGGGTTCGACCCCGAGTTCCTCCAGCACCTCCACAGCTGGCCCGCCTACGCGACGCTCGCCGGCACCATCGTGCTGCTCGTCGGCGTGATCGCCCTCGGCGCCCGCCGTGGGTCGCGCGGGGTGCGCACCGCGGTCTCCACTCTGCTGGCGGTCGAAGTGGTGCAGATCATCGTGGGGCTCACCCAGGCCCGCCTCGGACTCCCCGAGGTGCTCGTGGGGCTGCACATGGTGCTCGCCGGGTTGCTCGTCGCCGCGATGACCTGGGTCGTGCTGCAGCAGCGGATCCCGGTCCGGACCGCGTCACGCGTCGAGGAGTCGGCATCCCTCAGCGTCTCCCGCTGATGGCTCAGACGCTCTCCCGCTGAGGGCTCTGCGCGCCCGCTGACGACTCAGAGCATCCCGACCGCGGTCACCCGGACGACCGCGGTCCCGGTCTCGTCGGAGGCGTCGAGGTCGATGACGGCGCTGATCCCCCAGTCGTGGTCGCCGGCCGGATCGGCGAACACCTGACGCACCCGCCAGACACCGCCCGTGTCGCCCACGGGGCGCTCGTCCTCGTCGTCGACGACCAGCAGCGCCGGGCTCCGTGCTGCAGCACCGGTCGGGAGTTCCCCGTGCTCCTCGAAGTACGGATCCATGGCGTCGGCCCAGGCGTCGGCGTCGAATCCGGCCGACGCGTCGAGCTCGCCGAGCGCGTCGTAGTGCTCCAGCGATGCGAGCTGGACCCGGCGGAAGAGTTCGTTCCGGACGAGGACGGTGAACGCCCGGCGGTTGGCGAGGACGCTCCGTGGCGTGGGCGGGAGTGACCGACTCGCCTCCGCATGGCGTTCGGGGTCCGGGTGGGACAGTTCCTCCCACTCGTCGAGCAGACTCGAGTCGACCTGTCGGACGAGTTCGCCGAGCCACTCGATGAGGTCCTGGAGCTCCTCGTCCTTGAACTCGTCCGGCACGCTCTGTCGGATCGCCCGGAAGGCGTCGGAGAGGTACCGCAGAACGAGTCCCTCGGACCTCGAGAGACTGTAGAACGAGACGAACTCGCTGAAGTTCAGTGCACGCTCGATGAAGTCGCGCACGACCGCCTTCGGGCGGAGCTCGAGGTCGAGTGCCCACGGCTGCGCGGCGGTGTAGCTCGTGAACGCCGCTTCGAGGAGTTCGGCCAGCGGTCTCGGATGGGTGACCGCCTCGAGGAGCTCCATGCGCTGGTCGTACTCGATCCCCTCGGCCTTCATCGCCTGCACGGCCTCGCCTCTGGCGAGGTGTTGCTGGGCCATGACGATCTGGCGCGGATCGTCGAGCGTCGATTCGACCACCGAGATGACGTCGAGGGCGAAGCCGGGCTCCGCGGGGTCCAACAGCTCGAACGCGGCGAGGGCGAACGGTGACAGCGGAGCGTTGAGCGCGAAGTTCGGCTGCAGTTCGACCGTCAGGCCGATGACGACCTCACCCGTCTCGGGATCGATCGTCTGGGTGATCACCCCTGCCGTGCGGAGGGTGCGGTAGATCTCGAGCGCCCGCCTGGCCAGGGCGAAGCGTCTCGCCCGAGGCTCATGGTTGTCGAAGACGAGGGAGCGGATGGTGCCGAAGCTGTCGCCGCCGCGCGCGATGACGCTGAGCATCATCGCGTGGGTGAGCTGCATGTGGCTGGTCAGCGTTTCAGGCTCGGCCGCGACGAGGCGCTGGAAGCTCGGCTCCCCCCAGGACACGAACCCCTCCGGCGCCTTCTTCCGGATGATCTTGCGGCGCTTCTTCGGGTCGTCGCCGGCCTTCTCGATGAGCTTGAGGTTCTCGGTCTCGTGCTCGGGAGCCTGGACGACGACGGTGCCCGCGGTGTCGTAGCCGGCCCGACCCGCACGACCGGCGATCTGATGGAACTCCCGGGCGTTCACCTGGCGCATCTTCGTGCCGTCGTACTTCGTGAGCGCCGTGAACAGGACCGTGCGGATCGGGACGTTGATCCCGACGCCGAGGGTGTCCGTCCCGCAGATGACGCGGAGGAGACCACGTTGGGCCAGCTGCTCCACGAGGCGTCGGTACTTCGGCAGCATGCCGGCGTGGTGCACGCCGATCCCGCTGCGGACGAGCCGGGACAGCGTCGTGCCGAACGCGGTGCTGAACCGGAAGTCGCCGATGGCGTCGGCGATCTCGTCGCGCTGCTCGCGGGTGACGACCTTGAGGCTGGTCAAGGCCTGTGCCCGCTCGAGCGCCGCCGCCTGCGCGAAGTGGACGATGTAGATCGGAGCCTGTCCCGTGTGGAGGAGGTCCTCCACGGTCTCGTGGATCGGCGTGGTCGCGTAGGAGAAATGGAGCGGCACCGGTCGTTCGACGCCGGTCACGATGGCGGTCTCACGGCCGGTCCGGCGCTCGAGGTCGCGCGCGAGATCGCCGACGTCGCCGAGGGTCGCGGACATGAGGACGAACTGCGTGTCCGGGAGGGTGAGGAGGGGCACCTGCCACGCCCACCCGCGGTCGGGGTCGGCGTAGAAGTGGAACTCGTCCATCACGACCTGGTCGATGCCGGCATCCTCGCCGTGCCGGAGCGCCAGGTTGGCGACGATCTCCGCGGTGCAGCAGACGATCGGCGCGTCGGCGTTCACCGAGGAGTCCCCGGTGACCATCCCGACGTTCTCCGCGCCGAACATCTCGACGAGTGCGAAGAACTTCTCGCTGACGAGCGCCTTGATCGGGGCCGTGTAGTAGCTGCGGCGACCGGAGCTCAGGGCCGCGAAGTGTGCGCCGGCGGCGACGAGGCTCTTGCCGGTGCCCGTCGGGGTGGAGAGGATGACGTTG
>Ga0157369_10011357_pt1 | contig 10115 bp, 14 predicted proteins | sample C25metaG_FD_113461 | JGI IMG/M metagenome (GOLD analysis project Ga0157369, IMG submission 113461) | Corn rhizosphere microbial communities from Kellogg Biological Station, Michigan, USA - C2-5 metaG | ecosystem: Host-associated > Plants > Roots > Rhizosphere > Soil | place: USA: Michigan...
AACGCCTCTTGGTATGTCAGTTGCGTTGGCGAGTCTCCGTCACGCTTTGCGAGCACGAGCCACACGCCTGCGGACGTCGCATGTTGACCTCCGAGCCACTCTGCCCACGCCGGGGCATCCTCGACGATCAACTCCGGCAGATTGTCGCCCATCACGCCACGAGATTAGGGAGAGGCGAATCAGCGACTTCGAGCGCCCACTCGCCTTCGCCGTCCGCGACGCGTCCAGTCGGGCTAAACCCGCGGCTGCGGTAAAGGCGGTGCGACCGTTCGTTGCCTTCGTGCGTCCACAGTCGAATTCGCCTGCAAGACCGGCTACGTGCTTGGTCGATGACCGCGTCCAGAAGTCGTCCGCCGATGCCCTCGCTCCACCGTTCAGGTACGACGTAGAGGTAGCCCAAGAAGTCAGCGTCTGGGATCACCCCGCCATCGCCCTGAACGTCGCGCAACGGCTCGGCTAGCGCGATCCCGACGAGTGAGGAGCCCTCCTCGGCGAGCGTGAGGCAGGCGCCCGGCCGACTCAGCGCGTTGCGGAACCGCTCGACGCTTAATGCTTCGTGGGGCCATAGGCCATTGCGGCGCGCAAGGTTCGATCTGGCGAAGACAGCGGTCGCCCCGTCGAAATCCGATGCGCTGCCGTGCCGGATCTGCGGTGGCACGCTTAGGCGCGCGTCGTCTCGAAGCGCAGCTTGCGCGCGTCGGGCGGACGCGCTGTCGGGTACTCCCGCGTCAGACACGCGCGGCACAGCTGCGACGCCGGCCGTTGCGTCGACTCCTGCAGCCCGTCGAGCGAAAGGTACGCGAGCGTCGTCGCGCCGATCGCCTTGCGTACTTCCTCGACGGTCGAGTCGGCCGCGATCATCTCTTCCTCCGTCGCGAAGTCGATGCCGTAGTAACACGGTGACACGATCGGAGGCGACGACACGCGCACGTGCACCTCGGCCGCGCCGGCGTCGAACAGCATCTGCACGATCTGCCGCGTCGTCGAGCCGCGCACGATCGAGTCGTCGACAACGACGAGCCGCTTGCCGCTCACCTCGCTGAGCGGGTTGAACTTCATGCGGATGCCCTGCTCGCGCATCGCCTGGTCGGGCTGGATGAACGTGCGGCCGACGTAGCGGTTCTTGATCAGCCCCTCGCTGTACGGGATGCCCGCCGCGCGCGCAAAGCCGATCGCGGCCGGCGTGCCCGAGTCGGGGATCGGCAACACGAGGTCGGCCTCGACCGGCGCCTCAGCCGCGAGCCGCTCGCCCATGCGCACGCGCGCACCGTGCACCTCAACGCCCTCGAGCACCGTGTCCGGGCGTGCCAGATAGAAGTACTCGAAGATGCAGAGCGCGTTCGCGGGGGTCAGCACCTGCGTCGCCTCGACGTCTTCGCCGATGATCACGAGCTCGCCCGGCGCGATCTCGCGCTCGAACTCGGCGCCGACCAGGTCGAGCGCGCACGTCTCGCTCGCGAGCACCGGGTCGTCGCCGATGCGCCCGAGCACGAGCGGACGGAAGCCGTGCGCGTCGCGGAAGCCGAACAGCTGCCCGTCGGCGAGCCCCACGACCGTCGCCGCGCCGTCGAGCTGCGCCATCGCGCCGGCGATCGCCTCGTGCAGCGGCTGCTCGTCGTCGGCGATCAGCGCGGCGATCGTCTCCGAGTCGGACGTGGAGGCGAGCGGCTTGCCGACCGCCTCGCGCAGCTCCTCCGCGTTCACGAGATTGCCGTTGTGGCCGAGCGCGACCGTGCGCGCGCGGCCGTGGTGCAGCAGCGGCTGCGCGTTCTCCCATGCGTTGCCGCCGGTCGTCGAGTAGCGCGTGTGCCCGATCGCGAGCTCGCCGCGCAGTCCCGCGAGCGCACCTTCGTCGAACACCTGCGGCACGAGCCCGAGATCGCGCAGCGCGGTGAGCCGGCCGCCCTCGCTCACGGCGATCCCGGCGGACTCCTGACCGCGGTGCTGCAGTGCGTAAAGGCCGAAGTACGTCAGGCGCGCCACGTCGCGTGCCGGCGCGCGAACCCCGAAGACGCCGCACATTAGAGAGCCACCAGTCCGATGCAGCCGACGACGGGCGTCGGCGGGATCGGCGCGCCGCCGGTCTCGTTGTACAGCGACACGTTCCCCGACACGACCGGAATGCCGAGTTCGTTGGCCGCCTGCGCGATGCCGTCGATCGCGTGCGCGAGCTCCCAGCCGATCTCTGGCTTCTCCGGGTTGCCGAAGTTGAGGCAGTCGGTCAGCGCAAGCGGCTCGCCGCCCGCGTCGCGCACCGCATTCGCAGCGCGCATCACCGCGCCGAAGCCGGCCGCGAACGGGTCGCGCTCGCCCGGCTCGGGGCCTTTCAGTGCAACCGCGAGCCCGCGCGTCTCGTCGAGCCGCAGCACCGCCGCCCCGTTTCCCGGCCGGCGGAGCGTGCGCGAGCCGACGAGGTAGTCGTACTGCTCGTAGATCCAGTCCTTCGGCTCGTCGTTCACCGCGTCGACGGCCGCGCGCTCGACCGGGTGCGCGCGCTGCGCGACTTCGTAGCGGGGGCAGTCATCGGTGAGGAATGCGGCGGGGATCGCGCCGACGATCTCGTCGTGGTGGAACGCGCGCAGCTCGCCGTGGTCGGTGACCTCGCCGATCACCGTGCACGGAAGCTCCCAGCGCTCGCACACGGCGCGCACCTCGTCGAGTTGCTCGGGCGCGACGACCGCGACCATCCGCTCCTGCGACTCGGAGATCATGATCTCCCACGGCTCGAGGTCGGGCTCGCGCAGCGGCACGCGGTCGAGATGCACGTCGACACCAACGTCGCGCGCCATCTCCGACAGCGACGACGCGAGCCCCGCCGCGCCGCAGTCCTGCAGCGAGAGGACGAGGTCGCGCTCGACGAGCTCGAGCGACACTTCGATCAGCGCCTTGCCGCGGAACGGGTCGCCGATCTGGACAGACGGCCGCTTCTCATCGGAGCCTTCGAGGTCCTGCGACGCGAGCACCGAGGCACCGCCGATCCCGTCGCGGCCGGTGAACGCGCCGTAGAGCACGAGCACGTTGCCGACGCCCTGCGCCTTTGCGCTGAGGACGCGCTCCGTCGGCAGCAGCCCGACGCACATCGCGTTCACGAGCGGGTTCTGCGCGTACGCCGCGTCGAATACCGTCGTCCCGCCGACGGTCGGCACGCCGACGCAGTTGCCGTAGTGGCCGATGCCGGCGACGGCGCGCTTGAAGTGCCAGTCGGGCTCGCCGAAGTAGAGGCCGTCGAGCAAAGCGACCGGGCGAGCGCCCATCGCGATGATGTCGCGCAGGATGCCGCCGACGCCGGTGGCGGCGCCCTGGAACGGCTCGACCGCGGACGGGTGGTTGTGCGACTCGACCTTGAACGCGACCGCGAGCCCGCCGCCGAGGTCGATCACGCCGGCGTTCTCGCCGGGACCTTGCAGCACGCGCTCGCCCGCCGACGGCAGCCGCCTCAGCAGCGGTGCCGAGTGCTTGTAGCCGCAGTGCTCGGACCACAGCAGCGAGAACACGGCGAGCTCGAATGAGTTGGGCTCGCGCTCGAGCAACTCCCGGATACGGTCGAGCTCCCCGTCAGTGAGACCGAGGGCCCGATGGAGTGGCTGCTCCGCGACCGAGCTCAGGTCGCCACTGTAGCGAGGCCTCCGGATAGGTTGAGCCGGTGACCAGGTCGTATGTCCCGCTGGTTGGGAGCCTTTCGCTGCTCTGGGGATCGTCGTACCTGTTCATCAAGATCGCAGGGCGCGACCTCGAGCCGGCGACGATGATGCTGATCCGCGTCGTGATCGCGGGAGCGGTGCTGGCGGTGGTCGTGGCGACGCGGGGAGAGCTCGGCGAGCTGCGGCGAGCACCGCTCGGCGCGTACGCGCTTGGGCTGTTCAACTCTGCGATCCCGTTCACGCTGATCGCGTGGGGCGAGCGGCACATCGACTCCGGGCTCGCCGCCGTCGCGAACGCGTCGGTGCCGATCTTCGCCGGGCTGCTCGCGATTCGCTGGCGGCCGTCCGAGCGGCCGCGCGGCATTCGCGCCGCGGGCGTCGGCCTCGGTCTCGTCGGCGTCGTTGTGCTCACGGGTGCCGCGCCGGGCGGAGGCTGGCAAGGCATCGCGGGCGTCGTCGCGGTGTCGCTCGCGTCCTTGTCGTACGGCGTGTCGGCGCTGTACGGGCAGCATCTCGTAGGCCATGTACGCGGCCCGGTGCTGTCGACGACCGCATTGATCGGCGCGCTCGTCGTGCTGCTGCCGTTCGGGATCGCCCAGGCGCCGTCGCACGCGCCGAGCTGGAAGGTGCTTGCATCGGTGCTCGCGCTTGCGCTGCTCGGCACCGCGGTTGCGCAGCTGCTGTGGTTCCGGGCCCTGCGAACGTTCGGTGCGGCGCGCACGACGCTCGTCTCGTATCTCATCCCCGCGACCGCGCTGATCTACGGCGTCGTGTTCCTGTCGGAGCACGTGAGCGCGGTGGAGCTCGTCGGCTTCTTCCTGATCCTCGCGGGCGTCGCGCTCGGCTCGGGGGCGCTGCGCCCCAAGGTGGCGATTGCGTGATCACGATCCGCCGCGCGACAGCGGACGACGTCGACTTCTTGGTCGAGCTGTACGGCGACGCCGACGTTGATCCCTTCCTCGGCCCGCGCCAGGCGCGCGAACGCGATGCCCTGCTCGCGGAGGTGGAGCAGTCGCTCGCCGAGCCACACGCCTACGGCGTCATGCTGATCGAGGTCGACGGCGAGCGCGCGGGTGCGATGGCGTACCGGCAGACGAACGAGGCGAACCGGATCGGGCACTGCGGCGGTCTCGCCGTGCATCCGGACTTCCGCGGGCGTCGCGTCGCCGACGAAGCCGCGCGCCTGCTGCAGCGCTACCTGCTCGTCGAGCTCGACTACCACCGCCTCGAGATGGCCGTCTACGGCTTCAACGAGCGATCGCTTGTCCACGCGGAGCGGGCCGGCTGGATCCGCGAGGGCGTGAAGCGGAAGGCGTACCTGCGGCACGGCGAGTGGCAGGACGCGGTGCAGTTCGGGCTCGTCCGGGAGGATCTCGACTCGTAGGATGCGGTCATGAGCGCACGCTTTCTCCACACCATGGTTCGCATCACAGATCCGGACCGCAGCCGCGCCTTCTACGAGGCGCTCGGCTTCACCTTCGCCCGCGACATGGACATCGTCCGCAACGGGGAGAAGGAGGCGACGAACTACTTCTTCTCGCTCGGCGACGACGAGTCCGTCCTCGAGCTGACGTTCAACCACGACGGCCGCACGTACGACGTCGGCACCGGCTACGGCCACATCGCGATCGGCGTCGACGATCTCGACGGCACGCTCGCGCGCCTCGCGGAACAGGGGATCGAGCCCGAGCGCCCGCCGTACCAGGTGCGCGAAGGCGGCAACTGGCTCTGCTTCGTCCGCGACCCGGACGACTACCGCATCGAGATCATCGGCAAGTCGTAGCCGCGGCGGAGAATCTCGATTCTCGGCCCGCCCTCGCGTCAGTCGTAGGGACGCTTCGCTCAGCGCTTGGTGGGGACGCCGCTCGGCAATGATGCTTGCGATGTCGGAGTCGACACGCCCTATCAGTGCGGACGAGTACGGAATGCTGCGTTGGTTTGCCGACCAGTGGCCGGACGACTTGGGGCCGCTCCTGACCGCCATTAGCAGGGACGCAGAGGCTCACGTACTCGTCCGTGACGAGGACGGCTTCACGACGGTAGAGATCGCCTTCGAGGAAGCTCCGTCAACACTGCCGCCGATGAGTCCGTACGAAGGCGAGGCGACCTGGGACGTCGCCGGACTAACGGGTGAAGCGATTCTGTTCTCATCTCGAGACGGCGTCATGCTCGAGATCATCTGGCATGACGGATGGCCCGGTCGCTGCCCGCGGCCCGATGAGCTACGGCCCGCTAGTCGTCACTCCTGAAGCTGGCCAGCCGACACTCGCGATTCTTGGCCCGCCCTCAGTCCCCCTAACCGCCCTGGGGATGCCGGCGGTGGGCCGGAGAACGCCGCGCCACGGTCTCCCACGGGACCACGCCCACCGCAGCGTCTTCGATTTCCGGCGCGAGAAAGACGCTGCCCCGCTGAGCCTCACGCCGACTCCACCAGGCATCGCAGCGCCATCCGTCGTCGTCGACGCTCGACCAGCCGGTGGCGACTTCGGAGACGATCCGATCGAACGCCGCAAACACGTCGCCACCGACCTCAAGGCGCAGCTTGATCTCGTGGAAAGGCTCGTCAGGGTGCCGCCGTTCGACCTCTACATCAAGTCTGCTGATCGACACGAGTGCTCGCAGCGCGGTGACGCTTGTATCGCCGATGCGACGGGCGACGGCCGCGTCCCGCATGCGCGTGATGAGGCGCAGGTAGATCTCGTCGCGCAGTTCGCCTGGCGACGACAGAGGAAGTGGCCCTCTTCGGCCATCCTCGTCTTCGACTATCCCAAGCGAGGTCAGATTCTCTTCGTCGAGCACCCACAGGACGCGTCCCGTCGGCTGTGGCTCGTCAATCCAGACCAGGTAAAGCCAGCTCCTCCCCTCCTCGTTAGGCGATGAGATGGAGTGAACGAGCCCCTCCTGCCCGACGACCCAGGCGTCGTCCGCCTCAAAGCCTTCTTGGAGGCGGTCGACCCGCAGCACCTCGCCTTCACGGAACCTGGGGATCACGCCGACACGGTAGTCAGCTTCCTGAAGAATGTCTGGGCCGCGAAGAGCGGGCATCGAACCGCCGTTCTCGGTCGGCCCGCTACCGCTGAGATGCTTGCGCGTCCAGCTTTGCCTGGGCGCGCTCCGCGAGTTGCCGCGTGCGCTGCGCGTTGGCGAGCATCTGCGCGCGCTGGGCGGCGAACTCGGCCTTCTCAGCCTCCGTCAGCTTCTTCCTCGCCATCGTCCTCCTCCTTCAGCAGCCGTTCGATCCGCGACAGCGCCGCAGCGATGTCGCTCACGTTGAAGAGTAGAGCAACGACCTCGTCGCGCTCGATGACGTCCTCCGCCACGGCAGAAGCATCTGCACCGTGGCTTGGCTCCGCAAGTGGCTGCATCGGACACGTGCCCTCGGATCGACTCGATGTGGTGAACAACTCAGACGACTACCGCATCGAGATCATCGGCAAGTCGTAGTCGTCCTCAGCTGCAGATCGGCGAGGTCGAAGGCGCGATCCGCCGAACCACGCCTGCGGCGGTGAACTCGAGCAGCGGGTTCCGGCAGCCAGGGTGAGCCAGTACGGACGGGACGAAGGAGATCCGGCCGTGCTCGTCGATCTTCGGGTCATGGACATCCAAGATCGCATTCGACCGGACGCGTAGCGCTTTGGCGAGCTCATCCTGCGTCAGCAGCGGGACGAGTCCGCTCGTCGTGACGCGTACGAGGCCGAGGTCGTAAGTCGCGACGACCTCGCGACCGGCCGCGGCGAGCTCAGCGGTGCGAAAGACGGGATAGGCGCTTGACGAGCCGTCGTCGCGAACGACCAGAAGCTCCTTCGGATGTGGATGGCCGGCGAGCGCACCGCCGCTCATGCACGTGAAGACGCGGAAGCCTTGTCCCGAAACGCTCCTCCCGCAGCCGGTTGCCACCGTCGGGAGCGCGCTTGATGACTTCAACACGACCGCAGCAGCCACGGCTCCGCCGGCTGCGACGAGCACGGCGAGGGCGATCAGCACCGGGCGCTTGGCGGCCACGCCGAAATCATCCGTGGCTTGTAGCCGTGCCGCAAGTGGCATATTCCGGCAAGTCATGACGACCGACGAAGCATGGGCGGTCATTCGCGCCGCGCAGTTGGCGATCGACGCGCGCGACCTCGACGCGCTGACCTCGCTGTTCCACGAGGACGCCGTGCTGATCGGAACGTCCGCCGACGCGCGCGACCGCGACGCGGTCGTGGCGTACCTGACCGCGGTGACCGAGGGCGAACCGTTTCGCTGGGAGCTCACCGACGTCGTGCCGTTCCACGACGACGGCTTTGCCGCGTTCGGCGAACTCGTGGCTGCTGAGCTGCGCGCACCGTTCCGGCTCACGATCGTCGCCGTCGACGGCAAGATCCGCAGCTTTCACGGCTCGATCGCGTACGGCGCGTAGCATCGGACGATGCTGCTCTACAACAGCCCGGTCTCGGGCAACTGTTACAAGGTGCGCCTCGTCGCCGCCCACCTCGGGATCCCGCTCGAGCTGCAGCACATGGACGTCGTCGACCGCTCGAACCGTCGCGCCGTTCTCGGCGCGCTGAACCCGGCGCTGCGCGTGCCGACGCTCGTGCTCGACGACGGACGTCCGCTCGCCGAATCCGGCGCGATCGTTTGGCATCTCGCCGAAGGCTCGCGCTTCATCCCGGCGGATGCGTACGAGCGCGCGCAGGTGCTGCAGTGGATGTTCTTCGAGCAGTACGAGCTCGAGCCCTCGCTCGCGGTCGTGCGGTTCCTCGTCGCGTACTCGGGGCGGCCTGACGACTATCGCGAGCTGATCGAGCAGCGGACGAAGTCCGGCTACAAGGTGCTCGACGCGCTGGAGGAGCACATCGGTTCGCGCGAGTGGTTCGTCGGCGACGCGATGACGCTCGCGGACGTCGCGCTCTACGCGTACACGCACGTTGCGCCCGAGGGCGGCTTCGACCTCGAGCCGTATCCGGGCGTCCGTCGCTGGCTCGACCGCGTCGCGGCTGAGCCGGGGCACGTCGCGATCGACGCGTAGCCGCGTTAGTGGATCGAGATCTTTGCGCCGACGACTGAGCCGGACGAGAGTCGCACCCACGTGTGCGTTGCGAGATGGCCGCGCCACATGACGTAGCCACCAGGGTGCGTGCGCAGCGTCGCGAGTGTCGACCAGTGCGTTCCGACCTTGCGCTGGAGTCGCGCTGTCGTGCCGGTGTCGGGCGCGCGCAGCTGTCCCCACAGCGAAACGACCGTGCCGCTGCGCGACGTCTCGGCGAGCGGCAGCTCGAACGCCGCGTACGACTGCTTATGTGAGCCGCGCAGAGTCTCGAGCCCGCTCTGGAATCGTGCGACGTTCGGCTCGTCGCGATACAGGTACTGGATCAGCATGTCGACGCGCGGCGTCCGGTAGGCCTGGAAGTCGCCCTCGCCGACGTACCGTGCCTGCAGCGACGGCGTAACGCCGAGTAGGCGGTCCGGCGGGTTTGTCTGGTAGCCGTATTCGGTCAGCCAGATGCGCGCGCGGCCGAAGTCGCTCGCGACGAGCGACTCGAGCCGCTTCATCGTCGCCATCGTCAGCGTCAGGCAGTGCGAGCAGCCGCCGGTGAGCGGTGTCTCGCGCCGCGGATCGAGCGGGTACGGGTTGTGCGCATAGGCGTCGAGACGCGCGTGCGCCGCGTGCATGCCGGTGATCCACGCGATCGGCGACACGCCGCCGGACGACGCGCGCGGTGCCGTGGCGCCGCCGCCGACCTGCGCGCCCGGGACGGCGCCGTGAATCGCGAGGTACGCCGGGTTCAACAGCCGCAGCACGTAGATCGACGGCGACGTCGGCTTCAGCCACCGCGCCTGGTTCGGCTCGTTCCAGATGAGCCAGCGCTTGACCCACGAGTAGCGCAGCGCTGCCGCGCGCGCGAAGTTGCGGAAGTCGGTCGCGGAGGACGGCGCGTAATTCGGGCCGTGACCGCCGTTCGCCCACGACGGCGTGCCGAGCAGCTGCAGCACGACGCTGATCCCGTGCGCCCGCAGCCCGTTCACGATCGCGTCCGCATCCGACCAGTTGTACGCCGGGTCGTTCGGGTCTGCGGCTGCTGCGGGGCGTGCCTTCGCGATCTGGTTCCAGTTCAACGTGAAGCGGACGATCTGCACGCCGAGGTCTTGCAGCTGCGTCAGCCGCGACGCGAGCGTCCCCGGGCCGTCGAGCAGCCAGGCATCGTCGGTGAGCCCGTACCGCACGCCGGGTGCGGCGCCCGCAGGCGGCGCTGCCGCGGCGCTCGCTGCGAACGCGCAGACGCAGAGGAGGCACAGAAGCGCCGGGAGGCGCACGAATGCGAAGCGGCGGCCGCTCATTCTGGTGTCTCTGGCCCTCTGTCCTTCCGGCCAAACGCCTGTGGAGCGTTTTTCACACTTTCGGAACAGAGGCTTTTCCCACGTGTTGCAGTTCTCCGCCTACCTTCGCTCCATGGCGACCAACACCGCACGTCCCACACGCATCGCGACGCCCTG